>Ga0210406_10000887_pt1 | contig 38891 bp, 40 predicted proteins | sample IncBWC30MmetaG_FD_155454 | JGI IMG/M metagenome (GOLD analysis project Ga0210406, IMG submission 155454) | Forest soil microbial communities from Barre Woods Harvard Forest LTER site, Petersham, Massachusetts, United States - Inc-BW-C-30-M | ecosystem: Environmental > Terrestrial > Soil >... | reverse complement strand
GTTCCTGGGACAATGAAGAAATCATTTGATTCATGATCGGATTGATTCTCGTTCTCTTCTTGTAGGCGTTCATTTGCTCCTGCAGGTACACGAAGTGCTGGCCGGCAAGGTTTGGTATGTTGTTGTCAACGGACATGCCGTCGTTGCCGTGGCAGGCGCCGCACTGCTTCGAAATCGCTTCACCCGTTCTGGAATCCGGACTGGCCCCCAACGCTGTTCCCGCGAATGCGACAATGGCGGCAATTGTGATCAGTGTGGTTCGCATGCACTGGTTCTCCGATGCATCGTCTGGTTTCCGGATCGCCCGCAGACCAGGAAGTCTAACACCGTTGTAGGGGGCGTTAACAGGGCTCCGAGAACAACCAGTTGTGGAATACGCCGGCCCTCCAAAGCCGTAGTCACCTCCTCATGATGGTGCGCTGATTCGGGGGCCGAAGATCCGGCTCTGGGTTGATAGCAATGTCCGCATGATCCCGCTGTGGGCAGGTTGAGCGCGGGTGTCATCGACGATATCTACAGGCGCACGGACGTCAACGTACCCAGGGCGGGCTGCTTGCAGTCGACGCTGGCGGGCATACAATGCCGGGGAATTGGGTTCGGAGGCGATTATGGAGTCTCGTTCTTCCTCGTTTGCGCTGACTGCGGCATGCGGCATTGCGCTCACAGTGGGAAGCATGACGCTGATTGGATCCGATCAACTTTCGGCGGCTCAAACGGAAACGAGTTTTTCGAGGGATGTGCTGCCGATCCTGAAAGCCAATTGCGCCAGTTGCCATCAGCCGGGTGGAGAGGGTTACGAGAAAAGCGGAGTCGACCTGACGAATTACAAGGGGGTGATGAAGGGTACGAAATTCGGAGCGATGGTTGTTCCTGGCGACCCTGACGCGAGCAATCTGGTGTTGCTGATCGAGTGGCGCACGCAAGACGCTATCCATATGCCGCATGGACGAGGCCAACTTCCAATAAAACTGCGCGAGACCATCCACCGATGGGTTCAGGAGGGCGCAAAAAACAACTGAGTGACCGGCGGCCGCTGGACGACTTCGGCCGGCTTTTCAGCATGGTGGTTGGCTGATAGTCTGATCAGGTTCTGACAGGGGACGGGCGATATGCTGCAACCGATCAATGTTGTTCTAACGGCGCTTGCCATTTGCGCGATTGCGTCCGGCGTCCGGGCGGCTGAAACCACAATCGACCAGAAAGACCGGAAATTCGTCCCGTCGACCGTTACGATTCATGTCGGAGACGCCGTTCGCTTCACCAATGGGGATCCGTTTCATCATGACGTGACGATTATCCGGCCGGATGGGACCCCCGATGACAAGGGACTGCAAGAGCACGGGGAGGAGTTCGCCATGACGTTCATAAAACCCGGCACATACAAGGTCCGCTGCAGGTTGCATCCCTTCATGGCGGCCACAATCATCGTGAAATAACGGACGGTTCGTCCAGGTCAAAATCGATCAGGTGGAACGAACTCGCTGACGATAGCGCACCTTGAATTGAGCGCATTCGCGCGGGAAAGCGACGTGATGCAGGCCAACACCAGGGACATGACGGATACCAAAATCGAGGCCGTGGTCTCGTACCTCGCGAACGACTGAAGTTGAGACTTGGGCGCGGACCCTGGCGATTTGGCTCTACGGCAGCTCCCCGGCCCCGATCGCCTGTGCGTCCCAGACGCTGGGCGGGCGCGGATCGACTTCGCCGGCTCCAAATACTTTGATCGTGACATCGGTGCCAGGCCGGATCGTTGGGAGCGCTGACGAATTCGCGCTCATGCCCTCTGCGCCCACAATCTCGAAATAGCGGTAGCCATGATCCAGAGTAATTGCGGCCGCTTCGATCAGGACCTTTCTTGCGGCGTCTTTCGGGTTGTCCTGGGCTGTCCCTTTCCCCGATATCACCACCATGCGCTGGCGGATCACCGCCGGAGCATGGTGGGCACAGCCGAGCAACATCACGCCAAACACGCCGACTGCCAGAACACGCCATGCCGCGCCGCGCATATGAATGAGCTTGTGAAAACTGCCCATCCCGTCCGCCCCCCGTGCTTTCGATGTCATGGAGTTTCCATTCATCCTGATCCAAACATCCAGGGATTTCCACTTTGTGTCGGGAGTCCTGGTTTCAACGCAGAATGCCTCTGGCGTACAAAAAGGACTTGAAGCCGGAGTCGGCGCGAATAACGTCATCCAAAATCATATCAAACACGTCGTCCAGAACCTGTTTGTTCATGATCCGATTGTCGGCGGCAGACCGGCGAGTTGCGTCGAGCCTGGCGATGCAGCGCGCGTGTTGTGCTTTGTGCAGCGGAAGATCGCCATAGCCCAAACTGGCCATCTCCTGCTCCTCGTGGTTGAAATGTGCCTGCATTGCCGCAGACAGAGCTTCTAGTGACTCGTCGACGGTATCAACTCTGCGATCTTCCTCTGTTCTGATTTTCGTCAACGCCTCGTTCAGAATGCTGACAAGATTCTCGTGCTCGGCATTGATGGCATCGAAGTCAATCGAGAGTGACGCCGGTATTGCGTAAACCACGTCCATCGAAGTGCCCTCCTGTCGTGGCCAGACCACTTAAGCACGAATTGGGGGGGCGGTGACTGGCCAATGTTGCCGACCTCGCGTTCCAGGTTTTGCCATCCTTCGTGATCGCCCCCCGTCACGATACAGTCCCAGGGCCGGCAGAAACAGATCATGCAGGCGACGCACCGGGTGTACTTTCAGCTTCGATAAAGTAATTTTTCGTCGATCCGGGGAGGGAGTATCGGCATGAAAGCGTTTGTCTATCAGGGGCCCGGAAAGAAGGCGCTCGAAGACCGGCCGCCGCCGGAAATTGCCGCGCCGACGGACGCGATCGTCAGGATCGTCAAGACCACGATCTGTGGAACGGATCTGCACATCCTCAAAGGCGACGTGCCAAGCTGCATAGCGGGACGAATCCTCGGGCATGAAGGCGTCGGCGTCGTGGAGAGTGTCGGTGCAGCGGTCACAGCTTTTCACCCGGGCGACCACGTGCTCGTGTCCTGCATCTCGTCGTGCGGGAAATGTGAGTACTGCCGCAAGGGCATGTATTCGCATTGCACGACCGGGGGCTGGATTCTCGGCAACACGATTGACGGTACGCAGGCAGAATACGTCCGCACGCCCTATGCGGATACGAGCCTTTACCACATTCCCGCGGGCGTCGACGAAGAGGCTCTCGTCATGCTGAGCGACATCCTGCCTACCGGGTTCGAATGCGGCGTGCTCAACGGCCGGGTCCAACCGGGCACGACAATCGCCATCGTCGGCTCGGGGCCGATCGGCCTCGCGGCCCTGCTGACGGCGCAGTTCTACTCGCCGGCTGAAATCATCATGATCGATTTCGACGACAACCGTCTCGAGACCGCAAAGCGGTTCGGCGCGACGGCAACGATCAATGCCGCGGACGGGAAATCAGTCGAAAAGGTCCTGAAAATGACAGGCGGGCGCGGTGTTGACACCGCTATTGAAGCCGTTGGCGTGCCGGCGAGCTTCATCACCTGCGAGGACATCGTGGCGCCAGGCGGGATCATTGCCAATGTCGGCGTACACGGCACGAAGGTCGACCTGCATCTGGAGCATCTGTGGGACCGCAACATCGCGATCACCACGCGGCTCGTCGACACCGTCACTACGCCGATGCTGCTGAAGATCGTTCAGTCGCGCAAGGTCGATCCCGGAAGACTGATCACCCACCACTTCAAGCTCGAAAACATTTTGGACGCGTACGAGACATTTGGCCGCGCCGCCGAGACCAAAGCGCTCAAAGTGATCATCGAGGCGTAAGAGGGCGGCCTGCCGGCAATAAACCTATATACTCTACCGATTTAATAGTGTAATGTGCACCGAACCTGTCACGGCGCGATCATGGCGGATGAAATCCCGCGTAAGCCTCGGACATTCCAGGCGGGCCGCCGCAAAGGAAGCACGGCCGCCGGAGAACCGGCAGAGTCGTGGGAACTCGGCCCGATCATCGCCGGGCTGAAGGAATCGCGCGAGGTCGCGCACAATATCCGTCATGGCAGGGTTGCGCGGCGGCTTCCGTCGCGGGCCGCGCTGGCGGAGATCATCAATGGTCTCTCGGCTGCCCTTTTTCCCACCCATTACGGCCAACCGCATCTTCACGACGACAGCATCGACGCATTCGTCCGCACGACGTTGGGGTCTGCGCTCTCCGAACTTGTGGAGCAGATTCGTCTGTCCCTTCCGTTAGGCCCGAGCGACGCGGCACCGGCTTCCCAGGCAACCGACCGCGTAGCACATGACATCGCCCATGAGCTTGCGCTGCAGCTTCCGGCGATACGCGCGATGCTGGCTGCCGATCTGCAGGCCGCTTATGAAGGAGATCCAAGTGCGGCCTCGATGCCGGAGATCCTGCTCGGCTATCCGGGCATGGTCGCGATCATCTGCTATCGGCTCGCCCGCGCGCTGCATCTCCTGGGAGCGCCCTTGATCGCGCGCCTTGTGACACTCGTCGCGCATTCGCGGACCGGTATCGACATTCACCCCGGAGCGGAAATCGGGCCGAGTTTTTTCATCGATCACGGGACGGGCGTGGTGATCGGTGAGACTGCCATCATCGGAAAGGGGGTCCGGCTCTGCCAGGGGGTCACGTTGGGCGCAAACCGATCGCTGCCTGGTGGCCGGGGACTTGCCATCAAGGGTATCGCGCGCCATCCGATCCTGGAGGACGACGTTTTCATCCATGCGGGCGCGACGCTGCTTGGACGCATCACGATCGGCCGCGGTTCCACCATCGGCGGGAACGTGTGGTTGACCACGAGCGTACCGCCCGGAACCAATGTGTCACAGCCGTTGCTCGGCGGTTTGGCAGCAAGAGGCCCACGCGGAGACGCGGAGGCCGCGGGACGGGAACGAAACACAGCGAGACAGTGAGAGCTGTTACGCGCTGAAAGCGCGATTCCCCTCTCGCCGTCTCACTGCGTCAAGAGAAGCGGGGGCGCGATAGTGGTAAAGTTTGAAAGCCGGCAGGTTTGGTCGTTTGTGGTATGCCTGTGGTGCAGGTCTGGGGCTGAGGAATGCGCGAGGTTACCGCTGCAAACTATTTGACCACGAAAGCCGCCGCACTTTGGCAGCGCATCCTCAAGGTGGATCACTCATATCTATTTGCGACAGCCTCCCAGGATATTAGAGACAGACCTCACGGATTTGATCGCATACCGCAACCTGGCTTCGTGGGAAGCCAATACAGGAAGGGCGGCATGCTGTTGATAGGTCAGAACCCTGGAAACGACCCAATCGGCAAAGGTGCGTCTGCATCCGATCAGCTACAATATGGGCTCTTGATTGCACTCAGAGATGCTGCGTCTTCGGACGCGGCAGTTGCGGCATTCTCCGCGCTCATTGATGCGCTAGCTACGAGTGTGATGCCAAATTGGGCTATCACCAAAAATGTCGTTCAACCGCTGCTGAGCGGTCTTGGCGGCAACCTCAATCACATAACATATACGAACATGGTGAAATTTCGTACCGACGATAGCGCTTTTGCCAAGACTCTATATGATGAGTCGTGGAAGCTGACATCGGAACAAATCGATCTTTTGGCCCCAAACGTCATCGTAGCGCTGGGAGTTGGCACTCATGAAGAATTCAAGAAACACTACCGTGGTTCGGCGCGGCTCTACAGGATCACGAGAACAAGAGGCGACACTCATCTACCTCCCGCAGGTGCGGCAGACGTCAAAGCGATTATCGCCGCGGAAGGTTCAACAATTCGGCTAAATCCGAAAGATCATACGATGAAGCAATCCTCACTGCGACCGAAGCCGACTGACGCCGACGTTTCCGAAGCGCTGAACCCGAAAGTGACCATCGAGATGTTGGGCAAGCTGCAAGCCCACGGTTTTACCAACTCGCATTTCTCAAAGCTCCACCATTTTGCGCGGCATAGCGTCGGGTGCCATTTGGCATATTGCAGAAAAACTACGAAATTCGCCGCGAACGGTACCAATCCCCTTGTCCAGCTGCGTTTGAATTTCGTGCTACAGCAAATTGAAGATGGTCTCCCATCGGAGGCAGGGGTACGTGAATCCGACTGGCAACGACTGATTGAGAATGCTCTCGAGCGATATCCGCTCGTGTAGCGGGTCTGTGTTGTCTCTCCTCGCCACCTTCATCCTCGACGGTCTGGCGATGCAGGTCCGCTTGTCCTAGGGCATTTCGTAGAGGAAGGGATTGGGGGTGGCCGCTTCTGGCGCTTGCCTGTTCTATCTATCGCGGCCACGGGTGCGGGGGCGTTCGACTGACTATCGAACTGTACCACTACCCGGGCCGCCCGCAATTTGCGTCGCTCGCGAACGCGATCTACATTCCGTGAGCGGGCGCCTGTGGCAAACCCGTGCTTGCGGGGCGCGACAGAACATTTCGACGCGCCACTTCTGATTTTCGTTCGGAACGGGGTAGAGCCGGGGGGAAATTCGGAATGAAACCGGTTGGACCGGTGATCGCGACGGCGGTGCAGCGAGCATTGCTGTGTCTGGCCGCGGTGGCTCTTGCGCCCTCGCTCGCTTGCGCCGATTCCATTTTCGAACCGGTTGGACCAGTAGGCAGGGGCGACGCCATTATCCTGCTCGACGCCCTCGTCATCATGCTGGCGATCGTCGTCCCCACCATCATCGTGACGCTGGCTTTCGCCTGGTGGTACCGCGCCTCGAACTCACGTGCCGTCTATCGGCCGGATTTTGCCTACTCCGGCAGAATCGAACTCATCGTCTGGTCGATACCGACTCTTACAATCTTTTTCCTCGGCGGCGTCATCTGGATCGGTAGCCACAGGCTCGATCCGTTCGAGCCACTCCCCTCGAGCGCAAAGCCGCTCGAAATCGACGCCGTGGCATTCGACTGGAAATGGCTCTTTATCTATCCCGAGCAGAGAATCGCCAGCGTGAACCGCCTTGTGGTGCCCACAGGCAGGCCGCTGCATTTCCGCATCACGTCCGCATCCGTGTTCAACGTGTTCTTCGTGCCGCGCCTTGGGAGCATGATTTACGCCATGAACGGCATGGTCAGTCAGCTCAATCTGGAGGCCGACGAGCCCGGAACCTATCTCGGTCTGTCCGCGCAATTCAGCGGCGACGGATTTCCCGATATGAAATTCGATTCCGTCGCTATGCCCGCCGATCGTTTTGAGGGCTGGGCTGCCGGTGCGAGAGGCGCGCGGCTCGATCGCGCCGCCGTCGGCGCATTGCTCAAACAGAGCCGTGTGGTCGCGCCATACACCTATCGCGGCGTGGACGCGTCGCTTTTCGATGCCATTGCGTCCCGTCGATTGGGTCCGGGTGAAGGTCCGGCGAGCGGACGCAGCGGAGCGGGCTCGCAGAACCCGATGCCGCACGGGGACGCATCGTAATGTTCGGCAAGCTCGGCTGGGACGCCATTCCCCTCGGCCAGCCGATACCGCTGATCGCGGGCGCGGTGGTCATGCTGGTTCTTCTCGGCATTCTCGCCTGGGTGGCCGTCAAAGGCTGGCTCCCGTATTTCTGGAACGAGTGGATCACGAGCGTCGATCACAAGCACATCGGCATCATGTACGTGCTGCTCGGTCTGGTGATGCTGCTGCGCGGTTTCATCGACGCGATCATGATGCGGTCGCAACAGGCGCTCGCGTTTCATGCGCAGGGCTATCTGCCCCCCGAACACTACGACCAGGTGTTCTCCGCGCATGGCACCCTCATGATCCTGTTCGGCGCCATGCCGCTCGTCATCGGCATCATGAATTTTGTCGTGCCGCTGCAGCTCGGCGTTCGCGACGTGGCATTCCCGACCTTGAACTCGGTGAGTTTCTGGCTGACTGCGACCGGTGCCCTGCTCGTCAACATTTCGCTCGTCGTGGGTGAATTCTCGCGTGTTGGATGGCTGCCTTATCCGCCGCTGTCGGAATTGCGTTATTCCCCCGGAGTCGGCGTCGATTACTACCTGTGGGCGGTACAGATTTCGGGCATCGGCACGCTGCTCACCGGCATCAATTTCGTCACCACGATTCTCAAGATCCGCGCGCCCGGCATGACGTATCTCCGCATGCCGATGTTCTGCTGGACAGCACTTGCCTCATGCCTGCTGATCATCGCGGCTTTTCCGGTGCTCACGGCGAGCCTTGCGATGCTCACGCTCGACCGCTACCTCGGCTTCCACTTCTTCACCAATGAGGCGGGCGGCAACGCCATGATGTTCGTGAACCTGATCTGGGCCTGGGGCCACCCGGAGGTTTACATCCTTGTGTTACCCGCCTTTGGCATTTACTCGGAAGTGATTTCGACGTTCTCCGGCAAGCCGCTGTTCGGCTACCGTTCGATGGTAGCTGCCACGCTTTTCATTTGCATCGTCTCCTTCTGCGTGTGGCTCCATCACTTCTTCACCATGGGCGCGGGCGGTGACGTCAACGCGGTGTTCGGTATCGCCAGCAGCATCATCGCCGTGGGAACCGGGGTGAAAATGTACAACTGGCTCTTCACCATGTATGGCGGCCGCATCCGCTTCGCCACGCCCATGCTGTGGTCGCTCGGTTTCATGACCACGTTCATTACCGGCGGCCTCACCGGCGTGCTGCTCGCGGTTCCCCCCGCGGATTTTCTGCTGCACAACAGCATGTTCCTCGTCGCACATTTCCATCACGTGATCGTGGGCGGCGTGGTTTTCGCGGTGTTTGCGGCGCTCATCTACTGGTGGCCGAAGGCTTTCGGATTTCGGCTGCACGAAGGCTGGGGAAAGGCTGCCTTCTGGTGTGCGCTCGCCGGGTTCTATGTCACGTTCGTGCCGTTTTATATTGACGGTGTGCTGGGCATGACCCGCCGCCTCCAGCACTACGACGTGGCGGAATGGCGTCCCTGGATTCTCGTTTCGGCATTTGGGGTGCTGATTTTGCTTGCGGGAGCCGTCTGCCAGATCGTTCAGATCATCGTCAGCATCACGCACCGGAACGAGCTTCGCGACACGACCGGTGATCCGTGGGACGGCCGCTCGCTCGAATGGGCGACTCCGTCACCGCCACCGGTGTTCAATTTCGCCATTCTGCCCCAGGTCCACGACGCGGAAGCATATTGGGACGTGAAGCGGCGCGCGCGCGAAATGAACGGTTCGGGCCTCGAGCCACATTACGAAGCGGTGGAAATGCCGCGAAACAGCCCGACCGGATTCGTCTGCGCGTTCTTTGCCACCATCATCGGTTTCGCGCTCGTGTGGCACATCTGGTGGCTGATGATCGCCGGACTGGTCGGGGCTTACGCGACCTTCGTTGTGTTCGCGTGGCGCGATGTGCCGGAATATGTGATCCCGGCGGATGAAGTGGCGCGCATCGATCGCGCGAACCGCCTGGCTCGGCAGGAGGCGCTTCATGGCGCATCGGCGGCATGAGCGCGGCCGGCGCCACCATTTCGACTTCCGATCCCTATCGCCTCGGCTCTCGCGGACCCAATCTCGCGCGCGGTCACGGCGGCGGTGGGCCGGCCAGCAAACGGGTGGTTGTCGGCTACGGTTTCTGGTTGTTCCTGCTTTCGGACATCGTCATTTTCGCCTGCCTGTTCGCAACCTACGCCGTGCTGTCGGATGCAACGGCGGGGGGACCTAAAGCGCGCGACATCTTCGACCTGCAGCGCGTCGCCATCGAGACTGCCTGCCTTCTTGCGTCGAGTTTCTTCTGCGGCATTGCGACAATCGCCGTCGCGCGGCGAAATCAAATTCTCACCCAGGCGGCCCTGATCGCAACCGGGTTGCTGGGGCTTGCCTTCATTCTGCTCGAAGCTTCCGAGTTCGCAGCTTTGCACGCGCAGGGCGACGGACCCACGCGGAGCGCCTTCCTGACCGCATTCTTTACGCTCGTTGGCTGTCACGGCGTGCATGTCACGGCCGGCCTCTTGTGGCTCGGTACGATGATGGCGCAGTTTTACGCCAAGGGTTTCCGCCCCGACATTGGCCGGCGGTTCCTGTGCTTCAGCATGTTCTGGCACTTCCTGGACATTGTCTGGGTGGCGATTTTCTCGCTCGTTTATCTCGTGGGAACACGGTTATGACAATCGATCCGGACGGGCACGACCTCGAATATCAGCATGACGACCTGGGCGGCGCGAGCGATGAGCGCAACGCCAGTCTGGGGACATATGTCCTGGGACTCTCACTCGCCATATTGCTGACGCTCGCATCTTTCTGGGTCGCCAAAACCGACCTGATCTATGGGCCGGGCATTCCTGTCGCTCTGGCGACGCTCGCGGTGGCACAGATGGGAATCCATCTGGTCTTTTTCCTCCATCTCACGACGGCGCCCGACAACACCAACAACGTACTTGCGCTCGCTTTCGGATTGCTCATTGTGGGTCTGGTGGTATTCGGTTCCGTGTGGATCATGGCGCACCTCAATTACAACCTCATGCCGACGCAGCAGCTGATGCAGATGCAGCGGTGAAGCGTGTAGGCTTAAAGCCCTGCAGAATTTACACGTCGAGGCTGCTTCAATTTCCTCCCCCGCGCGCTCTTGCGCGTGGGGGAGGAAACGATCCGAATCGGGTCGGGGAATCTGCAGGAGCGGGAACTATGTCCCCGCAATGCGCGCGGCGCCCAGGCCCCTTGCCACGAGCACGCCGTAGATCGCGACCCATACATAGCAGAGCACGGGCACGAAGAGCGCGATTGCGAGCCCCCTCGCGTCGGCGACGGCGCCCGTGGCGAGCGGCACGATCGCGCCGCCGACGATCGCCATGCAGAGCATCGCAGATCCGTTCGGCGTCTCCTCGCCCAGACCTTCCGATGCCAGCGCGAAAATGGTTGGGAACATGATCGAGTTGAAAAGTCCGACGGCGATCAGCGCATAGGCGGCGACAACGCCCGTTGAAAGAGACGATGCGGTGGCGAGAAGCCCAGCGACAACGGCGCAGGCGGCGAGCGCATAGCCCGGCCTTGCGCGGCGAAGTACAAAGGCGCCGATGAAGCGGCCGACCATCGCGCCGCCCCAGTAGAAGCTCACATGCTGGCCCGCGCGCGCCGCGGGAAGGCCGAGCACGGAGGGCTGCATCAGGTAATTTGTCATCACGCTGCCGATAGAGACCTCCGCGCCCACATAGAGAAAGATCGCGAGCGTCCCCAGCATGAGTCTCGGCCGGTGCAGCAGCCGCGCAACCTCGCGCAGGCTCGCGGCCTGCGGACTGACGGGCGGCATGCGCGCATTGCGGTACGTCCAGAAGACGGCAGCGACCACGACGAGTACCGCGGCGATGGCAAGAAACGGAAGCTGCACCGCGTGCGCTTCGTTTCTGCGCAGACGGTCGAGTGCTGCGGGTGCGAGGCCCGCTGTGTTCAGCGCGACCCCGTTGCCGATGATGAAGGCCGCGCCGATCCAGGGGCCGATGGTGGTGCCGAGTGAGTTGAAGGCCTGGGCCAGCGTGAGCCGGCTCGATGAGGTCGCGTCCGGGCCCAGTCCGGCGATGAGCGGATTGGCGACCACCTGCAGAAGTGTGATTCCGGTCGCTATGATGAAGAGTGCGAACAGGAAGGCCGGATAGCTGCCGATCGCGGCGGCGGGCGCAAAGAGGAGGCATCCCGAGACGGTCACCACGAGGCCGAGCGCGGTGCTGCGCATGTAGCCCGCTCGGGAAAGCACCAGGCCGGCGGGAATCGAGAAGAAGAGATAGGCGAGGAAATAGGTGAACTGCGTCAGCATCACTTCGGTGTAGGAGAGCGCGAACAATCCCTTGAGCTTGGGCACCAGCGAATCGACGAGAACGGTGGAGAATCCCCAGGCGAAAAACAGGGACACGACGAGGGCAATGAGCGGCCGCTGCTGCGCGACGCCGCCCGTGTCTTCCACTGGCTCGCGCGGGTCCGCCGTTCGCGGCTCGGCTGCGGTCACGGCGGCAAGACCTGATCGTCGAGAGTCACGTGCATCATGTCCCCGAGCGATTGCGAGGAGGTCCCGACACGGACCCCGTAATCGCCTTTCGCGATGTGCCAGCGATCGCTGTCCACCTCGAATTGGGCCACGAGGCGTGGATCGGCGATGATGGTCACGCGGCGGGTCTCGCCCGGCGCGAGATCGATCTTGCTCCAGCCGATCAAACGCGCCGGCACATCCGGACCCGGCGGCACGGCGTAAGCCTCGACGGTCTCCTTGCCTTCGATGGCGCCGACATTGGTGACATTCGCGGAAACGGCAATCGTCGCGCCGCCTGTGGCCTGCGCGCCGTCGATGCGAAAGTTGCCGTAGGAGAGGCCGAAGCCGAACGGAAAAAGCGGCACGAGGTTCTTTTTTTCAAACCAGCGATAGCCGACATCGGCGCCCTCGACATAGTCGACATCGAACCAGGCACCCGGCGTGGCTGGCCGGGGCAGGACGGGCCGCGGCAGCTGATCCTCGCTCGCCGGAAAGGTGACTGGCAGCCGGCCCGAGGGATTCACTTCGCCGAACAGCACATTGGCGATCGCGTCGCCCCCTCCGTTTCCCGCGTACCACGCTTCGACGACGGCAGGCACGTTTGCAAGCCACGGCATCAGCACCGGGCCGCCGGTTTCCAGCACCACGATCGTGCGCGGGTTGGTGGCGGCGACGGCCGCAATGAGCGCGTTTTGGGTGCCCGGTAGCGAAAGATTGGGCACGTCGCTGCCTTCCGTCATCCATTGCAGCGCGAAAACGATCGCGACATCGGCGTTCTTCGCGGCGGAGACGGCAACCGCGATGTCGTTGCCATTCGCATAGGTGATGCGCGCCCCTGGCGCGGCGGTCTCGATCGCGACGAGCGGGGAATACGGATCGAACACATAGCCGCTCACCGGCATCGCGCGTGCGCCGCCGGGCAGCACGATCACCGGGCCTCCGACAGGAAATTCGTTCGCCAGACTGTGGCCGATGGGCATGACCTGCGAGGAGCCTCCGCCGGACAGCACGCCGATATCCGCATGTCCGCCGATGACGGCAATGCTGCGCGGATGGGATTTGAGCGGCAGGAGCGCTCCCTCGTTCCGGAGCAGAACGATTCCATCTTCCGCTTCCAGCTGCGCAGTCGCGAGATGGGCCGCGATATCGGAAAGGCGTGGGGCGGGCGGATTGTCGATGAGCCCTTGCGCGAACATCGAGCGCAGGATGCGGTGGACCATGTCGTCGAGCCGCGCGGGCGCGACACTGCCGTCCGCCAATGCCTGCGCGAGCGGTGCCCCGAAATAGAGTTGGCGGTCGAAACCCGAAGCCGATTGCTGGTCGAGACCGGCATTCGCGGATTCCACCGTGCTATGCACAGCCCCCCAGTCGGAGAGCACCCAGCCGGGATATTTCCAGTCGCGCTTCAGGACGTCGGTCAGAAGAAACGGGTTCTCGCAGGAATAGACGCCGCCATAGCGGTTGTACGCGCACATCACCGCGCCCGGCGCACCGCGCTCGATGGCGATCTCGAAGGCGAGAAGGTCGGATTCGCGCGCTTCCGCCTCGCCGATCTGCGCGCTCAATTCGCGGCGCCCGGTCTCCTGGTCGTTGAGCGCGAAATGCTTGACGGTGGAGATCACATGCGCGCTCTGCACGCCTGCGACCTCCGCGCCGGCGATCGTGCCCGCAAGCAGGGGATCCTCTCCCGCATATTCGAACGTGCGTCCGCCCCTCGGGTCCCGCGCGAGATTCATCGCGCCGGCGAGTACGACGCTGTAGCCGCGGTCGCGCGCCTCCGCGCCGAGCGCCGCTCCGCCCTGAAAGATGAGATCCGGATTCCAGGTCGCGGCCATCGCGAGCCCGGAGGGCAGGGCGGTCGCCTCATCGCCCGGCCGCGTATTGGCGCTATTGGCAATGCCGAGCCCGGCATCGGATTCGACGACAGACGGAATGCCGAGCCGCGGGATGCCGGGAATGAATCCCGCCGTGTTGCGAAGCTCGGCCTGGTATTCGGGCGGTGCGCCCCTGGAGAAGATGCTGCCGCCCTTCACGCCGAAGAAGCCGAGAACGAGGCGAAGCTTCTCGTCCTGCATCATCTGCGCTTCGACGAGGGCTGCACGCGCGTCGGGATCGAGAGACGGATTCATCCAGGGACGATCGGCCGGCGCGGGACTTTCGGCCTGCGGAGTCTGCGCGCTCGCCGCGACGCTCGCGCAAAGCGCTGCGAAAACGCACGCTGCCGCGAAAAGTCGCGAATGGAATCGAAGTCGCGGATGCATGGGCAGAATGGTTTACCCCGCCGGTTTTGATGCCTCATTCGCCGAAATGATCGCAGCGCGCAACTGGTCGGCGATGTCGGCCATTCCGCCTGGCGTGTGCGGCATCAGGATCACCTTGCTGCCCGACGAGACTCCGATCTCCTTCATGGTGTCGAAATATTGCGTCATCAGCACGAGCTTGAGCACTTCCGGGGCGGTGACGTCGCCGATCTTGTCCGTGAACGCTGCAATCGATTCGCGCAGGCCGTCAACGATGGCGCGCCGCTGCTTGGCGATGCCCTCGCCCTGAAGGCGCTTGGATTCCGCCTCTGCCTCGGCGTTCTTGACGATGAGGATCTTGTTTGCTTCGCCTTTCGCCGCAGCCGCCACCTGCAATCGCTGCTGCGTCTGGATCTCGTTCATCGCGGCCTTGACGTTGTCGGCGGGATTGACGTCGGTGACGAGTGCGTTCGGGATTTCGAAACCGTAGATCTTCATCGAGGCGTCGAGCTCGGTCTTCACCGAGGTGCCGACCTCGTCCTTCTTTTCGAACACTTCGTCGAGATTCATCTTGGGGACCTTGGCGCGGACCACGTCGAGAACATAGGACGTGATCTGGTCAACATGATTCTGGAGTTTGTAGTAAGAATCCGCTTCCTGCCCCTCGACCACGCGGTACTGCACCGCCACGAACAGCTTCACGAACACGTTGTCGAGAGTCTTGGTCTCCACCTCGACGGGCAGCTGCTGCACGCGCAGCGACACACGCTGCGCGATCCCGTCGATCAGGGGAATCTTGACGTTCAGGCCGGGAGCGGCCGTGCGCACATAGCGCCCAAACCGCTCGATGATCGCCCGGCTCTGCTGCTCGACCGTGAAGAATGTGGCCGAGAGAAAGATGATAACGACGAGCGCGAATACGGCCCAGAATACAAACGAAACAAAGTGCTCCGGCCCCATGATGAATTCCCCTTCGATGAGTCGTGCGGGGCGGACCGTACCGCACAGGGCGGAAAGTTTCTATTGCTGTGCGAAGCACGTTTCGTTGACCCCTCACCTGCGCTTAAGCGGTCGAATGACCACGTGCTTTGCCCCTCTCCCACAAGGGGAGAGGGAAGCACGTGCGCCGATCTTTCGGCGTCGATGCAGTGCTCCGCATTCCCCTCTCCCCTTGTGGGAGAGGGATGCAGGTACGGGCGTCGGAACCGCTCGGACGCGGGTGAGGGCCCCCCCCCCCCGCGCACCGCACCGCAACGGTTCTGCTCTGCATTCGTTTCCGGACGGAGCGGGCAAGGGCAACGGCCTGCGCAATGCGCCCCGTGTCCTCGTCGCGCCCGCAGCGCCGATGCCGTCAGATACGATTCCGCGAGGCACGTGAGTCGCGCATATCCGCACCTCGTCGCAAATGCTTCATCGACCAGGACTACTTTGGCATATTTGGGCCAACTTGCCGGAGCGCGCGCCTCTGACAAACTGGCGGCCGCGGGACAACGATGCCAATGGTTTCCGCCGGACGGAAGCGGGAAGCGACAGTGTCTGTCGCGCTATGGCTCTTCGGATTATGCGCGTCGACGACCGCTCAAACAATCACCGCCTTCGATCCTCCAGGATCAACTGGAACCTATCCCTATGCCATCAATACGTCTGGCGTGATTGCAGGTTATTACACGCACGGCAACGACGTGTCGCATGGCTTTGTACGCGCCGCCAGCGGAAGGATCGCGGCCTTCGAGGTCTCGGGATCGACGGGTACAATTGCCGACAGCATCAATGATGATGGCGCGATCACGGGACGCTACGCCGACAAGAACAGGGAATTTCACGGCTTCCTGCGCGCCAGCAACGGAAAGATAACGACATTCAGCCGCGGTGGAGCGACAGGCACTGGCCCAAGCGGCATCAATAGCGCAGGGGTCATTACAGGGTACTATACGGACGACAGCGGAGTGTCTCACGGTTTCGAACGCGCTGTCGGTGGCGCGATGACATCTTTCGATCCATCCGGATCGACCGGGACCTATCCATTTGGCATAAACGATCAGGACGCAATCGCCGGCAGCTACGCTGATACAAATCATGTGTCTCACGGCTTCCTGCGCACGGCAAACCGGAAGATAGAGACGTTCGACCCTTCGGGATCGATCAACACCTATCCCTACGGCATCAATTCAGACGAAGCCGTTACAGGTGTCTACTACGATACAAATCACAAAGCGCACGGTTTTTTGCGCACAATGGACGGGACCATTACAAGTTTTGATCCGCCCGGATCGATTTCGACCAGCGCCGAGAGCATCAACTTAAATGGTACAATTGCGGGGAGCTACTACGACAGCAACGGCAACGCGCACGGGTATTATCGTGGGGCGGACGGAACCATCACGTCATTCGATCCATCGGGTTCAACGAGCACCTTTGCCTTTGGCATCAATTCACGAGGAAGAATCACGGGGTATTGGTACGACAGCAACAAAATGAGTCATGGATTCGTGCGGTACCCATAGAATATGTATTTGTGGCACAAGTTAGTGGATCGAATCTGACTTTTGGTATCTGATCCGGCAGGCTCGACGCACGGCATCGATTGAAGTTGTTACTCACGCCGGCGCCAAAAAACGTCATGGCCGGGCTGTTGTCCCGGCCACCCATGAACATAGCGTCTGGAAGCGTGCGCAGGACAGGCCATTCCAATCGCGTTTGTCCCATTCTGTGGGAAGCATGGCACGCGCGGTTTTCATGGGTGGCCGGGACATCCCCCGGTTTAACCGGGGGACCGCCATGACGATGGTATGAATTAGCGTTTTGGGACTCGTCCGTCAGAATTTGACCACTTGGGCGTTCAATTGCTGAAGCGTGGGTGAACGGTCGCTCAGCAAAGGAAGGTATTGTTTGTCTTACCCGCTCCGCGCTCCAAACGTGATGGGCTTGCCGTGCTCGACTCTCGTATGCGCCTCGAAGGTGAATCTGGGCTTTCCGTCATCGGCCGGTGGTGGAGTATCGAGCTTTCGCACCCGTATATTCACCCGCACATGGACGGATTTAACAAGCGTCCACAACACGCCGACGACCACGATGGCGCCGCCCAGCCAGTCCACAAGATGTGCAAACGTCATTGTGGGTGTTTCTCCGTAGCGACCGGCAAATGGTTGCTAAACCGGAGATGAATGCGATTGGTTTGGAGTTCGTTTCTGCAACAAGAAATTATTGATGCGCGAGACCTTTGGCGCCGTGTTTGTGGAAGGTGTTAGCGATCAGTTGCGCGGCCCAGTTGATGTCCGCTTCGCTGTGAGATTGCGAAACCTGGAAGCGGATGCGCGCGGCGCCTTCGGGAACCACCGGGAATGAAAAGCTTGTCGCCAGCAAACCGCCCGCCAGCAGATCCTGGCTGATGGCTTTGGATTTCACCGACTGTCCAACAACAACCGGAACGATCGCGCCTTCGCCTTCGAGCGGCGTGATGCCTTTCGATTTTAGCGCCTTGCGGAATAGTTCAGCCTTCGCGCGAAGTGTTCCCGCACGTTCCGGTTCTTTTTCGAGGATGCGGATCGCTTCGAGCGCCGCCGCCGCGACGGATGGCGGCACGGCGTTCGAGAAGAGATGCGGGCGCGAACGCTGGATGAGAGAGTCGATGACAACGCGCGGGCCCGCGACGTAGCCGCCTGCGCCGCCGCCAAGCGCCTTGCCGAGCGTGCCGGTATGGATGTCGACGCGGTCGAGAAGGCCGTAATGCTCGACCGTTCCGCGCCCCGTGGGTCCGACCACGCCCACGCCGTGGGAATCGTCGACCACGACAAGGGCATTGTGCGATTTCGCGAGGCGCACGATCTCTGGCAGCGGCGCCAGATCGCCTTCCATGGAGAACACGCCGTCGGTAACGATGATCTTTCCGGGCTTGTCGGCATGTTTGTCGAGCACGCGCGCAAGGTCCGCCATGTCGGCATGCCGATAGATGTCGCGCACCGCATCCTTCGCGATGGCACGGCAGCCGTCGATGATGCTCGCGTGATTGAGCGCATCGGAGATCACCACGTCGCCCGCACCCGCGAGCACGGGAAACAGGCCGGTGTTGGCGGACCAGCAGGAGGAATAGGTGATCGCGGCTTCGGCATGCAGAAATTCGGCGATCTTGCGCTCGAGCTGTTCGTGAATCATGAGCGTGCCGCAGATGAAGCGCACCGAAGCCGGGCCGACGCCGTATCGTTCGAGCGCCGTGCGCGCGGCGGCGACCACGACAGGATGCGCGGCAAAGCCCTGATAGTCGTTCGAGCACATCAGCAGGACTTCGCCGACATTGGCGACGACCACATGCGCTTTCGTCGCCGTCTCGAGCTCGTGCAGTGTTTTGTAGTTGCCGATTTCGCGGGCCTTTTCGAGCTCGCCCGCGAGCCGTTGAAGAACCGGATTGCTCATGCTGCTTTCCCTGCAAAATCGAGAAGAACCTTGCCGCAATTGCCGGCGGCGATGAGGTCAAAGCCTTCCGCGTAATCCCGGGCCGCGAGGCGATGGGTCAAAATCCTGTCCATCACATCGGGATTGCGCAGCATGAAGGCCGAGACGTCATACCAGGTTTCGAACATGCGGCGCCCAGTGACGCCGTGCAGCGTTGCCCCCTTCATGATGACTGTCTCGGCGAGATCGAGGGTCACGTCGGAGGCCGGCAGCCCGAGCAGCACCACATGGGCGCCGTTGCTCGCCACTTCCAGCGCGTTGCGGAGGGCTCCCGCATTGCCGCTCATCTCGAGCACGATCTCGGGGCCCTGGCCGTCGGTTATGGCAAGAATTTGCGCGCGCGCGTCCGCGGCGCGCGGATCGATGACGAGATCGGCGTGGAGATCCCTTGCAATCTGCGCGCGGTAGGGCGAAGGCTCGGTCACAATCACCTTGCGCGCGCCATGCGATCGCGCGATGCCGATGCTGAACAGGCCGATCGTTCCCGCACCCGTGATGAGCACGTAGCGCCCCGCGAGCGGCACGATCGTTGCCGCATGCATCGCGTTCCCGCAGGGATCGAACACCGCGGCGTGGCGGTCGGGAATTGCGTCATCGACCGCCCAGGCATTCTTTGCCGGCACGACGACACGTTCGGCGAAGGCGCCGGTGCGGTCGACGCCGATGATCGACGTCTCGCGGCAGAGATGCGCGCGGCCGGTGCGGCAGAGCCGGCAATGTCCGCAGGTGACATGGCACTCCGCGCTCACCCGCTGACCCGGCGAGAAATGATGCACGCCTTCGCCGACGCGGGCGATCCGGCCGACGAATTCATGGCCCACAATCATGGGCGGCTTCACCCGCCGCGACGACCATTCGTCCCATTTCCAGATGTGAAAATCGGTGCCGCACACCCCCGCCATGCTGACCGCGACTTCGACCTCGCCGGGGCCGGGCCCCCTCGGGCTGTCCACATCGGCATGCGAAAGCCCCTGTTCGGGGCGGGCTTTGAGGATGGCGAACATGGCTTCCCCACTCTGTTTCGTCGGCCCCTGATTATCCGCTATATTGGTACGACGCAACCAAGATAGTGGACATGTCCGGGAACGATCCGAGCATCGCCGTCGCCGTCGCCCGCCTCCGGAAGGAGCGCAAGCTTTCGCTCGCGGCGCTGGCGCAGCTGGCCGGCATTTCGCGCTCGATGCTGCACGAGATCGAGAAGGACCGCACCAATCCCACCGTCGGCATTGCCTGGCGGCTCGCCACTGCACTCCGTGTCGATCTGCCCGAATTGCTGCGCGGCTCGGTGCAGAGCCCGATCGTCGATGTCATTGGCGAGCAGGCGACACCGTGGCTGACGAGCGAGGACGGACTCTGCCGGTTGCGCATCCTGGGGCCGCTGCAACTGGCCGGGCATCTCGAATGGTATCTGCTCGACGCCGAGCCGAAGGGCGAGCTCGTCTCGTCCGCGCACCAGCCGCGCACCACCGAACATCTCTCCGTGCTCAAGGGCGAGCTCACCGTGTCGGTCGACAATGAAGAGAGTGTGGTAACCGCCGGCGGCACGATCCGCTACCGCGCCGACCGCCCCCACGCCATCCGCAACCGCAGCAAATCACCCGCCGAAGCGCTGCTGATGGTCGTGCTGTAAACGGCGCCCGTGTGCCCCCTCACCCGCGTGCGAGCGGTTTTGGGGACATGGTGCATGAGCCCCTCCCACACTCGCCGCGCTGCGCGCGCCGCGAGTTTGGGAGGGGGAAGCAGACGCGTGCTTCGAATTCTGCTTCGGCCCCGGTGAGGGGTATTCTGGCCAATTTGAACTGAAACGGGCGTATGATCTCCCGGCGAATCGGTGATTTCCGGAGGGAGGTTTCCATGTTTTCAAGCATCGACGGCTCGGCCGAAATGCAGATTCTATTCTGCGCCATTCTGCTCGGCCTGATCCAGCTTGTGCTTGCGGCCGCCATCGGCGTTCAGTCGGCGGGCCTTGCCTGGGCCGCCGGTCCGCGCGACGCGGCCAGAGCGCATCCGGGACGGATCGGCGGGCGTCTCGAACGCGCCTTCGAGAATTTCCTTGAGACGTTCCCTTTCTTCGCCGCCAGCGTGCTGCTTGTACACGCGCTCGACAAAAGCACGCACACCTCCGTTCTTGGCGCACAAATTTATATCTGGGCGCGCGTCCTCTATGTGCCCGCGTACGTGATCGCAATACCGTTTGTCCGCACCCTTATCTGGGCGGCCTCTCTCGTCGGCATCCTGATGGTTCTCGCGGCGCTCTGGCCGGGAATGTGATCTCCTCTGGCTCTCGGTTTCGTTTGTTCGAACTCGCCCTTTCGGAGCGAGTGTGCTAGACGCTATTGACGATGACCGGCAGAACAAAACCGACGATATTCACCATCTCTGCAGAGTGGGATCCAGAAGCATCTGTCTGGACCGGGCATTGCGACGATATTCCCGCCGCCGCCGATGCGCCGACGCTCGACGAGCTCCTCGCCAGGATCACCGCGATGGCGCTGGATGTTCTGCCCGACAATCATCCCGGGGTCGATCCAGCGACCCTCTTCCTTCAGATCACGGCGCTGAAAGAAGCCGAACCGGCTGCAGCATGAATGGCGCCGCAGTTCGATCGTGAGCTGAGATCGTTACTGCGCGCTGCCGGCTGCGCGTTTGTCCGGCAGGGCAAAGGCAGTCACGAGATATGGTACAGTCCGCTGACTGCGCGTAATTTTCCCGTGCCTGTCGGCATTCCCAGCCGCCACACGGCCAACGCGATCCTGCGCCAGGCTGGGCTGCCGAAGGGATTCTGAACGCGGATGGGTGTCAGCAGGCAGTTGCTCAGCCTGACAGCGCGCAGACCCGGCTCGGGATTTCCAAGTCTCCAATACGGCGCTTCAACTGATCTATTGCTCTAAATATAGCTTCTGTGAACGTTCGGTTCGCGTGAGGGGCCTCACGCCAGTTCGAACCTTATCGGCACGGTCTTGGGGCCGTTGACGAAGAGGGCCTGGGTCAGTTTCGGCTCGCCGTCGAGGGCAAGGGATTTCAAACGCGGGAGCAGCTCCTCGAAGAGAATGCGCATCTCCATTTTGGCGAGGTGCTGGCCGAGGCAGAGATGCGCGCCGTAGCCGAATGAGAGGTGCCGGTTGGGTTTGCGGTCGACGCGGAAGACATAGGGATCCTCGAACACCTCCTCGTCGCGATTGCCGGATGCGTAGCAGAGCATCAGCCAGTCGCTCTTGGCGATCGCGCGGCCTGCAAGCTCCGTATCGGCCGTGGCCGTGCGCATGAAATGCTTCACCGGCGTCATCCAGCGGATCGCTTCGTCGACAAGTCCGGGAATGAGCGACGGATCGGCTTTCACCTTCGCGAACTCGGATGGGTTCTCCGCCAACGCCCAGATTGCGCCTGCCGTCGACGACGATGTCGTATCGTGGCCTGCGGCCGCGACGATGATGTAATAGCCCATGGCGGCGATGTCGGAGATCGGTTCGCCGTCGATCTTCGCATTGGCGATCAGCGTTGCAAGATCCTCGCGCGGCCTGGCGCGGCGTTCCGCGCTCAGCTTGCGAAAATAGGAACTGAAATCCTGGACGGTCGCCTGGATCAGCTCCGTCATCTGTTCGGGACTCAAAGCCGCGAGCACCCTTGCCGTGTCGGGGTCCTGCGGAGCGAACAATTCCTGGGTGAGGCGGAGCATGCGGGGCTCGTCCTCCTCCGGCACGCCCATGATCTCCATGATGACGTGCAACGGATAGCCCGCCGCGACATCGGTCACAAAATCGCAACGTCCCGGTCTTGCGCACATCGCCTCGACGGTGCGCTTTGCAATCACGCGGATGCGCTCTTCGAGCTTTTTGAGACTGGGCGGCATGAACCACGCCTGCGTCAGGGCGCGGTATTTCGGATGGTCGGGCGGGTCCATCTGCACGAGCGAATAGACAAGATGCGGGCTGCCGCCGGTGATTTCGCGCACGCGCCGGTCGCCCGCCTGGCCGGTCAGCGTGGTGGGACGGTCACCATTGTGGAAGAGATCATTCTGCCGGCCGACTGCGAGAATATCGGCGTGCTTCGTCACCGCCCAGAAGGGATCGAATCCTTCCGCTTCGGCAATCCCGAGCGGATTGTTGGCACGCAGCCAGCGCCAGGTTTCGTGAATGCGTCCGTCGGCATAGGCGGAGGGATCAACCAGCGCTTCGGCGAAGCGCGCGGGAATCAGGATGTCACTCGTGCCTGTCATCGCCCATGCCCTCCATCAATCATCCTTCGACAAGCTCAGGATGAGGCCTCATGGTGAGCCCGTCGAACCACGACAAGCTCAGGATGAGGCCTCATGGTGAGCCTGTCGAACCGTCATTGCGCGGCGAGAGGAATGGCGGGCTCCCGCGCGGCGAGCGAATGTTTGAGCGCCGCGACGGCGCCGACAATGTGATAGAGCGAACTCGCCGGCGCCGGCTCTTCGACGAAGCGATTGGTTGCCGTCAGCGTGTCGCGCCAGAGCCCTCGCGTCGGCACGTCGAGATATTTCCACAACGATTCCGCGGCCGCGACCGCGTGCTCGGCATAGGAATCGGCGGCCGCGTCCGCCGCACCGCCGAGCAGCAGTGCGGCCTTGAGCCGTTCCGTCTGCGGCCAAAGGCGTGCGCGACTCGAGCGGACAGACATGTCTTCATTGAGTGCATCGATGGCCACCCCGCGCACCGTATCGATGCCGCGCACACCCGCCTCGAACAGACGCCGCGCTGCCAGCTCAGCCGTGGGCTCCTCGCGCAACCGCGCCCAGCGCGCGAGCAGCGTGGCCCATTCAAACTGATGTCCCGGTTCGACGAGGCGGCCGAGGTCTCCCAAAGCCGGCTGCCAGCGCGCGGTGAAATGCTCGCGCAGAAATCCATCGTCGGGATCGATGAAACGCTTGAGGCAGAGCGCCGCAATTTCGTCTGCGAGCGCGTCCCATGTGGCGCCACCGCCGGCCTCCGACCAGGCGAGCGCCGCTTCCAGAAGATGCATGTGCGGATTGGATTGAAATGGGCTGTTCGCGTGCTCGCGGAAGCCGCCCGCTTCGTGACGCATCGACCCTTCGACCGCGGCAAGCAGTTTCCCGGCGTCCTCGTCGAAACCTGGCGGCGCGCCGGGCAATTTGTGAAGCGACGCCATCGCCAGCAGGGCGAAAGCCTGGTCGTAGAGCGTGGCCGGCGCGTCGAGCGGATGGCCTTCGGAATCGACGAGGGCGCGGAACAGACCATCCTCGCGCAGATAGTGCGCGCGGAAATAACGCATGGCGTGCAACGCAGCTTCGCGCGCGGGCCCCGTCCATCCAAGCCCGTGCGCCTCGGCATAGACGAAAGCCTGCCGGGCCTGGACACGCGCGCGCCGCGGCGAAGACGTATCCGCGCGGCCATCGAGCGCGAGCAGCTCGTAAAATCCGCCATGCTCGTGGTCGGCGCCGAGCGACCACCACACGGGCAGGGCGCCGGTCAGGAGCCAATGTTCGCAGCGTGTAGTCCAGGCGGCCAGGGCATCCGGCGAGCGCTGCGCACCGGCGCGGCGCGATCGTCCGTTTACGGACAATGTTTCGGCAACCGATTTCACTGCCTGGCTCGAGGAGAGATCGCAGATCAGGATGCCGCCCGGCTCTGCGATGATGGCGACGTCCTTCACGCCGATCGCTACGACGGGCACATCGGTCTCGTTGCGCACCAGACAATGCTCCGCGCTCAGGAGCAGGCAGTCGCCGCTGACGGCATTGCCGTCTGTGTCTTTCGTGCAGGCCTCGTGAACGGCGCTCCATGCGCCGAGATCCGACCAGAAGAAGTCAACCGGCAGCACCGCGGCACAATCTGTTTTTTCCATCACCGCGTAGTCGATGGAGATTTTCGGTGCGCCAGCGAAGCTCGGCGCGAGGCGCAAGGTGGCGCCGGAGCGCTCGGCATCGCGCACCGCTCCGCGCGCCGCGTCGGCGACCATGGGTGCGTGGCGGTCGATCTCATTGAGCATCGTATCGATCGCGAAGATGAAATTGCCGCTGTTCCAGAGATGTCCGGCCTCGAGATACGCGGCGGCTTTGGCGAGATCTGGCTTCTCGATAAACGCATCGACCGGCACGACGGCGCCGCCGCCCGTGACCCGAGGCTTGATGTAGCCATAGGCCGTGGACGGCCGGTCGGCTTTTACGCCGAGCGTCACGATCATGCCCGCCTCTGCGGCTTCGGCCGCAGCGAGCACGGCGCGGCGGAAGGCTTCGTCGTCGGGAATGTAGTGGTCCGAGGCGACGACGACGGCGATCGCGTCCGGATCTTCCTGCGCGATCGCAACCACCGCGGCGGCAATCGCGGGCGCCGAATCGCGCACGCAGGGCTCGAGCAGAATCGATGCCTCGATGCCGATCTCGGCGAGCTGCGATTCGATCGCGTCGGCATGCTGGATGTTGCCGATGATGACGGGCCGGCCCAGCTTTGCCACCCGCAGCACGGTCTGCTGGAACATTGAGACCTGGCCGGTCAGGCGGAGGAACTGCTTGGGGCGCGCATGATGCGAAGCGGGCCACAACCGCGTTCCCGCACCGCCGCACATCACGACGGGGATAACCCTTCTCATCGACACGGCCGTGATCTGCCCCTCCGCCATTGCCATCCGGACACTGATTCGCTGTCCTGGCGCTGTCCGTGTGAAAGATCGGGCGCACCGGCGCGTGGCGGTCGCCCGCAGCGACTTTTCGCCGACCTCCGCCTCATCCGCAAGCGGGATTCCTGCGTGGCGAGTATATTCTTGTATATCAATAGCTTAGCTCACGACAAGCTTGAAGGTGGCGCCAGAATCGCCATATGCCCAGTTCAACGACAATTGTCCGCGGGAGCCGATCATTCATGCTAGGTTGCGCCCGCGGTGCGCCGCAAACGCGGTTGGGCCTGCCTGTTCAAGGCCAGTCTTTATAGCCAGTCTTTATAGCCAGTCTTTATGGAAAGAATTGCAATGTCCGATCCGACCGAACGCCGCGAGGCCGTGCGCCGCAATGCCCAGAGTCATTTTACGCACACAGAGCGGCGCGACGAGCTGGTGCGCCAGGAAATCGAGAAGGAGCGCGCCGCAGTCGACGCGAAGACGGCCAAGCTCAAGGCTCTGCGCCTTGCCAAGGAAGCGAACGAAAGGGCGGAAGCCGAGCGGCTCGCCGCCGAGCGCGAGAAGTCCGGCGCCGCCGCGCCCAAATCCGCCCGCCGCAAACGCACGCGCACCGCGGAGCCGGCAAAGGCCCGCGCCAAGACGGGGTGACAGGTTACTTATCACTCACCTGCGCCTGAACGGTTTCAATGCATCGTCCCTGAGCCCTCTCCCATGGGGGGAGGGCAACTCACGCGCCAACTCCCGCCACGTTGCGGCGACGTCTTACTACATTCATACAGCGCGTGGATTCCCTCTCCTTGTGGGCTACCACATTCACACTTCTCAACGGCTCGCCATAGGTTCCTCCCCCGCGCTTCGCGCGGAGGAGGAACCTAAAACAGTCTCGATGTGTGAATCTCGTAGCCTTGTGGGAGAGGAATGCAGCTACGGGCCGCGAAGTCTGCTCAGGCCTGGATCAGGCGTACTCACAAAAAAACCATGGCCGGTCGCGGGACCGGCCATGGCTTTGATTCAAACGATTGATCGCAGAGTTGTTTCAGTGGCGATCGCGCCCGCGATCGCGGTCATGATCCCAGTGCCCGCGGCCTTCCCAGCGATGGTCGGCCCAATGACCGTTCCGCCAGTAAGCGCCATCGCCCCAGCGAACCGCCGCGCGCCAGGCAAACGGATCGCCGCGCCATTCGTTGGCGCGCCATCCGCCGTGCCACCAAAACCATTGCCGGCCATGCCAATAGCGGGAATAAAACGGTCCGTGATACCAGACGCCGCCGATATAGACGGGATCGGCATAGTAGTCGTAACCGCAATTGTCCCACGGCGCGCCATAGGTGTAGTTGTAGCCGGCGCATGGTCCGGGCGGTCCGTACCAGACTCCAGGTCCAGGCACGCCGACGCCGACCTCAACTCCCGGCAAGGGTATGCCGACGCCAACAGATACATGCACGCCAGCCTGCGCCGGCGCGCTCGCCGCGATTGCGCCGATAGCGGCCGCGCCCAGCGCGAATTTCGTCAAATGGTACATACGAGGATTCCTTTCCTTGCGGGTCCTGCCCCGAATCACTCTCTTTCTGGACCAGAGTTGCTGAATATCACATGAACGCAACAAATGATGCTCCCGTCTGGCGCGGCGCGCATTCCCGTGCCAAAATCATGACCTTCTTGGGAGGGGCAGGACATGGGCAGGATCGATCTTGGCCGCGTGGTCATCGGCGGCGTCGTCGCAGGAATCATCATCGACATTTTTGAGTTCGTGCTGAACGGCTGGTATCTGGCGGGCCAGTGGACCTCGGTGATGGCCTCGCTCAACCGGGCGCCGGTCGGCACCAACGCCATCATCGCCTTCAACATCGTCGGGCTGTTCACCGGCATCGCCGCGGTGTGGACCTATGCCGCCATCCGCCCGCGCTTCGGCATCGGGCCCGGCACGGCCTTCATCGCGGCGCTCCTCACCTGGATCACCGCCTACGTGCTCTCCGACGCTGCGCCCGCGATCATGGGAATTTTCCCGCTTAAAATTGTGGGCACGATGATCGGGGTGGGCCTCGTCGAAATTGTCGTCGCCACGATGGTAGGTGCGTATCTCTATCGCGAAGGCGAGTGACGCGAAGAAACAAGGTTTTAGCGCGGAGGACGCGGGGTAAGAATCGCGCGCCAATGGCGCGCAGAGGTTTCATTGCGTACCCTGCGCTTCCTCTGCGTCCCCTGCGCTAAATCTTTTTTCCTCGTGTCTTTTAGGCGATCAGTGGAAAACATTCCGCCAATTCGCGCAGCCATTGTTTGACGCGGTCCTGGACTTCAGCGGGTGACTTGCCGAGGCGCACCAGCACGAGATCGCGCTGCGGCACGATGATGATGAATTGTCCTTCATAGCCATTGGCCGAGAAGGAGCCCGGGCCGGCAATGTCGAGCCACCAATGCGCGCCGTAGCGGCCCTGATCTGACGTCTGCTGGATGGTCGGCGTGCGCGCGTAATCGACCCAGCCCTCGGGAACGATGCGCGCGCCATCCCAGATCCCGTCGCGCAGATAGAGAAGGCCGAAGCGCGCGAAATCGCGCGCGGTCGCAAACAGGAACGATGAGCCGATGAAGGTGCCGGCCGCGTCGAATTTGGGCAATGCGCTGTTCATGCCGAGCGGCGCGAACAGCCTCTTGCGCATGAACGCTTCGAAGGCGGGTCCGCGAGCGCCTGCGGCATCGGCAGCGAGTCGCGCAACGATGTTCGTCGTGCCGCTCGAATAGGCCCAGAACGAGTCGGGCGCGTGGGCGAGAGGGAAGGACGCAGCGAAATGCGCCACGTCGTCCCTGCCTTTCCCCCACAGCATTTCGATCACGTCGGAGGGCGCGTCCGGGACATAGGACTCGATGAAGGCGAGGCCGCTCGACATGCGAAGCAGCTGGTCGAGGGTGATTGCCCGGCGCGGGTCATCCGGGCTGCGCCATTCTGCGACGGGCGCGGGCGCGCGGATATCGATCCGGCCGTCGCCCGCGAGAATACCGATAAGCGCATGGGTGACGCTCTTCGCCATCGACCAGGAAGGGCATGCCGAATCGGGAGAAAATCCGGCGTCGTAGCGCTCGAGTACGAGCCGCCCTCGCGCCACTGCGAGTAGTGCATGGGTCTCTCCGAAAGCCGCACCCGTGCCTTCCGCGAAAACAGCTTCGACAAGCCGCGCGAGCGAGGCGCGATCCGTTTCCGCCGGAAGATCGCCCTCGGACCAGGCTTCTGTAGGCCACGGCGAATTGGCCGGCTGTCCGAAAAGCGGGGCCAACCTATTCTCTATCGGCCCGGAACCTTTGTTGCTATCATTTGTTGATGAGGACATATCCCGCTGCCAACGCGCAATCCGTCAAGGTGTGGCAACGGGATTTGTACCATGTCCGGCGGGAGGAACCCCGCTTCAATCCTGCGCGTTGCCAAGAATGGTTGGCTGAATCCTGAAATGGGGAGAAATCCATGAAGAACTTTATCAAATGGGCGGGTGCGGCTGCGTTGAGCACTGCAGCCGTCATGCTCACGGCGACCAGCGTGTCCGCCGCAATCGCCTGCAACGCCGAGGGCCAGTGCTGGCATGTCCACCGCGCCTACGCCTACCAGCCCGCCTTTGGCGTCGTCGTGCATCCCGATGGCTGGCGTTGGGGTCCGAGCGAGCATTTTGTCTGGCGCGAGCATCCGGGCCGCGGCTACTGGCGCAACGGCGTGTGGATCAGGTTCTGATCCGTCACCGGCTTCGAAACAAGAACGGCGGAAGCAGCAATGCTTCCGCCGTTTTGCTGTCGCGAGAGTGAAACATCGCAGATCATGCCGCGAATCGGGTGAACCTTCTTCTTCAGCCGTCCTGCGAGCCGTCTTCTGCAATACCGCTGATCCTCGTTCTGCAAGTTCAGATTCATGCACGCATGGCAGGCAGCCCATGCGTGCCCGGCACGCATCGCCCCAGTCGCGAGTGATGCTACAGTGCAGCCGCATCGGCGAACGAAGGGAATTTCCATGCACACGCGAACATTGTCGGTGGTGGCGACGGCTTTGCTGTCGACGACCATGGTCTGGGCGGCCGTGCCCACGAGCACGGAGGGCAAACCGGCGCCGGCACCCGTCAGGCCCGTCACCGAAACGCTGTGGGGCAAGAAGGTCACCGACAATTACCGCTACATGGAAGCGCTCGATCCTGCGACGCTCGACTGGATGAAGGCGGAGGGCCATTACACGCGCTCCGTTCTCGACAGCATCAAGCCTCTCGCCGATCTGAAGACGCGGGTCGCCAATTTCACCGCCAGCTTCGGCCTCGTGCAGGACTACGCGTCGTTTGGCGGCCGCGCCTTCTATGAGGAACGTGCGCCCGGTTCCGACAATTTCGATCTGATGGTCAAGGACGCGAACGGCGTGCGCAAGATCGTCGACGTGGCGGCGCTGCGGGCCTCCCATGGCGGCAAGCCGTTCGCGATCAACTACATCCTCGCCTCGCCTGACGGCAGCAAGGTCGCGGCTGGAATCTCCGAAGGTGGATCGGAGGATGCGTCGCTCTCCGTCTATGATGCGGCTAGCGGCAGGCAGATCGCAGGGCCGATCGACCGTGCGCAGTTCGGCGCCACCGCCTGGACAGACGATTCGCAGACGCTCTATTTCAACCGGCTGAAAAAGCTCGCGCCGACCGACGCGCCGACGGAAAAGTACAAGGACTCGACTGCCGACTCCTGGGATCTGAAATCCGAGCCGGTTCCCATTCTCGGATCGGCGCTCGGCCACGGCCCCGCGATCGGCCACAACGAATTTCCCCTGGTCGTGATCAGCGCCGGCGCGCCGATCGCGGCGGCGCTCTCGATCAATGGCGTGCAGAACGAGGTCGCGTTGTGGACCACGCCGATCGCCCAGGTGAACGACCCCAGGGCCGCGTGGACGAAGCTGTTCACGCGCGACGACGGCATCACCAACGCTGACGAGCGTGGAGACGATCTGTTTTTCCTCTCGCACAAGGATGCGCCGACTTTCAAAATCCTCGCGCTCAAGGTCGGCCAGCCGCTTTCCGCCGCCACAACGCTCGTACCGGCGAAATCCGACCGGGTGATCGAATCGATGCGCGCGGCGTCGGACGCGCTCTATGTGCTGGCGCGCCACGGCGCCTATTCGCAGCTCCTGCGCATTCCCGCCGGGAGCACGGCCATCGAGGAGGTGCCGCTGCCGTTCGAAGGCCATATCGGCGAATTGTTTGCCGATCCACGCACGCCGGGCGCCACGATCTCGCTGTCGAGCTGGGTGGTTCCGCCGGCCGAATATTCTTTCGACCCCACGACGAAGAAATTTACCGATCTCGGCATCGGCACGCGCGGCGACATGGATTCCACGAGTTACGTGGTCAGCGATCTCGAGGCGACGGCGCATGACGGCACCATGGTGCCGCTATCGCTCGTGCAGAAGAAAGGCGTCAAGGGTCCGCAGATCACGCTGATCGAAGCCTATGGGTCCTACGGCATTTCCGAGCTCGCCGATTTCAGCCCGCGGCGCGCGGCAGCTATGCGCGAAGGCATCACCTACGGCGTCTGCCACGTTCGTGGCGGCGGCGAGCTCGGCGAAGCCTGGCGGCTCGGCGGCAAGGATGCGAACAAGCACAACACCTGGGAAGACCTGATCGCCTGCGGCGAATACGCGGTGTCTCACGGCATCACGACGACGAAGAAGCTCTTCATCCTCGGCGGTTCGGCTGGCGGCATCACAATGGGGCGGGCGCTCACCACGCGGCCCGATCTGTTCGCGGGCGTGGTCGATCTCGTGCCCGCCGGCAACACGATGCGGGCGGAATTCTCGCCCAACGGGCCACCCAACATTCCGGAATTCGGCACGGTGAAGACAAAGGCGGGTTTCGAGAATCTCTACGCGATGGACACGATCCAGCACGTGCAGAAAGGCGCGCACTATCCCGCGGTGATGGTGACTACGGGGCTCAACGATCCGCGCGTGTCGCCCTGGGAGCCGGCGAAGGTTTTCGCCGCGATCCAGGCCTCGGGCACGAAGAAACCGGTCCTTCTGCGCATCGACGAGGAAGCCGGCCACGGCATCGGCTCGACCAAGACGCAGACCGACAAACTCACCGCCGACTGGATATCCTTTATCTTCTGGCAGGCCGGATTGCCCGACTGGCAACCGGCCTCCACCAGCGCCCACCCTGCGGAGAGGTGAGAGGTTCACCAGGGACCGCGCGATGTTCGGCACGCTCTCGTCCGCGGTCTTCAGACCGGTTCGCGCCAATCCAGTCCCGCGAAGCGCGCATAGTCGCGGTCATAGGTGATCCAGGTACATCCGTGCTCGATTGCGAGCGCGGCGAACCAGGCATCGGTGGTGCGCGGTCCGCGGATGGCCGCTTCGCGCGCGAGCCGTTCGAAAATGTTCCAATGCCGCTCTCCGGGAGTGACGCGCTCGCAATGTGGCTGCGAGAGCAGACTGCGGCAGAAGGTGAAGGCTTCCCGGACATGGCTCGGTTCACGAAACACGCGCGCATTAGTAGTGATCCGCACCACTGCGGAGAGGACAAGGGGCGACATGCCGAATCGGGCATCGCCATCGACAAGGGCATCGAGCCACGGCTTGCATGAGGCATGCTGCCCAGCATCTCTGCGGAAGGCGTGGATCAGGACATTGACGTCGGGCAGGATCAACGCGGCATGGACTGAAGATCGTCCATTTCCTGAAGCGAGGCCGTGTCGTCCAGATCGACGCCGGGCATCAGGCCCCCCGTCGCCGAACTGACCGGCGGATGCGCGCGGCCGCCGCGGCGCGCGCGCTCGCTCAGCATATGGCGTAGCCCGTCTTCGATCAGCGCGGTGAGCGACCGGCCTTGCGCGGCCGCCTTTCGCTTGGCGCGACGGATCAGATCGTCGGGAAGGCGAACGGTCGTGCGCTCGGTCATCGCTGTACAATGTGACATATTCTGTAATATGTCAATATGTCACATGCGCTCTGGTGGTCCCAATTCCGACACTCCGTCCCAAAAATGTCATGGGCCGCCACCCGGTCCGCGCGGCGCGCGGCCGAAGTGTAAACTCCGAGCGGGCCATCCGGGTGTGCCGGCAGACGAATCGTTGACAAAGTTCCATATTTCGAAGAATATGGAAATATGGATTCTGGTACCGCCGTCAAGCGCCTCGCCGCGATCGCGCAGGAGGCGCGCCTCGAAGTCTTCCGCCTACTGGTGAGGGCGGGGCCGGAAGGCATGGCGGCGGGCGATATCGCGCGCGCGCTCGACGTCCCGGCGAACACACTATCGGCGCAACTGCTCGTGCTCTCCAATGCCGGCCTCGTGCGCGCCCGGCGCGACGGCCGTTCGATCATCTACGCGATCAATTTCGAGGCGATACGCGACCTGCTCGTCTTCCTGACCCAAGATTGCTGCGGTGGGCGCGCGGAAATGTGCGCCCCACTCGCCGGCATCGCTTCGCGCGCCATCTGTTTCAAAGCCAAACGAGGAGAGCAACATGAAGCGCCTGCACGTGCACGTCGCCGTCGATGATCTCGAAAAGTCGATCGGCTTCTATTCCACGCTGTTCGCCGCGCGGCCTTCCGTGACGAAGGATGACTACGCCAAGTGGATGCTGGACGATCCGAAGGTGAACTTCGCGATCTCCGCCCGCGGCGCGCGCAATGGTGGCGTCGATCATCTCGGCATCCAGGTGGAGAGCGACGGTGAACTGTGCGAGCTTGCAGGCCGGCTGAAAGCTGCGGGCGAAGCGATGCGCGACCAGGAAGCGACGACTTGCTGCTACGCGCAATCGAACAAGGCTTGGGTCAACGATCCTTCGGGCATCCGGTGGGAAACCTTCTTCACCTTTGGCGAAGCAACGAGCTATGGCGAGGATGAGCCGGCGGCGCCGGCAAAGGCGCAAGCCTCCTGCTGTTCTGCTCCCGCGGCAAAACCCGCCTGCTGCTGATGCGCAATAAGCCGCCCGTGGGTTCCTGCCATGCCCTGTGAAATCGGCAGGTCGTCGAACGAAACGGTCGGGGCGTGATCGCGCGCCGCCTTGCAGCCGAGGCGCTGGGGTCCGCCTTCCTGCTCGCAGCGATCATCGGCTCGGGAATCATGGGGGAGCGGCTTTGCGGCGGGAACGTCGCGATCGCGCTGCTCGCCAACACTCTCGCGACGGCTGCGGCGCTGGTCGTGCTGATCTCGATCTTCGGACCTCTCTCCGGGGCGCATTTCAATCCGGCGGTCACGCTGTTCTTTGCGCTCGGGCGCGAGATATCTCCAGCGCTGAGCGCTGCTTATGTCGGCGCACAGCTGATCGGAGCGCTGTGCGGCGCGTGGGTGGCGCATCTGATGTTCGAGGTGCCGGTCTTCGAGATTTCCACCAAGCTGCGCGACGGACCGGCACAGATGTTTTCCGAATTCGTCGCGACGTTTGGCCTGATCGCCACCATCGCGGGTGCAATCCGCTACCGGCCGGCGTGGGTGGCCGCGCTGGTCGGGCTCTATATCGGCGCCGCCTACTGGTTCACCGCCTCGACCTCATTCGCCAATCCGGCGGTGACAATCGCGCGGGCGCTGACCAACAGTTTCGCCGGCATCGCGCCCCATTCGGCGCCCGGATTCATCGTGGCGCAATTGGCCGGAGCAGTCGCGGGTTACGCGGTGTTCGCTTGGCTGTTCGCTTCCGCCGCCGTCTCGCGAAGCGGAAGCCTGGCAACCGGCGCCAGCCAACAATAATCCGGCTTGCATGGATGGCGGTTTCGGCGGAATCTACGCGGCCATCGTGCAAACGCGCGCTTAGGATCCCGGTGGGACAGATCTGCTCCGGGAGGAGCAAGGGGTAAACTCTGCCACGAAACGATGGCTGGCAGTGCGGTGTCCGTAGAATTCCCCCACCCAGGGCTCGCCTGGCGCGTCAGAGGAGCGAATTCCATGCGCTTACGTTCTGCCCTGTTGGCCGGCGTTCCGGCTATTGCCGTGCTCGCCCTGCTTGCCCCGGCGCAAGGCGCCTCCACCATGAGACCGCCGCCGGCCAAGCTCGAGAAGCTTCCCTATTCCGGCGGCGTCCTGGTGGCCCGCGGTATTAGAAACGGCACCATCCAGCTGACGGCTTCGCATGCCGCTCAAGGCGCCGCGATTGTTTTTCCATCGCTGAACTGCACGCCCGGCCCGTGCGCGCTGCCCAACAAGGAGTTCTCGACCGGCGCCACCCAGCCCGTGGACGAGACGCCCATCGCCGTGAATCCCAATAACAGCAAACAGCTGATCGCCGGCGGCAACGACTACAACTGCACTTCGACCAGCTATCGCGGCTTCTGGCTCTCGAACAATGGCGGGAGGACGTGGTCCGGCGCCTGTGGACTCGATGTCCCAGGGGAGTCGGGCGACGGCGATCCGGTCGTCGGCTACGATCTGAACGGCACCGTTTATCAGGGCGGGATCGATAGCGGAGGTGTTTCGATTGCAAGCTCCACCAACAACGGCACGACCTGGAACACGCCGGTCATCTCCAATACAGTGAGCGGTTCGTTCGCGGACAAGCCGTGGCTGCAGATCGACACAAACCCCAACAGTCCGGACAAGAACAATCTCTATGTGTCGAACACCATGTTCGCGTCCAACAGCGACACCACCATCTATGTCTCGCACTCCACCGATAGCGGCAAGACGTGGTCGATCGTCGCTGCGAGTCCAACTGCCGTCTGGCCCAATTTCGTCAATCAGTTCAGCGATCTCGCAACGGGACCCGACGGCACGGTCTACCTGACCTATTTGAACTGCCCCGTCAGCGGCACTTGCGCCGGCCAGCTGTCGACCATGTACATCCAGAAATCGACGGATGGCGGCAAGACCTGGTCCAGCCAGGTCGCCATCGGCAAGGTCACACTGGCGCCCGCCCCATGCGGCGCGTTCTACGGCTGTCTTCCCAACACCTCCGAGCGGGTCAGCGATATTCCGGTGATCAGTGTCGACAACAGCGGCGGCACGCGCAGCGGCCAGCTTTACGTCGTGGAGTACAACTGGACGGGCAGTTACATGCAGGTCCAGGTCACCTCGTCGACCGACGGCGGCGCGACCTGGAGCACGCCGGTTCCCGTTGCGCCGAAAAGCGACACGCACGACCAGTTCTTCCCCTGGCTCAACGTAGATGGCAGGGGCAATGTCGGCGTGACCTGGCTCGACCGCCGCAACGATGCGAGCAACATCAACTACGAAGCGTTCGGGACCTGGTCGTCCGATGGCGGCAGCCACTTCAAGACCAACGTCCAGATCGCCGACACGCCGTCCGATCCGTTCAATGACGGATTCGGCAGCGGGTTCATGGGCGACTACAGCGGCAATGCGTGGTTCGGCAAGAAGCTGTATGCGTCCTGGACCGACACGCGCAACGGCAGCTATTCGCAAGGCGAGGTGGGCGGCCTGAAGCGGTAAGAGGTTTCGCCCCATTTGACTCGGAGAGGGCCGGCGCGGACACGCCGGCTCTTTTTTGCGCCGCGCTGCGCGCGCGGCGCAGCGGGTCGGCGAAGGCGAGAGCGAAGCTCCGGCTTCGCGCAGGCAGGTCGAAGGATGGCCCGTAAAATTCGGGCGTCGAATAACAGAACGGAAACCACTACCGGCGGATTCGCTTCGATTGCTCTTCGAAATGTGCGTATTGTCGCTGCGCATTCGGGAGCGTACCCATGAGAAAAATTCTTCATCGCTTCATCGTCGATGAATCGGGCACCGGGATCGTCGAAGCCGGCATCGTCATCCTCGTCATCGCCGTTGTTCTCATGGGCGCGATGACGCGTCCTGCTCCGGATCACGCGCACCAGCAGAGCCCGGTTGCATCGGCGCAGTGACAGGCTGTCGCGCACGATTCCGCGAGAAATGTAACGGTCTGTCGCAAATCGGACAAAAGGCTCGCAGACCGTTCCTGTCCGGGCTAGGCTGAATTCGACAGGTCGGCGGTCGGCGCACTCTGCCCCCTTTCGACCCGCGTGGCCGTCGATCTGTCCCTCCCTGTCCCGCGACGCTGCGGTCCTGTTTTCATCAGGTTTGATCACGCAGGATCGGACCCGCCGCGGCTGTCGGCCCTACTTCACATTCCAGGTTGCGAGGACCCAGAACAGTGTCTGGACATGACCGTCCTCTCCGAGCGGCGCAAGCAACGCTTCGCACGCCAGCCAGTTCTTGCCGGCTGTGCCGGCGCGAATGAAGAGTCGCAACGGTGCCGCCGCGGCGCGAGGCAGATCGAAGCTCTTCCGCCAGCGCTCCGCGAGCAGCGGAGAGAGAATTTCGCGCAATTTCCGTCCGCCAAGGTGACCGAAGACCTCGCGCGCATGCTCACCCTCGAGGCTGATCACATAATCGAAGGAATCTCCCGCGCCGGGAACGACGTCGACGAGATTGACGTGGCCGAGAAAGTTGCGCATCGCCTGCGGGCTCAGTGCCCGGCGCGACGGGAACAGATGACCGTTGCGCAGCGACTGCCAATAGGCGAGCCCCTGCATTGTGGGCGCCTGCAGGAATGCCAGATCCCAATCGACCGTGACCGGCGACAATTCGGATTGAGCGTCAAGGTGGGCAGCGAAAGCCATTTCGCGCGAATGATGCGCTCCGCTGCATTTACAATTCGCAAACACATTCACCAGGTGATACGGAAAAGAAAGGATTTAACGCAGAGAACGCAGAGGAAGCGCAGGGGACGTGGGAAATCTTTGCGCGCCAAAGGCGCGCGATATTTTTCCACTGCGTCCTCCGCGCAACCCCCGCGTCTTCTGCGTTAAAAGTTTTTTCTGTTCTCCGTGTTCCGGGTTGCCCAGCTGCTCACATCGGTTTTTCGCAGTTGACCATCCAGTGCGTGCCGAACCTGTCGGTCACCATCCCGAACCGCCTGGCCCAGAAGGTTTCCTGGATCGGCATGCCGATGTTGCCCCCGTCGGAGAGCGCGGCAAAGATGCGCTCGGCTTCTTCAGGCGTATCCACGCCGATGTTCACGGCGTAGCCCTGCGGCTTGTTGTAGCGTCCGCCCGGCGCGTCCGAGCCCATGATCAGGCCGTCGCCCGCAGTGAACCGCGCATGGACCACCAGATCCTTCTCGTTTGCTGCAATCTGATCGGCCATCGGCGAATCGCGAAAGCTCATGATGTTCAGGTCCTTGCCGCGCAGAACCTTGGCATAGAACTGAAACGCTTCGGCACAATTGCCGTTGAAATTGAGATATGGGTTGATCTTCATTGTTGTCTCCTTTTCGCATTCGCCCCGCTCATCCGCCGTAGAAGAACCGCTCTTCCACGATTTTTCCGTTCCTGACCGTGTAGACGCCGACTTCATCCATGCTGCGGCGCTCGCCGCTCGCCTTGATGGTCATATCCATCTTGAAGCGCACGACGAACTGGTCGCCGTGCACATACGGGCCTTCGACCACGGCACTGTGGACTTCGTGATTGTTTGCCCACCATTCGCCCTTGCCGCGAACGGCGGCCTTTCCACGCAATTCGGCGTTGTCGCCCATCGGCTCGACGCTCAGCACATTGTCAGCCCAGTATTTTTCGCCGGCCTCCTCGAATTTGCCCTGCTGGCACAAGGCGACGAGGTCGTTGGCGAGTTCCCGCGTGCTCATGAGATTCTCCCTGCTCGGCCCCTTCGCGCGCCGCAATACAGCATAGCGGCGGAATGTGACACAACGTGCGCTTCGCCGCGAAACGCAAATACGGGGGCGGGGGTTGCCACTCTTCGCGCCCCGTCGCACCATCGTGAAGGATTTCACCCGCGCCCGAGACCAGCGCATGCTGAAACTGATACCGCCCGTCTGGGCTGCGATCTATCTCGTGGTCGCCGGCGCCGCGAGCGCGATCTTTCCCTGGCGAGCGATCGTCGATCTGCGGATCCTGTGGTTCGGCGCCGTTCTTATCGCCGCCGGCGCAGCATTCGCGGTATCGGCGGCGCTGCTGTTCCGGAGCGAGCAGACGGAAATCAGTCCGACGTCGGAGACCAACCGCCGGCTCGTCATCCGCGGCCCCTACCGCCTGACGCGAAATCCCATGTATCTCGGACTGGTGCTCGCGTCGCTCGGCATCGCCTTCTGCGCCGGCTCGCTTCCCATGTTTGCGGTGCCGCTTCTCGTCTTTGCGACCACGAACCAGGTTCACATCCCGTTCGAGGAAGCCAAGATGCGCCGGCAATTCGGCGCCGCCTACGACCGCTACACGCGCGAAACGCACCGCTGGATTTGATTTCCAGTGTGTCCCCGGATCACCAGGGTTGCCTTTGTTTTCCGCCGTGACACAATTCAGCGGCGGCTGAGTTGCGGTCAGGGTCAGCTATTTGCACTCCGACTCCGAATATTTTGGCTCCCGACGCGGCAATGGTGTAAGGTTGCCCGACCAGCGTTCTCTTGCTGCGCGCGGTGGCCCGAATGAAACGTCTTCCCATCAATCGGATTGCGGTTGGTTTCGCCGCTCTGGCTGCTTTGGCAGCCCCCGCCATGGCGGCAACGGAAACCGTGCTCTACAGCTTTCCAAATTCCGGGACGGGCTATCCCCTCGGGACTCTACATTTCAAGAACGGTTCTCTGTACGGAACCGGTTCGGGCGACGAAAAATCTGCCGACGGACAGGCCTTCAAACTGACAAACTCAGGCGGTGCCTGGAAGGAAACCACGCTGCTGACATTCGATGGCAGCAATGGCTCCACGCCTTTTACGGGACCGATGCCCGGTCCGGACGGAGTCTTCTACGGCACGACCTATGGCGCCTATAACGGCGGAAATGT
>Ga0210406_10000886_pt1 | contig 38924 bp, 33 predicted proteins | sample IncBWC30MmetaG_FD_155454 | JGI IMG/M metagenome (GOLD analysis project Ga0210406, IMG submission 155454) | Forest soil microbial communities from Barre Woods Harvard Forest LTER site, Petersham, Massachusetts, United States - Inc-BW-C-30-M | ecosystem: Environmental > Terrestrial > Soil >... | reverse complement strand
CGTACGGCTCGTAGCGTCTATGCCAACGATAAAATGTTTGCCGGCTGATGCCGAAGTGACGGCAGGTATGGGCCACGTTCTTCGTCCGTCGGTAAAAATCCATCCACGCCAAGCGCACCCGCGCTTCCCGGCTGAGTTCCACCCCGGTTCGAGCGAGCCGACCCGAACCGGGTGGTTTCCCCTTGCGAATTTGCATTTTGACACTCTATGCGAGTGTCACTGATCATTCTGAACGAGAACAACCCCGAGGCCGATGAACTTTTACGATGAGGCAGATCGAAGGAAATCTGAGCTGGGGTGGGGATGCGGAAGGCAAGAGACTAAAGGGCGCCGCCGTAGCTAGCGCTGGAAGCTGTCAGCCAGGATAATCACGTGCTCCGGCTCGACCGAGGCAACGGTCTTGGGCGATCCGTCAACCACTTTGATCGTGAAGTTCACTGTGATTCGGGCGTAGGTTTCGACTGCAACACCATTCTGGGTGAAGGGCTTGAATTTCCATTGCAGCACGGCTTCGCGGGCTGCGGACCCGAGCACTGCCGGTCCGCGCACCACATGCAATTCCTGAATCGTACCGTCCGTGCCCACCAGAGCCTGCAGTTCCACCGAGCCTTCCACCTTGGTGCGTTGGTCGAGCCGGGGATAAAGCGCTGTCTCCGGCTGTTGCACGGTGATCTCCGCCATTCTCGTACGCTGTGCCGCCTGCGCCGTAAGTGCTGCAGCGGACCCGTTCACGTTCGGATGTTTCGTCGCGGGAGCAGTCGCCTTGCCCGTCACGGAAGAGCGCGCGGCCTTGACGGGGACTGCCTCGAACTTCTGCGCTTGATTCTGTTGGGGCACTGCCCTGACTGGCGCTGCAGGCGGATTGGTCACCGCGGTTTTCTGAACCGTAGTTTCAGACACGGTCACGCTCGGCGTGACGCTCTTTGTTTCGTCGATCACTGTGCTTTCAGTTGTGGTCTGCGGAACCGCGGGCCGAGTTGTCGTCTGCTTCTGACTTGGCTCTGCTTCAAACAGGAATTGACGGTCGCGGTAAGCCACCACTCCGATCGCAACCAGCAGGAGCGCGAGCGCTACCAGCATCCGCTTCGACTGTGCTTGCTCTGAAGTCCGGATCCGGTCCCCGGCCGCGCGCGAAGCTGCCGTTTGAAGGTTGGGCTTTCCGGCTTGGTGTGCGACGCTCACGTTTCAGAACCTTCTATGGGAGTGAATGCCTGTAGATTGCCCGACTCGTGAATTACGCACAATGGCACGCATGGGCTAGGGGGAGGCACGAGCGTGTTAAGGTGCTGCTGTTGTCTCACATTGCGAAAGCGAGCGCTGCGCTTGAGCCAAACCACAGCTCCGCGCTTTCTGTGGTAATCCTTTTAGCTTCGACTCGCTCTCAGAACCGGGTCACGACCGCATGACTCAACCGCCGACGCAGGTTGATGGCAAAACATCCCTTCGCGCTGAGAATCTCGGCCGCTCGGTCGCGGGCAAAGTCTTGCTCGCCGATGCCACCTTCTCGGTTGGCGCCAGCGAGACGCTGGCCATCGTCGGTCCCAGTGGTTCCGGAAAGTCCACGTTGCTTCGTCTGCTCAATCGCTTGGACGAACCAACAAGGGGCACCGTCTTCCTGGATAGCACAGACTATAAGCAAATCGCGCCGCGCGAACTTCGGCGTCGTGTGGCCATGGTGACGCAGCACCCATTCCTTTTTCCTGGTACTGTCGAGAGCAATCTCCAGTTCGGCCCCTGCCAGCGTGATGAGACACTCTCACGAGAGCGGATCGATGAACTACTCGCTGCTGTCGGTCTTGCAGGGTACGCATCCAGGGACGTCGCGAATCTTTCCGGCGGGGAAGCGCAGCGAGTCTCCTTCGCCCGCACCCTGGCCAACAGCCCGGAGATTCTGTTGCTCGATGAGCCGACTTCTGCTCTCGACGAGGACTCGAAGCGCGGGATCGAAACACTGATTCTCGAAATCATGCGCCGGAGCCCGGTCGCCGCGTCCACCGCTGATATTGCCTCAACGAACCGCCAACTGACTTGCGTGCTGGTCACACACGACCTTGCCCAAGCCGCTCGGCTGGCGCAGCACGCGCTCGTGCTGAAGTCCGGTCACATCGTGAAGAACGGTCCCATCGAGGAGGTCCTGCGTGCTGAAGATTCTGTTTCATGATCCCTTACGGCTCGGCCTGGCTCAGGCCGCAGCGGCTGCCCTAGCCGCGCTGATCGTGGTCGTTCTCGCGCGAAAGCGTGGCATCCACCTTGAAAAAGAACTGGCTGTAGCGCTTGTGCGCGGGCTGGTGCAGATCATCGCAGTCGGTTCTATTCTCCTGGTCCTGCTGCGGGCACCGGACTGGACGAGCGTCTTCCTGCTCACGGCAATGATCGTTGCCGCGGGTGCCACCTCGGCGCGCCGCGCGAAAGGCATGCCGGGAGCCTTTCCGGTATCGACCTGGGCCATTGCCTGCGGCGCCGGTTCCGTCATCGCCCTGATGACGTGGCTCGGCGTCATCGACACGCCGATCACCACACTCGTTCCTGTGGGCAGCATGCTAATCGCGAACGCCATGAACACCAACGGCCTCGCCATGAACCGTTTTCGCACGGACGTCCTCGCGCATGTGGGCGAGATCGAGACCGCCCTCGCGCTCGGCGCCGACGGCAGGTCCAGCGTCGCCTCCTACGTGCAGGGCTCTTTCGAGGCCAGCCTGATTCCAGCCATCGACTCCCTGCGCTCTCTAGGGATCGTCTGGATTCCAGGTCTAATGGCCGGGATGCTGCTCTCGGGCTCGCGTCCTCTTTACGCAGCCATTTATCAGTTCGTAGTGCTGGCCATGATCTTCGCGGCTTCCGGACTCACATCTCTCGTCAGCACGCTTCTGATTCGCAACCGCGTCTTCTCGCCCGCCGAGCAACTTCTGCTTCGGCCGGGTAACGGCGCCTAGAGAAAACCGGTACCGGGCGCGCCTTGTGAGGCCGCAATGTGACTGGGATCACCTGAGTTGCGGCTCCCCGTCACCGCACCTGGGGTCAATCCTCCGTACCATGGATCTCGGAGGCACGTATGAATGGAATCGACGGAGTCTTCCTGGCCCTGCTCGCGTCGATGGCGGTTCTGTTTCTCATCACCTGGGTACGGATCGAGTGGTTCCAGAAGTGAGGAGTCGCAGATAAAGCTTTCGTGGGATTCTCGTTTGCGGCGCGTCCGGGTATGATCATCAGGTAGCTTCGGGGGAGCACCTGTTCCAATTCGCACATAAACATGACCGACACGCCCGCCAGCTCAAGGCCTTGCGCGCCGTGGCGACGGTGGAGTTCATTAAGGGCTTGACTGTCTTGCTCGCCGGCTTCGGTGTCCTATCGCTCTTGCACCGCGATGCCTGGGATGTGGCGGAGAGCTTTCTCGAGTGGCTGCACGTCAGTCCCGATGCTCACTACGCGCAAGTCTTCCTCAACCTTGCCGACCAGGTCACTAACAGTAAGCTCTGGTTCGTGGCAGCAGGCGCCATTGCCTACTCCAGCCTGCGCTTTGCCGAGGCCTATGGCCTCTGGTTCGAGCGGATCTGGGCGGAGTGGCTTGCGCTGATTTCAGGCGCCCTCTACCTTCCCTTCGAGATTTACGAGATCATTCGCCGCCCCGATACGATTCGTATCGCAATCTTCCTGATCAATCTGGCCGTAGTCCTGTATATGGTCTACTTGCGGTGGGACGGCCGCACTCGCCTGCAGCGTCAAGCGAACGCCTACCAACACGCTGACTGACTATCCGCTAATACGCGGATCTTTGTGATTTTTCCTTTGCCGAAACTTCTTGGCGGTCATCTCAGTGACCGACTTGTCGAGAAATCGCGCGCGGGTCTAAGATGTCTGGACCTTACGCGCAATACTGCGCGCTCCAATCAGAGCGTCGTGGACGTGCTCTTGAATTCCGGCCCCGAACTGAACTCATTCCACTGGAGGAAATATGAAGAAGTTGTGCGCTCTTTTGTTGACCTTGATCTGCGTGGCTCCGTGCTTCGCGCAAAATAAAGAGGACGACCGCATGAAGGAGTCATACCAGGTCATGAAGGAAATTCTGGGCATGCCGGAGAGCATTCCGAAAGACCTGCTCAATAAAGCCGAATGCATCGTAATCTATCCCTCCGTCAAGAAAGCGGCGTTCATTGTGGGTGGCAGCTATGGCCGTGGCGTGATCACCTGCCGCAAGGGCGAGGACTTTAACGGACCATGGAGCGCGCCGGCGATGTTCGCCCTGGAGGGTGGCAGCTTCGGATTCCAGATCGGCGCACAAGCCACTGACTTTGTTTTGCTGGTGATGAATGAGTCGGGTGCCAACTCTGTCATGTCGAGCAAGGTAAAGCTGGGGGCAGACGCTTCCGCTGCCGCCGGTCCTAAGGGACGGAGCACGTCCGCTGAAACCGACATCGTCATGAAGGCCGAGATCCTCTCCTACTCTCGCGCCCAGGGCTTGTTCGCTGGAGTCTCTCTGGAGGGATCGACGCTGCGCTCGGATGATGGCGCGAACAAGACCGTTTACGGACGGGACATTTCGGCCAAGGAGATTGTTCGAGAAGGTAAAGTGAAGCCGCCAGCCGCTGCATCCCGACTGCTGGCGTTGTTGAACAAAGTGACTCCCCGGCACGTCAAGAGCTAGGCTTACGTGGTTTCGAAACTAATTGCGACACGAGGTTTCCGCCATGGGAGCCTCGTGTCGGTTGAAACAGTGTAGACTCGGCCCCCTTGACTCTCAGGACCTCGGAGGTCTAGCGCGTCATGAAGCGATCCGGAAAGCGGTATTTAGCGGTTCCCGAAGCGCTCTTAGTGTTGATCTTGACGACGTGTTCTCTACCCGCTTTCGCCCAGGGTGCTGATGTAGTCTTCGCCACGTACGGCGCGAGTCGGGGATCGGTCGATGTCACCAATCAAGTGCGCTCCATGGCACGAAATGGCTCTCTGAATTTCCGCGTGAGCACGGGCGTGTTTGGCATCAGCGATCCAGCACCGAACCAGTTGAAGACTCTTAATCTGCGCGTGCGTGACGTTTACGGCCGCACCCGGAGTTACCAATATAGCGAAGGCCAGCCGGTGAACCTTCAACTCGGCTACACCAACCCTCCGAACCGGCCCGGCCAGGGCCCTGGTTATGGCGGGCGCCTGAACAGCAACGACCAGAAGCGCTTTGACAGCTACTATTCGCGCTGGCTCGATTACCAGCGCACCAACAACTACGGCGAGATCCGCAGCATGGAAAAGCGGATGTACGATGTGTACAAGCAATACGGCATTCCCGCCAGCGTGCCGTTTGCGCAAGTCGCTTCTTCGAGCATGGGCCAACCCGGCCCGGGATGGGGTGGCTGGAGCGATCTTCGAGTGATCTCAGCGCGCTACGGTTCAGGCGGCCGCGTAGCCGATGTGACAGGAAGGCTGCAGGGGATGGTAAACAACGGAATCCTGCGTGTGCGGGTCGACAACGATTCCATGGGCGGCGATCCGGCGCCGGGCCAGCCCAAGCAACTGAATCTGCAGTACCTGTATCAGGGACGCCAACGCAGCATGACGGTACGCGAAGGCAACTACGTGCAGATCCCGTAAGGCGTTCGGGCCTGCTCAGAAATCAGAAGCTGTGGCACCCTCGCTCAAACTGTGAGCCGCGCCTGGTTCTTTGAAGTCCATTGAGCTCGAGGCAGTTGCCAAACAATCGCCCCGAGCTAAGTTATTGAAAACCCGTCAACTCAAATTTATGGGTGCGCTTACATCTTGCGGTCAATCTATGCGAGGCCCATCCTTGTTCCCCTAGATCGCTCCAGGATCGACGAGCGAGCCTCGGGTGGCCCTGGGAAAAGGTCGTCCGCCCTCTAGAGATCGCTCCTAGGCCATCTAATCCAAAAGTTACATCTACAGGCTATTGCGAGAGTCCAGCAGGTGTAGACCCAGACGCCCCCGTCTGGGTAGCCGGGCGAAGCCCGGCAGCGGTTAGGGCGCGGTCCTAGAAAGTCCAACGAGCTCTCGAATGCCCTAAGCAGAGCGTCCACCCGCCTAAGTGGATTCGTACGCTTGTACTTGGAGGGTATACTCGCTTTCATTCTTGGAGGTTCTATGTCTGCGTGGCGCTCGTCGCTAGCGGGAATCGTCGCCTTGGGTATCATGCTTCCGATCGCGGTAGGCCAGGAGAGTTCCGCTTCGGCCACCCCGGCTGCTGCCTCGGGCACCGCGGCACGACCCAAGATCGGCCTCGCTCTTGAGGGAGGCGGTGCGCTCGGACTCGCACACGTGGGCGTGTTGCAGTGGTTTGAAGCCCACCACATTCCGGTCGACTACATAGCCGGAACCAGTATGGGAGGGTTAGTGGGCGGCTTATACGCGACCGGCCAGTCCCCAACGGAGATGACGCAGTTCATCAAGGACATCAACTGGAACCGTGCCCTCAATAACGAAACGCCCTATCGCGCGCTGAGTTTCCGCCGCAAGGAAGACCGCGAACAATATCCCAGCCGTCTGGAGTTCGGACTCAAAGACGGCGTCACCTTCCCCAGTGGCTTCAACTCCGGGCACCAGGTCGGCCTGATCCTCGATCGCATTGCGTTGCCTTACTCGGAGATGGATACCTTCAATGACTTGCCCACCCCGTTTCGCTGCGTCGCGACCGACCTGGTAACGGGAAAGCCGACAGTGTTTGCAAGCGGATCGCTGTCGGAAGCTTTGCGTTCGACGATGTCCCTCCCTGGGATCTTCAGTCCGGTGCGCGCTGATGGCCAGCTCTACGTCGACGGAGGCTTGCTCGAAAATCTGCCGGTCGACGTCGTGCGCAAGATGGGCGCCGACATCGTGATCGCAGTGCATCTTGAGGTGAAACCGTTCAATGCGAACGAGGCGCTCTCGGCCTTCGGGGTGCTTGGGCAATCCGTGTCCGTGGTCATCGCCGCCAACGAACTCGCTAGCATGCAGCGCGCCGATGTCCTCGTTCCGGTACACAGCCAGGACTATTCCGCTACGGACTACCAGGCGGCGAACGCTTTGATGAGCCTGGGTTACAAAGGCGCTGAAGAGCGTGGCAAGTTGCTGGAGCGATTTTCGCTGAATGATGCGGAGTGGCAGGAATATGTCGCTCAGCGTGCGGCCAGGCGCCGCCCCGCCCCGGTCCCGCAGTTTGTGGAGGTGGAAGGACCGGCCAAGGTTATCGCGGACGGAATTGAGAAGGGCCTGCAAGGCGATGTCGGGAAGCCCGTCGACTACAAAAGCCTCGATCGCCAGATGACGGACGTGACCGGCCTAGGACGCTTTTCGCGTTCAGGCTTCCAATTGGTGCAGCGAGAAGGTAAGGAAGGCCTGCTCATCCGTGTGGAGGAGAAGGACTATGCGCCGCCGTTGGTCAACCCGCTCTTCTTAATCGACGGTTCCGATTACAACAACGTGCGATTCAGCCTTGGGGCACGCATAACGCTGTTCGATCTGGGCGGCTTCGGATCGGAGTGGCGCAATGATGTAATCGGTGGGGCTCTCTATGGAATCAGGTCGGAGTATTACCACCCGCTGCGTTGGAAGAGCCATTTCTTTGTCGCACCCCGCGCATTCGCAACCAGCCAACCGCTCGACGTCTACTCCAACGACAGTCGAGTCGCCGAGTACCGCCAGCGCCAGGAAGGCGGCGGACTGGACTTCGGGATTGCCATCGATCGATTTTCCGAACTACGGTTCGGCTATCAGATCGAGCACCTCGGCCTGAGCCGCGAGATCGGTGTCCCCGACTTCACCAACGGCAGTGGGAGGCAAGGGTTTTCGCGGCTGCAATTCATCGAAGACCGTCGCGATAACCCGATCGTGCCCCACGAAGGCTACTTCGCGAAGTATGGCTTTCGCTACTACGATGCGAACATTGACGCAAATGAGAATTTCCCCTGGACTCAGCTGCAGACGCAGTTCTTCCATCGGGTCACGAGACAGGGCTCGGCCTTCTTGCTGGCCTCAGGCGGGACCACTTTCGGGGATGGCAATCTTCAAACCGGAGCTCTCCCGCTGTTTTCTCTGGGTGGCCCGACCCAACTCGCCGCGTATGGGGTCAACGAACTGCTCACCAACCAGTACTTTCTCTTTCAACCCGGATATCTGCACCGCCTGAAAGAGCTCTCGCCGATTGTTGGCGGCAACATTCACCTCTTTGGCATGTTCGAGGTGGGCGAAGCCTACAGGCCGCTCAATCCGTTGTCGCCGACCTTTGACTTGCCGACTCGCGTCTCGTGGGATTTCAATGGTGGCATCATCTGGAACACTTTCATGGGGCCGATCGTGTTCGGTGGGTCGGCCGGCGATCACGGACATGGCAAGTTCTATTTCCAGCTCGGCCCGTACTTCTAGGAACAAGAGTGTCCGAAGCTGCGGGGCTTCAGTCCGGCCTCGACGGGAACGGCGCAGGCTTCTATCATCAACCCATCCCGTTTTCATGAAAGGTTATTTATGACTGAACCAAGTTATGAGGAGTTGAAAGCGCGCCTGTCGGAACTCGAAAAACAAGTTGAGACCAAGAAGCGCAGCGGCAGCATGGAATTCAGGGTCTCGGAGAAGGGTGGCGTCAGCGTCTACGGATTAGGAAGGTTTCCAGTCACCTTGTACTACGAGCAGTGGACCCGCCTTCTGGATGCCGCCGAAAATCTTCGACAGTTTCTTGAGGAAAACAAGGGAAAGCTCAAGCGTAAAGACGCTTAGGCTTAGCTATGTCTGACGACATTCTGGAACTCCCAGCGCCACCTGCCGACGCTCGCGTGTCTTACGGAACCGATCCCAACCAGTTTGGCGACCTGCGCCTGCCCAAGGGGAAGGGACCGTTTCCGGTCGTGATGAATCTGCACGGCGGCTATTGGCGGGCCAAGTACGATCTGGCGCATGCCGGCCATCTCTGCGCGGCACTCACCATCCTCGGCTTCGCGACATGGAACGTGGAGTACCGAAGGGTTGGAGACAAAGGTGGAGGCTGGCCTGGAACATTGGAGGACATCGTGAGCGCCAACCGGTTTCTACCGCAACTAGCGAAGCGCTATCCACTGGATACTTCCAGGCTATTGGTGATGGGGCACTCGGCCGGCGGCCAGTTGGCGCTCTGCCTGGCGGCACATCAGCCCAGTATTTCACGGGCACTTGCTTTGGCGGGCGTGCTTGATCTTGAGCGCGCTTACCAGCTTCACTTGAGCAACGACGCAGTAGTCGAGTTCCTCGGAGGCACTCCGAAGACCGTTCCGGAGCACTATGAAGAGGCTGACCCGATGCGTCTGCCGATTCCAAAGCCTCGCCAGTTCGTATTGCATGGATCGGCGGATGACACGGTGCCCCCGGATTTCAGCCGAAAATACGCGGAAGCAAAGAAGGCGCGCGGAGAAAGCGTTACTCTGGTTAGGATCCCGAAAGCGGGGCACTTCGACTTGATCGATCCGCGTTCCGCCGGATGGCAAAGAGTTGCGGACGGCGTGCGGCAACTACTCGCGAGCTGATCGAGCAATTCGCATCAGGCCATGTTCCGCAACACCAGCGCGGAATTCTTCGAACCAAACGCAATGCAATTACAGACAGCGTGCTCGATCCTCGCCTTGCGCCCGGGCTGGGGTACATAGTCGAGATCGCATTGCGGGTCAGGTGTATCGAGGTTGATGGTCGGTGGAATCTGCGAGTGCTGCATCGCCACCAAGGTGGCCGCCACTCCCGCCGCACCGCAAGCACCCTGCGGATGGCCAATCTGCGACTTCAGCGCCGACATGGGAGTCTTGGCCGCATGCTCGCCGAGCACCAGATGCAACGCCTGCGTCTCGATCCTGTCGTTCAGCTGCGTCGACGTTCCATGCAGGTTCACGTAGTCCACATTGTTGGGCCCAATCCCTGCTTCCGCCAGCGCCAGACCAATCGCTCGCGCAGGCTCTTCGCCACATTCCTTCAGCCGCACGCGATGAAATGCCTCGCAGGTGGAACCGTATCCCGCAATCTCTCCCAGCACTTTCGCTCCGCGCGCCTTCGCGTGTTCGAGTTCCTCGAGCACAAACATCCATGCACCCTCGGCGAGCACAAAACCATCGCGGTTCCCGGTGAATGGCCGCGAACCCTGCTCAGGCGAAGCGTTCCATGAATCGGTAAGGATCTTCATCAGCACAAAGCCCTTCATGATGCCGAGCGCAATTGGCGCATCAGCCCCTCCAGCCAGGATCCGGTCGGCGCGCCCGGACTGAATCTGCCGGACCGAATATCCGAGAGCATCGGTCGAAGACGTACAGCCGGTCGTGACCACATGACTCGGCCCGCGCAACCCGAAGCGGATGCTCACATCGCTGGAGAAAGTCCCCATCACGCCGGTCGGCACGCAGAACAGGCTCATCTTGCGGTATTGCTCGTGGAAAAAGAGCCGGTACTGTTCTTCGGTGAATTCCTGCGATCCGCCACCCGATCCGAGGACCACGCCGAAGCGGCGGCGCTCTTCGAGCGATAGCGTGGCAGGATCGACTCCGGCAGTGGCGAAGGCTTCCGAGGCTGCGGCGAGCGCGAGTGGCAGCACGCGTGAGACATGCTTCCGTTCATTCTTCTCGACCCAGGCCAGTTCATCGAATTCACGAACCTCACCGGCGATCTGGACGGGAATCTCAGACGGATCGAAGTGCGAGATGCGTCGCACACCAGACTTGCCCGCAAGAATGGCTTCCGAAAAGTTTTGGACACCGTTGCCGTTAGGACTGACGGCACCCATGCCCGTAATGACGACGCGACGATTCCAAGGGTTCCCCACAAGGCCATATTAAGGCCAAACGTGGACTCTGTGGCGATCAAGAACACCGTATAGGGCGAATTCCGCCCAACCTGGCGCGGATCCTGTCGTTTTCGCAGAGCGCACGAAGGACTGGGGCACTGTCCCGTCAGTGCAACAGTTTTAACGCAGCAATGACTCCGGCGCGGTAAGCGCACTGGCGGGTTCTATAATCAGGGGTTTCCTGACAGCATCCGGAGGCAGCTTGGCCTATAACGACCTGCGTGATTGGATCACGGCGCTCGACCGCGCCGGCGAGTTGAAGCGCGTTCGAATCGAAGCCGATCCCATTCTTGAAATCGCTGAGATCGCCGACCGCGTCAGCAAGAGCTGTCCGGCAAAGTTTGGCCCCGGAGGCCCTGCGCTTCTGTTCGAGAACATCAAAGGTGGTCCCAGCTCGAGGCTGCTGATTAATCAATTCGGCAGTGAGCGCCGCATGCGCATGGCTTTAGAGGTCGATTCGCTTAATGAAGTTGCCGAACGGATTCGCAGCTTCATGGACGTGAAGTCGCCGCAGGGGTTTCTCGACAAGGTCAAGATGCTGCCGATGCTCGCAGAGATGGGTAAGTTCTTTCCGAAGACGGTCACGACCGGTGCGTGCAAGGAAATCATCAAGCGCGACAACTTCTCTCTACTCGACTTTCCCATTCTGCAGTGCTGGCCCAAGGACGCTGGCCGCTTCATCACCCTGCCCTGCGTGATCACCCGCGACCCGCGAACCGGTAAGCGCAACGTGGGAATGTATCGCATGCAGGTCTATGACGAGCGCACCACCGGCATGCACTGGCAGCGCCAGAAAGTGGCAGCCGAGCACATGCGGGAGCGTATGCGCGCGACTGCGGTCGGAAGTGATCCGGCCCGTTCGTCAGTCGCGGTCGACTTGATGGCGCGCACCGGAGGCGGGATGAACCTGGCTGTCGCCGACCAACCCGCGGGAAAGATGGAAGTCGCCGTCGCGATCGGCACCGATCCCGCGCTCACTTTTTCCGCGATCGTCCCCGCACCGCCTGATGTTGAAGAGTTCATCATCGCCGGCTTCCTCCGCCAGAAGCCAGTCGAACTGGTGAAGTGTGAGACCGTGGACCTCGAAGTCCCCGCCGACGCCGAGATCATTCTCGAAGGCTACGTCAACCTCGACGAACTCCGCACCGAGGGCCCCTTCGGCGATCATACCGGCTTCTACTCTCTCGACGACCAGTACCCGGTCTTCCACGTCATCTGCGTCACGCATCGCAAAGACCCCGTCTACTCCACCACGATCGTCGGCAAGCCTCCCATGGAAGACGGCTGGATGGGCAAGGCCGTCGAGCGCATCTTCCTGCCGCTGATGAAGCTGACAATTCCGGAAATCGTGGACGTGAATCTGCCAATCGAAGGCGTCTTCCACAACCTGATGATCGTGTCGATCCGCAAGTCGTACCCGGGGCAGGGCCGCAAGGTGATGAATGCGATCTGGTCGCTCGGGCAGGCGATGTTCACAAAGTGCATTCTGGTGGTCGACGAAGATGTGGACGTGCAGGATATCGGCGATGTGACCTTGAAAGTGCTCAACAACATCGACCCCGAGCGCGACATTCAGTTCACGCTAGGCCCGGTTGACTCGCTCGACCACGCGTCGCGCCTGCCCAACTACGGCTCGAAGATGGGTGTCGATGCAACCCGTAAATGGCCTAGCGAAGGCTTCTCCCGGCCATGGCCCGATGAGATCACCATGGATGCTCGCACGAAGAGCATGGTCGATGGCAAATGGAAGGCGCTAGCCAAGGAACTCGGGCTCGACTAACAAAACGCCGAGAGCCCGAACGGAACTCAGCAGGGAACCGCATCCAAACAAGATAGGGGACGCGCCGAAAGCCGCGTCCCCTCCGCAAGAAGCTTGTCGCCCGCCTAATTACAGAATTTTGCGTAGGTCTTCAGCTTCGGCGGATAAAGATAGGAGTACCGCCCGCCCACTGCGATCGACGGCTTTTGTCCCGTAAGCCACGAAAAGAATGCCAGATCCTGCATGTGGTAGGTCTTTCCGTTCAGCGTCACCGGGAAACTTGCATTGGGGAAGTACTCGATGGGGTCACCGACCTCGAGCAGGTCGGAGAAGCAGTAGCCCGGGTGTTGGACCGTGCTCCAATAGCGAACGATGTTTGTGCCAAACGGGTCATCCATCCACTCCGCGACTTCGTGGCTTAGCACCGCTACGTCCGCGAAGCCGGTGAACAGTCCCGCGGTTGGCAGGCTCGTATAGATATAAGTGACGAGCTGGCCCGTCGCTGGCGTAGTGACGTCGTGGTAGCCCAGGATGCAGCACAACACACTGATCTGCTGGTACTCGAAAACGTTGCCTGCAACAAAGATGGGCAGCGTTGTCGGATGGAACTTGCCGGCCTTCACCAGGTTGATGATGGTCTTGGTCACGAAGGTGTAGTCCACCAGGCCGTAGGTCACGCCATTCGATTTGGAGGTTGAGCCTGAAGCCTTGGGCACCGTGACCACGATCGCCGGCCGGATGTGCGGCAATCCGAGCCGCACGTGGTAAGGCTTCGTGCCGATGTACTTGGCGAAGTTCGCGCGCTGATACACGTCCACATACTGACCCGTGCCGGTCTGAAACTTCGTATTGACGAAGATCGGAGAATTCGCGGCCTCCGTGGCGGCTGCAACACCGCTGATCGAAACACCGTTGGAGAACTTGAAGGTCAAGGGCTGGATTTCGGTGTCGATGGTCGTTGTGCTCGACGGGCTTGTGATCGGGCTGGCGCCCACCATCGAGTACGAAAACGACTTGGTTCCCGAATAGATCGAGTCGCTCCAGTAGGGAATGGTCGTCGTAGCGGTGTTCATCAGGGTGTCCATGTTGGCTGCGCCGGTCTCAGGATGGCCGAAGTGCGCCACTCCAATCGGCTGCGTCTGACCGCGCGTCATGGTTGCCGCTAAGCCCACAATCGCGATGAGCTGAATCCAGTTTCGAGCACCTTGCATTTACTTTCCTCCACAGAGATTTGACGGAAGTCGGCGAACTCAGAGACGAGAGAAACGGAAGCAGACTTTTGCAGATGCTACGGGTGTGATGCGAGATTGAACAGAGCCCAGAAGTGCATCGCTGATAATTCGGATGGTGCGGCGAAGCAAAGTGAGACGCATCGCATAGGGCGCTGCGATTCCACTGGGGTGAACGGGATACACCTCACACCGCAGTCGCCATTCACTGATAAACTTCATGTGCGTCACCGCTTCGATGATCCATCCACGAAAGGACTTTTCCATGGTGCAAACCGGCACAGCCTTCCCCGCGTTTTCGCTTCCCAATCAAGATGGGAAGACCGTCCAGTTGAGTGATTTTGCCGGCCAATGGCTGGTGATCTACTTCTATCCCAAGGACGACACACCGGGGTGCACGATCCAGGGCAAGTCTTTCACCGCCAGCAAAGCCGACTACGACAAGGCAGGAATCCATGTGCTTGGGGTCAGCGCCGACGATGTTGCATCCCACAAGAACTTCTGCGACAAGTTCGCCTTCAAGATCGACCTGCTCGCAGATCCCGACTCAAGCCTGATCTCGAAGCTCGGCATCGGCCAGGCGGAATGGAAGGGAATGAAATTCTGGGAGCGTACCAGCTTCGTAGTCGATCCGAAGGGAACAATCCGCAAGGTGTATGAGAAGGTGAGCCCCGAAGATCACGAGCAGGTCCTGCTCAACGACATTCAGAAACTAAAGATCGAGCAGGCCGCTTAGCGGAAGCCTTCGACCAGTTCGATGTCAGCCGTGGAGCGGCCCACGCTCGAATAGAGCAGGTTGGTTTCGTCCGGTGAAACCGAGAGGCCCATTCCAAATGGCGCGGGCATCCCGAGAAGCTGGGTCGCCTTGCGCGATTGGCCGGTACGGAAGTCGTAAAAAGAAACAGTCGTGCCGCCAGAGTTCGGTGCTTGTACCGAGTCGAAGTAATAAATGCCGTTCTTGCCAAGATCCCAGGCGGGCCAATTGAATCTCGGCACGCCTGGCACCAGTTGCTCATCGCCGCCGTCGGTAGAAACCGACCACAACTCAGTGTTGCTGAGGACGCGCGAGTAATAGAGCCGCTTGCCGTCGACGGACTCTTTTGATACGAAGCCCCCCTTCGAAGTGAGCTGGATCGGATTGCCACCGCTTGGCCGGATCTTAAAGAGCTGCGCTACGCCGCCTACTTCCGACGCGAAATAGATCCATTCGCCGTCATGCGACCAGAAGGGAACCGAGCCGCCCTCCGGACCCGTGGGGAGAAGCCGCGGCTTTCCGCCTTGCGCGTCGACGATGTAAAGCTCCGGCCGGCCGGAGGCGCGGGAATCCAACACAATCCGCTTGCCGTCGGGCGACCAATTGGGAGTGCCTGTCAGGGGTCCTCCAAACGAAGTGATTTGTAAAAGATGGGAACCGTCTGCGTCACAAACCCAGACTTCCTGTGTGCCGGAACGAGTCGATTCGAAAGCGATTTGCTTGCCGTCCGGGGAATAGCGCGGACCTTGCTGGGAAAGTTCGGAGGGGGCCAGGCGGAAAGGGGGCACGGCTGGCGCCGAGCCGGTTTGAATGGAAACTCGCCAGAGGTCGACCGCTTTCTCGACGCGCGTGAACGCGAGTCGCGATCCCACTCGAGCGACGGTCGGATGGTACGCGCCCTGCGCAAACCAGAGCTGCTCGGGTTGTCCTCCGTGCGCTGGGAGTCGCCATAGATCGGTGCCGAGGCTGTAGATCAGACTTTTTCCATCCTGCGACCAGGTCAAACCCTCGAGGTCCCCTTTGACGTCCAGAATCTTGTGGGGATTGCCGTTGGGCCAAGCTTGAACAAAGAGTGCCCCGAGGCCGAAATCCACCATGCACGCCGAGGCCAAAGCTCGACCGTCGGGCGAGAACTGCGCGAATCCAACGCCTACACAGCGGGTATCCGGACTGGGAAGGTTGCGCTGCTCATGGGTCTGCACATTGAGCAGTACGAGGCGCGAACCGAACTCAGTCTCCGCAGGCACCGGGAAGATCAGTGACTGCGAATCGGGAGTCCATGCGAGACCGCCACTGAAGACATGCTTGGCGAAACGCACTTCTGCCAGCTTGCGCTCAGCTCCCCCGGAGGCGGGGATCAGAAAAATTCCTGTGTCTGATGGCGAATTGATCTTGAACCGCGAGAAAGCAATGAATCGTCCATCCGGCGACCACGAAGGAATCAGAGCCGCGGCTGGATTGTTGGTGAACCTTACGGGTGAATCCGTACCGACCACCTTGACATACAGATCAAACGTTCCAATCGACTCGCCCCCGGTCCAGGAGAACGCGATCTGATTTCCATCGGGCGAAAAGCTGGGTGAGAATTCGAATCCCGGATAGGAAGTGAATGGGATGATGCGGAGGTTGTTGGCTTCGCTGGTTGTCCGCTGCATTCGATGATAAAGACCGATTCCAAGCACCGCGACAACTACTGCGAAGGCTGCGAGCAGCCACCATTTTGTTTGGCCGCGCGAGGGCACGCCAATGATTGGCGAAGGAACGATTGGCGGAGCGGCGGTTGAAGGAGTGGACGCCCCGGGAACAGAGCCGTTGCCCGCATGCACCCCTTCCGCCGAAGTGTGGCCGTTTGAAGGCGCCTGAATCGTCCCAATGAAGCGATATCCGAGTCGGGGCAGCGTTTCGATCCAATGCGGGGATTCAGCCGAGTCTCCGAGCACGGCTCGGATTCTCTTCACGGCATTGTTCAGGCCGTGATCGAAGTCGACGAAGGTGTCTGAGGACCAGAGCGCCTGCTGCAATTCTTCGCGGGTAACAAGTTCGCCGGAGCGCTGCAGCAACATCTGCAGAACTTGAAAAGATTGGCGAGGCAACTTGACACGAGTGCCGTGCTTGCGCAGTTCCTGGGTACGCAGATCCGCGTCATACACCCCAAAATGAACGGTGTGGTTGTTACCGTTTTGATTACTCCCGCTCATGTTGCTTGATACGCGCCGAGTGTACCACGCGTTCCCACAATTATTGTCACCGTCCGCAGATATGAGACGCACACTCAGGTGATGGCTCTTCAACAGTTTGGCGTGCTAGGTAGATGCGACAACGATGTGATGAACCAATCCTTGGCGAAGCCCGTCTCTTCCTGCGAAAACGCATATGGTTCCAAGCCAACTTGGACAACAAATCAACAAATCGAGGAGACAAAACATGACAAACAAGTTAATGCCCACGCTCGTTACTCTGTTGATGTTAGGGGCTGGCGTTTCGGCTCAAAACAACTTTCCGGTAAGTCGCGCACAGGTGGCCCACATTCCCTTTAGCTTCACGGCGGACGACCGTACGTTCGCGGCTGGCACTTACGTCTTGGAATCGGATCCAGAAAAGCAGACGGTCGTGCTGCGAGGTGAGAACCAGCCTCCACGACTCATGCTGACCAATCGTGACGAACTAAGCCAAGAGCCGCGGAAAGGGGAATTGGTATTCCAGCGCTACGGAAACCGGTTCGTTCTGAAAGCGGTGCGGGTGCAAGGCAGCTTCGAGGGGCAGAACCTGCTGCCGGGCAAAGTTGAGAAAGAGTTAGCCAAACAGAGTCAACCTCAACAGGAGATCGCCGTCCAAATCGGTTCGCGGTAGGTGGGGCGATGATCGCGTCCGATCGAATCACATGGAGGGAAGCCCGGCATGCTCCAGACAAGGCGGCCGGCTTCCTTCAATCAGGGATTTGTTGCCGGGTTGGGTCACTGCACGCGGCACAACTCGGCGACTAAAATCTCGCGGCGTTCAAGCGCCAGATGCTCGGTTTGGTTCAACGACCACAGGTAGAACAACGAAGCCACGGCGGCGAGCAGCAAGAAAGCGGGAAGCGCCAACCAAGGCTTGTGCATAGCGCGTGCCATAAAGAAAGTCACCACGCAGCAGCCGATCACAAACGCCTGCACGACCAGACTCAGCAGCACCGTGATCTGCGAAGCGCGCTGACGGCCGAAGGTACCGAAGTCGATGCGCTTCGGTGAGTAAATCGACAAAAGATTGCCCGCCGCAAGATTCACGGGCAGAGCGAACATCATCGCCGCGAGCGTCGTGATCGTCATGAACAGTGTGGGCGGATGAAACATGAGCGACACTGAAATCCAGAGCAATACGAGTTCTCCCAGCAGGATCGTCAGATGAGCGAAGTTCTTCCCCAGAATCACCGCGCGCAGTCGTACTGGTGAGGCGAGATAGAACTGAATGCCTCCACCATCCGCACCAAAATTGTTGTAGATAAGATTCGTGAGCAGAATCAGTGCGTACCCCGCGCCCATCGGGTAGCTGAGGTCGGGCGAGCGTTGCAGGAACGCGCCGTTACGCGCCGGCCCGAGTCCAAAGACGGCTAGCATGACGACCGGTGTGATCAGCGTCAGCATCATTGGGCCGCTGCGGCCCAGGTAGCGGAGTTCTTTTTCGAGAACGGCACTTACCTCATGGGACAGCAAGGGGAAGTTCCAGCCCCGCTGCACTTGTGCCTTTGCGTCGCGAGGGGTGATTCCTGGGGCCTCGCTAAGATTTTCGCCGCGATACTGCGCGCGTACCCTTCGGCCCATGATGAGGAGCGTGAGAATTCCGTACGCCAGGATCACTCCCACCGCCGCGACACTAGTGAAGGGATGGCCCTCTTCCATGCTGGCAATGGCCAACGCCGCGAGTCCCGGAGGCGATGCACGCTGCACCGGTGTGAGTTGGTGTCCCACCTGTTTCAGGTTGGGACCCACGGTGCTGCCGAAGCGCCCGGCAAGGGGTCCCAGCAACTGCAGGCTGATCATGGCCAGGAAGAAGAGAATACTGAAGATCTCGCGCGTACGCCGTTGCGCCAGCCAGCGCTCCACCCAGGAAAGAAAAGTCTGCATGATGCAGATGTTGAGCAGGCCGAACAGAATTAGGACTAGTGCTGCCCACAGAAACAGCCGGGGGTCAGCGAGCCCGATTCCAATCGTGATTCCGATCAGCCAGCAAGAGCCGAGCAGTGTGGATGGATCAAAAGCCCCGTATGCGAGCCGCACCAAGAAATAGGACCGGTACGTGAGGGGAAAGCGCAACAGATCAGAGAGGTCGAGCGTCTCCGTGAACACACTGCCCATGATCGGGAACAATAGCCAGAATACGAACACCGACCAAAGCAGAATCGCGATCCACTCCGCGCGGCCTTCACGCACGAAAGCATAAGCGCCGGCGCCCAGACCGAAGGCGCCCGCCAGACCTCCCACTGTGAGGAGCAGACTTACAAAAATGCGCGACGCGAATTCCAGCGCGCCACCCTTGGTGCGGATGGAATGTGTGAATACCTGGAAGCGCACGCGGGCGATCGCGGCTAACTGTGATCGCGGGTGGAGGGCGGCAGTCACCCCAGCCATGAAAGCTCCTGCTCGGCGCGGGCGCCGCCCACGGCCCGCAAGAAGATCTGCTCCAGCGTCAGCTTCTGGACTAGCGCCGGCGCTCCTTCTTCTCCCACATGAGCCTCGACGCCCGTAGAGCGAAGCTCGTCGAGCGATCCCTGCGCCACCAGTCGGCCGCGTTGAATAATCGCAACGTGGCTGCACAAACGCTCGACGATTTCCAGCACATGCGAAGTCAGGAAGATCGTTGCTCCGCGAGCGATCATGCTTTGCAGCATCGACTTCAGGGTGCCTGCGGCTACAGCGTCCACTCCCTCGAATGGCTCATCGAGAAACAGAACTTTGGGGCCATGAATCACCGCCGCCGCCAGCGCCAGTTTCTTCTGCATGCCGTGGGAGTAGTCGGTGACAAGTTTCTTCGGCTGGTCGGCTAACTGCATGAAGTCGAGCAGTTCGCCAGCGCGCTGCGCCGCTGTGTCGCGATCCAGGCCGTACATGCGGCCGACGAAGTTCAGATACTCCGCGCCAGTCAGCCGACCGAAAAGCGCCATGCCTTCCGGGACCACACCGATCTGGCGTTTCACTTCGACGGGGTGCTCCTGGAAATCAAGACCGAGAATGCGGATGCGTCCAGAACTTGGCGCCAGCAGTCCGGTCAGCATCTTGATGGTAGTGGATTTGCCTGCGCCGTTTGGGCCGAGGAAACCGAAGAATTGGCCAGGCGCCACCTGCAGATCAACATCCTGCACTGCGACCAACTCACCAAAGCGGCGAGTGAGAGCCTCGGTTGCGATTGCCGGAACCATCATGCGGGGTTGACTCTAGCACAGCGTTGGACGCGCCGAAAGCGTGGGGAAAGAGAAGCTTTTTGTATGCAGAAAGCCTGTAACGTTTCGGCTTCCGCGCGCACTACTCGATAACAAGGGGAACGAAGTTACGGGGACCGGTCTCCAGTACTTTGGAGCTAGCTCTTTACAAATTGTTCTCGCGTGCTCTCTTCGGCAGGGGCATTTTCGCTTCAGCGGGATCTTGCAGTTGCAACCAAGGCTTGAGCTTCTCAATCGCGGCTTGCGCCGTGATGCCGTACTTCGCGCGCAAGGCGTCGGGCTTGCCATGCTCGATGAATTGATCGGGCCAGCCGATGCGCACTACCGGTGTGGTCAACCCAAGGTTGTTCACTTCTTCGAGTACCGCGCTGCCGAATCCACCCTTCAGCACATGATCTTCAAACGTGAGAATCACGTCGACACTGCGCGCGTAAAACTCCACCATCTCGACATCCAGCGGCTTCACGAAGCGCGCGTTGATGACCGCAGCACTCACGCCTTCGCCTTCAAGCTTGCGGGCGACTTCCTGCGCCATGGGCACGAGCGCACCCAGCGCAAAGATCGCGACGCGGTCTTGCTCGCCATGCTGCAGCAGCTCCGACTTGCCAATCGCGATGGGGCGGGGAACGTCTTTCACCGGCGTGCCCGGTCCAACCCCGCGCGGATAGCGCACCGCGATCGGACCTTCATACTGCATCGCGGTCATGAGCATGTCCGCCAGTTCGTCTTCGTCTTTTGGAACCATATGCACCAGGTTCGGGATCGAGCGCAGGTAGCTGATGTCAAACAACCCGTGGTGCGTTGGACCATCGTCGCCAGAGAGACTGCCACGATCCATGCAGAACACTACTGGCAGATTCTGAAGGCAGACATCGTGAACGATGGGATCGAATGCGCGCTGCAAGAACGTGGAGTAGATCGCGCAGAACGGCTTGAAGCCCTTGGTCGCCATGCCAGCCGCGAAAATCACGGCATGCTCCTCGGCGATGCCGACATCGAAATACTTGCCCGGATGATGCGGCTGGAAGCGATCGAGCGCGGTGCCGTTCGGCATGGCGGCAGTAATGGCCACCACCTTCGGACTTATGTTCGCGAGCTTGACCATCGTGTCAGCGAACACCTCTGAGTAAGTCCGCTGGCCCGGCGGTGCGGTCTCTCCGGTTTCCGGATCATATGGACCGAGGCCGTGAAACTTCTTCTGCTTCTGCAGAGCAGGCTCGAAGCCTTTGCCTTTTTGCGTAAGCACGTGCAGCAGCACCGGGCGGTCCTGCGTCTTCAAAAACTCAAAGGTCTTAATCAGAACTGAAATGTCATGCCCGTCGATTGGGCCGTAGTATTTGAGCCCCAACTCTTCGAAGATCACGCTCGGCAACAGAATGCTCTTGGCGGCCTCTTCGGCTTTGCGCGCCATGCGCCGCACCATCTTGCCGCCGATGCGTTCGACAAAACGTCCAGCACTCTCGTGCAGATAATCGAAGCGCGGATTGGTGACGATGCGATTCAGGTAGCTGGCGATCGCGCCAACGTTCTTGTCAATCGACCACTCGTTGTCGTTGAGCACGACGATGAGGCGACGGGTTTGATTGGCAATGTTGTTGAGCGCCTCGTAGGTGATGCCGCAGGTGAAAGCTGCGTCTCCGGCAAGAGCAATGACGTGCTCCTTACCTTGCGCCTTGTCGCGCGCCACCGCCATACCCAGCGCCGCAGAGAGCGCCGTCCCCGCGTGCCCAGCACCGTAGCAATCGTGCTCGCTCTCAGTGCGCAGCATGAAGCCGTTCAAACCCTCGGGTGTGCGAATTGTGTGGAAAAGCTCCCGACGCCCGGTGAGTAGCTTGTGAACGTACGCCTGATGGCTCACGTCAAACACAAAGTGATCGGCTGGCGTATCGAAGACGTAGTGCATGGCCAAGGTCAGCTCGACTACGCCGAGGTTCGGTCCCAGGTGACCGCCTGTCTTGGACAAGACGGTGATCAATTCCTCGCGAATCTCGGCGGCCAACTGTTCGAGTTGGGGGAGGGAAAGGCGTTTGACATCAGCAGGGGAATTGATGGAATCGAGGATATTGACCATAGGGTGAAGCTACTGGGAACCAACCACTTAGATGAGCATACTCGCCGGAAGGATGCGCTACCAAGGGGTTTCGCACCACCGGAGTGACTGTCGGCTGGCCTACGCTGGGCGGCCCGAGAAGGCTTTCGGTATACTGAAAAGTCATGTCAGTGATCAAGAATGTCGCCGCCATCGCCAAGGGGATGAGCATCACCTTCATGGAGATGTTTCAACCCACGGTGGTCGAGAACTATCCGGACGGCCCCGGGCCCTTCAAGGGAGCCAAAATTCAGGAGCGCTTCCGGGGATCGCACGTTTTGCAGCGCGATGAAAACGGCCTGGAAAAGTGTGTAGCCTGCTTTCTTTGCGCGGCGGCCTGCCCCTCGAACTGCATTTACATTGAGGCAGCCGAGAACACCGAGACCCACCGGGTGAGCGGCGCCGAGCGCTATGCCAAGGTTTACAACATCGATTACAACCGCTGCATCTTCTGCGGCTACTGCGTAGAGGCCTGCCCGACTGATGCGATCACGCACGGGCATGGTTTCGAACTGGCTTCGTTCAACGCCAGCAACCTCATCATGCGCAAAGAAGACATGCTGGCGACGGCGCCCGCGCACATGGGTGCGAACATCGTCTTCAACAACATGGGAGTCGAAGCGGGTGCGCCCGTTCTGCCTTCCCCGCAGGGCACGTAACCTTTCGCGGAAAACGACTGCTAGCTCCTGGCTTCTAGCTAGAGGCTAGAGCATTGACACCAGGGCTCGACCCGTCGTTTCTGCCTCTCTGGAACTTGCTTGCCCTTCGCGCATCCAATCACCATGGCAAACGAACAAGTTGCAATATTAGGTGGTGGCTGCTTCTGGTGTCTCGAGGCGGTCTTTGATCGGCTCCGGGGCGTCAAGTCCGTGGAGTCGGGATACACCGGCGGACAGATCGACAACCCGACATACCGCCAGGTCTGCGACGGCGATTCGGGACACGTCGAAGTGGTCCGCGTCACTTTCGATCCCTCTGAAATTACTTTCAAAGATCTGCTCGAAGTGTTCTTCGAGATTCACGATCCGGCGACGCTGAACCGGCAAGGGAACGACGTGGGCGAGCAGTACCGTTCGGTGATCTTCTACACTTCCGAAGAACAGAAGGCGCAGGCCGGAGAAGTGATTCGAGAACTGAATACAGGGAAAAAATATCCCGAGCCGATTGTGACCTCAGTTGAACCGGCGGAGAAGTTCTACATGGCCGAGGCCTATCACCAGGAGTACTACGAGAACAACCGCACGCAGCCTTACTGCATGTTCGTGGTCAGCCCCAAGGTCAAGAAGTTCGAGAAAGTGTTTGGCGAAAAGGTGCGGGCCTAAGGGGCTGTCGTCGGTCGTCAGTCTTCGGCTAAGCGGTTCGCGCTTGTGGCTCGATGCGCCCGTTCGCCCTCCTCGCCGCGATACGGCCCAGGGCGGTGGACGGAACTTCGTTTCTCGCGTAACTTTTGTGTGTCGTACGTGAGTCAGCTTTAGGAGGTTGTTGTGGCGAATCTTTTGAGAACTTCGAATCCTGCGTTGAACGAGTCGATCTTCCGCGGGGAGGGCGTCGGTTACGGCGAGGGGATGACCATCTCCGGCACCGTGAACAAGACGGGCATCCTTTTGATCTGCGTGGTAGCGACCGCGGCCTGGACCTGGAACCGGTTCATGAACCTGGGGCCGGAGTCGGTGATGGGCCTGATCGGCGTGGGCGCGATTGGCGGCCTCATCTTCGCCATGATTACGATTTTCAAGAAGACCTGGGCTCCGGTCACTGCGCCGATCTACGCACTGCTCGAAGGGTTAGTGCTGGGCGGAGTCTCGGCAATATACGAAGCGCGGTTCGCCGGCATCCCGATGCAAGCGGTTGGACTCACGTTCGGTACGCTGATCGCGCTGCTACTGGTCTATCGCGCGGGGATCATCAAGGTCACGGATAAGTTCCGGATGGGAGTAGTGGCAGCAACGGGCGGCATTTTCGCTTTTTACATGCTGACTTGGATTCTGAGTTTCTTTCACATTACCTTTCCTTCGATCTATGGCGCCGGGCCGCTGGGCATCGGCATCAGCGTGGTGGTCGTGATTGTGGCTTCGCTGAACCTGGTGCTGGATTTCGATTTCATCGAGAGCGGCGCCCGCGCCGGCGTGCCCAAGTATATGGAGTGGTACGCAGCGTTTGGGTTGATGGTGACTCTGATCTGGCTGTATTTGGAAATTCTGCGATTGCTGTCGAAGCTGCGAAGCCGGGACTGATCCGCGAAAAAGCGATTCTCCGGAGTAACTTCTTTAGAATGAATGTAGCACCGTAGCATTGGCCCGCAAAATACTGACAATAAAAGAGTTACACGTAAAATACGGATAAATAAGCACTTAGCGCAAGCCGCGTTGCGGACGCAGCACTCAGCTCTGTTTTTCCTATCGTAAGTCCAGTATGACAGGTTGCGATGGGTAAATGGGACAAGGTTCGCCCGTTTATTTCACTCGTGGAATCAGCCATTTAGAAGATTTGAGAGCAGTTGTTGGGCTTGACAAGCGACCGGAGAAGCTCTCCGAACCCCGAAGCAACTTGTCTCAAGCGGTCAACAGCTCGGGTCGCGGGGCTTGGACTTAGACGCGCGGCCTTCATCGAGCAGCCGGATCAGTTCATCCACGAGCTGAGTGAGACGGTTAGGATCGGTCTCTGCCGCGGCCTGCGCGGCCACTTCTCGCCAGCGCTCTGAGTCTGGGGGTCGGGGCGGAGCCTTCAGTTGTTCCAGGGGCGGCGAAGTCTCGCCGGTCTCCCGACCTTGCGAGTTGGGACACTTCGGGCCTTCGGGCTTATCCATGAGTGGGGGCCTCGGATTGACGTTCAAGCTGTCTTGGATTGCGATCTTATGGGGACAGCCTAGGTCGTGGTCCATGGGCGTGTCTGTTGGATTTCCTACAGTGAAGTCACTATTTCAGCCCCATTTCGATATTAAATTGCTTGAATACCCGGTAGCACTCGCAGGAGTGGTCCTCGAGTTTGTTGCGGTCGACCAGGGAAATCAGCCCGCGGCCACTCGAAATGATGCCTTCCCGCTGAAACTCCGTCAGAGCAATGCTGACGCTGGGCCGATCGGTGCCGACCATTTTCGATAAGAAGTCGTGAGTCGTTTCGATGAGGTTGGAATCGATTCGATCGCGCGTGACCAGCAACCAACGCGCTAGCCGTTGACGGACAGTGTGCAGGCGGTTACAAGCGGCATTTTGGGCGAACTGCATGGAGCGGATTCCGAGTTGACGGGTGAGAATGCGCGACAACCCGGGCAGGGAATGCACGGCCCGCTGCACGGTGGAAGCCTTCACGCGGAACCCGTCTCCGGGTACCTGGATGACCAGATTGTGTGTCGCTTCGTGCAATCCAGCGGCTAACTGCAAGCCGATCATGTCTTCGCGGCCGGCGATGCCTACTTCGACACTGCGACCATCGGCGGTTTCGACAATCATGGACGCGATGCCCCGATTCATGAAGTATGCGAACTGAATAGGCTCGCTTTCCCGTTGAAGGAGGGTGGCGAGTTCGAGGGGCACAAATTCCAGATGGGGCTCCAGAGCGTCGAACTCAGCCTGCGAGAGCCGCAAGAGAATGGTATTTCCTACCGCCCGCTCGGCGGCTGTCCGGCAATCGCCGTTCGTCTTTGCATTGGTCAGCACGCAGGGTTGGATGCCCCGGTATGACGCATCCGCTCACGGCCTTGCCCTAGACTCGGGTTTCCTATGCTGTACCGGGGGCGGCTGGACCGAGGCAGATAACGTTCACAATCAAGCCAGATTGGCGCGAATCTGAAGCAGGGCAGGTGGAGGCTGGGAAGTGGCCAGCGGCTTGAGAGAAGCGAAGAAAACTTCGATCTACGTCATGCGCGGTAGATACAGGTGCGGACAGATGAGTGTAGGATAGCGAACATAAGAGGCCTCGTTTTGCCCTGCTTGATTCTTATCGTCGACGATAACGCGGCCATCCGGCGAAACCTGACCATGCTGCTGCAGCAAGAGCCTGCCTGGAAGGTGATCGGCGAGGCGTCGAACGGGGCCGAGGGAATTGAGAAGGCGCGCGAACTGAACCCGGGTCTGATTGTCCTGGACCTGTCGATGCCGGTGATGAACGGTCTGGAAGCGGCGAGGGAGCTAAGCCGGATCCTGCCCAGTGTGCCAATCCTGATGCTGACCAATTATGCAGACTGCGGGTTGGAGAGTACCGCGCTGGCGGCGGGCGTGCGGCGGCTTCATTCGAAGAGCGAGATCACCACGCTGACCACGAGCATCCGCGAGTTGCTAACGTGTGCGTAAGAAGGCTAGCGCTCAAGGCGCTCGCTGCGCAACGTGTCCAGAGCCTTTAGCGCGGCGTGGAGTTGCTGCTGTTCCTCGGGTGTTCCACCGTGATCCAGATTGAGTTCCTGCAGGCGCGCCGTGAGCGCTTGTTGCGCGGCCACAAGCCTCTGCGGCAAAGCTTCATTGTTCGTTTCGAGAACTGCACGTTCAAAGAATGCTTTCCAATCCGACGCGGCCATACCCAGCCCTCCTGCAGCTGTCGCCTCTAGAAATGGATTTTGTTCGATCAAAGTGAGTTTCGTTTTTTCTACCTGGAATTTCACTTTCCCACCGTAATTTGGATCCCGCGAGCGAGTTTGGGGATCTTCGGCAGCACAGTAATTTTACCAAAAACAATGTGCCCGGTGGCAGGGGAGAGTACTTGTGGGTAAGCTCGGAAGACCCGTTGAGGTGCTCGCTCTCGTATGAGGGTATGCCAACGTTTCAGCAAACTCTGTCGACCAGATGTGGCAGGTCAACCTCTGGCTTGCGAATGCCGAACAAACTTCCTCCCAGAGTGAAAACTGCGTTCTCAAAAGCCGCGACTTTCGCCGAGCGCGCCGCCAACAGCATGGCCAACGAGCCGTCAACATTGAAGTAACGCACGGGAAGCGAGGGCCAGAGATCAGCCCCCGCTTGAGCGTTAACGGCGACCTTCCCCCAAGTCCTGCAGCGATGTGGATCACTGGGCCATCTCGAAGCTCCAGACCGTACTGAAAATCAAGCCGTCGCCAACGTTTTGCGCCATGCCAGCTCCGGAGTACTTCTTGTCCTTGTTCAGGGGTCGAAGAGCGATGCCATATTGGCCGGCCGACAACGGCTGTGGGGTTTGAAGCTGGTACTCTCCTGAGGCTACCTTCTTCGAATTGATGGCCAGCCGTTCCTCGACGAACGAGGCATAGAGCCCCCAATCCGCGGTTGCGCTTTCCATCGCATCCTGTTTGGCCTGAGTCGCTCCGACCAATCGGAAATTGTTGGTCGTAGGTTCGAGCTTCAAGAGGACGGGTTCGTACTCATCCGGATTAACTCCCGGCACGTTCGCGAAGTGGACCTCGAAAGAGGGCTGATTGTTGGTGAGAGAGGTCTCTGCTTTTTGACCTGGAAGAGCCCAGACTTCGGTCACGGTCGGCTTGTGGTGCTGGGAGAAGAGACTTGCCCCCATAAGAGCGGGTCCGACCATGGGCATCGCCATCATTGCTGTGGGCGCCATTGCTGATCCTGGGTGCATCATGCCGGCAGTTGCGAGACCTTGGGTTACGCTGTTGAGCGTCTGACTGAGTGCTCCGTCGGCCGCCAACGCATTCAGTGTCGAAGCCTTTGCCTTGGTCTGCACAACTTGGGCATGACCGGCTGGCAGCACTTTTCCGGCGCCCATCGTGACCAATGGCAATCCCGAATCTAACGGCGGAGGCATCGGTGCGGCGGCCTGCGGCGTTGCGGCCGGCTCCTCAGGCGCTGGCTTACGGCGCGCCGCCGTCAACATCGCATCCATGATCTTAGGATTGACTCCACTGCTCTTCAGATGAAGCAGCCCCATCGCCGAGATATCGAAACTCGACTGCTGGGACTGAATTGCACCGATGATGGTGTTTTCCCCGAGGCCGCCTTTGACCATGGCGATTACATCATCATTGGAGAGAGGTTTGGGCGCGATTTGCGCGCACAGATTGGAGACCAACAGTATGCAAAGCGCAGCGAGCGTCAGGACGCTGTTCCGGTTCATAACGAGCTCCTCAAGCAGAAAGACCCTGCGATTTGACCCCTAATGGACCGGCGGTGGGGTAGCCCTCCCCCTTGTGCAGCTCACCCCACCGGGTCCTTACTTGAGAAGGCGAAAAAGAATGAGAACTTGGCTCAGGAGGTTCTAAATATTTTTCGGAGGTGGCAGGGGTGAGGACTGAGCCTGGGCGGAGCAGACGCGCGAAACTGGTTGCCAGTCAGGCGTGCAGGGCCGCCAAGGAAGCATGCGCTTTGCTGGCGATGAGCAGAAATCCGTGCGCCTTGGCGGCGGACTCTAGCCGGCTTAACACAGCTCGCGCACGCGTGTGCCCGGCACGGGCCTCAATCTCTCCGAGGGCAAGCTGCGCCTCGAATTCGCATTCGATGCAGCCGTACTTGCTGGCTTGAGAGAGCAAGTTCTCGAGCCGTTTGATCTGGTCGGACGAAGCGTGGGCAGAGGTAGCGCGGATGCTCGCCGAAATCACCCCCACTTCAATGCGCTGCAAGCGGTCTTCACTGGCGTTCGCCAGAGCTTCGGCCGTGGTGACTTCGGCGACGGCATCCCCGGCCTTGCCCTGCGCGAGCAGAGAACGAGCAAGGACGAGCTCTGCTCCAATCTCCTCCTCCGACTCTTTGCCAGCCCGCGCCTGGTCCCGGACCTCGCGGGCTGGACCCTCGGCTTCGGCGGGATGGCCTTCTTCGATTGAAATCTCCCCGAGCGCCACGCGGCTATCTTCAGAGGTGGTCTTTTCGTTCATCTTGGTCCGGATCGCCAAGGCTTCTTCTTGCGCTTTGCGGGCTTCGGCGAGTTTGCCTTCGGCCAGCAGGATCTTGCCCTGGACAAAGCGGGCGTATGCAATGCCACGCTGGTGTCCAGCTTGCTGCTCAAGATCCGCCTGCTCGTTCACAGCCTTTTCAGCGCCCACAAGATCGCCCTCGATCAGCAGCAACTCGGCAAGGTTATTGAGCGCGATCCCAATACCGACCTTGTCGCCGATGCCGCGACGGATGGTGAGAGATTCTTCCTGAGCCTTTCGGGACTCGGCGAGTTCACCCTGATCTTTGAGAACGATTCCCAGATTCGTGAGGGCACGAACGATGCCGCGCTTTTCTCCGATCTGGCGGCTAATGCCGAGCGCCTGCTCGTATAACGTGCGGGCGGCGGCGTTCTTGCCTTGTTGGTACAGCAATACGCCAAGATTATTGAGGAGGACGGCCTCTCCACCGCGGTCATCGATCTCACGGCGGAGGGCGAGTGACTCCTCGTAAGCCTTCTGGGCTGCGGGAAAATCGGCTTCATCCTTGTGAATGACGCCGATGCTGTTCAGAGCATCACTCATGCAACGCCGATTCCCGATTGAAGTGCAAATTGCCAATGCTTGCTCGTGTAACTTCATTGCACCCGCATTGTCGCCCTGCTCGGAAATCGCACTGGCGATATTGTGCAGCGCGGTGGCTTGGCCATTGCGATCACCAGCCTGCGCAAATAGAAGCTGTGCCTGCTCGGCGGCGAGTTGAGAACTTTTCGAATCGCCCAAGCTAAAGAGGGAACGGGCCTCGCCAAGTTTTGCGCGAGCCACCAGGAGGCGTGCTCCCGAGGCCTCACCCTTCTGTTCAGCCGCGCGATTGATGGCGAGTTCACGCTTGAAGTCAGACAGGCCATGGGCGGCGAGGGACTCAGCGAAGTCGATACGCGGATCGCCAGAAGCGGGTGCGGGCAAGCTGCGCAGCGCGGCGACCGTCTCAAGAGCATTCTTGGCTTGGCCACCGCTGGTTTGCGCGGCTGCCAGTCGCAGACCATACTCGAGATTGTCGGGAGAGAACTCCCATAGCGCGTGATAGACATCCACCGCTTTCGCCCAGTCTTTCTGGGACTCGTAATAGCGTCCCTCGATGGAGAGATGTTGTTCTCGCGGCAGATTATTCGATAACTCAAAGGCTTGTTTGGCCTCTTGCATAGACTTCGCATCGTACCCGAGGGAGGACCAAACCTGCGCCAGTGCGGCGTGTGCCGGAGCAAAGTTGGGCTCGGCCGCGACCGCCCTTTGCAGGAAGTCGCGCGCACCCAAATCGTCGAATGCCCGCATTCTGGCAAGTCCCTCCGCGTAAGAGCGCGCGGCCTCCGGATTTGTCGGCAGGGAGGCTTTTACCTGGGCTTCCTCATTGGACGGCAGATCGCCAGCCCCCAACTGGCGGCGTAGTTCTCTTCCGGCGCGCGCGACCAGGTCCAAGAGCCCGGATTCGGTACCGTTTTCTGCAAACGACGCGAGGGTTTCTCCAGAAGCAGCGTCTTGCACACGCAGATCGACTCGAATTTGCCCACCCGATTCTTTGCCCAAGTCGACGTAGGAACCAAGTACGACGAAATCGTTGCCGAGGTTTTGGCGCAGGCGGACGAGCGTATCTTTTGCGAGGCTGTCACTCTCGTTGACCGACAGGTCGTTCTTTACGCGCGCTACGTTTTCTCCGGGAACGGTGCGAAGCGCCTGGCCAGCGGAGAGTTCGGTGGTGAGCATCTCGGCCAGGGCAGGCGAGAGCCATTTTGACTCAGGCCGTCCGGAGAGATCCTTGAAGCCTAAGACTGCGACGCTCTTGCGCGCTTTGACTGCCGGGGCAGAAGTTCCGACAGGACGGGGCTGTCGCAGGAACGTGCGATACGCGCCCAACATCAGGCCCGCCGCAATCGCAACTATTGCGCAGGCCCATAGCCAAGGTCGGCTTTTTGGCTGCGGCGGGGCCGGGAGTGGGATGCTGCCACTTTCCGAGATTGCCTCGAGGGCGGAACTAAACTCGCGCACTGACTGGAAACGATCGCCTTGCGACTTTTCCAAACAACGTTGCACGATCCGGTCTAACCCAGTTGGAACGGGGCTTTGGGGACCCGAGAGTGCAGGGGGAGCGTGCGAGAGGATTGCGCTGATCGTGTCGGCAGACGAGTCTCCGCGGAACGCGCGCCGGCCGGAGAGCATTTCGTACGCCATGGCTCCCAAGGCGAAGATGTCGGTCCGCTGGTCGACGGCTTGGCCGCGGACCTGTTCCGGAGACATGTAGCCAGGCGTGCCCATGACGAGCCCGGTGACGGTCTCATCGACGCGCGAGACAGGTTGCTTGATATCGGAGGTTGGCGCCAGCAATTTCGCGAGGCCGAAATCTAGAATCTTGGTATTGCCGTCGCTGGTAATGAAAATATTTTCTGGCTTCAAGTCCCGATGAATAATTCCTTTTGCGTGAGCAGCGGCCAAACCTTGGGCGATCTGCAAGAGAATGCGAACCGCCTGGTTCACGGAGAGCGCACCTCGTCGAAGGCGCACGCGCAGGGTCTCACCTTCAAGCAACTCCGTGACCACATAGTGCGTGTTGCCGCTGCAACCGAGATCGTGAATCGCCAGGATGTTCGGGTGATTGAGAGCCGCGGCAGCGCGGGCTTCCTGTTCGAAGCGGCGCTGGCGGTCAGGGTCGGCGGCCAGCAGGAGCGGCAAGACCTTGATGGCCACGTCGCGCCCCAGCCGCGGATCATGCGCCCGATACACTTCGCCCATTCCGCCCGCGCCGATGAGTTCGCGAATCTCATAAGGGCCAAGCGTTTGGCCGACCATGGGATTCGATTCGACGGAGACTGCCGCTAGCAGATTGGGGGCGCGAGTTTTCAGGAACTCGGCGCCGGCGGCATCATGAGAGGCGAGCAACCCTTCGATCTCATGGCGCAGTTCTGGATCGGCCTCGCCGATTGCGTTGAGAAATGCTGGGCGCTGCTCAATGGGGAGCTCAAGTGCAGTCTGTAATTTTTGTTTGACCTCATCCCAGCGTTGGGGAAGCATCCTGGAACTCCGGGCCCTTTCTGACAACCTTGGATTTACGAGGGTGTGGTGCGGTCCATCTCTCGGAAGAGCCACGCTCGAGCGGTACTCCAATCCCGCTTAACGGTCGCTGGCGAAACGCCGAGGATCTCTGAGGTTTCTTCAATCGAAAGTCCTCCGAAAAAGCGCAGTTCGACGATCCGCGCTTGCTGCTTATCCATCCGCGCCAACTCTTCCAAAGCATCGTCCAAAGCCACCAGATCGAGGTCGCGCGACGGTGCAATGCCCAAGGCTTCATCTAACTCAATCTTGCAATCGTAGGAACGCTTGGCCGCCCTTCTAGTGCGAGCGTAGTCTACGAGAATTTGCCGCATGAGCTGCGCAGCGATCGCAATAAAGTGCGCACGATTTTGCAGCTCACGGGGTTGTTGCGCCACCAAACGCAAATAGGCTTCATGAACGAGCGCGGTGCTCTGCAGAGTATGGCCGGGACGTTCCCCCCGCAAATAGTGATGGGCCAGGCGGCGGAGTTCGTCGTAGACGACGGGCAGAAGTTCTTCCAGCGCTTTGTCTTCGCCGCCCTTCCACCGAAGCAGGAGCTCGCTCGCTGGCTTGCTCACGTCTGGATCGGCCATGATAGCGAGCACCCCCTCGTTGGGGCCGCGAGTATACGCTGGCCTTTCGAGAACATAAACCGAATGGTGTAGCGTGCCACTTGGACGTTTCAACCGCAAGGGAAAAATCCCGAAGCGTGTACTACTCAATTCTCCTGCAATCCCCTCTGCGTATGGTCTTTGCAATCTCTCTGGCTGATTGCCCACACGCCGGGCGGCGATCCGTCGAAAACGATTTTGCTTAACCATCAATCGCCAAGCGAAGACTTCATCTCGGTGGAATGTGCGAGAAGCGTTGTCTTAAACAGTTTTTTATTTCCTGGTGAGCCGAATCCGGCGGCATTTACGCCTTACACACCAGAAGCAGAGAGCTTGACCTCTGCGGTAGCGAGGGGGACGCTACGGGGCAGCGAACTGGTTCAAATCAAGAATCTCTGGAGGATGTATGAAGAACTCACGCCAAACTACGCGAACAGGTTTTCTGATCGCGCTCTCGCTCGGAATGGTGATCGCCATGTGTTCGCTCGGGTCGGCGACCACCGGAAATATTGTGAAATCTGACTTGGCAGGCAAGTGGCTGATTGCTCTGCACGGCACTACGGGCTGCGGCTTCTCAGACATGGAAGCCGACGTGACCATCGATTCGTCGGGTGCCGGCACGGGGACGCTCAAGACTCACGGCCAGTGCGGGGATTCCACGCTGACGGGCCAGGCGTTCAACATCACCTCCGTGAGTGCCAACGGTAGCGGTAAAGCTGGCCTGAGTTGCGGGAGCGGCTGCGGGTGGGACTTCACCATTCAGGTCAGTCCAGATCGTTCCAAGTTTAATCTCGTGGAGGTTGCTAGCGCGAATCCCGGCAACTTTGTGGAAGGCCTTGCGGTGCGCAAGTCTCCCTCAGGACACGTCGGATTGGCAGATCTAACCGGATCGTGGCAGGCGACGATCTATGGGATGACGGGATGCGGCATCGGAACCACGGTGGTCTCGTTCACTCTCAATGGCAGCGGCGTTGCTTCGAATGTGAACGAGACATTTCACACGACGGGATGCGGCGACGGTAGCGCGAACACGAATTCGTTCAGTATTTTGTCTCTCAACGCGGACGGCAGCGGCACGGCTGGTCTGAGCTGCGGAAGCGGTTGCGGATGGAAGTTCAATATCCAGGTCTCGCCGGACCGTTCCACTTTCAATCTGGTAGACGTGTACTCGGCGAACCCGGGGAATTTCCAAGCCGGCGTGGCCGTGAACAACTCGACGGTTCCCAACATCGTCAAAGCAAACCTGGCAGGGAAGTGGCAACTTGTGGAGTACGGTCAAGGTGGGTGCGGTCTGGCCTCCTCGGTCGTTACTTTTACTCTGAACGCGGCGGGTGTGGCCGCGGGGAATGCCACTGAGACGTCGCATAGCGCGGGCTGCGGCGACACCACCAGCATCGGCAACACGTTTACGATTCAAACTCTGAACGCCAATGGCAGCGGCACGGCAGGGTTGACCTGCGGTACCGGCTGCGGCTTCACCTACAACATCCAGGTGTCGCCCGATCGTTCGGTGATCAACCTGGTGGATGTCTCGAGTGCGAACCCGGGGAACTTCCAGGTTGGGACAGCTATTCACGAGTGATTTGCGCTCATTGAACACCTCGCATTACGACTGGGGAGTCGAAAGCAGACTCCCCGATTTTTTCCGTTTCTGAATCGCTCTGGATCGACACTCTAGAAGAGACATTCTAGAAGAATGATGAAAAGGCCGGTTAAGACGTGCCGCTGACTATTTTGCCGCCAGGGTAGAAGTGCGTGCTTTGGCGTGCGCCACCAGAGCATCGAAGCGCGGGTCGCCGTGCAGCGGTTTCAAATCAGGATCCTCTCCAATTTTTTCGGCCTCCCGCGGAGGGAGCCCATCAACAGCTTCGGTCAACAGCGCAAACGCTTCGCCGGCGTTGCCGTGTTTTGCAGCGAGCGTTCCCAGGCTATAGATGGTGACCGCAATTTCGGGCTGATCCGGGCCGAGGACACGGCGTTCCACTTCAAGCGTCTGCTGGAGTAGTTTCTCCGAGTCGCCATCCCTACCCAGTTGTCCCAGAAGTACAGCCTCATTCATCATGGAGTGAATCGTCATCAAGTCTTCCGTACCGAAGACCCGACGCTCGATCGCCAACGTTTGTGCCTCGAGTTCTTCCGCCTCCGCTAATCGGTTCTCGTGTGACAGGACGGTCGCCAAGGCATCCATCGACGCCAAGGTGTAAGAATTTTCGGGTCCGCGGACCCGCTTCAGCTTTTCGAGGACCTCTCGTTGCGTTTTCTCCGCTTCCGCGTAGTCGCCTCTTTCGTCCAACATGTTCGAGAGATTGCCAAGGCTCGCCAGGGTCTCCGCATCTTCTGGTCCGAGCACGCGTCTTCTCGAATCGAGCACTCTCCGCTGCATGCTCTCCGCCTCGGCAAGGCGGCCTTCCTGGAATAGGGTCCAGGCCAAGTTTTCCATGGTTCTCAAGGTTTCGGTGTTCTCCGCTCTGCCTGCAGAGCTGGCCGCTTGAATGCTCTTCTCGAATAGCTGTTGCGCGCGCGAGTACAAACCCAGGTTCAAATAGGCCTCGCCCATCTCCTGCATCATGCCAGCCTGCATCTCGGGATCCTTCGCGAGACCTGTGTCGATTTCGGTTGAAGCCTTGTCCAGAAGTTCACGAGCAGTCACCGTCTCGCCGACCTTTTCCAGCGGATTGGAAACTTTGAACATGCCCGTCATGAATTTCGCGATCCGGTTGGCGCGATCGCGCTCGCGGGTGGTGCGGCGCAACTGTACGGTCTGCATTACCGCGAACGCCGCCAACAGAAGAACCAGGCCCCCGATCCCGGCGACTCCCACGCGGTGGCGACGCACATATTTCTGCACTCGATAAGAGAGACTTGCCGGACGCGCAGTCACTGGTTCGTTGCGCAGATACCGGCTGAGATCGGCGGCCAACTCAACGGCAGTTCCGTAGCGGCGGTTGCGATCCTTTTCAAGGGCTTTGAGGGTGATCCAGTCCAAATCACCCCGCAGGATGCTTGCAAGTTGCTTTGGCTCCGTACCGCGAGCATCGGCTCGTGCTGTAGAGGTGTCGCGATCGGCCATTGCGTGCGCGCTCGGCCGTGGCGGTTCGTCCTCGCGCACACTTCGCAGCAGCTCCTCGAGCGGACGGTTCGCCGACGTCGATTCGAATGGTTGGGATCCGGTGAGCAGGACATAAAGCACCACGCCCAGCGAATACACATCGCTGCGTGTGTCGACATCTGCAGCCGAAGAATCGCACTGTTCGGGGCTCATGTATCCCGGTGTTCCCACGAAACCCGCCGTGCGCGTCTGCTGGAAATCCGCCAGTAAACCCGTGCCGGTCGCCTTGGCGAGGCCGAAGTCGATAATGCGCGGAACAGGCTTGCCATCGACTTCCTGGACGAGGATGTTCGCCGGCTTCAGGTCGCGATGAATAATCGCCTTCTGATGTGCGTGCTGCACCGCCTCGCACACCTTAATGAAGAGTTCAAGACGATCGCGAATCTTCAACCGATTCCGATCGCAGTAATCAGTGATGGATGCCCCGGGCACGTACTCCATCACGAAGTAGGGCTGGCCATCGGGCGTGGCGCCTGCATCAAACACCTTCGCGATCGACGGATGTTCCATGATGGCAAGCGACTGGCGCTCCATCTCGAAGCGCTTCAGTACTTCGCCATCGAACATGCCGGCTCGAATCAGCTTGAGCGCAACCTGCCGCTGCACTGGAGCGGTCTGCTCCGCCAACCACACCTGTCCCATGCCGCCACGGCCGATCTCCTCGACCAGCCGGTAGTGCCCGATCCGTTGATATTCGGGTTCGTATGGGACGCCAGAGAGGTCGAGAGCTTCCGCCGCCGACGCGGCCAGAAACTGGCTGCCCGCCTCTTCATGCGAGCTGATCAACGACTCCACTTCCGCGCGCAGTCCGCGATCGCCTCCACAAGTCGAGTCGAGATAGGCTCCGCGGCGCTCCGGCGCCAACCGCACGGCTTGCTCCAGAATCTGCTTGATCCGGTCCCAGCGCTCGCTGCTCATACGCCGTTACTCCGAGCCATCTCGCGATGCAGCCAGGCGCGGGCGGCCGTCCAATCGCGCTGCACGGTAGCCGGACCAATCCCAAGCACTTGAGCCGTTTCTTCCAACGAAAGACCGGCGAAAAAACGCAATTCGACGATCCGGCTCTGGCGAGGATCGATCTCTGCCAACGCATTCAGAGCATCATCGAGCGCTACCACATCCAGATCCTTACGCTGCGCCAAGGGTGCCGCATCATCGAGTGTCAGCAGGCAGACACCTTTGCCCCGCTTATGCGCACGATGCCGGCGCGCGTAGTCCACCAGGATCTGTCTCATTAGCTGCGCTGCAACACCGAAGAAGTGAGTGCGGCTCGCCAGCTCCGGGCAGTCCTGTCCAACCAGCCGAGCATAGGCCTCGTGAACCAGCGCAGCGCTTTGCAGAGTATGGTTCGGGCGTTCTTTTTGTAACTGGAAATGGGCGAGGCGACGGAGCTCCTTGTAAACATGCGGCACCAGGGCGTCCAGGGCGTTGCGATCTCCTGCCCGCCAGACTCTCAACAACCTGGTTATTTCGCCTGGGAGTTCAGCACCCACAAGACGCCCCCACGTGACCCCGAGCCCGCTTGAGCGGAAGAGTAGACGCTCTGCTTGAGGCTGTCAAACACTGGAAACACGTGGGTTGCGTTGGTCCCGTTCCCGCGAAAATCTTTTTTGGCGACGATGATTAGTTTCCGCGGGCGTTTGCGCTGATTAGAGACAAAGGGAAGCACTACGAGAGGACGTTCCGCGGGACGTCCTCAAGAATCCGGGGATGAACTGGGGAAAACAAATTCAAGAATCAACTTGCAAGAATCAACTAAGGAGAGAGTGTCATGAAAACCTCAAGGACAATCAAGCAGGATATGCTGTGCGCGCTGAGCGTCCTCTGCCTGGCTCTGGCGACCGCCGTTTCAGTCTTTGCCACCGAGCCTGACGAAGCCGTGAAGAATATCTATCTGGCCGCAGCCAACAAGCCCACCAATATTGCAGGAATCCACACCTTTGCCGAGCCGCCGAAAGGCTTCAACCCAATCACGGCCAGCGACGCAGAGTTAGCAACCTATGGCTTCCCGCTGCGACCAGACAAACAGCTCGAACCAGACCACTATGCCCTTTGGAAGAGAGCCATGAGAGCAGCCAAAATCCGATGGAACGGGGAGCTTGAGCCGTTGCCTGCCCTCGGACACGGAATGATGTCCGCTTCGGCGAACATGACTCAGACCGCGACAGCCCCTACGGGACCAAAGCATCTGTCCACCATCAACGGGAGCGGCGTCTCTCTTACCAACGCTCTTACGAAGTGGAGCAGTACGGGCTCCTTCAAAGATATTTGGACCGTCATCACCGTCCCAACGGCGCAATTGCCATTTGCCAACGGCGCCGGTTGCACCGCGTCCACCTTCGTGTCGGTAAGCTTGGCTGGGATTGATGCCAGACTCCTCTTCTTACAACCCGGCTGGGTTGTCATCCCCGAGCTCTCAGGCGGCGTCGAGTCACTTGTCGATTGCTCTGGAAATGCGGCCTACTATGCTTATGCGGAATGGGGAACCGGTGCTCTTCCGTTCCAACTCAATCCAGGGGACCTTTTTTATACAGAGGTACATGCCTCGGGACCGTCGGTGCCAGGCTGGGTTTACTTAGAGGACCTCACGACCTTAACCTACGGAACCTACACGGTTGATCCTGATCCGTCGGTACCGCTCATTGGAAATAGCGCTCAATGGATGGTGGAGCGCCCCTGCTGCAGCGGGCCGGGCCCTGCCGGAACTTGGCCACTCGCCGACAACATCGGCGTCTCCTTCGAGGGAGCGGCCGTGCAGAATGGTGCTGGCAGGCTTTTCTACCCGGGGTCGCAGGCTGGTACAACGTACGTCCTAACCATGATGGACGATCGAAGCACGCAGAATATTGAATTAGTGAATCAGGGCAGCGGCGGCTTTCAGGGCCAACATTCGCTCTTCTTCGAGACCACGGGATGCGCCTACGCGGGAGGCTGTACACCGTAGAAGCAGGAACGTTGGAATTCGTTTGTAAGAGCCAAGGCTGCAGATCTCTTGGACGGAGGCGACGCTAGTCGCCTCCGATTTTTCGTTGGCGGTGTTGTTCGCGGAAATGCTGGCCTCCCTCAACCATTAGCTCGTCGTGACGAACCATTCATTTGGGCGGACAAAACAAAGGTGCGCCTCTTTCGTAGCAACCTGTAGTAAAGTCAGCCAATCTTCTCGTACATCGGAACACCAAGCGCCCCAATTGTCTCTGGTCCATTCGGCTGAAAGGTTCAACTACGAAGTATGAGCAAGGCCAAATCGAATAGGCGATCACAACGCGTGCCAAGGACAACCCTGGCTACGCGTCTCTTGCTCGCCGCAGTGTTGATCACGATAGC
>Ga0210406_10000885_pt1 | contig 38929 bp, 35 predicted proteins | sample IncBWC30MmetaG_FD_155454 | JGI IMG/M metagenome (GOLD analysis project Ga0210406, IMG submission 155454) | Forest soil microbial communities from Barre Woods Harvard Forest LTER site, Petersham, Massachusetts, United States - Inc-BW-C-30-M | ecosystem: Environmental > Terrestrial > Soil >... | reverse complement strand
TCTGCAGATGGTTCGCAAAAAAACCATCAGTGGACACATCAGCGGTCATGGTCTTTCTGAGGTATATGCGGTTCTGACGCGCACGCCATTTACGCCTCCGATTTATCCGTTGGAGGCCTGGAAACTGCTCTCATTGAATGTGCTCCCTTACTTTCAAATCGTGACTCTGACGCCGGAGATGTATCGGGAGACGATCCAAGAATGCGCAGAACGAGGGTGGATAGGGGGACGAATCTACGATGCTCTCCACCTGTGCTGTGCGAAGAGAGCATCTTGCGATCGAATCTATACTTTCAACGTCCGCCATTTCCAACAGCTGGCGCCGGATTTGGCCGATCGCATTGGTGCCCCTTAGCGTCTTTTGATTGCGGATAGAATCCCGAGGCTGTTCGACGCCTACCCTTTGACGCTTGTCACAAAGGAAAGATTGACGAGTATTGGACGGGCTTTCGGATGGTGCCGGGGGCCCGGTTCGCAACAGTCGTGCGTATGCATTTAGCCTTTCTCTGGCCGCATGAGCGACGGCGCTTTCACCCTCGGCCCGGCGCCCTCTGAATAGGTCCGGGCGAACGCCCGAAGTCTCCGCTCTAAAGTTTAGAAAAGCCGTGGCGAAAGAATTCGAACGCCTGCTCTCCGCCGGCGCTGCGGCGATAGACTTGCCTTAAGCCGATGACGGAGAGCTCGATCCCGTCGAGCAAGGCAGCGCGGCCGCGTAGAGCCACAGCTCAGCAATCCCGAAAGAACAAGGCTGCAGGTTAGCCGGAAACGGTCAGCCACGATTCCGCAGACGAGCGCGGACGTGTGCGTAGGAGGAGAAGAGTAATGAGCAAGCGCGGACGAAACGATCGTCATGACACTGACCCGATAGAAGGAAAGCTCATCCGCATCGGGCATTACCTATGGAAGCTCTACAGGCAAGCCGCCAGAGCCGAGAAGAACTCTCTCGACGCAGCGCTCGAAACAGTTTGGCAAGCGAAGCGAGAGTACCGCGTCGAGTTGAGCGCTCGGCGGAAGGCGTCGGCGGAAGCATTTGTAGCTCGCTTATGGAAACAGACCATTCAAGAGTCGCGTAGATTGGCTCACGGTGCACAAGGTAATCGCCAAACAGCGACGAAAGCGGAATACCACGAGGTAAGAGGCTTGCCGTTCGATTTCGTTGGTCATAGCCCGGTGTCTTGCGATACACCGGCACGCTAGAATCTCTCCTAACCGGTAAAGTCAATGTCGCAGTGGAACTTTTCCGAGATTCGGCGTTTGCCAGGACCTACCCGGACATCTGCCCCAGTTCCTGCTTGCCGTACAATTAAACACTCACGGCGCGAGCACACGTGGCACCGGTGTGTGCGGTACACTTTTCCCCCATGCAAACACAAACATCAGATGCGAAATTCCGCATTCGTCCGTTGCGGTTCGCGTTCCTTGTCGAGCCCGACGATCTTGCATCAGTAAGGGAGTCGTTCCGAATCAGCACGGCGCTTTGGGGAGGTCGTTACAACGCAATCTTGCCTGTATTCCGAAGAGCTCCGTCGCGGTATGCAAAGCAATGGGTGTCCGGCCCTAGCGCACGGGAGTTTCTCAATGGGATGGTTGATGCCTTCGAGCCGGATTTTCTGGTGCCCATGCGGGACGACTTGATGGCGACTGCCAAGGCGTGCATTGCTGAAAATCGAATTGTTGGGCCAACCGAAATTCTGAGCCCGGGAGAAGACGAAGACCCCATCGGCATGGGAGTCTCGGTGTGGGAGCTCTTCGCGCATCTTTACGAAAAGCAGTTTCAGTTTGTGCGCCGGCATCCCCCTAAGGTGATCCTGCCGAAGACCGACCGGCGCTTTGAGTCGCTGATCGCGTGTGCATTCGGCGAGTTTCCCGCCGACGAGCGACATGTCTTCCTGCGGGAGGCGTACGTTGAAATGCTCGACGCCAAAGAGCACGAGGTTACAGGCGGGAACCTTCTCACGTTGTCGTCCCACGACACGCTCTCTCCCCTCCGTATTGGTTCGGCGCTGCTTGGTGTGGAACGCTCCGGATTTCATGAAGGCCCTATGCTGTTTTATATGAAGGAGGACTCAGTCGCCGATCTGATCGACTATTGGAATCTGCGGGCCATCGGCTGGCCGATCTGGCCCCTGCCACGCAGCTGGGCCAACGAGTTGACCACACAGTGCGAGAACTTCATCGCGCAAGCGTTCGCGCCGATGCCACGCAACCGAAATCTGATGCGACGTGCGACGTTTGTTTGTTCGCGGTCGAGTGATTTTGAAGAAATGCAAAAGTATGTGGTCGCTCTGAAACGACCTGCAGGAGATCCGGTGACGGTCGATCCTCGTTTTCCTCGCTTGTGGGAAGAGTGGGGACGGGACGCCGACCATGCGGCACGAGTGCGCATCACCTACCAAGGCGGCGGTACGTCGGCCGTCAGCTCCTGGGGAGAAATGGTTACGTTTTCCGAGGTTGTTCCTGAGTTTGTGAAGGGCCGCGGATTTCGGCGGAGAGCTACCTGTGCCAATGTTGTCGAGGGGCTACCGGGCGCCGCTCCGTTCATACCGCCAGGGATAAATTCTCTTCACGCCGCTGTAGGCGAGATGAAGGCGAACGAAGCGTGGGTGAGCCGCGAAGGGATTACGATCGCGTGCTCTTCTTACGAAAGGCGGCGGAGGTGGAGAAGACCGACGCCTTTTGCTGTCTTTAGCGCGTGGATGAAAGAGAAAGGATACGAAATCGAACTCTCGGGCGCGGGCAAGATCGCTTCGCAAATGATCGAGGCCCTGGGTGGCCTTGCGAGCGTTTATCTGGTGGCTCACCAGGAGCTGATCGAGACCTTTGGTCAGATGGCTCATGCGCGCTTTGAGACTCATGAAACCGACGAAGCAACCGATACCAGGACCACGTTGCTGGGAAAAACAGTCCCGCGCGCGAGCCTCATGGCGATCCTTGCGAGAGCCAATCCGCAATTTCCGATCGCTGCGAAGAATCATCTCGAATCACTCGCCGAGATCGGTGCGTTTCGTCTCGGGATGCGGATTCAGTGCGACCATTGCGCCCAGCGGAATTGGTACGCTCTAGAGGAATTGAACGAAACATTACAGTGCGGGCGCTGTCTCAAAGAGTTCGACTTTCCAACCAGTTCTCCGTCAGCCGACGCCTGGCACTACAGTGCGGCGGGGCCGTTTTCGATCGAGGGTTACGCACAAGGCAGTTTTTGCGTGGCACTGTCCCTAGGTCTGCTCCTCGATGGATTTTGGATGACGGCGACGTGGATCACAAACTTCAATCTTCGCCGCGCCGGCAAACATTTCTACGAGGCCGATTTCGGGATCTTCTTGCGAGATGATTCTGCGTTCGTTCGGGGAAACAACGTTTATCTGATTCTCGGTGAGTCGAAGAGCTTTGATTCGTTCGAGCCTCGTGACTTTCAACGCATGACAGCGCTGGCCAAGGCATTTCCCGGCGCGACGCTCGTGTTTTCGACGTTTCGCAAAGCACTCACCGGGTCTGAGAAAAAAGCCATCGCGAAAATCGCTAATCGCGGGAGGCGTTCACTTGGCGGGGGGCGCTGGCTGAATCCGGTGATCGTGCTGACAGGTATGGAGCTTTTCTCACGGGAAAAGATGCCCGATTGCTGGCGGAATGCGGGGCCACCTTACGAGCAATACGCAGACCGGCCTCTCGATCCTGACTTTATTCAGGCCGTCGCGGATGTGACCCAGCAAATGCATCTGGGAATGGAGCCGTACTTCAAATGGGCAGAGAAGCGCCGCCAAACGAGGTGGGAGAAGATGCAGAAAAAGATTCAGCAGCCTGCGGCGAAGAAAGAAGGTAACGCGTAGAAACCATGGCTGGCCGAGAGAGATGGTTGCGGCGGACCGCAACGTACTCAAAATTCCTACGATTCCTTTCTCCTTCGATATTCTTCGTCCGGCCGCATAATTCGCATTCCGGCTTCCCAAGCTTCGGACGTGGGTTCGATTCCCATCGCCCGCTCCATAAACCCTGTTGATTCTGTTGCCCTTACGTCTGCGATCTACTGAATAAACATATAAAACCTATGGGTTTTGGTCGAAGGATGTTCCAAAACTCGTTCAATTGTTCCAAATGTCCGCAAGGCGGCGCGGCCGCGTAGAACCACAGCTCAGCAATCCCGAAAGAACAAGGCAGCAGGTTAGCCGGAAACGGTAAGCCACGATTCCGCAGACGAGCGCGGACGTGTGCGTAGGAGGAGAAGAGTAATGAGCAAGCGAGGACGTAACGATCGCCATGACACAGACCCGATAGAAGGAAAGCTCATCCGCATCGGGCATTACCTATGGAAGCTCTACAGGCAAGCCGCCAGAGCCGAGAAGGACTCTCTCGACGCTGCGCTCGAAACAGTTTGGCAAGCGAAGCGAGAGTACCGCGTCGAGTTGAGCGCTCGGCGAAAAGCGTCGGCGGAAGCTTTTGTAGCTCGCCTACAGAAACAGACCATTCCAAGAGCCGCGTAGATTGGCTCACGGTGCATAAGGTAATCGCCAAACAGCGACGAAAGCGGAATACCACGAGGTAAGAGGCTTGCGGTTCGAGTTCGTTGCTCTGCCGATGAAATCGAGCTATTGGCGAGATTTGCGGGTTTGGCAGTAGCGCTTGCGTGTGGGAAGCACGCCAAGAGTGAGGAACTTAGTCGCCGATTCGCCAGTACATAGCTTATCGCAACAGACGGTGAGGGTTAATTGGACCGGTTCGATCAACTTGCCGTCGCGAGGACGGCGCGCGTGCCAGACGCAAACCGCTTGCGCGCCAGTGCAAGCACCGCCAGCAATCCCGCCAGCAACAGCAAATTGCTGCTCGGCTCAGGCGTCGCAACCGACGCAGACTCTACTTCCACACGAACGTCGTGCGCGTCGTAAATCACATCCAGCACTAGATTGTCTCCCAAGTTCGTCCCGGTCACGTTGCTGAACGTCCCGGTGTCGCTCAGGAATGTCATCAAAATAAAAGAATCTCCAACCATTGGGTTATAGCCACTCAAAAGACTCAAAGCCAGCGTCCCAGCCAGACTCGCCGTTCCGCTCACTTTAAATAAGTTGGCATTCGACCCGTTCAGCCACCCCACCTGCTCCGCCAATGTCCCCGCCGATGTCTGCGTGTAATTCCCATTCAGCGTGAACGTACCCGTCGGATTCCCAGGCATCATCATCCCCGCCATCGTTAAATTGCCATTCAAAGTTCCTGTTCCAGAAAGCGTGCCACCCTGAAAATTCGCGCCTGTCCCGGTGACGTTCAGCACTCCGTTCACCAGGGTGCCCCCGCCACTCTGATTAAATCCGCCTTTCGCAGTCAGCGAAGAAGTCCCGTCAATGCCAATCGTTCCAGCATTGTTCACGCTTCCCCCAACGATAGCGGAGCTGCCAGTAGTCAAATTAAGGACCGGCGTAATCGGGCAGTCGGCACACCCCTGCACCACCGTCTGAGTCAGATCTTTTCCAATGTTGAGTGCGCTGGAATCCGAAATAGTTGTGACTGCGCCACCCGTCGCGGTGAGCGATCCCCTAACATTCAGCGTGCTCTTACCCTGTATGGTGACTGCACCAGGCAAAGTAAAGGCCTGACTGCTAAAGTCTCCACCCACACTCATGGTGCTTCCCTGCGAGACTGTGAGACTGGTGCCCTCGACGTTATTCGTAGTCTGAGTGTACGCGCCTAGAACCGTTAACTTGCCCCCGTTCTTGACCAAAATGGAGGATCCAGTGTCCGTACTATTGGAACTTAGGTCTTTTCCGACATTCACCACACTGTTATCGATTACTCCGGACAGGATGGAACCACTAAAGGAGCCCGCAATGCTCAAAGTGCTTCCCTTCACAATCGCAATTGAACTGAAGGCTGGGGCGTCTAAATCTCCGCTGAGCGAGAGGCTCGCGCCGTTTGTCAGATTCAGGTTACCTCCGTCACCCAGGGAATTGAGATTCGCTAAGCCATTGTGATTATTTTGGTCGAGTATCTGAGCTCCCGGTCCGTCCAAAGTTATTGTCTGGAAGTCAGTTATCTGCTGGATGTTTGCGTTGTCGAACTTCAGTGTCCCTTGCAGAGTAATTCCCCTTGTCGTATCGCATCCAGAGCAGAAGTTATTACCGCTGCCCACCCCGGATAAAGTGCCCGTCGCAGAATCGTAATTGTTGAATGGTCCTCCGGTTATATTTAGGGTGCTGCCGGCCTTCACGGACAGAAATTCATCGAGAAAGACACCCTTGCTGTTCGGTGTAATGGTCATGGTTCCGCCCGTCACGGTGAGAAAGCTGATGTCCATGTGCGCGTTGCTGATGGTCCCGATGCCCGTGACCGTACCTAAACCGAGAGTCTCTGAGCCAGTCGCACCTGTGATCAAACTATTTGCCCCGAGCATGTTGACGTTCGTTGATGTCGCAAGGCTGCCGCCTCCCGCCACCAGAATCGTCCCGCCCGACGCCACATTGATCGTTCCTCCGCCCGTGGCGGTACTCCCGCTGCCCGACTGGAACGTCAGCGTCTTGCCAGCCTGGATGTTGAGCGTATTCTGTGTATCCAGCTCAAGGTTCGCGATCGTCGCATTAATATCCAGATTGACCGTCGCCACCCCCGGACTTCCATTGCTGATCAGCGCGTTGAAATTGCCGTTGGGCACTCCGTTGTTCCAATTTGCCCCATTGCTCCAATTACCCGTAGCATCAGTCCACGTACTGTTGGTTTGCGCGGAGCTTCCCGCAGCCAGAACTCCACACAGCACCGCCAAACACAACGCGCCACTTAGACGCACAGATGCGATCAGGTCGTTCAAGCCTAGTTTGTTCATGATCTCTCCCCCAGAGAGACACGTTCGAGCACACGCGCCACTGCGAGGCCGTGTAAATCCGAGCAATGCGCGTTCCGTTGCCGAATTGTTGCTACAGTGAGTGAACTAACTCAGAGTAAAACCTTTATTGAATGGGTATAACAAGGAGAGCAAAGAGGTTATCGAATGTTTTGCATACTTTGGGAAGCGAATGGGCCGCAGCTTAAGGACACTGAGGCTCAACTGCGAGAACATGCTCGTCATCCCGGCCTCGCTTGTCCGCTCGGCAGAATAGCGGACTGCGACGACGCTGTCTCTGGATGGGCGCTTCCGACTTGAGGGCTAATCCGCAGCAATCGTTCCGAGTGGCAAGCATTCTCGTCTCTTGCAGTGGTTGCCGCACGCTGCCGGCAGCGCCGGTTCACATCTCTCCTTGCGTCCTAACTCATGGCCTTTTGAAACCACGCACCGATGTGCGCGCTTGAAACTTCGTCAAGAGGCTTGCCGTTCGAGTTCGTTGCTCTGCGGCTGATGCCTTGCGAGACATTGGGGCTAGTGAGAGCTGTCACGTTCCCGCGCGAGTTGGGTTTGTTTGATGCTTCGGTCGCGATTGATTTTAGATGTCTAGTTGCGTACGATACGCAACATCATCTTGACTCCAAGTACTGACTGCAAAAAAGTCGCGACGAATCAGAGTTGGTGGTATCGCCGGTGAGTTCCACGAGCAGCATAACCAGAGCCCCCTCGTCGGAGGCGTTTTATTCTTGCCTGCGGGAGACGCAGGGGTCTTTCATTTCGCGTTGCCAGTGAGCTAGAATCCGGTCGCGCATCGAGTTCCATGCATCATTTCGTCCAATATCACAATCCGGACCTGATGGGCCGGTATCGGTCATCGCAGAAGAATTACGGCATCGTGACCAACAAATTCTTCACATCGCTCGTCGGAGGGACGGTGTGGCTCGTGACGAGCAAGGGGCGACAACCGCGCCGTTATTTTCTCTGCTCTTCGTTTGTCGTCGATAAAGTAGAGCGCGATAACGCCGGACGGTTTCGAAACCGTGCCATTGGATCGAGGGGACAGGATTGTGATGTCGAGATCGGGAACCAGTCTTGGTTTCCGGAATTGTTAAAGACGACCGGCAATTTCGGGCTCGGCCTGCTGCCTATTTCGAGCAAGGCGATCATCCAGGGTCTTCAGCGGGTCTCGTCATCGTGAGTGGCGCGATGAGAAACTTCGCAGCGGCGGGCAGCCAGCGGTGGCTGCAAGTGGCGGTGAATCGGAAACCACAGCTTCTTTTGGGCACGCTCCAACGGAGCGGAGCGATTCCCCCACGGGCCTCGGTAACCTGGTGTTCTCCGCTCGAAAATGAAAACTTTCAAGAGTATCGGGACGGAAAGGCTTTGGAAAAAGCAGGAATTGTGCCAGGCAGTCTCAAGAAGGGCCTCCAAGAGTTCTGGCCTGCACGCGGACCGGTGTGGGACGCCGTGGGAATTACATCGGAAGGGCACCCTCTCTTTTTGGAAGCTAAGGCCCACATCCCCGAGGCTGCGTCACCTGCGACGAGAGCAACTCCCGCATCTCTGAAATTGATCGCGCGGAGTCTCGGCGAAGCGAGGCGATTTTACGCACCCAAAGCAACGGCGGCGTGGCACAGTCTTTTTTATCAGTACGCAAACCGACTCGCCCACCACTATTTCTTGACGGAGGTCAACAGTTTGAGGAGTGCCCTCGTCTTTCTGTACTTCGTGAACGCCGATGACATGCTCGGGCCCATGTCCGAGGAGGAGTGGCATGGGGCTGTACGGCTGATTCACGCCGCGCTTGGGCTGCCAAAGGACCTGACGCGATACAGGGTATTCGAGGCGTTTCTGGACGTTAGGCTTCTTCAGGAGGCTCTGTGAGTGGCGGGACTAATGGCCAAAAATCAATTCTGGGAGGCACAATTCCATGCCAGCGTACAAAGACCAATAGATTGCGGCGCTGGCTGGCCACGATCATACGAATCGACTTGAGCACGTGGATTTCTTTGGGCATTTTTTCAAAACTGTTGGCATATGAAGTGATGATTCGTTGGACCAATGATTTCGAGATTCTATTGAAAATCTGGCGAAGAACTCCAATTCCTTGATGATTAGCGCCGATCTAGCGAATCGCAGCAAACATCTTGATCTCAAGTCGATCCGCAAAGATGCAAAGCTGCAAAGCTGACAGGACATGTGAACGTTCAGATCGAAGAGCAGGTCCAAACGGGCGAGTCTTCTTCCAGTGTGTCATGGGACGTGGTATTCCCACGGCGCTCCGCGCAACGCATCCCACACAACTCAGTACCGTACCCCAAAGAAAGCCCACGCGGTCAGACAGGTCAGAAAACACGTCGAGATAGAGTATCGCGCCGCCGGACCAGCCTATGAATACCATCCAGATGGCGCCTACAGCCCACAAGCTAGCCTTCAGCCTTCGAAGATAGGCTTGAGCCTGCATTGGAGAAATGCTTCGAGGAGATGCGTTAGCCGAGAGCCGTTGAGGAAGAAATGATCGCGATTCGTGTTTGTCCGCAGCCAATTGCCGACAGTGGTCTCGTCCGCCTCGGAAACTCCTAGTTGCTCCCAATGCACCCTTCCTGCCAAAAGAGACTTGCTCAGGTTAGATTTCGCGCTCGCCGGAATGTAATGCTGCGACCCGAAGCGTGCTGCGCTCTTCGGCCCAACTTTCCCGACCTTAAGGACGACCGAATCATCAGTTGCCAACGAGAAGACGTAAACTGCCGACGTGCCGCGTGGGAGCTGAGGGCTCTTGTGGGGTGCAGAAAGGCGCTCGTGCCGAATGTCTTCTGCATTGATGTGGATTCGGGCAAGCGCGGCGACGGCGACGAAGTCTTCGATTAACCGCTTCGGATTCTCGCGCATTGAGTTCTCCGCAGGTATTGTCCAGCCAAAGCCGGAAGCAGTCGCAACGCTGAGACGTGTTGTGCTGGATTCACTAACAGCACAAGTTGACGGAGGCGACGGCGGCACAAAACTTTGCGAGCAGCACTAGCTCCGTAGTCACGACCCTCTACGCCGGTAGCAGCACTACTCCACTGCCTGCTTCTGACGACACCGCATTTCTTGGATCTGCGAAAGGCCGTCGAGTTGAAGACAGAAATAGGCCCTTAGGTGATTGGCGTTTGACCTCTGGAACGCGAGGCACGCCGATTACGTCGATCCGTTGACCAACCTTAAATGGACGCTAGGCCAATTTAAGAATCCTCCGTGGCACTATGGGACTGAGGACCCGACCGACACGATCGCCGCTCTAATGCCCGGTGTCATGCGAGACACCGCTATTTTTTAGACGGTCCTTGTCGCCAGTTTCCGTCTCTTTATCATCCTCAGCACGCGGATCGGAATATCGCATGGGGGTTTCGCCTTCCGTAAACTCGAACAGGGCGGCTTCGCACTTATCGAGGTATTTCCCAGGCGCACCGCTCCAGCGATTCATCGAGCAGAAGCAGAATTTGGCCTCCGCTCAGGCATTTCTGCGTACGCGCCCAACGCTAACCCTTGCTCTCTGACCTGCTCGGTTATCTTCTCCCACAGCAATTTCATTGCGTCAAGAGTCGGCTGCTCATATCTCTTGCCCTGACGGAGGTTGTCAGTAATCGTGCCGGAGAGGCTGATTTTGGGGCGGGCAAAGCCTCTGGAGCTTGCGTCGTATGGCTGACAGGGAAAAAAGGAGTACATGCCGTGAACCGGTTTGTCGTAAGTGGCACCGAAGTACAGCCTCCATGATTCCACAGAGCCGACGACGGCGCAGGACTTACCTTCGGTTGAGAGCACTCGATACCAAGGAAAGATTGTCACTTCTTTGTACTCTTGCGAAATGTCGGCCAAAACTCCGAGGTAGTCCGCTCTCGTGTGGTCTATCCCACGATCCACCACAAATACGGTGTCCAGTACAAACGCTTTGTCTTCACATGACCCGAATAGAATGACCGATCCTTTTGACAGATAGCGGAGTTGCGTGGCGCTCTTTTTCGTGCGCTGTTGACACCACGTGTAAAGGAATTGCTGGCCGAAAACAAAAGGGTCGGTATTCTGCAATCCATCGTACGACTCCGGCACAACATAGTAGGGCTTGCAAATAAAGCGAGGTCCCCGAGGAATTGGATCGTCAATCTTTCTTTCAACGACAGATTCGGGTTCCCACTCCCCCCAGAACATAATGTCGCCCTTTTCAGTTTTTCCGTTGGCGACGTACGTGCCGTTTTGCCACAGGAATTTCCTCTTGTGATTTCCTCTGTTCCACTCCTTGCGCTCCCCATCGTCCGGCTCATGTTCTCCGCCGGGATGGATGAATTGGACGAAGCAGAGCTTGTCATGCATGGATGTGGTCCTTGAGAGAAATTCCGATTTGGCGCTTGTCGATGTTCGAGACTGTGCCAAACGGCGTGTTCGCTGCCTTGCCGAAGACCAAGCAAACATTCTTCCCACGTTCGGTCCTTATTCTCGTTAGCTCGACGCGGTACGGGTTGGCCCGATGGACGGTGTGAAACACCCTCCAGTCGCTCTGCCGAGGAAAGGAAATCCTATCGAGGTGCGATCTCGCCACAGACGCGATTATCAGGTCAGGTGAAAGAAACTCGACAAGAGAATGCCAGAGACGAACGCCACATTCGAGAAGGCACGCCCGCGAGTCGCCCGGCAGTTTGCTCCATGTAGGATCAGTCGCCAATGGTGAACAGATGTCCGTGTGAAGCGCCGTGTTCGGAGACTTGCCGTAGTAGCTACAGTCAAGTCCCCTAAGCAAATATTCGAAGGCATTGAACCACGTTTCGTAAGGGTGGTTGGGCGGCTTGCAAAAATACCCATTTAGGGCTTGAAGGTACTCGTCGTAGCAGCCGCTCTGAAGAATCCGAGGATATATCCCACGTGCATCGCCAAACCTGAAAAATCTGTCTTCTTTCGGGAACTCGATTCTGGAGGGATTCAAGCCGAGGGTGATGGCCTTTAGTACTGAAGCGAAGTAACGGTTACTGTCGCCGAAAAAGAGAATAGGAATCGACGGCTTCACGAGAAAGGGCCGATCCTCAAACTGCTTGTAGACCCGCCACGTCTCTCCTATGAGGCCGTTTAGCTCCAAGGCTTAGCTCCGTCCAAATTACGATTAGACGCGCAGAAACACATTGTGAACACGCTCTTCCAACTTGCTCCGACCGCCCAATCCAAGATGGTCATGCAGCATTTCCAGAGGAGCAGCCCAAGCCTTCGCGTCTTTGGGACAGATTGGCAATTTTCCGTTCCTTAAAGTTTTGCCACACCAGTTGTCGCCGCAAAAGTAAATGAAAACGAGGCGTGCCGGAATCCTGTGCTCAATCAAGAAGTGCAAATGCGCGAGCCGGTTCGCGTATTGGTAGTGGGGGGTCAACCAGTGATCCACGGCAGCCGTAAAGCCGTTGGCTTTTATGGTGGTCCTCAGTGCATCCTTAATCTTGTCCAGTCCGCCATCCTGCTTCGCCTCCTTCGCTGTGCAAGTGCTTTGGAGCTCGTCGACATCGGCCTTTTTCAACGAGGAGATAGTCGGTTGCGGAGTCCGATTCGAGACGCCCGATTGCATCCCAGTTTGGCACATTACCCGACTGGGGCCAGAAGTCCAGCCACGCGGATACGACGCCTGAGGCTGATTCAACGAAATCCACCCCCTTCCATTCCCGGTTTCTATCTACGAGAACGGCGATTGTCCAGGGCGATTCTCAATCATTTCCCAAGGAATAATCTTCCGGATGGCGGCGCTCCGAGCAGACAGACTCGTGTTGGCCGACATCGCTGACCGTCTAGCTTTCGCTACACGCATCTTTGCCACGCCTGAGGCTTCACAAAGCCAGAGCACCATCGGTGGGCATACGATGTGGTTATACGCAAATTCTGCTGACCGTTGAAAATGTTTTCGGCCGTAGGCACCCGGCCCACGATACTCGGCCAACCAACCAAGCCAGTGCTCCTTCTGCGACGCATACCAAACGCCCGCTCCATCCCAAATGCGGCGCCTAGTAAGAAGACGCTCAAACTCGGTTGTTAGTGGAACTTGTGCACGGAGCTTTCGGATTCTTGCGGCTAATTGAAGCGGCGTCATCGTCGTGTCAACCGCGTGAATTATAACGCCTAATTGTTTCAGGCACTAATTGAGCATTTATTGGACCCTTGAGGAATCCCTCGTGCCGAACTCTTCGATGGTTCCTGCATATGTGTGGTTGCCGAGCGTTAACCGCGATTCCCAAATTGAGACGCCAATGTGTTCGCGCGTGAGTCGCTTCGGCAAGCGCCGTAGCATTCTGGCTTCCACTTTAAAGCGCACTGCCCAGGGCAACCCCTCGCCTGGGAGAGCGAGGACTTTTTTGTCGCATCGAATGGAGAGCACAGAACCATCGAAGCTGAACACAACGTCGGCGTTTTCAGGTAAGGAGGATAGACGCTCGCCAAGACTCTTCAACGCCAAGCGGAACCAATCTCGTTGGACTGTACACTGTGGACGTGAATTGAATTCTGACATGGCCTTCACCCAGGGGAGGATCTTTTGGTTTTCTCTCCCTTCCTCTATCCAGCCGACATACCGAGTTGGCAAAAAGACGCGACGGTCAGAATGCTGATCGAGATTCCAGACAATCCAGGCGGCACACTGCTTGAGAGACCTAACCTGCCGCGGCATCTCAAAGTGCACTTCGGCCAGAGTGCGCGACGTTGATAGAACGCCACCGAAAAGAACTATTTCCGCGGCCCGCAGATTTAGACACGAACTCGCCTTCAGCTTCAGATTTCCGAAATTGAAACTCAAGCCAGGGGTCCCGTCGGAAATGACCGTGGGATCGGGTTGAAAACCCAAGCAACGGAGCGAGTCCATTGTCGAAACGGTGGCTTCGTCAATCATCTGCTTAGGCGATTGCGTACCTGATGGGCCAAACGCCCCCAAACCGCAGAACAGATTCCTAGCAAGAGAACCGCCACGAGACTCAACGCCGTGCCGACCAGGATGCCAAGGCGATTAGACGCGTATTTAAAAAACTCGACAAATATCATCATTCCAAACGCGCAGCCCAAAAATAACATCCAAACTGCGCCCATGGCCCACAAGCCGCCGCCCAGGGCTCGTCGGCGGAACGGCCAGCCAATTCCCACCATCATCAGCGGCACAATCACCCACCACAAGGTGTGCCACGCGTGATAAGCCCACCAGTGATGGTCGACGTGAATGTGGACAAAAATGTCGTCCGCCATGGAGGAGAGCCCGTACAGTACGGCAACTATTGCAACGATCCCCGCGACGAATTCTCCGGCAGGCTTGGCGTTTTCCCAAAGCGTTTCAGCTAAGTGCTTCATTTGTAGCCCTTAAAATGCGGGTTCGCCGCCTCATGCAGCATGGGGTAAATCGCGCCCGAGCGTTTGAACTATATCCTATTTTGGGATACCGAGGGCCGGAACTGAATACTTCCAGCACCTTGAAGGACGCCACATATAGAACTCGTTATCGGCAGTTTCTTGAAAAGCTTAAATCTGCGCGCCAGGAAGCCGGCTTGACCCAGGTCGAAGTAGCAGAGAAACTTCGTCGTCCTCAATCTTTCGTGTCGAAATGTGAATCCGGTGAGCGCCGAGTAGATCTCGTTGAAGCTCAGGAATTCGCACACCTGTACCGAAAGTCCGTCACGTTTTTACTGCCATAAATGAACCTGCTGGGAATGGCGAAGACCTCAATTCGAATTCAGAATGGAATAATTGTTTTGAAGGGGTCGGACATACCCCCAAACGGCGTCCGGGCGGTAAGATGCTTGCCATTCGAGATCTTTGCCTGTAGCCCCGGTGTCTCGTGAAACACCGGCATCTCCGTAGGCGTCTCACCTCTCAGGATTTCCCTCTCCGAACGTTTCGAGGAGTTTGAGCCGCAACCTGAGGCTGGCACGCTGTATCAAACGGTCTTCAAATTTGCCTACGGCATGTCCTTATTTTAGAGTCTTTTCAATCACTGATTCCGACCGTATCAAAGGATTTGGTTTGATACGATGGGATAAATTCTTTTGAGTAAATCCGAGCAATGCGCGTGCCGTTGCCAACTTTTTTACACGGTGAGTTAACTAACTCAAAGTAAAACCATTATTGAATGGATATAATAAGGAGAGCAAAGAGGGTATCGAATGTTTTGCATACTTTGGGAAGCGAATGGGCCGCAGCTTAAGGACACTGGATATTTCTCGGGCGACCCTATATGAAGAACTCTGGCGCGATTGTTTTGGGGTTTGCATTTGGCGGTGGCGCCGAATCCCTTTTTAAAGGAGAGAATAGTCACGGGGATTAGACGGTGGCCTAAGCACAAGTCTCGTTCGCACTTGGAAGGCAGTCGGCGCTTGCCGAAGCTCATCGCCTTACCTGATGATTCAGCCGGAGTGCCGCGTCGAAGAACTCCGCGAACTGATCGCGGTCCCGCCACACATCGAGCGGGTGTTGCGGGCATACGCGAAGGCGCACGTTGAAGATGCTCATTGGATGAGGCTTGTCTAAAGTTTAGAAAAGCTGTGGCGGAGGAATTCCAGCGACTACTCTGCGCCGGCGCCCAGGGCATAGGCGCCCCATCTTTACGTCAAAATGCCAGACGCAGGCAAGAGTGCAAACCAATCGGCCTGGTCGTGCCAAAGAATCGGCAATGAATTGTTAGGAACGGAATTGAAGAAGGCAAAGAATGAAGCTGTATTCTCAAAACCGAAGACTAGTGTGCTGTCCAAGGATCTGAAAAATTTTGATCGAGACGATAGACATAGATCCCTTACATATTTCCGCTCACTTTCCAAAGGAAGCATTCCGCTAGACGAAGAAAAACATCTATCGACATCAGTTAGCAGCTTGTAAATACACACTCGCATAGGCCGACTAAGAAACTTGTTAATGGACTGGATTGCCTTTGCAATCGGCTCTTCGTACGCCACCATCAGGACTAATATGAACGTAGCGTTGGGATATCGAGATGAAAGTCTGTGTAGAGCCTCCCCGAGTTTTGTCTTTCCAAGTTTAGACAGCGTCATTCCGGAACCAACGAAGTCATCAGGAAGCACGAATGCAGGATTAGTCGACGACAATTGCGGCCACGACTCTTCGGGAAGTGTGAAATCGATATCCGGACCGACCTTCCACCGAGCACGGTTCTTAAGATCGTGAGCTAAGTGTGGTGCACTCTTGCCAAGCGGCTGCCACTTGCAGAAAGAGACAACCTGGTTCGTTTGGACCTCCGCTCTTTGTATTAGAGTCCCCAACGCTGTGTAGTATTCATCGGCCGCGATGAAATACTTTTGGGCAAGCAACCGAAGTAGCCGGACAGCCAACGGCTGATACTCGGAACTAATCTGTGACAGCCAACGATCGACGTGCCGGAGTTCAAGCCGACGCCCTCTATATTCAATTCCTCGGATTAACCACTCTAGGTCCTCAAAAATCGCTTTCTTCAAAGAATCGGCTTCGACGAGCCCCGTAGAACTTTTTGCATAGGCCGAAACCACCCATCGTCGGACAGCGTAAAAGTTCTGATCTTTCAATTTGTGCGCGGCTAACAAATGTCCGATGTCGGAATTGACCTGAATGTTTCCAAACAGTTCGGCGAGAACATTAACGGCCACAAGCTCAAAGCAGGATGCATCTACGGGATCCGGAACGCCTACGTTAAGATGGAACCCAGTCGTAATCCAGTGAGTCGGTCCAACGTTAACACCAGTGGCCAAGGACAAGCCTGCGCTAACCCACAAATTCTCACTGATCTTCCAATCTCTACCAGCTCCGTCCGTGTATGTCTTTTTGCTCAGTATCCTTGAAATCGTCTGAAACAAGCTTGGATGCAGCGCTTCGAGATGACTCAGGTACAACAACCGAGGGTTTACGTGCCCTAACTCGCCCGGAGCTACTTCCGGTTGCGCTTCTGCGTTAATTGCATTGCCGCAAAGAGCATCGATTACATCCGCCGGGGATGCGTCGAGCCGCACTTCGGCGAATTCTATGGCGACACGACTGGCAATTTCTGATGCGATACGGCGCTTGCCTACCCCCGGCGAGCCAACAAGCAAGAATGTCGGAAGAATAGCTCTGGCAGAGGCCAAGCCCTTAAGTATGGCCTCGACTACCGATTCTTGAAAGTCGCAGAGCACTCCCCCCAAGCTAGCTCCCCGATCGGTCCCGCAAAGCCGTTCGTTCCTCAAGCCGCGGCGGCACTGCGAGTGGACCGAAGAATTCAAACCGAATTATGCAGGCAGCAACGTCGTTCAGTTTTAGAGCTGGACTGAAGTGTCTTGGCCTAACGGGAACGCGCTGGTTCAGGTCGTATACGAAGGCTTCGCCTCGCCATTCGCCAAGTACGCGAGTTACCTTCAGCTGAGTCAGTCGTGGCTTCTCAGGCCTTTGCCGATCCCTCCAAATCTCGCGCACCCTTGGCGGGGCATTTCCAAGCCTCGATGTCTGCTCGCGGAGCTTGCGAAATCTCTCGCTGCCTTCGACGAACAAGTCCATTTGATAGCACAGAACTGCGTGTTGAAACAGTTCGACGGGACGAATTTGATAATCGCTCGAAGTTTCGAGCTCTTGTAAAAGGCCTTTCTGTTCACTGAACGCGAATCGGTAATTTGGGTGCCGCCTAAGCAAATTGAGATATAGCCGTAGGCTTCGTGGCTGCAAAGCAATATTCTTTTTTCTTGCTACGCTGAGTATTTCCAAAGCCTGCGAGATCGTTGCGTCACTTTTTGAGCTACCCAGCAACAATTGAGCTTCGCAGTAGTAACCCAGGTCAGACTTTCCTGACGATTGCAGAGCACGGATATACTCTATGCCCGCTCCCGAGTTGAGCCAATTTAGAGCACGAGCCTTATATTGCACGATGAACTCCTCTAATTCCGGAGCCGGGCTTGCAATTTCACCGAGCAGTTCTTCAGCTTCGTCTATAAGGTCGAGAGCGTACGCTACGTCGGAAGTAGATTCACCTCTATCTTGAGATACGACCCGTTCGGCATGATCTATTAGCCGCAAGCTGAAGGCGAGAAGAGCTTCAACATTGACGCCCCCACCAAGGTTGATCGCACTCTGAAAAGCGTTTCGTGCATCAGCCCACGCACGGGATGATTCTCCAGGACTGCCATTCGCCTCCAGAAAACGGGCGAACCGGGCGTACGCAGTTCCGAGCGTGTTGTAGAGGTGACTTGGATGTTCGTCTCGCGAGCTGCGTCGCGGGAGCTTAATTGCTCCCTCTAATTTGTTGACCGCTAGCTCGAATCGTGCCCGCTTTTGTCCTAATTCTAGTCCTAGATCATCCACCGATTGATACAGGCACCGCGCCCAATGGTGCAGAATCGCCTTGTTTTGATCCCGTATCAAAGGTGGAATTGCTTCAAATGCACTCAGTCGCCATTCCCAATCAGACTGTTGCCTTCCCAGAAACTTGGGAACCAAAATCTCCATGACCACACTCTCAGCAAGCCAGACGTCGGCAGGATGCCCTGCTGAAAGTGACGTGATTACAGGCGCTAGTCGCTCAAGTTTCGCTACTGTGTCACGAACGCCGTGCCTGCTGAGATAATGTTCCGCCAGAGCCGGGTGCGCAAAGCGCAGAGTTTGGTCCGCAAGCTCGTCTACCAATGGTCCCCAAACAACAACGTCCTGGATCTGTCGAAGAGATTCGGCGATGGAGGAGGAGAAAGACCCCCCGGTGATAGGCCGGAGGACTGTCCATACGGGGGCTCCAATCCGAAATGACGAGAGCACAGCGGTAAAATCCAGAAGCCGTCTCATGGCGGGATCTTTTATGGACTCAGTCCGTCTGTCGATCCAAGCACCAAGGTCGCGCTCCAGATTGTCCTTTTGCTCTTCTGTCAGCCCTTCCACCAAGAAGAATCGGAGGGCAACCCAAAATAGGGTCGCGAACTGATCGTCTCCCCCCGTTGGTCTCCACCTAGTAGCTACTTCGTATCTCTGCCATTCCCCCGCACTCTTTGGCTGCAGCGGAAGATTCCATCTTGAGGCCAACTTAGAAAATGTTTCTTGGCAGGCCACAACCTCAGAGTCATTGGTCACTGATCTCAATGGTGATAAGCGAACGAATCGTTTGGTTCTTTTCTCGGATTGCGCTGACTCAGTGGAAGTGAAAGGTATCGCCTGCAGCAAGAAAACCTTGCGTCCACGCGACGCCAACAATTGCGGGATCTGCTTTAGTGCCGAAATGTTGCTGTGCTCAGCATCTGCAACAATTAGGATAGGTGGTTGCGGCTCTATTCGCTCGGAAGCGATCCGGTCGCTGAGCACATCGGAAAACGCCAGGATATGATCTGGTTCCACATCAATCTGCTCGGGTCGCAAGATGATTGTTGGTACGCCCTCAGATGCGATTCTGTGCGCAGCAGACCGGATAAGAGTCGTAGAACCCGCTCCGCCCTCGGCTGGCAATTGAAGGGTGATAGCGAATACTTCATCATCTCCCCGCGTTAGCTTGCCGATGAGATGCTGAATTTCTTCTACGAAACTTCTGTTCTCGGTGGTTCGAAAAGAGCGCGGAACGGGCAATCCGGCTCCATATGCTCGCCAATTGCCAATATCACCCCGCAAAAAGTCTTGCAAATCCTCCATTGAGAGTTCGTCTGGAGGCAGGACTTTGGACTCAGTCAACAACTCAAATCTCGTAAGAATATGTTTTGTATCTTTGGGCTCAAACGAAATTACACTTGAACCCACCCTAACGTTCCAACTAGGAGATTGGCTTGAGAGGGGGACAGCCACGGAAGTCAGAGCTGACAAGAAGTCCGATTCGGAACCCTGCCACGACTCGATTCTTGAGTTGGCAAGCAAAGGCTTTTCAATAGAAGCCCCGCTCGGCCAGACAATCACAACCGAAAGCTCAATCGCAGCGACATCTTCCAAGACTTGGAAAAGACGATTCAAATCCGATTGATTTCTGGCGCCAAGAACGACCAATACTCGGCCTCGAAACAACTCCAAATGGGAAGCAAACTCCCAAGCGAGCCGCTCGCGTACTCGACCTCGCACAGTTCCAAACTGGGCATCTAGTGGCGAGCCAGAGTCGATCACACCAGGCAGAACTCGGATGGGTAGAAACTCCTCCGTCGGCACTCTCGCGTGCAGGTCGGAGGAACTAGCAAGCACAATCGGTGCTCTCTTCCCGCGTCCTGACTTGTGCCATTGTCGAAAAGACTCCAACAAAGGACTCCGCGCTCCTTCAAGCCAGACAGCCTCCCAGTACAATTCCGCAAGTTTGTTGTCGAGTTGCGTAATTTCTGTCCGGTACCTGATCGCGGCCGAGGATACGGGGAGTTCGTAATCGTGTAGTTCCTGTCCATCCTGCAGGTCATAGCGCTGACAAATCCAAAGCAGCGCGTGTCTGTCCGCGAAAGCGCGACGCAATTCGGCTGAAAAAGGCTGCATCTTAGATAGCCTCGGATGGCGGGACGTTCGTAAAGTAATCGCCACACCAATTGTATTCTGATTTGAGTTTTTTGACCTTACTTGGACACGATACCCTCGAAGTGCCCCGTTTGACAGGTAGGTGTCACCGCATGAATTTCCACGAGCGGTTCATAGCGTGTCACCTTCCAAACCATTAGTTTCTGGGCAAGGCTAGGCTCGGCCTTTACTCAGTGCCAGCACCGTTTCCCGGGCACGACGTACTACTACGAGGCGCAATCGACCGACGCATCCGGCAAAATGGGCAGTTCACCGCAGCAATCGTTCACAACCCTACGCTAACCGCCGACACCTCCGCAGCGGACCGACTGACCTTGCGTTGCACACCCGTACACATTACGATTTAGCGCAAACTCGCAAAGGTGGAGGACTGTGATGGGAAATGAAAAGCGCCGCATCTCCATTTGCCCCCACTGCGGAAATGTCGCTCCCCAGAGGCTCGTCTATGAGCACCAAACGCACGTGAAAGAGATTGATGCAGCAGGCAAAGTGACGCCGGAAGAGCTAACGGGATATTATCTGGCTCTCTGCGAGACCTGCGATGGACCCTTACTTTATCATTTCGAGGGGTTTACTCCGGACGATGAGCCGCCATGCGTTCCGCAGACGGAGGTGTACGATGAAGACGAACCTCATCCATTCTACCTTGCAAAACGAGTTTGGCCTCTCCATGGCGCCCCGGCAGGTATGCCGGGAGACCTAAAAACTACCTATCTCGAGGCGCTGCGAATCAAAGCGGTATCTCCGCAGCTCTTTGCTGTCCAAATACGAAGGGCGCTCGAAGTCATGTGCAACGATCGCGGCGCCGTAAAGGGGCGCTTGGAGAAAAGGCTCAAGGACTTGTCTGTAAAAGGTGAAATTCCTCCCAAGCTCGCAGAGGTGTCGGACGTGCTGCGTGTATTGGGAAATGCCGGCGCCCATGATTTCGAAAATAAGCTGAGCCCACATGACGCCAATGTGATAAACCGGTTCTTCCGTTCCATCGTCGAATACGTCTATGTTGCGCCGCATTCGCTTATGAGATATAGAAGTCTGGCCAAAACATTTGGCAAACCCGTCAGTGAAGCTGAAGTAGATCATGTCGAGCAAGAGAATACCACCAAAGAAAAATTGATGAACTAGACTTGCCAGACTATCTCCCTCCCGCCTCTGCCAGTCCATTCAGGGAAGGCGTTGTTTTATCGCTCCGCCGATGATATAGACTCACTTACCAAAAACTCCGTAAGACAATTCACGAGGACGAGGCGTCTTGCAAACCCGGGATGATGCGCTTTGCTTGAAATGGGCAGCAGACCGAGGCCGAAATTGCCGGTCGTTATAAAATCGGGGACAAATCCAACCGATCGGCGGAGGCACCATGTCATTCGACGAAAAACTGTGGGTGCTCGATAAGTCGGAAACGTTCGCTCTTTCCGGATGGCTTACCCAAGCCGAGACAATCCGCCGCGAGCTGAACAGATTGGCGTTCTCGCACTGGGAACAGATCAAGGAAGAGCAGGCGCTCTCGAAATCCATACTCCGTCGCTACGTGGGATATTGGCACACGCATAAAGCGCTGGTAGACAGGGAAGCGATCGGCGTCCATGCGGGCACCTATGCGGAGGAACTGATCGCCTCAATCGCGCGTGCACGCGTGCTGCGGAGAAGAAATACCAGTACGCCAAAGCCATTGGGACAAGACGGCGCAACGAGAGGCGGATATTTGTTTGCTCTGCAAAGAAAGGCTTGTCCTCGTGATCGAAGTCAAATCGGAACTCACGAAAGACGAGTGGAAGAAAATCGAGACCATCAAGGAAGATTACAGGAAGCTCGACCCTCCCCCTACGTACTGGCTCCTTGCAATTCGCGCCGGTGCTCTGGACCCGTTACTGGAAAAAGCCATCAATGAGGACGCCCGCTGTTGTGTCCTCTCCAAAGAAGGCAAAAAGGTGTTGGACATTCCGGAGCACAAGCTCCAGGTCTGGAAGCCCCTCGAACCCTGGCTCGACAACTTGGTGTTTTCACTCAAATCCCCAAAACATTAACGCCTGGCGCAACTGGGAGAGCGCCTGATGAAAAACCGATGATCGTCAGGAATCCATAGCTGTTGCCGGGAGCTAAGCAAACCGGCGATGTTCTGGAGCGCCGAGGGCGAGCGAGCATTGTTCCTTTAGCGCCTCGGAACGGGTGACGAATATGAGACGAGCGGGCACTTATGAGTACGACTCAATCTAAGCGTCTAAACAGATCTTGCTGGAGCTAGGCGTTAAGCGCGTCGACAACCTCATCAAATTCGATTCGAGGCTCAGTGGCGGTATCGGATTGGAATTTCTTTAGGCCCCCACCTTTGCCTGAATGCCGAATTCCGAATACGATGTAAGAACTGCTGCATCAACGAAGTGGTTTGTTAAGATTCGTCTTTGGCAGCAGTAACCAACCACACATGTTCGAACAGGCCTTCAAGAATATTGATGACGTTCTTTGGAAAGAAGCGGGATGTACCACCGAGCTCGACTACACCGAGCAGTCGTCCTGGCTTCTGTTTCTGAAATACCTCGACGATCTTGAGCAGGACAAGAGTGCCGAGGCTGCGCTGGAAGGTAAGAAATACACCAACATTCTCGACAAGCCTTATCGCTGGGAAAACTGGGCCGCTCCTAAGGACAAAGACGACAAGCTGGACCACAACAAGGCCTTGACCGGCGACGATCTCCGCGACTTCGTGAACGCGAAGCTCTTTCCGTATCTGCATAGCTTCAAGCAAAAGGCGAGCGGCCCGAACACTATCGAATACAAGATTGGTGAGATATTCGGCGAGATCAAGAACAAGATTCAAAGTGGCTACAACCTGCGCGAGATTATCGACCACATTGACGAACTGCACTTCCGCTCACAGACCGAAAAGCACGAGCTCTCACACCTCTACGAAGCCAAGATCAAAAATATGGGCAACGCCGGGCGCAACGGCGGCGAGTATTACACTCCGCGCCCGCTCATTCGGGCCATTGTTCAGGTTGTGAAGCCCAAGATTGGCGAGAAGATTTACGATGGCGCGGTCGGCTCAGCGGGCTTCCTCTGCGAATCGTTTGAGTACCTCAGCGCAAAGCCGGGCCTAACGACGAAGGATGCCAAAACGCTTCAGGAGCACACTTTCTACGGCAAGGAGAAGAAGTCCCTCGCCTACGTCATCGCAATTATGAACATGATCCTGCATGGCATCGACGCGCCCAACATCATCCACACCAACACGCTCACCGAAAACCTCGCCGACATTCAGGAAAAAGACCGTGTCGATGTGGTGATGGCCAATCCGCCCTTCGGCGGTAAAGAACGCAAAGAAGTGCAGCAAAACTTTCCAATCCGTACCGGCGAAACGGCATTCCTGTTCCTCCAGCACTTCATCAAGAAGCTCAAGGCCGGGGGCCGCGGTGGCGTGGTTATAAAGAACACCTTCCTATCGAACAAGGACAACGCATCCGTGAGTCTGCGCAAACTGCTCTTGGAAAGCTGCAACCTCTATGCGGTGCTCGACTGCCCCGGCGGCACCTTCCAGGGCGCGGGCGTAAAGACCGTGGTGCTCTTCTTCGAGAAAGGCGCGCCGACGCGCAAAGTTTGGTATTACCAACTCGACCCCGGCCGCAACCTCGGAAAAACTAATCCGCTCAACGACGACGATCTTGCCGAGTTCGTGAAACTGCAAAACACGTTCGCCGACTCGCCAAAGTCGTGGAGTGTGGTCGCAAAAACCATTGACCCGACGACTTTCGACCTCTCTGTGAAGAACCCGAACGGCGGCGAGGAAGTCGTGCACAACAGCCCGAAGGAGATTATGGAAGAAATCGCCGCGCTGGACGCCGAAAGCGCCGATGTGCTGGCAAATATCAAAGCGCTGCTATGAAGAACGGGTGGCCAACAAAGGCGCTGGCAAAGGTATGCCAGATAAAGCCGCCTAAGTCTGAGGCTCGCGACAAACTTGCCGAGTCGGACTTGGTTTCATTCCTACCGATGGAGGACATGGGCATCGACCAGATGTTTGTGAGGCCGAGTCAGGCCAAGCCATTGAGAGAAGTCGCAGGCAGCTACACCTACTTCGCCGAAGATGACGTTCTGCTCGCGAAAATCACGCCTTGTTTTGAGAACGGAAAGCTTGGAATCGCGGAAGGCTTAACAAACGGAATTGGCTTCGGCTCTAGCGAATACGTCGTATTCCGCCCCGACGAGACGCTCAGCAAAGAATGGCTGTACTACTTCCTGTCTCGCGAAGCTTTCCGAGTCGAAGGCGCGGAGCGGATGTCTGGCGCTGTCGGCCACAAGCGTGTCTCGAAGGAGTTCATCGAAAGTTACCCGATTCCCGTCCCCCCGCTCCCCGAACAGCAGCGGATCGTCGGCATCCTCGACGAAGCGTTTGAGGGCATTGCCACCGCCAAGACCAACTCCGAAAAGAATCTTCAAAACGCCCGCGCCCTCTTCGCAAGCCACCTCCAATCAGTCTTTGCTAACCAGCACAGTGCGGGGTGGAAGCAAAAGACATTGGAAGAGATAGCAACGACCTTTGGTCGAGGTAAATCAAAACACCGCCCTCGAAATGCGCCGCATCTTTACGGTGGGAAATATCCATTTGTCCAAACTGGCGACATTCGCAATGCAGACCACATCATCACCGAGTATTCACAAACTTACAGCGAAGCTGGACTAGCCCAAAGCAAGCTCTGGCCGAAAGGAACAATTTGCATCACCATCGCGGCAAACATTGCAGAGACGGGAATCTTGGGCTTCGATGCCTGCTTCCCCGATAGCGTCATTGGCTTGGTCGCGAATCCCAAGGAGGCAGATGTCGGCTTTATCGAATACCTACTTCAGTCATTCAAGGCGCGTCTCCAATCGATGGGAAAGGGAAGCGCCCAAGCTAACATCAACATGGGCACATTTGAAAACGAACGGTTTCCATTTCCATCTGTCACAGAGCAAAGACAAATCGTTGCCAAACTCGACGGTCTCCGCGAAGAAACCGAACGCCTCGCCACCGTCTACGAGCACAAGATCGCCGCGCTAGAGGAGTTGAAGAAGTCGCTATTAAACCGAGCATTTACGGGGAAACTATAAAATTTTATGAACGAAGCCGAAACCAGAGCCGAACATATTGACCCCGCGTTGAAAGCGGCGGGTTGGGGCGTCGTTGAGGGCAGCCGCATCCGACGTGAGTATGCGATTTCTCCCGGTCGTCTTGAAGGCCAAGGGCGGCGCGGCAAACCACTCACGGCGGATTACGTGTTGGAGTATCGCAACACCAAGCTTGCTATTGTCGAGGCTAAAGCGTGGGATGAAGAACTGACTGAGGGGGTGGCACAAGCCAAGAATTACGCCGGAAAGATGGCGATTCGCTACACCTATTCCACCAATGGTCAGGGCATCTATGGCATCGACATGGAGACCGGCAAGGAAGGCGAGACGCCCACCTATCCCACGCCGGACGAACTTTGGAACAGGACGTTCGCCAAGGCGAATGCGTGGCGTGACCGCTTTGCCGCCGTGCCGTTCGAGGACAAGGGCGGTACATTAGGCGATCGGTATTTTCGGGACATCGCTATCGAGCGAGTTCTGGAAGCTATCGCCAATGGCAAGCAGCGCATCTTGCTCACGCTCGCAACTGGTACAGGAAAGACGATGATCGCGTTTCAGATCGCATGGAAATTGTTCCATAGCCGCTGGAACTCAAGCCGCGAACCATCGCGTCGGCCGCGCATCCTCTTCCTGGCTGACCGCAATAACCTCGCCGACCAGGCTTATAACAACTTTTCCTCGTTCCCCGAGGACGCCATGGTCCGAATCAAGCCGGAGGACATCCGCAAGAAAGGCAAGGTCCCGAAGAATGCCAGCGTGTTCTTCACCATCTTCCAGACCTTCATGAGCGGTCCGCCGAAGGACGGCAAGCCCTCGCCGTATTTCGGAGAGTATCCGCCCGATTTCTTCGATTTCATCGTCATCGACGAGTGTCACCGTGGCGGGGCAAATGATGAAAGTACTTGGCGCGGCATCATGGATTATTTCGCTCCTGCCGTGCAACTCGGGCTGACCGCGACGCCGAAGCGCCAAGAGAACGCTGACACCTATGCTTACTTCGGCGATCCGGTGTACATCTACTCGCTAAAGGAAGGCATCAATGATGGTTTCCTCACGCCGTTTCGCGTAAAGCAGATTGCCACAACGCTCGACGAGTACGTCTATACGCCGGATGACAAGGTTGTGGAGGGCGAAGTTGAAAGCGGGAAGCGCTATACGGAAAACGACTTCAACAAGATCATAGAGATAAAGGAGCGCGAAGCGCACCGCGTGAAGTTGTTCATGGACCAAATTAACCAGAGCGAAAAAACGCTGGTCTTCTGCGCTACGCAGGATCACGCGCTAGCCGTGCGCGATCTCATAAACCAGATGAAGACGAGCGCAGACCCAAACTATTGCCACCGGGTCACCGCTAACGATGGCGAACTTGGTAACCAGCATTTACGGGACTTCCAGGACAACGAAAAGACTATTCCGACGATTTTGACCACTTCGCAAAAGCTCTCAACTGGCGTGGATGCCCGCAACATTCGCAACATCGTGCTGATGCGCCCGATCAACACCATGATTGAATTCAAGCAGATCGTTGGTCGCGGCACACGGCTCTACGATGGCAAGGACTACTTCACAATCTACGACTTCGTGAAGGCATACCTTCATTTCAGCGATCCGGAATGGGACGGCGAGCCGTTGGAACCGGAACCGTGCAAGAAGTGCGGCTATCACCCATGCCAATGCGTAACGCCTTCGCCGCAACCGTGCCCAGTCTGCGGAAAGAGCTCATGTGAATGTCCGAAGGAGCCTTGCCAGGTTTGCGGTCAGCGTCCATGCGTGTGCAAGAAAAAAGCGAAAGTGAAACTGGCCGACGGGAAAGCACGCACTATTCAGCACATGATGAGTACAACGTTTTGGCACCAGGACGGCACACCTATGTCTGCACAGCAGTTCATGGAACTTCTATTTGGAAAGCTGCCGGAGTTCTTCAAGAACGAGGCCGAGCTGCGCGCGTTATGGAGCGCCCCCGATACGAGGAAAAGCCTTCTGAAGGGACTCGCGGAGAAGGGCTTTGGCCATGACCAACTGGCCGAGATGCAAAAAATCATCGACGCCGAGAAGAGCGATCTCTTCGACGTGCTCGCGTACGTTGCCTATGCTCTGCCGCCATTCACTCGCGAAGAACGCGCTGGCCGAGCGAAAGTGGCGATTAGTTCGCACTTCAATAGCAAGCAGCGAGCCTTTTTGGACTTCGTCTTGGCCCACTATGTGGGTGTCGGGGTGGACGAACTCGATCAGGAGAAGCTAACGCCGTTGCTCCGTCTGAAGTATTCCAACTCCATTGCTGACGCGATTGCCGACCTCGGCAAGCCAGAAGAGATAAATAAGGTATTTGTGGGATTTCAAAAGTATCTGTACCAACCGTCCGCTTGAGGCAAACCCTCGGGGACAACTCTGCATATATAAATTTACTGTCTCAGCCGACTTCTTCCTGCGCTCTCGATGGATTTTTCGAATGGAATCTTCGCGACGTCGCAAATCTGCCCTACTCAGCCAACTTCACGCGCCGTTCTCTCTTTAGATGGGTGTCGTGGTCTAATCGGCGCGCAAATGACAGGGACGGAAATTATTGCGCGACCCGGTACGGGGAGAGACCTCCCACCGTTCTATGCCAGAGAGTGCCCCTTGATGACCTGCAACCGACGTTGGAGACGCTCGATTGTTGCCTTGTCTGTCACAGGAACATAGCTTTCGGAGTATTTCGTTTCCTGCAGAAACTCGACTTGAATGAGCTGCCCGTGCTGAAACGATTCGATCAGAAAAAGATGGGCAAGATCGCCCTGAATGCCCTGACAGAAGTAATGCATGGCGAGTTGCGGGTTTTCGTAGAACTGACCGGGCACGAACCTGTTGTTCACGCCAAGGCGAAGGCGGTTTTGGCGATAGATCTCCTCTTTTCCAGTCGCGACGTCCTGGACTTTCACATCTGGCACGAAGAGGTACGGATCCACTTTAATCGGGCCATCAAGAACGGTCGCCTTTTTTAGGCCGGCTCGAATGTGGAGCCGCTCGATCGGCTTTAGCGGGATTTCGCCATCGTCTGGCCCGGTTACGACGGTGTCGAGTGGGAGCTCAACGGTGTGGGTCGCGTAGACGCCGATCTCGCCTCCGACCATCTTAGAAGATTGGCCTTCGATGATTTCATCGAGCGTTGCTTGCTCCGAACCGCACCGAAGACGAATCTGCTTCACGTAATAAGTTTGCTTGTGAGACTCCTCGGGGAGAATCTTTCGCTCTCCGTCGGTGTATTCGAGCTCGACCGATTGAATATGTAACGCGTCGATGGTGTCGACCACCTTCGCCCCGAACACCGAAAAGTCAACATCGGAGGAGTCGGTTAAGTGGATTAGAGTGATGTTGTGCCTCTGTGCGACGGCTTGCGCCCCCGATTGAAAGCTGGAAGTGCTGGCAATGACTGCCCGGTCGGCGTGCGCGTCCGCGGCTTTTGTGACGAAGGCCTCAACTTCCTTGACAGGGACTGCCGCGCCCTGGTTTTTGCATTCCACAACAGTCAAATAGTTGTAGAGTCCCCGCTTGAAGCGAATGGTGACGTCGAATTGGCGGCCGTTGATCTGGTCGTCCCAACGAACGTCTGCGCCTTCATCAGCCGCCCGGTGTATCGCCGCTATCAGGCGTTCGAAGTATTTCCATTTGTCGGAAGACGGCATTGAGGTCACGATTTCTATTTTAAGCGGACATGCGCCACTGAGGCGAACCGTGGTGTACAAGAACTAACCGCTTTTAATTACCTCGCGCGCCTCACCCGGCAGCCGGTTACGGGAGATCTTCGGGAGGTTCCGCAGTCTTCCTCACCGCGTCGAGCTGCTTCGCCATGAACTCTTCCCTGGTGCGTAAATGCTCCCTGACCGCCTGAAGTAGTCGCTTGTAATCGTCCGAAAAGAGACTTGTGTGGACCGACGCGTCGAAGAGCCCGCTATATCGGTTCATGATTTCGAGGCCGTTATCGATCAGTGCTTTGATCTCTGAAAACAAGATCAGGTTCTGCTGGCCAAAGACTTCGGGAGTAAGAGCGCTTGCACGGCTGCGATGCGCTAAAAAGTTGTGTCTCACTACGGTGAGTTTTTTCACCAACGGGTCATTGATGCTAACCGAGCGCCTGTCCAGTTCCAGTTGGGCTGCGTTCGGAATCCTTGGCATCGCCGCCAACGAATCTACGAAAGCGTTCGCTTTCATCCGATCGCGAAAGTTTGGCTCGTCGAAAAATCGCAGGTTGGCTTTGATGGTATCCAGGAAGTTTCTCAGATTGAGGCTGGGCTTGCCTTCGTAGAGATCGTATGCCTTACAGAGCCGGACAAGCACTGCGTCCATGTGAGCGCTCATTGTCAATGACCAAAATGACGGGGACTGATTGAACTCGGTTCCGTATCCAGCGATCGCCTCGTCCAGGGAGCGGTGAAGCTTGAAATGTTCACGTGCGTCCAGCAGCTCATCAATCAACGCGCTTAGAAGTTTGCGAAATTCGGTGGGATCACGAACGCTAATTTCCATGTCGCCATCCTACCCGCCTGGATTCCTAAAACAACTCTTTTCCGAACGCGTCAGTCAGCAGTTGCGCTCGCTGAAACTGCGCGAGTTGCCCACCCGCTTTTTCGAGGGATTGTCGAACCTACCCCTCTGGTGTCTTCGTAGAGCGATTTTCTGGTTTTCCAAGGGCTCATCCATGCGAAGGAGTTGAGACGAGGAACCTAACGGGAACGCGTGAAGTGTTGCATTTGGTTCAGATCGCGGCCGCCCACCACGCATCATCTCCTTCAACTTCAACGTCGACCGCGGACTCGTCCTCAAGTCCGAGCACCTGGCGAAATTTCACAGTACCTATCAGCTCAAGGTGTTTTGGCCCGTGGAACATGCCTCTTTCGTGCGTGTCCGGTCGCATGATGATGGCCTTGTGGTTGCCGATAACGCAGCGCTGTAGCTTGATTGTTTCGTTTAGCCCGGTGGCGAAATTCAGTGGATATTCGTGAGGCAGGATCGACGTCGTGGGTATGACCACGTAGTTCTCTAGGATCTGAACGTTCAGCGTCCCTTCGATGAGACTGGCCATGCCCATGCGCAACTCGATCAGCCTCAAAACAGGATTCAAGTTTGCCGCTGCGACTCCATACCCGGATTTGACTGTTCCGTGAAAGGTCCGCATTCGTTTTCTCGCCCAGAATTCTACCACCCACTCTGGTAAGGTGACGTACTGACCCTCAATCTCACCATCGTCAACGCATGGGGCATCTGGCAATCGTCGACATGTTTACCGGCGCTCAATCAGATGAGGAATCAACATTTCAGGCACGGCATGCCACGTCATTTCAACCTCAGCCCCGACGAGGTCGATTTCGTTTATCTTACCTGTATCGGCTCGAATTTTGGCTTAGTGTCAGATTGCGCTACTACTTTCTGAATTGCTTTGTAGCCGCAATGGGAACCCGGCACCCTTAGTCCGCACGGCCCGTATCAAAGCACCTGCTTTGATACACCACGTTCATTGACTGACAGACGACACAAACTCAAGCACTTGGCCCGTGAGAATTAGACGCCCTTTGATACACCCCAAAAGTAAGTCTCGCTTTTGCTCGGTCGCCGTCTGCCCAATCTCCCCATCTGTAATCGGTGGGTTTCATGCTATTCAAAATTCCATCCTCCAAAAACCTGGCCGAAACGACTGTTTGCAAACGCCATTCGCTCGACCTTGTTTCGGAATCGTTTGAGCGAGTCCACTCGCTGGCGGAAAAACAGGAACTAAGAGGCGCCGCATGGTCAATCCTCGAGCCGTTCATCCCCGAACTTAGTTGGGGCAAGAACTGGGATTGATGCGAACGCCTACGGCGAGATGACCTTATCAGGCAGTTGCTAAAAAGTGCCAGCCAAGTCGGAGCTGAGCACTATTTTCAGAGTTTGTAACCAACAGGCCGAGCCGGGGCAAAAATGTGCGAAGGCACGGGCGGAGGCCGGAGCAAGTAGAGCTGCAGGCCGGGGAACAGCGGGTAGGTCGGCTGGATCTCCACATTTTTAAACTGAAAATTTCGGTAGTATCCTAATTTGGATTTTGCTTGTTTGCTATTGCTTTTGGCCGATAGCGATCTCGAAATGGTCGGCCGGCAGGGAGGGGTCAGTTGTAAAAACACAACTCCATGGGATTTCCAACGCATCCCCGATGGCTTCACGGATTGCGCTTGCCGCAGTGGGCTTAGCGCCATCTTCAGGGAAGCTCTTTCCGACCAGTAACATCCCCGCCCCGACTCCATATCTGAATTGCGTTGGCGCTTCAACAACGGTTTTGCCGGGTAGACCGCGTTTTCCAGGTATGGACCTCGGGGGCGCGACAGCCCAGCCCGCGTCCTTTAGGGCATGCCACATTTGCAACGCCAGCTTGTACGCCTCCATATCCTCGGCAGTGTACAGAATATCGACCGTCCCGGTCGGTTTACCCTTCAACGCCTCAGCGAACTTTGGGCTAAGCATTCGCGGCCCCGCCTGTTTGCCCACTTGCTCGATATATTTCCTAAGCTCTAGTTGGGCGCGTGCTGCATCTTCCTGTGCTTTGGCCGTTTTCTGTTGCTCTCCCTCTAACCGCGCTTGGAAGTCTCTCAACTCAGTCGCTTGGCGATCATTAATGATATTTCCCGTAATCAGCACGCCAGCCCCAAACGCAAAAGCCAAGAACGCGGCGATCACAGCTCCGACATCGAAAAAAGATTTCCACGCTTCTACCGGCATAGAAAAACTCCTGAATTGCGCTGCCATCGTAATCCCGGCCGTTTTTGGCATCCTGTCGTTAGTCTGCGCTTGTATGTTTCCCTTCATTTACCGGGAACATTGTAACGGCAAATTAGGACACTACCAAAATTTCTAATCAGTTGACTTATACAAGATCACTGTAATAACGTGTGCTCTACGTGCCCGCATCGTTCACTTGGCTTCGAGTGAATCCATGTTCACCTTGGGAGTCGATATGACATCAGTGACTTTCCTCGGAACAATAAAGCCATATTTCACTACCTGCTATCGTGAGCGAATGATGTTTTACTGCGATTTATGGTCGTCGAGAGATTGTCAGGCGAACTGGCAAGATATTTATGACTCTGTTGCTAATGGAAGCATGCCGAAGCCGGGCTGTCCTGAAGGGGTTTGGGACACGGACAGACAGCACCAGTTCCTTTCCGACTTTCGAGCTTGGAAGGACGGCGGGTACCAATAGCCGCTTACCTTTTCGGAGGAGACCCTCGAGCTCCCCCGTATTCGGGAAACCATTTGTACGTAGTAGCGCAAATTGCGGAGGTGCCAAGTATGTCTCCCAGATTACGGATCGCGCTAATAGCTGCCACCGCAGCAATCGCCGTATCTGCCCTCCTCCTAATTCGGGCGAAATTTGTGCCCGTGCCTTCTGGGCTCGCGACAAAAGGCAAAGGGGTTCTTCCGACCCCTTCGGTGCCTTCCAGCGGAACACTCGACGGGAGCCTAAAGAATCATTTCCTTGAGGAACTTCCCAACTTATATTCGCGCGTTGTATTCGAAACCGAAGAAGGCTCAGCGTTTCGAGTCCGTATGCGAGAGTTTAGTCTCCCCCAAGGCGAAATGTCTCCTTCAATACGAATGACGGGAGATTCTTTCGTTGAGCTGCGTGCAGGTGAAGGCCGGCTTGCAATTGATAACGATGAACGAAGATGGAATCAGGAAACCATCGTGATGGCACGCGCTGGACAAGCGGTCAAACTAATCAACACGGGCCCGAGAGAGATGGTTGTTCGCTTCAGTGTGTTAGAGGGCAAATAAATGTTCCTCTCTAAACCATCTCTCCCTGCCTTTGCGTCTTTCCTCATGCTGGGCTTTCTCGGTTCGGGTTGCTCTCAAACCTTTCCGACTCCAAATTCGTGGCAAGCTTACAGGAACAGTACGTTCCGTAACGGCGCGCAGCCCTTCGCAAGCAAACTTTCCGATCCAAGATTGGCCAAAACCCTTGCGGTCGAGTGGACCTTCACTGCAATGGACGCCGGGTATTTCAACGCTTCGCCAATTGTCGTCAACGGAACGGTCTTTATTGGCAGCTCCAGCGGCATCTTCTACGCTCTAAATGAAGACTCCGGTGCACTCAGGTGGCAATATCCGATGCCGCCCGATCCCCCTCTCGTCTCTCCGCCAACGGCCCCCAAAAAGACCAGCTACGGAATCCAATCTAGTGCCGCGTACTGGAATCGTGATGGAGATGGCGCGGTTATCGTAGGCGCTCAAGATCCCACGCTCGAACCCAAACTGGGCAGTGCGCGTCTGTACGCTCTGAATGCGAAGACGGGAAAACTTATTTGGAAGAGCGAAGCGGTCGCCATCATCAATGGCACCGATAGCGCCAGTCTCAAGGAACAGCATGAGAGGATCAAGTATTCCGCTCCACTTATATTCAACAATCATGTCTATGTTGGGATTGCTGATGCGTATTACGATCGCCCTCTGCAAAACGGACGGGTAGTCGCCGTTGATCTTCAAACGGGGCGCATAGACTCGGCGTTCAACTATGTTTCAACGGGAAGCCACCGCGGAGGCGCCGTTTGGAACTCACCCGCGAGTGATGGAAAGAGCGTGTTTTTCACTACCGGGAACACTCGACATGACAGCCTTGGCGACCAGATTCCCGAGCCTTCCCCAAATTACGGCCTCAGCATGGTTCGAGTCAACAAAGACAACGGTGGCGTTATTTGGGCCTTTCAGCCCGTGCCTTACGCACTCGATCAGGATCCAGACTGGGCGGCTGGCGCAACTGTGATGAGCACTAGTTGCGGCGAGCTCATCGCCTCAGTGCAGAAAGACGGCTGGGCCTATGCAGTAGAGGCCGGTGAGGATGGGCCCCGACCTGCGAAGGTGCGCTGGCAGTTTCCCCCGACCGGATACCCATTTAAGGGTTACGTTCACTCAGACTCGGACTACAAACACCCTGGGGCGGCCTGGAACGACGTCTTTATAGTCACCACGGGCGGCGAGAGCCTACCTGCGGATGGCGTGAAAGCAGGGTACGGCAAGTTGCACGCGATCAACGCTTGCGAAGAGACTGAAGAACACCGTGTCCGCTGGATTGCCGACATACCCGACGCAGATTCTTCCAATGGATCTGGTCCTGGCTACACAGTTGGTACTCCCAGCGTAACCGGTGGCGTCATCTACGTGGGCACGAATACCGGACACTTGATCGTTCTTGCCGATCCGGCGGTTTGGCCCGCCGCAGGCACTCGTTGCTCAAATATCGATTTTGCGACGCCAGCTGCCTGTTTAAAGAACCATTACTCGCTCATACCGATGCCCACTGTCCTAGCGAATATTGTTCTGCCCGATCGGGGAGACATAGCTGGACTTCGCGATGAACCGGCGCTCGCGGACGGAAGAGTATTCGTCGCGACGAACTGGGGACACGTTTACATGCTGTCTCCAAAGGAGTGATACTCATGCCTACTCTCCGACTTACTTCGGCGATCTTGATGACTCTTTTCGCGCTCCCGGGTCAGGCGAATCAGCCTTTCTTTTCGAGGACCCTATTTGATGGTACTGCGACGGTGCATTCCGCGAAGGGTAGGGGCAAGCAACTCCACGTCAGTATCAGGCGGTTCGAGTTGGATGCGGACGAGGACGGCGCTCAAAAAATGTCCGTTCCCAACTTTTCCGTTATGACGCTTTGCGGAGGACGTGTGGCGACGACGATCTCTGGCTATACTACGATTCGGGAAACTGGAGATTTTTGGACCGTGAGACCGGGGTCAGTTATAGAAGTGCGTGTCCTCGGAGAAAGCGCGATTTTGCAGGCGTTAATCGTATCTCCATGATTATGTCATCCAAGATGCTTCGAAGCTACATGATTGGTCCCATGTCGGTCAATAGCATCTGCGCGCCGAAGAAGTTATGAAGTCGCCCTTTCGATCCTGGCACAATGGCGCTTCGCGGGGCGACGTCTGCACCATACGACTCCTGCTGCTTTGCGTATCAGATCAAGGTCCAACCGGCGAATCGAGCGTCCGCAACATCATCGAGACAGCAGTTCGTGAACACGTCTCTGCTTCATTAGAGCCGGTGTTCACAATCAAGGAGATCCTCTTCGCACGAGAACGCGGCGAGATTCTGCTAACGATCACAGCCGCTCGTTTTCGCTTGTCTAGCTATGACACGCTCGCAAAAACGTTCGACTTACTTGTCAGCCATCTGAAGACCTCGTTGTCGTGGACCCTGGAAAGACGCGGTGTTGGTACCATTTCGTCGGCACAGTGGTGCGCAGAGCCGCCATTAATTCGCTCCCAATTACAGTCTTCTGACTTAAGGAAGTCGTTTCTAGAAGCGCTGCAAAATCCTCTGGCCCTCCTCCTGATCGGAACGATCTTAGGCTCGGTCTTGATCCCTAAGCTGAACGACATTTCTAACCGAAATAAGTTGCGTCACGAAGAACGAATCAAGCTCGCCTTAATGATCGTTGAACAGAGCCACGAGACGGATCGCCGACTTTCTAGCCTCATGGATTATCTCGTCCTATTTAGAAAAGATCACACTGACGGATCAGAGACGAAATCGCAGTTGAAAAAGGAGCAATGGGATGCACGGAAGTCCTTCAACGAGATGTATATTTCGTTTAACTCACAGGCTTGGTGGTGGCATTGGAATGTGAAATCGGAATCTAGTTTGTCAGCTCTAGCTACACCCGAGGAAACTCAAACGATCGCCAAGCTCGACCGAGAGTATAGCGACTCGCTGCTCCAATGCACGGACGCCGTGACTCAATTGTGGGATCCTTTCCTTAAGAATCAGTACGATCCCAAGAATCCAGAAAACGACCGGGTCATCGCAACGGCTCACGATAGTCTAGCGAAAGCCCGGACTCGCCGAAACCAAGTGGCTTTGGAAATGGCGCGAGTCTTTGCATCGAAGTAGCACTACCGTCGACAGCGGCTCCTCGTAGTTCGCAATCCGCCAATAAGACCGGCGCGGCGTGACGATCGGACCGCTTACCCTCCCGCTCGCTCTACGAAGCCCTGCAGAAGCTTGATGTTTGCCTGCGTCGGAGGCATTCGCACAAAATCACCGCGGACTTCTGAAGTCTCGAGGCGACTGAAAAAACCATAAATGTCAAGCCAAGTGATACGTGAATCGGCTCCTTCGATCCAACCCCACCGACTTTCTGGCACGGAGTCCAGTAATCCCCGGCACACCCATACTTCTTCGTGATTGTGCCAAGCTTTTAAAGAATTTGTAGCGAATGATTCGCGCCATTCAGTCACGCGACTAGTTCCTATATCGGCCACCCACCTCGCATTCAAACGGTTACCATGGTAATCGGGGTCAATCGATTCGAACCAAATGAATTCGTTAAGCGGGTCTGCAGGAAATAAGACTAGATAACTATCATCGGGAGTCGGCCTTAGTGAATCGACTCGCATGGCCAGCTCGCGATCTTCCAGGTCGCGCACCCATCGAAGGTCGCGGGACAAATTTGTAAGGATCATGATGCACAGGAAGCCAGTCCCAATTATTCGAAGTCCTGGCGAAGGGCGCGAGTTCATCGCGCAAGCACCCCCCAGCAATACCGCCGGGACAGCACCGAGATATCTCTCCATGTCGCCGCCCTGCCAATCAACCCCGAAACAGAACACAGGCACTAGAGTAAGTGTTAGGAAAATCAGTATCGTGCGTTCGCCTGTCACTCCGCGAACCAGCTTGCGAACAATTAATGCTAGGAACACATACGTGACGACTATCTTTATCGTGCCAAACGATACCAGCACGTTTCCATGGACATGTGCATAAGGGTCAGATCCGAAAAGCCGACGGAGGCTGATGCCAAAATCGCCCATTTCGACCCAAGACCTTACGAAGCCGAAGGTGGCGCGAGATAGGCCCCTGATATGATCTATCGAATGCGACGCGTAATCGAGCCACAAGCAAAGATCATTCAGCGAGGCCAAGCCCAATCTCATCGCAACAAAACCATAGGCTCCGGATATGACCGTCCCACTTACAATCATTCCCCGAAGCACATACAATCCGGATTCCCGATCGAGCCAGTGATCGATAATCGGAAACAGAAATAGCGCCGGCAGAGCAAGAATGTATGGAAACCAGAGTAAAACGGCAGCAGCAAGCGCCATCCCAAGGATTCCGCTCTCACACCATCCATCTGGGACCGGGTCTTTCTTGCAGGACACACGCTCCAGCGCGAATATCAAGAAGAAAAGGCCGGGCACGTATGCGGTTCCGGTATGAACATAGTTCAAGAATGCCTGACTGAACGCTAACGTCGCGACCGTCAGTATGGTCAATTGAGAGCTTGCAAACCTCCTCACGACCCTTGCGAATAATAGAATGCAGCCTAGACCGGCTATCCAATTGACGCTCAACATGAGCCGCAAGAGAGCCGAAGAAGCACTTAATCCGGGTATGACAGAGCGAAACACATTCAGAAGGACCAATACGAGAGGACGCCACAACAGGTGCCCGAAATCCCAAAACGCAAAGCCCGCGCGTCCGTCATGGCTTAATATCGAAGCAACATAGTATGGGGTATCAGCCTGAAATCGGCTTCGAGTGATAACCGAAACCGTGCAATAGATCGCGACGCTAAGAAACACAGGACTTCGAAACGGAGCCCGCGTGATCGTCTCTGAATCACTCGACGAATTTCGCTCGAAGTCCAAATCGTTATCACGCCACTCGCAACTGTGTGACTTAAGCGCGCTGTCTGTCATGTCAATGGCATTCAGGCCCAATCAAGTTTAACGCGGCAGAGTGAACTTCTAAAATCGTGCCCAATGGCTCTGGTGGCGCTAGCAGAGCGGCAGGGGCGAGAATCGGTGCTACTAGCGCGGTAATTCAACACGATAGCGAATCATCGCGTTCAACTTCAATTGTCTTTAGACGGTCTCTTAATCCGCGGGCCGCAGGCAGACCTCGCTGGCCTCCTCTTCTAGTCGGCAGACACCTTAAAAATCTTCGCCGAACTCGTAGGCATCAAGTTGTCTTGACAATCTTACTTAGCGCTATGTAAGATATGGCTATGGAGCCAAAGAATCTATATGCCGTTGGCCTGGGGAAACTGGGTGGTCTTGCTCGCGCTATGAAAACGACGAAGGAGCAAAGACGGATTTGGGCACGCCTGGGCGGTTTGGCTCGAGCAAAGAAGCACTCCAAGACTGAACTCGCGAAATGGGCACGGCTTGGTGGAAGGCCGACGACCTCGGATAAGGAAAAGCCGTGAAGAAAGCCGCGATTTACGCCAGAGTGAGCACGAATAACGGGCAAGATCCAGAAGTGCAGTTGGCGGAGATTCGCGAATTCTGCATGCGTCGAGAGTGGACTACCGTAAAGGAATACGTCGATAAGGGAATTAGCGGAGCGAAGGAGCGTCGGCCGGCGCTGGATAATCTGCTCGCTGATTGCCGCAGGCGCGCGGTGGACTGTGTCGTTGTCTATCGATACGACCGTTTTGCCCGTAGCTTGCGCCAACTTGTGAATGCACTGGAGGAGTTCCGCGCTCTCGGGATTGATTTTGTGAGCCTGCACGAGGGAGTGGACACTTCAACGCCGAACGGTCGCCTGGTCTTCGGGATCTTT
>Ga0210406_10000884_pt1 | contig 38966 bp, 37 predicted proteins | sample IncBWC30MmetaG_FD_155454 | JGI IMG/M metagenome (GOLD analysis project Ga0210406, IMG submission 155454) | Forest soil microbial communities from Barre Woods Harvard Forest LTER site, Petersham, Massachusetts, United States - Inc-BW-C-30-M | ecosystem: Environmental > Terrestrial > Soil >... | reverse complement strand
CAAACCACCCAAATGAGCCGATCGCCGACGGTGTTGCGAACGGCAGGTATGGGGCAGGATAGAGCCGTTCCCGTGGCTGAGGCTGAACAGCCGATGTCGGTTACGAAAGCGGTCGGTGATTGTCGATGATTATGCGGACGTAGGCTTATGGGTCAGGCTCTGAGACTGCTTCGCTGCGCTCGCAATGACGGTGCGTGCGGTCATTGCGAGGAGACCGTCAGGCGACGACGCAATCTCGACGGAGCGGCGGCCCGCAATCAGCCGTCCTGCCCGCGGGCGAGGTCGGCAGCCCTGTTCTTTGTTCTCCGAGCAGATCGTTGGGAAATAGCATTTCTTTATTGACAAATTGCTTATTTCTGTTATTTTTGGCGCATGCCGATGTCGATTGCAACGCTCGCCCTATTTCGCCCGCTGTGGCACGCGCTCGCCCTGCGCCGCTGTTATTTCGCTGTTAGCCCACTGTTCCCTCGTCTACTGCGCCGCCGGGAATCGAGGATTCCTGCGGCGAAGGAGGGGCTCCCGCTGATAATTTCGGGAAAAACAGCGGAAAACAGCAGAAAACAGCGGTTGCCCGGTTCGAAAACAGCAGAGATGTCAACTGGGCGGCCGCTCACCCCGGCCCTCTCCCCGCAAGCGGCCAGGGTTGTCCGGGGAATCGGAGATGGTTGCGAGGCTGCGATCCTGTGCAACCAAAGAGAATCCCCCTGGCCGGACTTGTTCCGGCCATCCACGTCTTCGGCGCGGAGATCGTGGCCGGCATGAGACGTGGATGCCCGGGACGAGCCCGGGCAAGGGGTTTTTGGAATCAGAATTCGCGGCAAAACCTCGCACGCACTGCCCTTCGACTTTCCCCGGACAGCCTTGCCGCCTGCGGGGCGAGGGAGAAAGGAGGCTCAGCCGATCGGGATGTTGTCGATCAGCCGCGTGCGGCCGAGATGGACGGCGGCGAAGACGCGGGCGGGTGCCGTGACGGTCGCGGTGACCGACACCAGAGTGTCGGCTGCGCGGATTTCGAGGTATTCGACGGCGAAGCCAGCGTGTTCGAGGTCGGCCGAGCCGCGGGCGGTCTCGCGGGCGACCGCGTCGGGGTCGGCCGAGAGTGCGGCGACGATCCGCCGCAATGCCCGGGCGAGACCGGGGGCGATCCGGCGCTCTTTCGGCGTCAGGTAGGCGTTGCGCGACGACAGGGCCAACCCATCAGCCTCGCGCACGGTCGGCACGCCGGCGATCTGCACCGGGATGTCGAGGTCGCGGACCAGCCGGCGGACGACCAGCAGCTGCTGGTAGTCCTTCTCGCCGAAATAGGCGGCGTCGGGCAGGGATTGCAGCAGGAGCTTGGTCACCACCGTGGCGACACCGTCGAAATGACCCGCGCGGTGGGCGCCGCAGAGGCAGTCGGTCAAGCCCGCGACCCGCACCGTGGTCGCGAACCCTGGCGGGTAGATCTCAGCGACGGCGGGCATGAAGACGAGAGCCACACCCGCCGCCCGCAGCATAGCGAGATCGGCCGCCTCGCGCCGCGGATAGGCGGCGAGATCCTCATTCGGTGCGAACTGCTTGGGGTTGACAAAGATCGATGCGACGACCCGGTCACACTCGGCCTGCGCCGCTCGGACCAGCGCCAGGTGCCCGTCATGCAATGCCCCCATCGTCGGAACCAAGCCGACTTGGAGGTCCGAGTTTCGCCAGAGCGCGATGCGGCTCCGCAGATCGGCAATGGTCCGTGCGATGTCCAATCGGAGGCTACCCCTTCACCGAGCCCGACGTCAGACCGGCGACGTAGTGCTCGACAAAGAACGAATAGATGATGGCGACCGGGATCGACCCGAGCAACGCCCCGGCCATCAGCTGGCCCCAATAGAAGACGTCGCCCCGGATCAGCTCGGCGATGACCCCGACCGGGACGGTGCGGACGGCACTCCGGGTCAGAAAGATCAAGGCGTAGAGAAACTCGTTCTGCGACAGGGTGAAGGCGAAGATCCCGGCCGAGATGAACCCCGGGATGCACAAGGGGAGGAAAATCCGCCGCATCGTCTGCAGGCGGCTGGCACCATCGATGCGGGCGGCCTCTTCGAGCTCCATCGGTACCGTCTTGAAATAGCCGAGCAACAGCCAGGCGCAGAACGGCACCAGCATTGTCGGATAGGTCAGGATCACCGCGGTCAGGGTATTGCCGAGATCGAGCCGGTTGATCAGGTCGGCGAGCGGGATGAACAGCAGCGGCTGCGGCACAAGGTAGATCGCGGCCACGGTCATCGCGATCAGGCCGGCGCCGGCAAACCGCATTCGCGCCAAGGGATAGGCGAGCATAACCCCGAGGACCAGCGATATCGCGGTCGACACCACCGCGACCAGCATCGTGTTCCAGGTCCAGACGAGAAAGCTCGTCTCGGTCAATAGGTCGATGTAGTGCTTGAGCGTCGGGTTGTGCACGACAAGCGGCATGATACGCCGGTTGTAGAGCTCGGAATTGGGCTTCAGCGAGGTGATCGCCATCCAGTAGAACGGGAAGAGTGCCAGAACTAAAAAGAAGCCGACCGGCAACCACACCCGCACCAGCCGCTTGATCGGACCATGGCCGGTGACCATCACCCTCTCCGCAGGTAGATCGTCAAGGCGATGATCAAGAGCGCCAATGCCGGCAGCATCGCGAGCGCCACCGAGGCGCCAAGGCCGAGCTGGCCCGCCCCCATCGCGATATCGAAGGCATAAGTCGCGAACAGCTGGGTGGCGTTCTGCGGCCCGCCATGGGTCAGCACATAGACGAGCTGGAAGTCGGCGAAGGTGAAGATCACCGAGAACAGGGTCACGATCAGGATGATCGGCTGCAGCAATGGCAGAGTGACATAGCGGAAACGCTGCCAGCCGCCGGCGCCGTCGATCGTCGCCGCCTCGTAAAGCTCGGGCGGCACGGTCTGCAATCCGGCGAGGAGCGTGATGCCGTAGAAGGGCAGCCCGCGCCAAGTATTGATGACGATGATCGAGAGCATCGCCAGGATCGGGTTGCCGAGCCAGGAAGGGCCGGGTTTGGGCACGCCGAGCGCCACCAGCAGCCAGTTGAAGACGCTGAAGGCCGGGTCGAGGATCCACATCCAGGCGACCGTGCTCAACACTGTCGGCACGATGAACGGCAGCAGCAACAACGCCCGCACCAGGTTCTTCATCGGGAAGTGCTGGTTCATCGCCAATGCCATGGCGAGCCCGCCGACCATCTTCAACACAGTCGCGATCGCGGTATAGACAAAGGTGTTCAAGGTTACCCGCCAGAAGATCGCGTCCTTGAAGTCGGTCACGAAATTCTTCAGCCCGACAAAGGTGCCGATATGCGCGACCGGGCGGTCCTGCAGGCTCAGCAGGATGCCGTAACAGAACGGATAGCCGACCAGAGCCGCAAGAAACAGCAGCGGCGGCGTCATCATCAGCCAGCTGAACACACTCTGACGATCGAGCCAGACGCTGAGCGACACCGCTCGCGGCGCGGGCCGGACCACTCCGGCGAGGGGTTCGGAACGGAGCGACATCGAAGTCAGACCGGGCGGTAGATCTCTTTGAGCTGCACCTCGGCGTTCTTGATCACTTCCTTGGTGGAGGCGCCGGCACAGGCCTTGGCGAACATGTCGACAACCACGTATTTGGCCATGCTCTCCGCCAGGGCGCGATTTGGCGGCGCCGGCCAACCCGGCAGATGTGCCGTCGCAATGGCGTCGCGATAGGGGATGTTGCGCGGCTCGACCTGCCACATCGGCGCGTTGTCATAGGCGTGCAAGAGCGGCTGATAATAGCTGTCGGCCGAGCCGTACCAGGCGCTGAGCTGCTTCTCATCGGTGAGCCAGCGCAGGAACGCGCGGGCCTCGTCCTTTGCGGGGGTGAAGCTGAAGATCGAGTGGCAGACCGAATTCATCAGATGAAACCGCCCTTTCGGGCCCGTCGGGTTCTGCGCCTGGTCGGTCACCTTGGCGATTTCCGGGAAGTCGCGCTTGGCCAGCCACAGAATGCTCTCGGCATTGTTGGTGCAGGAGATCTGCTCGGCGAAGAAAGCCTTGTTGTTGCTGACGTCGGTCCAGCCGAGGACATCGTCGAGCATCGTGTCCTTGAAGAATTTTCGCGCGAAGTCGACGGCACGGGCGGTCTCGTCGGAATCGATGACAACGGTCTTGCCATCGACTTCGACCTCGTGCCCGCCATATGACCACAGCAACGGGTAGAGCCAGCCATGGTTGTCGCCAAAGCCGTGGCCGAGCTCGAAGCCGAACGGATGGTCCTTGGCCTTCAATTTCTTGCCGACCTCGTAGAGCTCGTCCCAAGTCTCGGGGAATTTCTTGACGCCCACTTCGGCGAACCAATCGGTGCGCCAGTTCATCAGCTGACCAATATTGCTGAACGGGACGGCCTTCCACTTGCTGTTGACGATGCCCGCCTCTTTGGCGACGTCGTACCAGCCGCCCTGCTTTTTACCGGCTTCCTCGGCGATGTCGCTGACGTCCAGTAACTTCTCGTCGAACAGGAACGGATAGAGGAGGAAGATCATCGTGACGTCGGCGCCGGACCCGGTCTCGGCGATCGTGCCGATCCGGGTCGGCAGACTGCCGACGCTGGTCAGCTCGTAATTGACCTTGACGCCGGTTTCTTTCTGGTAGGCGGGGGCGAGCGTCTTCTGGAAGTATTCGTCGAAGGTTTTGATGAACGAGCTCTCGTGCAAGAAGGTCAGCGACTTGCCCTGCGCTTGCGCGGGCCGCGGGCCGATCGCAGCGGCGGCGGCCCCGAGCCCGGCGAGCTCGAGAAACCTGCGGCGTGAGGTGGTGTCCATGCTGTCGCTCCCGGTTTTCGCCGGGCCTAGGCACCCGGTCTCGCCCGCCTTGTACGGCGGCCGCCTGTGGCCGGCAAGCCTCAGCGCCCGGCGAGCACGCGGTCGACCATCGCTGGTGCGGCACCGAGGTAGTTGGCGGGATCGGTCAGCGCCCGTAGCCTCCCCTGGCCGAGCGGCTCGGCGACTGCGGGCGTCTCCATGAGCACGTCGAGCAAGGGCCGGTCGGTCTCGATCGCCAGGCGGCAGGCGTCGTAGACGAGGTCGTGCGCCTCGTTGCGGCCGGTCAATGGCGCCAACCCCATCATCACCGCCTCGGCGACGATAAGCCCATGGGTCATCGCCAGGTTCTTCGCCATGCGGCCGGCGTCGACGATCAGGCCGCCGAGCATGAAGCGCGCCTGGTGCAGCGCGCCGGCGGCGTAGCCGAAGGTTTCGGGCAACGCCACCCATTCAGTGTGCCAGGGACCGGTCGCCCGCTCGAAATCGGTCACCATCGCATCGAGCACGAGCCCCGCTTGCTGCCGCACCACCTTCGCCGCGGCGAGGATCAGCTCACACGAGATCGGGTTGCGCTTCTGCGGCATCGTCGAGCTCGATCCGCGGCCTTGGATAAAGGGCTCGGCCGCCTCGCCGAACTCGGTCGCCGACATCAGCATCACATCGAAGGCGATCTTGCCGAGGCTGCCGAGCAGCAAGGCCAGCACCTGCACGGTCTCGGCAATGCCGTCGCGCACGACGTGCCAGGTGATCGGCGGGTCGCCGAGCGCCAGCTCGCGGGCGAGCTCGGCGCGAGTCGCGAGGCTCTCCGCCCCATTGCCGAGCGAGGCCAGTGTGCCGGCAGCACCCCCGAACTGGGCCAAGAGCACCCGAGGACGCAGCTCGCGCAACCGTTCGGCGTGGCGGTCGAGCGCATAGAGCCAGACCGCAGCCTTGTAGCCGAAGGTCACCGGCAGGGCGTGCTGCAGATGAGTGCGGCCGGCCATCGGCGTGTCGCGGTAGCGGCGCGCGAGCTGGGCGAGATGGCCGCGCGCTGCCGTCAGGTCTTGCTCGATCAGCGCGAGTCCGGCACGGATCTGCAATACCGCGGCGGTGTCCATGATGTCCTGGGTGGTCGCCCCCCAATGGACAAAACGGCCAGCATCGCCCGCCCTTTTGGCGAGCTGGCGAACCAGCGGCAGGATCGGGTAGCCGACGGTCTCGGTCTCATTTTTGAGACGCGCCATATCGAGCCCTTCGCGGCCATCGATCAGTGGGCGCGCCGCCTCGGAGATTGCCGCCGCCGCCTCCGCGGGGATGATCCCGAGCCGGCCCTCGGCGCGCGCAAGCGCCGCCTCGACCTCGACGCAGCGCGCCAGGAACGCGTCGTCGCCGAAGACCCCGCGCATCGCCGGGGTGCCGAACATGTCAGCGAAGATTGCAGAGTCGAGAACGCCGATCGCCATATGATAGCCGAGATCCGTCGGTCCTTGCCCCTCACCCTCCCGCTGACGCGGGCCCTTCCCCGGGCGCATCGGAGATGCGCCCCGCGGCAGGCGCAAGCACGCTTGCGCTGAGAGGGCCGCTTGCTCGGGGCGAGGGGATCTGACTTGGCGCTCCCTCGCCCCGCTTGCGGAGAGAGGGTTGCGGTGAAGGGCGCTCAAACTCAGTCCAGCCGCCGGCGCCCAGACGCTCGAGCGCCGGGAAGCGCTCCTTGTACGCCATCTTCGGGCTCTCGGCGATCCAGTAGCCGAGATAGACGAAAGGATGCCGGCGGCGCCGACACTGATCGACGAGCCACAGCACGCTCCAGATGCCGAGGCTGCGCTTTGGCTGGCGCGGATCGTAAAAGCTGTAAACGGCCGATATCCCGTCATCGAGGAGGTCGATCAATGTCGCCGCGACTAGAGTTCCGCGAGGGTCGTGGAACTCGGCAATCGCGGTCCGCACCGGAGTGTCTTCGACCATCGCCCGATAATCGCCGTAGCGCATCAACGCCATGTCGCTGTCGCGATGGCGCGAGCTCTGATAGGCCGTGAACAGGCGGAACTGCTCGGCGGTGGCGCGGGCCCCGACGAGCCGGGCGCTCAGGTCCTGATTGATGTTGCGGATGCGCCGGGTCGACCGGGTATGAGCAAAGCGCTCGACCGCGATCCGCACCGGCACGCAGGAGGTGCAGCCGCCGCACACCGGCCGATAGGCGAAGCGGTGGCTGCGCCGAAACCCGGCACGCGACAGATCATCGTAGAAGAGAGCACCGCCACCACCCGCGAGGTCGACGATCAGCTTGCGCTCTGCACGGCCCGGGACATAGGGGCAAGCGACCGGCGAAGCCGCAAAGAACTGGCGCCGTGGTAAAAGGAGCGTCCGCTGCGCATTCACGCCTCCGTCGCGTTGCGAGGGCTCGCGTTTCGGCCTGCCTTCCGCCTTTGGCCAAATCTCCATCACACCGTCCCTCTGCGCGCCGTGGTTTCTGATCGGCGGCCGACGGGAGTATGTACGAGAGCTTGCCGGGACGCCAGTGTGGGCGCCGTGGTGATCGCCCGCCGGCGTCTCAGAACGAGGGGATCACGGGAGCGGGCACGATGTGTTCCTCGACCCTTTGCACTCCCGGAATGTTCTCGGCGGCAACCCGCACCGCCTGCCTTTCCTCCTCGGATCGGTCGTCGGAGAACCACAAATGGACGACCCGGTCGCGGACGATGATATCCGCAGCCCACATGTGAACCCACTCTTGTCCCTTGAGCTCGGCGAGCAGTTTTGCACGGATCGTGTGGTCGTCGCTGTCGGCCACGATGGCGGGCTCGCTCTTGGTCATCGCCAGCGCCCGCACCAGGTTCGCCCGGCTCACGATGCCAACGAGCTTGGCGTCGCGAAGCACCGGCACCCGCTTGATTCTTTTGGTCTCGAGCAGGGTGGCAATATCCGCGAGGTCGGTTGTGTCGCTGACCGAGATGACCTCACGGGTCATGATTTCCCTGACGATCCGGCCGTGCGATTTGACATAGTCGCGAGCTGCTTCTTGATCTGTCGCGAACGCGTCGAGCCACCGCAAGCGGCGCCGCTGGGTTCGCCGCTCGGTGCCGGTTTCGGCGCGATGCAGCAGGTCGCCCTCGGTCACGACCCCGACCAGGCGGTTGTCCCGGTCGACGACCGGGACCCCGCTGATGCCGCGTTCGGAAAGCAGCGTCGCCAAGGCCTGCACCGATGTTTCGGGGTCGACCGTGATCACGTTCGTTGTCATCACGTCCATTGCGCGCATTCAACCCTCCTGGCGGTCTATTGCTCGGATAATCTATCACACGCCGCGCCGTTTTGACACGCGATGAACCGCAGTTCCGCGGTATGGCGTGCCGGGCGCTGCATCGACCCCTATATTCCCATGCAGGCCCTTGCAGCAGTTCGTTCATGATCGACAGCATCAGCGCCGTGACGCTCGCCACGCATGACATGCGCCGCGCCGTCCAGTTTTACCGCCTGCTGGGATTTGAGCTGCTCTATGGCGGCGAAGCGGCGACGTTCACCAGTTTTCGCGCCGGGCCCAGTTATCTCAACCTGATCGTCCAGCCGGCCGAGCGCCGGTGGTCCTGGTGGGGACGCTTGATTTTCTACGTCGCCGATGTCGACGCCCTCCATTCCCGGCTGGTCGCCGCCGGCTGCCGGCCCGATACCGCGCCGCGTGATGCCGAATGGGGCGAGCGCTTCTTCCACCTGACCGATCCCGACGGCCACGAACTCAGCTTCGCTCGGCCTCTGCGATCCTGACCGATCGCTCCGCCAAGCGCTCACTCGAGGCTCGCGAGCAACCCGGCTCTTCACCCGATCTTTACACTTGGCATGGGAGGATCTCGGCCGATCGATTTGAAGGTGGTGCATCGTGCTTGCAGCTCACAACACTCGATATACCGGCAGGGCGCTCGAGACCGAGCCAAACGGTGAAACTCCGCTGCGGGCTCGTTCCGCAATGATTTGCATCGTCACTCTGTCGGCGCTCGGCTGGGCCGTCGTCCTGCTGCCATTGTGGGCGACCTTCCATTAGCATGGGACTGCCGAAGCACGCCTAACGCACGCGCCGGTTCGAGGCTCGCACCGGCAAATCTCGTTCCGACCCGCGACGACCATTACCGGGGCGGGTCCTCCTCCATTGTAACAAAATTCGGCGACACACGAATTGACGAGAAGCGGTCGTTTCCCGTGGCGGTGCGGACGGGTGACGCGACTCATCGGCGCGCGCTATTTACCATATTTGCCTCGGATAGGCTGCTTATACACAATATTTGGCGAGTTACGTGCTCTTCTTACGCTACCGGGACATTATCAAAACAGATCAAGTACACCTAAAGGATTAACTAAAAGATCTTGCTGACGAATCGTTGACGATCTTTTGACCTTGACTACCGGCTTGCTGTAACATAACGTAACGGAATGTAAACCAAGAGTGTCAGTGACATGATGCATTGGACCCAAGAAATACCGATCGGAGCGGGTAACGTTTTCGCTGATGATAGTGCCGCTGCTATTGCTGAATTCATTCGTACGAAAGGAATTACTCGCTGCCCGACCGCCTGCGTCTTGCCGACACAGGGTCTGGTCGGTGCAGCGGACCGCGCCGCACTTGAAGAGTACGCGGTTGCTCGCGACAGGACGCGACGAGAGAAAATGGCCGCGCGGATGCGGTCGTTTTTGGAGGCCGGTCTGCCGTTGGCGGAGGAGAATAGCCCTTCGGCCGCCGAGGGTTCCGGTTCGCGGGCGCTGCCGACGCCGCGGGCATAAAGTCTCCGGGTGCCGGGAGGCGGCGGCTGACCTGCTATAGTGCCGCCGTCGCCCGTGCGAATTACTCCGGCAGGCGGGTGGACTGCCAGGTCACCATCTGCCAGCGCCCGCCTCGGTTGGCGTAGACATCGGTGAACCTGACGCCGAAGCTGTTGGGGCGGCCGCCGGACATGACGCTGATCCGGCACGATCCGGTCAGCACCACCGTGTCGCCGAGATCCTGCGCCTTGACATCGGAAGGCTCGACCGCGGTGTAGACGGTGGCCCCGGATTCCATATTGCCGATCAAGCTCTGCTTGGTGTCGAGCCGTGCGGTGGAGTGCGTGTAGACGAGGTCGTCGGCGAGCAGCGCATTCAGTGTGGCGACATCCTTTTGCGCCATCGCGGTCATGCGCTTCTTGTCGAGATCGATAATCATCTGCCGGTTGTCTGCCATGGGTTTCTCCTCTTTCGAATGACTCAGCGCACCATCAGCACCAGCTTCCCCTGCAGATGCCGTCCTTCGCTGACCCGATGCGCCTCGGCCGCATCGGCGAGGTTATAACGGGTGATCGCCGGCGGCCAGACCGCACCCTCATCCAAGAGCGCCAGCATCCGCTCGAGATGCGCGCGGTCGCGTTTGACGTTGGGACGCAGGACGTGGACATCCTTGCGGGTCGGCTGAAATCCCGCCGGCGCCGCGGCGATCCACACCAGCCGCCCGCCCGGTTTCAGGACGGCATAGGAACGCACCTGGACCTCGCCGCCGACCGTGTCGAACACCACGTCGCAATCGCGTGCCGCTGTCGTAAAATCTTGCGTGTTGTAGTCGATCGGCCGATTGGCGCCGAGGCTGCGCACATAATCGTGATTGCGGGCGCTGGCCGTGGTGACCACCGTGGCGCCGAGATGCTTGGCGAGCTGGATCGCGAAGCCCGCGACACCACCGGCCCCGCCTTGGACCAGGATAGTCTCGCCGGCTTCGAGTTGTGCCGTATCCTCGACCGCCCACAGTGCGGTCAGGCTGGTGAGCCCCATCGCCGCCGCCTCGGCATGACCGAGGCGCTCGGGCTTTTTGGCGATGATCGCCGCTTTGATCGCGAGCTTTTCAGCGTAGCACCCCTCGATGCCCTGATCGGTCACCCCGAATACCGCATCGCCGACCTTGAAATCGGTGATATCAGGGCCGAGCGCGCTGACGACGCCGGAGAAGTCGCGGCCGAGAATGTGAGGAAACTTCAGATTGTGGCCGGGGCCGCCCAACCGGACCTTGTAATCGGCGGCGTTGATGCTCGCGGCGTGGATATCGACCACGACCTCGCCCGGTCCCACGGTCGGGTCCGGCACCTCGCCGAGCTGCAGCACCTCCGGCCCGCCATGCTTTGTCAACAGTACCGCCTTCATGGGCTCCTCCCGCTTGTCACCGCCGCTGCAGAAACTCGATCAGCAGCTCGATTACCCGCTGCGGCTGCTCCTGCTGCACCCAATGGCCGGCGCCGTCGATCAGATGGCAGCCCAGCATCCGCGTGCACGCGCTCTCCTGCATTCGCTCGAAATTGCCGGGCCGTTGGTAAGTCCCCCAATCGCTCTTTCCCGCGATAAACATGGAGGGCACATCAATGGTCCGGCCCGAGAATAATTGCAGTTCAGCTGTGTCGATGCCTTCCGTCCCGCGCCGATACCACTGCAGCCCGCCCGGAAACCCGGTTCGCTCGTACTCGGCGCTGTAGACTGCGAGCTCGTTCTCGGGAAGCCAGCGGCATGCCGCGATCTGCGCGGCGGTCGGCATTTCGGCCGCCACGGTCTCCGCCATGTTCTTGTGGAGATCCATGACGTAGTAGGTCGGCATCTTGGCCAATTCGGCAGCGCTCCAGGCTTGCAACCGGTATGGCCGGTTGTCGACCCAGTCCGCACTCTTGTAATGAAAATAGCCGCGCAAGAAGGCGTGGACGCCCTGCGGGCAATCGCGCATATCGGCATTGGCTGACCGGGTCGAGTAATACCACTGGTAATGCTTGCGCGGCCGCTCGAGTTTCGCCAGCTCCTCGTGGATATCGATCCCGGGCGGGCTTTGCCGCGGGGGGTTTTCCACCGTATCGAAAGGCAATGCCGGCGGCCCGGCAAAAGGTGCGCTCATCAGCGCCAACGAGCGGAATATGTCGGGCCGAACGAGCGCGCACCAGGCCGCCACCGATGCTCCGAAATCGTGCCCCGCGACCAGCGCCACCTCGCGATAGCCGAACGCCGACACGAGACCCACGGCGTCCCTGACGGCGTTCAGAAGTCGGAAGGATGCGAGATCCCCGTCATAATCCCCGTCCCACCCGCTAGTGCGACCATAACCCCGTAGATCCGGTGCGACGGCATGAAACCCCGCCGCGGCCAGCCGGGGCATGACCTTCCTCCAGGAATAGGCCAGCTCCGGGAAGCCGTGTAGGAGTAGCACCAGCGGGCGTCCCTTGGCCTCGAAGCCGGCCTCCAATACGTGCACATCGAGGCCGTTGATGTCTCGTGCGAAGCCGGAACGAATGCCGGGAGCGAGGGTCCCGGTTTCCAGCGGCGCCAGCTCGGTCATTTCCCCTCTCTTTAATCAGCGGCGGCTGGACAAATAGGATTCGGCGAGCCGTCGCCCGGTTTCGCGCATCAATTGCTGATCCAGCGCGGGGGTCTCCGCCGCCGGGACGTGCACGACCGTGTCGTTACAATAGGTCGGGATCACGGTGTCGGCCTCACGATGCAGACCCGCAGGATGGTCGCCGCCCTGAACGGCGCGCACGCCGCGCCTGATTTGGTTCCGGAACATGCTGACCCCGCGATCGGTGGCGGCGAGGTGCTCCAGGCCGTGGATGGCGATCGGGCGCTGCGAGACCTGGGCCTCGTAGTCGCCAGGGTTGCGCTGGCCGGCCTCGTAAGTCGCCGCGGCGATCTGGCCCGGCAGCATGATGTCGCGATCGGCCCACCACGCCGGCGTCACACCCTCGGTCTCGCTGACATGGCGGAATTCGATGAACAACGTATTGGTGTCATCCACCGGCACGATCCACCGGCTCATCATCGGGCCGCTGAACGGATGCTCGCGGTGGCCGTTTTCCCAGATCGGCGCGACTTGCTGCAGGTTGGGCAGAACGGCCTCCACCATCCGCGCCCAGATGTTGTCCCCGACCCGGCGGGTCGCGATGTAGATCATCCCGACCGGGGTCTCGACGAAATCGAGCTCGGGCAGCACCCCGAATTCGTTGGTGAACACCGCACCGCTGACGATCGTGTGGAGAAACGCCGTATGGGCCGGGTCCATGGCGTTTTCCATGATCTGCAGCCAGTTGCACGGGTAATAATATTTGCGCCCCGGCATCAGGCGATGGCCCGGCCGGCTGAAGCTGTCATAGGCGGGAAAAGGCGGCTGCTCTGCGGGCGGGCCCATATAGGAAAAGACGACCCCGCCTTGCTCATGGGTGGGGTAAGCGCCGTGACAGAGGCGGTCCTTCAGCGTGCTGTCTGCCGGCTCGCCCGGGGTTTCGAGGACGGTGCCGTCGGTGGCAAAGAGCCACCCGTGGTAGCAGCAGCGTATTCCGCTGTTCTCGATCAGCCCGAATTCCAACGACGTGCCGCGATGCGGACAATGCAGCTCCAATAGACCCGTCCTGCCGCGCTGATCGCGAAACACGACCAGCTCCTCGCTCAGGATCTTGACCCGCAGCGGCAGGTCGCTGATCTCGTCGGAGAAGCAGATCGGCTGCCAGAAGCGGCGCATGTACTCGCCGCACGGCGTGCCGGGACCGACATGGGTGAGTTCGGCGTCCTCCGCGGGGACGTCCCGATGGAAGTACCCGCCATATCGCGTCTTCAGGAACGGGGCTCTGGTCGCCATCGCGGTTCTCCTTTCGACCGTCAGCTTACTCTCGGTCGAAATGGGGAGGCAAATGCCTGCTCAGCCTCGGTGCTCCGCGCGGCGCCATATCGGATGCCTTCGTTCGTACCATCATGGACCAGCGGTGCCCTCTCGCCTGCCGGCGCCGCGGCTCGGTAGGCCTTCAACAGGCGGAATGCCTGGCTCAAGCCTCAGTAGCGGCACCACCGACGCACTCCTCAGCTCCTTTCGATCCACATCACGCAGCACCTCGATCCGCGACAGCTCCCCATCGCTCATCCGCCGAACCGTCCCTCCCAGCTTCGGCAAGAAGGAACCGGCCTTGGCTCCGGCGGAATAGCCCTCTAGGCCCTCGCCCCGCTCAAGCGGCGAGAGGGAGGGGCGGCACCCCTCCCTCAGAGCAAGGAGAAAATTTGCTGCGACCCGGAAGATCGCCCGCCCGATCGCCCATAAGGCCAAGCAGATCAAATCATTAGATGCGCGAAACAGGGTTCGGGCAGCAGGGAGGCGTTGAGCGCTCCTGAGGGAGGCTGCAGGGAGGATTTGCCTCGGCATCTGGCACCGCTCTCATTGTTGCTATAGGGACACGTTTATAGTTGACAAATTAGCACAGGCGGGCTATAAATGCAAGCTCCAAAACGGCGAGGAAGTGCCTTATGGCGGACCGCGAGAGCGGTTACAAGGTGGGCCCGGGCCGGCCGCCGCTGGACACGCGCTTCGAGAAGGGGCAGTCCGGCAACCCCGACGGTCGCAGCACCAAGAGCCTGCCGGCATTGCTGGCCGATGCGCTGAACGAGACGGTCGTCGTGACGATCGACGGACAGCGCCGCACGATCACCAAGCGCGAGGCGATCGTGACGCAAATGGTCGACAAATCGGCGAGTGCCGATCTGCGCGCGACCAAGATGCTGATCGACATGATGAGACGTCGAGCACAAGGCCGGCCACCCTGCCCCGCCGCCCGGACCCCGCCGGCTCGCCGCGGCGGACAAGGAGGTCGTGCAGCACTTCGTGACCCGGTTGCGCCGGCAGATCCTGCAGGAGATCGAAGAAGCGAAGGCGGCAGAGCCGGCCGGTGACGCGAACACCAGCGGTCGGGTGAGCGGCACCTCTTAATTCATGGCCTCCATTTTATCGGTGATGGTTCCGCTGAAAGGCATGGGGCTAGCTTAATCTTAAGGCTCATGCCACGTGCGCTGTCGTATCGGCCGGCCCGGCATGGTAGTCTCGCGCTCGAGGACGATCAGGCTATGAACGAGATCAGCTTCGCAGCACCGGAGATCGCCGCTTCACGGCAACGAGGCAGACCCACAGACGAAGGCGAGCTGTGGGAAACACTGCGCCTCGACGCCGAGCGGGCGGCGGCGGGCGAGGAGATGCTTCGCGGCTTTCTCGATCTGGCGGTGCGGCGTCATGACGGTTTTGCCTCTGGGCTCGGTCTGCTGTTGGCGCGCAAGCTCGCCGAGTATTCGATGCCGGCCGAGCGGTTGGGCGAAATTGCGCGCGTAGCGATGGCCGGCGATCCGGCGATCATCGCCGCGGCAATCGCCGATCTGATCGCCATTCGGACGCGAGACCCTGCGGCAGAAAACTATTTGAAGCCGTTTCTGTACTACAAGGGCTTCCACGCGCTGCAATGGCACCGCATCGGCCATTGGCTGTGGCGCGATGGTCGGCGAGAGCTTGCGCATTTCCTGCAAAGCCGCGTGTCCGAGGTCTTTGCCGTCGATATCCATCCCGCTGTGCCGATCGGAAGCGGCGTGTTTATCGACCACGGTACCGGTCTCGTCGTCGGCGAGACCGCGGTCATCGGCGACGACGTTTCAATCTTGCATGAGGTGACGCTCGGCGGCACCGGCAAGGAGCGCGGCGACCGGCACCCGAAGGTGCGCGATGGCGTGCTACTGTGCGCTGGGGCAAAAGTGCTCGGCAATGTCGAGATCGGCCGCGACGCCAAAGTCGGCGCGGGCAGTGTCGTCCTGCATGACGTGCCGCCCCGGGCCACGGTCGCAGGCGTGCCGGCCCGGATCGTCGGCTGGTCGAGCGGATCGGTGCCGGCCCTGGAGATGGACCAGAGCCTACCCGATTACGAGATCTGACCGAGAGCCCGGCGTCACCGCGCTGCGAACTGCGCAATGCTTCCCGACTTAAATGGATTCCCATCCGTCAGGTGGTGGCAGCCAGCAAGCGTAGGGCGGAAAAGCGGAGCGCATTCCGCCACCACATATGGCCAGTGTGCGCTCGCCTGACGGACTACCGGTCATGCCCCTCGGTTCGTTTCCGCCGTTTCGGCTCAGAGCCGTTCGCCGGTCGGTTGCGGTTCGTCGCCGCCACCCTTCCAGCCGGCAGGATATAGCCCGCTGGTGACGCACCGATGATATGACGAATGCGGCCAATCCGCCGGGTGCGCCACGAGACCGTGCTTGACCGGGTTGGGCGGCGAAATCGCGATCATCGCGGATCGTGTGCTCCCAGTACCGCCGCTGCCAAATGCCGCGTTCGCCACGGTTGGTCATCACCAGTGATCGCGGCTCGCCGACGGGCAACGATTTTGCAAACGCGGTCTTGATAGCCCGCCACCGGCCGGGAAAATTGGCGTCGCCTTCCGGCAAGGTCCACAGACAGTGCATGTGGTCGGGAAGGACGACCCAAGCGTCGATATGGAATGGCGCACGGGCGCGGACTTGGCGAACCGCGTCGCGCAGAGCGTCGATCCGCGCCACCAGCAAGTTCGACCGCCGGTCGAGCAGGTTCACTGTGAAGAAGAAGGTTCCTCTTGGAACCCGATTGCGGCGATAGTCCGGCATGAGAGAAGAGTTGCCCAGCCTCGGAGAACTGCTGAATGCGCTTCCGCTTTTCCGCCCTACGCTTGCTGACCGACATGAAAGAAAAACTAGCGTCAGCAGGCGAACAGCGAATGAGCGAAGGAAGAGGATTTCTGATCGCCTTCCACGGGGCCGGACAATGTTGGTTCAAGGGCGGAGAGCGCAACTACTCGTCGGATGCGCCCAGCCGCCGCGAAGACCGATATTGTGTCGGCGACATTCCGAAAGAGGCTTTGAACAATCGGCTAAAATGGGCGGAATCATTGAGACCCCACCTATAGGCAATCTCGGTTATGGAGGCCTCGGTATTCGCTCCGTCTAATTCGGCTCGGCAACGCAGGAGACGTCGCCTTCGCACCCACCCTGATACGGTCATGCCCTGTTCGCTGAACAGCGTATATAGATATCGAAGCGAGATGCCATTATCTTCGGCAATCTTCTTCGGCGATAGATTGGCGTCCTTAAGGCGGGCTTCGATATAGCCGCTGATGCGGGCAAATAGCTGATCGCGTGGCGCTATTGTTGACGATCGCCGCTGTGCCCGAAACGCGGCTCCCAGCAATTCTAGCGTCACGTCAATGGCGTCAAAAGGCGTGTTGTCGTTCCGCGTCACCACGCTATTGGTCAATGTTGACAAGTAGGAACCCAAAAGCGTGGCCAGGTTACTGTCGGCAGGCAAGCGCAAGCCCTCGTAGGTCTCGGCGTTGTACAACACGGTTTCAAACCGCGCGATCGGGACGATCATGCACAGCTTGTCGAATTTTTCGGGCATCTCAAATGATACGGGGTGCCCACTGTGCCAGACGCTGATTTCGCCGGGGCCGACGATCACGCGGTCCTCGCCCATCCTACACAGGGTCGAGCCAGATCTTTGATATAGGATACCCAGATACGTGTCGCTGTCCCCCGATATCTCCGCGTGCCCGCGTACCGCTCCAAACGGATTGCCGGATAGCTCGAGGAGCCGGATATCGCCTAGATGATGTGGCGCAACGTGCGTGAGAAGAGGCGCCTCGCGCGTTTCAGAAACGGTCCAGCCAACCAGATCGGAAGTCAATGCGTGATTGAGAGACTCCCGATCGACATACGTCTGCCGTGTCGCGGCAGCTACGCTTGCCATAGCAGTTACTTCCTCCGAGCAGCACCTTTTTGCACATCTCGCGAGATGGGCCGTTCTATAGCCGAAAGCAAGCTTTGCCCAACCTTGTACAAAGGCTTTCCGTTTGTGCAGCCACATCCAAGAAAGTGTGCACGGACGTGCATGCGACCTCCGTCCGGTATTTCTAACCTGGACCCATGAGAAAAGCCCGACTCGACAAAATTGCCACAGTCGAAGACTTGGCGCATGGCGCAGCTGGGGATCGACAACCTGACCGAGCTGCGATCTCGTGGTGCGAGCAAGCCGGAAAAACCCGAATTTTGGAGACAGACCGCGTGAGCGTTCAGTCCGACGCGCCCGCTATTGCCGATTTTCGGTGATCCACCGCAACCTGACGAGGCCTTTAAATGACAGATCTAACAGCTCGGGAAGTTGTCGAAAAACTTCATCAATATGATGATCTGCCGTCCTTTCCGAAAGTGAATATCCACTTTCTGGCGACGGCGCCGGGCAACGAACATCTTCTGAAATTTATGACTGAGAAACCGGACAATCCAATTCGGTTTAAAGGCAAACGCATCGGTATCATCGCGACACGTGGTGTCGAAGAAACCGAAGTTACGATTCCGCGGAAATGGTTCGAGGCGCGGGGCGCCATCTGCCATCTCGTCTCGCCCAACCACATAGAATATGCGCCGACATTCGGCGCCCGGTTCCCCGAGATAGCTAAGACGCATGTTCTGGCCATCCAGTTCACCTCGAATTCCGGCTGGATTCCAATTGATGCGCGCATCGAAGAGGCCGCAGTCGAAGACTACGATGCCGTCTATGTGCCCGGGGGGTCCTGGAATCCGGATCAGCTGCGCGCCAACCCAGCCGTGTTGTCCTTCCTTCAAAAATTTCAGGCGACAGGCAAACCCTTGGGCGCGCTGTGCCACGGCTCGCAGGTCTTTCTAAGCGCGAAGCTGACCAAAGGTCGGAAGGCGACGGGTTATTGGCCGATTATGGAAGACATGGCCAATGCGGGGGCCACAGTGTTGGACCAACCTGTGGTGGTCGACGAGAACGTAATCACCAGCCGCTTTATTTACGACATCCCGCAGTTTGTCGATGCGATTGTCGCTCAACTTAACTGAACGCCAAAGGAGATACCAGTGACCGAGCTCATCGTTCTCTACAGGATGCCCAACGATCCCGAGCGTTTCTACAAGTATTACCGCGAAGTCCATGGGCCGATGACCGGCAAACTGCCCGGAGTTAAAGGCTATAAGTATGGGCGTGTCTGTGCGCTGGACGGCGGCACCGGCGAATTCTTCTGGTACTGGTCCGGCACATTCGACAGCCGTCAGGCTGCCCTCGATGCCATGGCGTCGCCGGAAGGCCTGGCGGGCGCTGCCGACGTGCCAAACTATTATCATGATGCTCCGCTCTTCATGTTCTTCGAAAAGTAGGCGATATTGTCTTTGACGAACGCACGGCTAGAGGTTGAGACAGCAAGCGTAGGGCGGAAAAGCGGAGCGCATTCCGCCACCACATATGGCCAGTGTGCGCTCGCCTGACGGACTACAGGTCATGCCCCTCGGTTGGTTTCCGCCGCTTCGGCTCAGAGCCGTTCGCCGGTCGGTTGCGGTTCGTCGTCGCCACTCTTCCAGCCGGCAGGATATAGCCCGCTGGCGGCGCACCGATGAAATGACGAATGCGGCCAATCCGCCGGTGCGCCGCCAGACCGTGCTTGACCGGGTTGAAATGGATGTAATCCATATGGGCGGCGAAATCGCGATCATCGCGGATCGTGCTCCCAGTACCGCCGCTGCCAAATCCCGCGTTCGCCACGGTTGGTCATCACCAGTGACCGCGGCTCGCTGACGGGCAACGATTTTGCAAACGCGGTCTTGATCGCCCGCCACCGGCCGGGAAAATTGGCGTCGCCTTCCGGCAACGTCCACAGACAGTGCATGTGGTCGGGAAGGACGACCCAGGCGTCGATATGGAATGGCGCGCGGGCGCGCGCTTGCCGAACCGCCTCGCGCAAAGCATCAATTCGCGCCACCAGCAAGTTCGACCGTCGGTCAAGCAGATTCACTGTGAAGAAGAAGGTTCCTCCTGGAACCCGATTGCGGCGGTAGTCCGGCATGAGAGGAGTATGCCCGGCCTCGCAGAACGGCGGAATGCGCTTCGCTTTTCCGCCCTACGCTTGCTGGCGTCGGCGGTAGCGTCTTAATCCGCCGCATCTTGGGGTCCCTGGCCCGAGACGTCCGCGCACATCCGCTTCTGCGCCTGCTGGAGCTCGGCGCAATGGCCTCCTCCTCCGCATTGGCTCGCGCGGCGGTCTGCCTCAACGCATCCAGGATACTGGCAGGCAGAGACCGCGGCGACGAGCGCCAAAACCACAATGATGATCCTGGTCATCGGTGCCGACTCCGAGCTCGACGACAAATACCCGGAGATTCATCTGCGCGAGCGGCATTGTGGGATAGTGATTGTCGCCGGCGCGGTTGTTTGGTCATTTGGCTTTTCCTCTTCTGAGAAGCTTACAGGAGAAATTTTGCTGCAGATTCGCTGCAGATGGCGACATCATTAATCATCGGCTCAACTCAAAGATGTTCCTGGAGAAGCGGCGGAGGGCGTGTTGGCCACGCCGGCAGGATAGGGCAGCGGGTGAAGCCGGATCAGGCGGCAGCACTCGTCAGCTGCACCGTGATGTTGGGTGCGGCAAAGCGGATCTCGGCGGCGGCGAAGGCGTCGATCAGCCGGCGCAATGCCTGGCGCTGCAGGTAGGTCGGGCGGGAAGGGGTGGCGGTGAACTTGCAGCGCACGACAAGCGCGGTCTGCAGCACGTCGACGACCCCCTGCATTTTGAGCGGCTGGATGAAGTCGGCGCCGATCTCGGGGTCGTCGAGCAATTCCTCGCCGACGCGCTTGACGGTCTTGCGCACCGTTTCGATGTCGGCGGTGGGATCGAGATGCAGGTTGAACTTGGTCACCGACCAGTCTCGACTGTAATTGGTCACCGCCAGGACCTGCCCGAATGGGATCGTGTGGACCTGGCCGTTCTGGTGGCGCAGCCGCACCGAGCGCAGCGACATCCCCTCCACAGTGCCGCGCAGCCGGCCGGTGTCGATGTACTCGCCGACCCGAAAAGCGTCCTCCATCAGGAAGAAGATGCCCGAGATCACATCGCGCACCAGGCTCTGCGCGCCAAAGCCGACGGCGATGCCGACGACACCGAGCCCGGCGAGGAGTGGGCCGATGTCGAGACCGAGTGTCGCAAGCGACAGGATCACCGCGATGACCGCGAGCCCGATCAGCAGGATGTTGCGGGTCAGCGGCAGCAGGGTGCTCAGCCGCGACGCCGAGCCGGCGACCTCGTCCTCGTCGCCGGGGGCGAGGGCAGCCGGCATCTTCTCGTCGATCACCGCGCTGAGCGCCGTCCATATGATCCAGGCGGCGACAACCATCGCGGCGGCTTCGAGAACCGGCCGCACCAGCAGCCGCTCGAGACTGCCCTGCGCCGGGTCGATCAGGTCGAGGCCCCAGGTCTCGGCAAGCCAGGCCGCTCCCAGAATCAACAGAAACGCGTCGGCGAGCCGGCTGAGCGCGCGGCGACCCTGCGCGCGGCGCAGGCTCAGCCTGCTGTCGGTCTCGTCGCCGGTGACGAGCCGCGCAATCAGAGTGTGGCTTGCCTGGCCCAGCACCGCCAAAGCGACGACGATTCCTTGCGTCGCCGCCGAGGCGCGCGCGACCCAGGCGCCCTTTCCAAGCGCGAACTCGATTGTCGCCGCGAGGAGTATGCCGAGCGACAAGGCGATGAAGGCCCAGTGCCACGACTTCGCCACCGCTCGCCGTACCGGGCCCGGCTCGCCGCCGGTCACGGCCAGAATCGCCCGTGCGATAGGCCGCCGAGTGGCCCAAAACATGGCTATTTTGTAAACCGTTATTACGATCCCCAACGTCAACGCCAAGCCGAGCAGGGCTTCTTGGCCGAAGCCGAGCCGTTCGACCAGCCAGACGACAAAAACGTTGAGCGGGGCGGCCGCCAGATAGACCGAGAACCAGCGGGAACAGACCCGCGCGTCGGCATCGTCGATCGCGAGCAGCCGGAGGTCGGGGCGGCGCGGCGACACGATGATCGTCAGGAGGACTATCGACACCCGCCATTGCAATGCGGTCCAGATCAGGTGGTCGGCGGTCTCTTCGAGGATCGGCCGACCCGCCGACATCGCGAGCATGCCGATCAGCGCGGTGCAGAACAGAAAAGCGAAAACGGCGAGGCCGGCGACCGCGACAAGAAACCTGATGAGAGCCGCGCGCAGACGCGGCGCCAGCCCCGCCTCGACGACAGGCCGGCGATCGAGCAGCGCGCGGATCCCCATCCCGATCAATGGCGCCGCCGCGAAACCGGCAAGCGCGATGACCCAAAACCGGAGCGCCGCGCGGCGCGTGCCGCCTTCGGCCTCGACGCGCTGAACCCAAACCTGCGGTGCCTGAAGGAGCACCGGCAGCGCACGCAGCGCCTGTTTTGTGGCCTCCCACACCTGCGCCGCCAAAATGGCGCTGGTGACCACAGCGGGGGAGCCGGTCGCAGGAGGGTCGGCGGGTCCGGCCGCGGGCTGCGCGCCTTTGGCCGCGAGATCGGCGATCAGGCCTCTGACCGCCTCCGGCGACATCGACGGCGGCAGCTGCAGCACCACGGTCGGACCGGCGGGCTCGGCGGCTCGGCCGGCCGGCGAGGCGCACAGCAGAAGCAGCAGCGCCAGGGCAAGAGCTCGAGCCGGCATCCCCCCGAACTTAACTGAATTTGGCCCGATCGCGATACCACCCGGCGAGGAACTCAGGCCCCTGGGGGATTACTTTGCTGTTTAGGGATTACCCCATCCGCCTGTCGGGCCTCGCCAATCCGCGAACGGGTAATCGAACGCCCCGCCGTTGGGCCCCCAGACCCAGTATGTCGGGACCCCCGGCCACGGATGCAGACCCCACCCGCCGGGCCCACCATTCGACCCCCGATGCGGGGGAACCGGTCGGCCGTTCCATTGGCGCGGGTCACCGGATATTTGGTGCGCGCCGCGGCCCCAACCATTGGGTGCCGGATGCCAGCTCGCGCCATTGCCATCCCGCCCTTGCGCGATGCCGGGCGCCGGCCCCGCGGCGGCTGGGCCCATCTTCGATCCCGGCGGAGCAACCTGGGCTGCTACCGGGGCGGTCAGAGCAAGCACTCCCGCCAACGCCAATCCGAGAACGCGCATTCAAAGTCTCCTGCGGGCGTGCATGCCCGGCGTATAACGGGTCAGCGGTGAACTCTCGTCCCAAGCCGCCAGCCAATTCGCGGCGCCGAGGTGATCTTGCCGCCGTCACGGGGTCCGGTGCGGCCCCGCTCCGAGCCGCGGCGCCGGCTCGTCTTCGCGGACCCGGAAGGCGCCGCCGGCGGTCTCGACGCCATAGCCGGCGCACCACCGGGCGACGAAGGCGCTCGCCAGCGTTGCGTCGGCGAAGTAGATCGAGAGGGCGTCGTTCAGCACGCCGCGCGTCCCCGACGGCGTCATGGCCCACCCGTCGGCGCCGCAATTCTCGTCGAGCCAGGCGGTCAATTGGGCATGGCGCCGGCCGAGACCCTCCGGCGGAATACCGATCCGAATGCGGACCGGGAAACGCCGCTCGGCCAGCATGATCGCGGCACGCGGATTACCTGGCATCGTGTTCCCCGTACGTTCTTCGCCACGATGGCACAGCCGCTGGGCCGTGTCCACCGCCTGGGCAAAAACAGCGGGGAGTGCCGTGTTCTTCTAGTCGCCGAGACGGGTTGCCAGCACCGCCTGGGGCCGCTGGCCCGCGGCATCTGTCGCCAAGGGCGTCAGCGCGCCGGTCTCGCCGTTGATGCGGTAGGAGGCCAGCCGGCCCGAGGCCGAGCCGGCGGCGAAGACGAAATGGCCCGCGGGGTCGAGACAGAAGGCGCTGGGGACCGGTTCGGTCGACGCTTGCCCGATCGGCGCCAACCGTCCGGACGCGTCGACAGCGAAACCTGCGATGCTGTTGTGGCCGCGGTTGCCGACATAGAGGAATTGCCCCGAGCGTGTGAGGTGGATCTGCGAGCAGGTGTTCCGCGCGGTGTACCCCTCGGGCAGGGTCGAGATCGTCTGCACCGCGGAGAGGGCGCCAGTCGCCGGGTCGAGACGATAGGCTGTGACACTGCAGCCCTGCTCATTGGAGAAATAGGCGATATCCAGGCTGGGATGAAAACAGTAGTGGCGGGGGCCGAGACGTTCGGCGGGCTCAACCCGCAGCGGCGTATTGGGGCTCAAACGGCCGGTCTGGGCGTCGAACCTGAACTGGAAAATCACATTGGGGCCGGGGTTCTCCTTCGGCGGCTCCAGGACGTTGTCGTTCAAGCGGGCGATGTGGGGCACGAAGGCGTACCGGTTCGAGCGGTCGGTGCTGATGGCGTGGGCGCCCGTGGCCGTCATCTGCCGGTCGAGGGCCGCGGCGCCGACGGCACCGTCCGCTGCGAGCGGATGGACCGCGGCATAGCCGCCTTGATAATAGGCGGAGAGCAGGAACCTGCCGGCGCGGTCGGTCGCCAGGAACGTCGGCGCGTGTTCCGCAGAGACCGTCCCTTGCGGTGTGAGCGCTCCGGTGTTTTGGTCGATCCGGAAGCTCGAGATTGCCGGCACAGTTCGATGCCCGACATAGAGCACATGCCGGTCCGGGCTTTGCGCCAATACCGACGGCCCGCCAGAGACCGCCGCCTCGGCCTGCCGCGTCAGGCGGCCGGTATCGGCATCGATGGCGAAGGCCGCGATCTTGTCCTCGTCTTGCAGGCACACATACAGAGCGTACGGCATCCCCTACCCTCCCTTGGTTTCGATCGCAGGCTATCGTGTTCGCCACATCCTACAACAATGCCCTCTCCGAGAGTATGTCGTGACATTTGGCCGAGCGAAACACCGCCCGACTTCCCGAAGACCTTCTCAACCGCGCCAAGCGCAAGGCTGCCGCGAAAGGCCGCACCCTCACTTCTCTGATTGAGTGACCCGCCGCTTGGCTTCGCCACGCTCCCAATCCGACACATAGATCAGGCCGGCGACCCGGCGGATGAGGGCATCCTCATCGCCGGTGAGAAGACCATCGGAATAGGCCACTTCCCACAGCATCTCGATGACGCCGATGCGTTCTCCCTCGCTGAACTGCCTGACGACAGTCTGGGTAAAGTGATGAAGATCCGTCGCCTTGATCGCTCCTTCCTCTGCCGCCTTCATGAGGCGCGCTACCTCGCTGCGATCCAAGCCGAAGCGCCGGGCCAAGGCGCGCTCGATTATGCCCAGTTCGCGAACCTCGACTCGGTCGTCGCTACGGGCAACTTCGATCAGCAGCACGGCAAGCGCGAAGCTGGCATCGTCCCGCCCGCCGGATTGACGGCCGTCATCGAGACCGGTCAGAAAGCGCAGCAACCCGTCGAACATGTCCAATTCCTAGCGGCCCGCGGGAAATGTTTGTGTATCAACTGGTCCCGCGCCGCCGACAAGCAAGAACCGCTGTCGGATGACCCACACGCCGGTGACCGCGGCAAAAGCGACCCTCCGGCGCGCACCAGGCTCTGCGCGCGGCGTCAGACGGCGCGGCGCCAGGCTGATGATCAGCCGGCGGATGTGGCCGCGCGCACCGCCGCTCATTCTCGTGTGCCCCTCCGATCCTTTTCATCGATCGCGCAAGACGGACAGGATGGAGAGCGCTGATTGACGGCTCTGGCGCGGGCGTAGCCTGAGCCGAGAACCGGGCAATGAGCCAGGAGCCCGCGGGGCGCGGCGGGGTATACGTTCGATGGATCGCATACAACCGTTCGGACCCCCGCTTCAGCTCGGGCATATCGGGCATATAGCCCTAGCCAATGCCTTCCTTCAGCAACGAGCCGAGATCGGTCAGGCGCCCCGTCTGGGTTCCGATCACGCCAAGATCCCGGCTTCGTGTGAGCCCCGATCGGTCCGTCAGGACGAGCTGGATATGATCGCGCCCGGCGCCCGGGGCGTTCCGGCCCGCGAGCGCCAACGGGTGATCGGGCGCAGCAACAGGGATCATTTCGACGGTACCGACCGCGATGCGCTCGATCCCGGCGATCGCCTCATCGATGGGCCCACCAATCCCGATCATCGCCTGTTCCCCCTGTTTTATCAGGTCGAGATCAGGCATCGCCAAATCCTACAATGACAATCCCGCACCCGCGTCGGGGAAAGCCGCTGTAAAATCTGAAAAAGCCAATCTCGGAGGATGCGCGTGCTTGCGGGTGAAAAACTCACTATCCAACCCTAACGCTAACCGATTACCAATATTGCCGAAATAACACACAATTAGCAATTTGTCAAAGAACAATGAGATTCTGTCGATCGATCAGGCGCGGAACGCGAGGTCAGAGGGCCGTTGATGAGGCTCCGTTGGGAGGCTTGACCGGCCAGAGGAGCCTCTTCGAGCCTTCACCGAACCGACGGTCGGGCGCGACTTGGAACCGAGGGGTTTATGCGCTGCATAGTAGCTAGCCCGGCCCTGCATCGTCCTTGAGGCGCGCCCTGCGCCCAGGCGCTAGCTCTTACATCCAAGTGATTAGGCCAGTCCGATCCGTTCGCGCGACCAGTGAGCAAAAGCTGAGCAGATTTCGGGATAGCGAATCGAGCGGTGGTTTGCCAGATCTTAACCACGAACAGGGCGGCGCCATCAACGCGGGCCGCCCGGCCTCATTAAGGAGATGCTGCGATGATGGATGAAAGCGTGCAGCACCGCGACCACCGACTGTCTTCGCTCGACCGTCGCCGCGAGGAACGCGGCGGAGCGGTCCACCTTTCGGGAACGGTTTGGGCGCCTTCCGTCCTCCCCTTTGACTGCGTGGCGCAGCATGGATCGCCCTCATGGACGTCGCCGGATGCGCCGCTCACGGGACGGGCGCCGCCTCGCGCCGAGACGGGGCATATCGCGCTGCTGACGGCGATCCGGCGGATCGTCGCCGCCATCCGGCTGCGGCGCGGGCGCGCCCGTTCGCGGCAGCAATTGCGAGAGCTCGACGACCACCTGCTCAAGGACATCGGTCTCAAACGAGAGGCTGCTGAACGCGAATTCCCGAAGCCGCTCTGGCATTGGGACTGAGCCGCTCTCTGACGATCAATAGAGTCACCCATACTCACGCTCGAACGCATGGATGATGGTTCAGCTCTGGTCCCTCGCCGCGGCCTCTGTCCGGCCGAGCCGGGGGAGAAGCCGGCTGTCGCTGCAACGGCGTATGCGTGACCTTCACGCTGCTGCGTAACACGCCACAGCGCAGCAACGAGACTACGTGGGACGCAGCAGAGCTGGTTGAACCCCGGAATCTGTTCGCCAAACGCAGAATATGTTGGAGAATTTCGGGTGCCCGCGCCCGCGATCGAGACGTTCGGAGGGCTCGGACGAGCTTACGGGGCAGCCGGTTGGCTGGAGATCTTGCTAAACGGGGCGTATGCTATTGACGGAATGGGCGAACACCCCAAATCCGCTTTCGAGGGATGGTCATTTGATGAACCGTGGAGCGGCCGATCCTGACCACCTCAAAGACGGAGCCCTGACATTTGGCCGATCAGATTTGAGCTTGAGCGCCGCCGACAATAGGCCGGCGCGCATCTTCATCGTCGAGGACGATCCGGTCATGCTGCGCATGGTCGCCGACTACCTCGAGCAGCACAATATGCACGCCGTTGGCACGTCGGGGCGGCAAGAGATGGCCCATCACTTCGCGGCGCGCGAGCCTGATCTCGTGATCCTCGATCTGCGGCTCGGCCAGGAGGACGGTTTCGACCTGCTGCGCGAGATCAGATCGCGCTCCGATGTTCCGATAATCATAACCACCGGTGACCGGCGCGACGAGATCGATCGGGTCGTCGGGCTGGAGCTGGGCGCCGACGACTATGTGACCAAACCGTTCAGCCTTCGCGAACTTCTGGCGCGCATTCGCGCCGTGCTGCGACGCCAGGAGGCCGGACGCGCGGTGTCTAGCCGGGATGCGGAACGCGGCCGATGCAAGTTTGGTGGTTGGCAGCTGGAGCGGCGCACTCGGCGTCTCACCGACCCCAGCGGAACCGAGGTCGCGCTGACCAAGGGCGAATATGCACTGCTGACCGCCTTTCTCGACGCACCCCAACGGCCGCTCAGCCGCGAGCACCTGCTGCAGGCCACCCGCGTGCACGAGGATATCTTCGACCGCAGCATCGACGTCCAGATCCTACGATTGCGGCGCAAGCTGGAAACCGATCCGAGCGCACCGCATATCATTCGAACCGAGCGCGGCGTCGGCTATGTGTTCGCCCTACCGGTCGAGCGCGTCTAATGCTCCGCATTACACCCGTAACCTTGTTCTCTAATCCAGAAACACTGCTGTAGCTTGCGATCGCCACAATCTCTCCGTCGAGTACACATATCGGGAGAGATCCATGCGGTATGAGAGGCCGCGGCAAGACGATGCTATCACTGCTCCGATCCACCGTTGGTTCGATCGGGAGGATGGGAACTTCGAGGGCTTTGGAGGCCAGTCGTGGGACCGGGTCGACGGTTGGTCGAACCGGACCAACGCCGGTCTAGCACAGGTCAAAGAAGGCATCAGGCACCCTCAACCGGTTTGGGCCGCGTACCCAGGCGATCGGGGCCAGGCAAAAGATGGCTCCACTGCCTGGCATGCCGAGAACGAGCACACCAATTTTGTTTGCCGAGCCACATGGAGCACCTCGATCACTTCGATCCTTGCCGGGCTGTGGTCGAAAATACTCCGCCAGCGGGAGACCCGCCGCATCAAAGCGGCTTGGGGGGTGATCGACGACCGAACCCTAAAGGACATCGGAATCTCTCGCTACGAGATCGAGCGTGCTAGAGGTGCACGACCTTAGAGCTGATGGTATCCGTTCTCGCTCAACTTTACAGCAAGGCCTGCCCGAGAATTTCGGCCTGCTGGCGGCGCCAGTCGCAGCCCTCCGGCTCGTCCGCTGGGTCGTCCTCCGGTCGCCGAAGGGTTGGAAGGATCCCGGCGGTGCTGCTTGTCATCGCGGCAACGGCTGCGGCGGAACCTCAAGCTCAAATCCCCGGCATGCAAGCGCCGGCCGACCAAGAGCCGATAACGCCGGTGCCGTTGCCGCCTGCCGCCGACCCCCTGAAGCTGGCGCTCGGGGAACGCCTCTTTGCCGATCCCCGCCTGTCGCATGGTGGGTCGCGCGCCTGTACCTCTTGCCACGATACACGCACCAATGGAGCGAGCGCCAATCGGCTGGATAAGACGATCGATGGAACAAAGCTTCCGTTCAATACGAGCACAATCTTCAACGCGTCGCTCAGCTTTCGCCTCAACTGGGAGGGCAGTTTTCGTACACTCGAGGCACAGGCCGAGTCGGCGCTGGAGAATCAGCGAGTCATGGGGAGAAGCATCGAGGAGGTCCTCGGAAAGCTCGGTGCTGATCGGGATATACAGCAGCAATTCAGCAAGGCCTATGGGCATCGGCCGGACCGTGCGAGCCTCTTGGATGCGATCGCAACCTATGAACGATCGCTGCTGACCCCCGGGAGCCGCTTCGACCGTTGGCTCAGTGGCGATGCAGCGGTGCTCTCGGCTGAGGAGCAGAACGGCTATCAGCTGTTCAAGTCGATCGGCTGCGTCTCCTGTCATCAGGGTGTGAATGTGGGCGGCAACCTGTTCGAGCGGCACGGCATCTTTCACCCGCTCGCTTCGCCGAACCCCGAGATCCTGCGGGTGCCGAGCCTGCGCAACGTGGCGACAACGCCACCCTACTTCCACGACGGGAGCACGCCGACCCTCGACGAGGCGGTCCGCAAGATGGGAGCCACTCAACTCGACCGGATCCTGTCGGACCAGCAGGTCGAAGCGATCGTCGCGTTCCTGAACGCGCTGACGGGAACCTACCGCGGCGTCCCCCTCACCGCAGCAAAACCATGAAGCTAATGCCAGCCACCGCGGCTGTTCCGATTGTGCTCGTACTGCTTACCTGGCTGTCGTTCCGGGCAAGTAATACGGATGCGGAACGATTTGATCGCGCCCTTGCGGCGCTCGACCGCTTCGCTTTGGTGGAAAGCGCACTGCAGCGCGATGTTCTCAGCGCGCGTTCCGGCATGTTGCGCAACTACGATCCGCTGGTGCGGGAAGTAAGCGCTCTGAATGACTTGGTCAGTCGGCTGCGTGATGCTGCTTCGGCGGATACGGAAGAGGCGGAGGCCATCGATCGGCTTGCCGCGTCGGTCGGCAGACAGGAGGAACTGACCGAGCAATTCAAGAGCAATAATGCTCTGTTGCAGAACTCTCTCGCTTATTTCCGCCTGTTCAGCGCCCATCTTTCCGGAGCGGACCGGAATGGCCCTCTTGCGCCGGCGGTCGGCGCGCTTGCGGCGGCCATGCTACAGCTGACGCTCGACACCTCGCCCGCAGCGGCGCGCGAGGTCGCCGATCGATTGGACGAGCTCGCCACGCAGCCTCATCCAACTGGTGACGCCGACCCGGTCCAAGCGCTGCTGGCGCACGGGACGCTGCTTCGCGACTTGCTTCCGACAACAGACGGCGTGCTGAAGGCGTTGCTCGAAAAGCCGAGCAAGCGGCAGCAGGAAACCATCCGCACGATGGTCCTCGCCCACCAGGCCGCCTCGAGGGCGACGGCGCAAAAATTCCGGCTTTTGTTGTACGCGACCTCCCTCGTTCTGGTTGGGGTGCTTGTCCATCTCGGGCTACGGCTGCGATCGCGGGCGCTTGCGCTACGCCGCCGCGCTGCCTACGAGCATGTGATCGCTGGTATCTCGACGCGTCTGATCAACACCCAACCGCACGAGATCGACACTCAAATCAACCGAGCGCTCGCCGAACTGTCGGAGCTCGTGCACGCGGACCGCGCATATCTCGTGGTGTCGGGTGAGCCGAACCGGATAAATGTGTGGTGCCGGGAGGGGATAACATTTGCGCCGAGCTGGCCCGATCGGGCGCCAACAATGGTGGCCCGGCTCGACCCGACCGGGGAGGGCATCGCTCACATCCCCAGCGTGGGCCGGCTGCCGCCCGGTGCGGACAAAGACGCCCTTGTCGCCGCCGGCCTGCACGGCTGGGCGTGTGTCTCGAACATGGGCAAGGGCGGCGTCAGCGCCGTACTCGGCTTTGACGCGCTCCAGCCCGGCGTCATCACCGAAGCGACCGAACTCGGCTTATTGCGCATGGCTCTCGACGCCGTCGGCAACGCCGTGCGGCGGGAACACCTCGAGCAGGAACGTTCCCGTTTAGAGAGAAGCCTGCAGCAGGCCCGCCGTATGGAGACGATCGGTGCTCTCGCCAGCGGTATCGCGCACAACTTCAACAATATCGTCGGGGCAATCCTCGGCTATACGGAAATGGCGGAAGCACAGCTGGCGGCCGACAGCCGGCCGGCGCACAACCTTGGCGAGATCCGCCGTGCCGGAGAGCGCGCGCGCGATCTTGTTGATCGGATCCTCGCTTTCGGCCGGCCCAGGGATGTGCAGCGCAGGCCGGTAAGCATGAAGGGATTGATCGCCGAGACGAGCTCCCTGCTTCATGCCTCGCTGCCTTCGGGGATCGAACTGGTGATATGCGAAGTGCCGGACGCAGCCGTCATATCCGGTCAGCCCGGACAGCTGCAGCAGGTGATTCTCAATCTTTGCAGCAACGCTGCCCAGGCGATGGATCAGATGGGATCCGTCGAAATCGAGACGGAGGTGCACGACATCACGGGAGCGCGATTGCTTACCCATGGTGAGCTCATGCCTGGCCGCTATGTGCGTATCGCGGTAAACGACACCGGGCGGGGTATGGACGAGGTCACCGTCGAGCGCATCTTCGAACCGTTTTTTACCACGCGCCTAGCCGGTAGTGGCTTGGGGCTCGCGACTGTGCGCGAGATCGTCCGCGAGCATCGCGGCGCAATGAACGTATGGAGCGCGCCGGGTGTCGGCAGTCGTTTCGAGGTCTGGCTTCGGTGCGTCGTCGCAGCCGCGCCGGCACCGCGCGAAGACCTGCATTTTCTCCCGCTCGGGCGGGGCCAGACCGTGCTGGTGCTCGACGACGGAGGCGAGCGGCTTCTCGCCGACGAGGAAATGCTCGCGGCACTCGGCTATGAGCCAGTCGGCTTCACGTGCGTCGGCGACGTGCTGGCAGCTTGCCGAGCGACGCCAAGACGGTTCGACGCGGCTGTGGTGGGCCACCTCCTGTCTGCCGCGTCAGCACTTGACCTGGCTGTCGCAGTGCGTGCGATCGTGCCCGATATGCCGATCCTGCTAGCTACAGCCTCAGCCGACGAGAGCGGGGCCGAAGCGTTGGTGGCCGCCGGCATTTCCGAGATTGTGCACCGGCCCCTCATCTCCGCCGAGCTTGCGTCAGCCTTGGCGCGTTGTCTGACTATTTCGGAAGTTTCGGTTGCGAACTACGGTCGTAACGCCATTTCCCGATACTGAAATCGCCCTGTAGCGCAGCCGGTCCATCCTCCTCGTAACGACAAACGAGGAGGTTCCCATGAGACTACAGATCGCTCGGGCCGGCCGCGCTGGGACAGGCCGAGCAACCCGCAGGATTATTGGGCGCAGCGTTTTGGCGGCTGTCGGGGCCGGTTTCTTTGCAATCTCCACCGGCACGTTTGGCGCCGATCTGGGGAGTGGCTATTCCACCGCAATCGCCGTCCCACCGCCAGCCGCACCGGCCGGCCGCCGAACAATACCTGCTCACCCGGTTATCCCTCGAGACACCAAGCCAGAGCTCTCCGCACAGCGCGCCCGGATCATCGACCAGCTCTACGAGGAGATCATGCGTCGGAGCTCGCCGGGGTGCGCCTCGGCGACGAGTAATGCCTCAATGACAGGGGCATGTTGAGCATGATCGTGAAGATCGAACTGCCCTCGCAGATGGGTGCACCGGCGCGATAACGGCACCGAGCGACCCGAGAGTGTAGTTCGTACATTACGGGCGTAACGCATTTCTCTCCGGCTGAAACTCTATCGTAGCCAGCGTAAGCCATCTATCCCCTCCGAACTCAGTAGGAGTGTAGCTCATGAGCGGTCTCTTGGGTCAACGTGCGGTAGTCGTTGGAGCGGGAATCGGCGGGTTGTCGATGGCCGGCGCTTTGGCAAAATACTTCGAGCGGGTCGAGATCTTGGAACGCGACCGCCTCACCGCATGCGCCGCTTCGCGATCCGGTACTCCCCAGGATCGGCACCCACATGGTCTGCTCGCGGGCGGCCTCCGGGCGCTCGGTGAGATTTTCCCTGGCTTCGAGAGTGATCTTGCCAGAGCCGGCGCCGTCCCCGTGAGGGTCGCACAAGACACGCGATACGAACGGCCGGATGTTGGCGCACTGCCACGTCGTGATTTCGGCATCTCGCTGCTCTGCGCGTCGAGACCCCTGATCGAGGTGGTGCTGCGACGTCGGGCCGAGGCGATTACGAACATCGCGCTGCGTCCGGAGTGCAGAGTCACGGGGATCGTCCCGCTGGCGTGCGACGCGGGTGTGCGCGGTATTCGGTTTGATGCCGGGTCAGGAAGCTCGGAGACCTTGGAGGCCGATCTGGTGGTGGACGCGTCCGGCCGTGGCGCGCTGACCTTGTCTTTGTTCGACGCGCTCGGCTGGGACCGGCCGGAGGTGACCGAGGTCGGCGTTGACCTCAGCTACGCGACCGCCGTTGTAGCGATACCCCCCAACGCGCCACCCGACTGGAAGCTCGTGCTGACGCAGCCTGATCCGCCCGCCCTAGCGCTCCACGCGGTATTGGTGCCGACGGAAGACGATCGCTGGATAATCGCGATCGCTGACCATGGCACAGCGGCGCGGTTGGAGACCTGGGACGCCTTTCTCGAGGCGTCCCGCTCACTGACCACGCCAACGGTGTACAAGGCGCTGCGCTTTGCCCAGCCGCCCTACGGTATCCGGCACTACCGCTTTCCCGTGAGCACTTGGAAGCATTTCGAACGCCTGCCTCGTCTGCCCCGCGGCGTGCTGCCGGTCGCCGATGCGCTCTGTCGGTTCAACCCGATCCACGGCCAGGGTATGTCGTCCGCCGCCAAACAGGCTCGCCTACTGCAGGATGTGTTGGGCCGGGCGGCTGCGGAGCCGGATCCGATCGCGGCAGTGCAGGCGGCTTTCATGGCAGAGGTCGCCTCGGTGCTCGAGACGCCCTGGAGCATGTCGACGAGCGCCGACCTTGCGTTCCCGGAGACGCGTGGCGACCGGCCTGAGAATTTCGCGGAAGCTCAACAGTTCGAAGCCGACCTTTTCCGCGCCGCTGTCGCCGACCCGGTCGTCCACCGCGCCCTCATGGAAGTCGGCCAGCTCTTGCAACCTCACGCTAGGCTGCAGCAACCGGACATTCTGCGACGGATCGAGGCGGTTTCCGTCAAAGCAGCCGCCTGAACGCCTCGGCAATGGGGCAAACTGGAGGACCACATGGACGCGAGACTCTCACCACTGCAACCCACGACCGTCGAACTCCAACAGCGGTTCGCGATCAACAAGATTCATGCCGCAGGCGTAGCAACCGCAGATGATTCTCCCATTCTGCATGCTGCGATCGGGCTTGCCGAACAAATCCGGGCGGCGAGCGACGAAATCGAGGGCGGTCGCCGAATCCCGCCGGGCATTGCTGCGGCGATGAAGGATGCCGGCGTACTCGGGATGGCGATGCCGCGCGTCTGGGGCGGTCCGGAACTGGACCCGTCGACGCAGTTCCGCGTGATCGAGGCATTGGCCATGGCCGAGGGTTCGGTCGGATGGTGCACGATGATCGGCTGCGACGGCGGCTATGTCACGGCCTTCCTTGATCAGGACGTCGCCCGCGCGATGTATCCCGATCCTCGGGTAGCCACCGGCGCCGCGGCTACCACGACAGGGCAGGCGATGCGGGTGCCGGGAGGCTACCGCGTCAGCGGGCGCTTTCCGTTCGTCAGCGGGTGCCATCACTGTGAATGGGTCTGGTTGGGCTGCATCGTCGTCGAAAATGGGGTCCCACGCGTCGATGGCAACGGCGTCCCCGAAACCCGGCAGTGTCTTCTCCGGTTGTCGCAATGCGAAATCCTGGACACGTGGCACACCACCGGCCTGCGCGGCACCGGCAGCAATGACATTGTCGTACGCGACGAGTTTGTCGAGGAAAAGCATTCGTTCAGCTTCCAGGACCCGAAGCTGATCAAGCGGCCCGGGCCGCTTTACGCATTCCCGTTCATGTTCATGGCGAAGGGTTCTGCACCGGCTCTGGGTATCGCTCGTCACGCGATCGACGTGGTGATCGAGAGTGCGGCGGGCAAACCAGCACGGCGCTACACGGTCGGCGAGCGCATTGAAGCCCCAAAAGTGCTCCGCGACGATGTCTACGTGCAGGAGGCCGTAGGGCGCGCAGAGACGCTGCTCGCTGCAGCCCCCGCGTATTTTTTCGACGTTATGGGCGATCTGTGGGCGACGCTCCTCGACGGGCGGCAGCCTTCCGAGAGGCAGCTTGCACTATTCACCAGCGCCTATCCGCACATCGTTGGCGTCTGCGTCGATGTAGTGCAGCTCGTCTACAAGGCGGCAGGCGGCGCGGCAGTCTATCAGAAGGGACCACTCGATCGCTGCCTGCGCGACGTCCTGACAATGAATCAGCACGTGGTCGGGACGCTGCGAACCTACGAGATGGCCGGTCGCTTGCTGCTCGGTCTCAAGCCGCTCCGCTGGCTCTTTTAAACATCATTCCGTCACCCGCTGCGTCAAACAACAAGCGACTGCGTGTTTTGAAGCTGCCCGCGACACATTTATCGGAGCTGAACATGTCCCTTACCAATTCGCCGAGCGTAGAGACCTGCAAAGGGTATGCTCCCTCCATCACCAAAGTCCCAGGCGTAAGACTCTTCGGCCGCGGATGGTTTCAGTAAAGAAGGCAAGATCGTCTCGATTCGCACTATCTTTGACCCTCGATCGCTAGCACGGGCCAAAGCAGGAGCTTAGCTCACCGCGTCAGGCACCGCGTTCAGCGACAGTAGCGGTAATCCCCTACCCTGAAAGCAAAGGAGGCCTATCATGGTTGCCCAACCGAAGACCGCCGAACCTACCGTCGTCAACGGCATCAATCTCGACGACCTGTTTGCGCTGATTGAGGGCGTCAGGCGGGACCCGGCAAAAAGCATGACAAACTGGCGGGTCATCACGACCTGGCAGGGCCAAACGAGGAGCCGTGCGCAAGTCGAGGGCTTTGGGATCGGTGGAGAGCGGGTGCCGCGTCGGTTCTCGATCGACATCGACGAACCTGGTGAACTGGGCGGAACCAACCGGTTCGCCAATCCGCAGGAGCATCTGTTGGCGTCGCTCAACGCCTGTATGACTGTGGGGTACGTAGCGCAGTGTGCGGTGCGCGGGATCACCCTCGAAAGCCTGGAGATCCAGACCGATGGCGAGATTGATCTCCGCGGCTTCCTTGGAATCGATCCCGCCGTGCCGCCGGGCTACGAGAACCTGAGCTACATCGTCCGCATCAAGGGTAGCGGCACCAAGGAAGAGTTCGCCGAGATCCACGAGGCAGTGATGGCAACCTCGCCCAACTTCTACAACGTGTCCCGGCCCGTGGCCTTCAAACCGACCCTCGTCGTCGAGTGATCGACGACTCGGAGGCGAGGCAGCCGCAGACCAGCGGCTGTCTTGCCGCTTGCTTCCACGATGTCTCCTCGGGGTCATGGGCGGCGGTTCGGCTCAACGCACATGCTTCAGCACTGCCTCAATAAGCAGCCCTCTGCCGGCGCGACTGACGGGCCTCTTAGTAGGCGTCATCCGGTTTCAAGCCGGCAAAGTGGCCCACGAGCATCTCAATTGGGATCAGGCCACGGTGCTCTCTCAGTTGGGCGTCCTGGAACCTCCAGCGGCGGCGGCCGGAGTGGGAAGTGCGGCGCAACTGCTGAAACTTCGGTAACTAACTGCAACGGGCGGCGCCTCCGCAACGGGCCTGGATCACCACCGGAGGAGGCCGAGCCGTTTCGCCATCACCCACAGCGGCTCGGGCCTGCGGTCTGCGGCTCCGGGGCGCGCTCCTTGTAATACTGGTAGATGCCGTCCGGCTCGCGGCTGGCCTGCTTGAGCCAGTCGAGTAGCTGGCGGTCGAGTCGACCTGGCCGTCGTGCTTGCCGTTGGGGAACACCGTCAGTTCGTGCAGGTATTCAGCGCGCCATCCGGCCGCCTTGGAGAGGTGGACAAAGCCGTTCTCAATCGAAGACAGCGTCTTTCGCATCAGGACCGAGCGGTCCACTGCGACCAACACGCTGGAGCCCAGGACATCGCACAACATCAGCAATGTCGAGATGCTGACAGAGGGTGGCGATGTCTGCGAGTTGCGCTTCAACTGGGTAACCTTCAACTATCGGTACAAGATTGTGGACACCTATTTCGGCACCTCCTTCTACACGCTCGACATCGCGGCTGCACAGCCTCTGATCTAGCGGAAGAAGGTCATCCCGAAGAACGATTAGATCCACCATGTGGCGGACATCTACCACATCTGAGCCAACATTCCACTGGCCCGCAGAGCAACTGCCCGGCGGTGTGTCGAGGCCGGGGTTAATCTTTGCGTTTCAAACGTAACCGCATTCCCCGAACCCGACATCGTCGTGTAATTTTCAGTGTCCAAATTCCCATTGTGTCGCGTCGTGCTGCGCGCCCCGGACGCCGCCGCCACAGTATGTGAAATCCGGCGCCATCGTTAACGGGAGGGAGGCCCTTGACATGTCCGATCCGATTTGGATTTCGGCAGCAAACGCCCATCACCCCGAATCCGTTCTGAACAAAATTCGAGCAGAATTTAGTGTGGAAGCGATCAGCCGACCAACCCATTTCTGCACCCTAAAACAACGGTCAAAACGCTACCCATCGTCACCGCAAACGACATTCGGCCTGGCGTTCGCTGCGCCGCTCCGCAAAACAATCGGGCCGTCCTGGCCGTAGCGGTTTATCTCACTATCACGAAGAGAATCACAATGGACACAATAGAACGTCTTTACGCGCCGGTTGCGGAGCGCGCAAGCCGGGATCCGGCCATCGGCGCACCCGACTATAAGGACAGCGCGATTGCGTTGCGCCCGACGGCCGCTGGCGGCTCGTTCTCCTGGGCAATGCATTTCCTGCCGGTCCAGCGTCGCCAAGCCCTGTGCGCGCTTTACGCCTTTTGCCGCGAAGTCGATGGCATCGCGGATGGCGAGGCATCGCACGCGTTGAAGCAGACCCTGTTAGCGAACTGGCGCGGTGAAATCGCTCATCTCTATGGCGGTCGGCCGCGAAACGCTATGACCCTCGGTCTGAGCAAAGCCGTACATCTTTACGGTCTGCAGTGTCACGATTTCCTCGCCATCATCGATGGCGCGGAAATGAAGGTGCAGACCGACATCCGGGCGCCCAGCCTCGCGCAGCTGGATCGCTATTGCGAGCGCGTGGCCGTCGCCGTCGGCCGACTGTCGGTGCGCATCCTCGGTGAGGAAACGGCGGCGGGCGAGCGTGTCGCGGCGGAGCTCGGCCGTGCGTTGCAGCTCACCAATATACTTCGCGATCTCGCCGAGGATGCGAAGCGGCACCGACTATACCTGCCTCGCGAGCTACTGCACGCGCACGGCATATTCGCGACGACGCCGAGTTGGGTGCTGGCACAGCCGGCGCTTCCCGAAGTGTGCCGCGATCTCGTCATGCTCGCCGAACGCCATTACGCGGCTGCGGCTGAGGCAATTGCCGCTTGCCCTCGCTCGACGATGCGCCCAGCGGCCGTGACGCTCGGAATTAATCGCGCCGTTCTTCACGAGCTTCTCGCGCGCGGCTGGCAGCAGCTCGACAACCCAGTACGAATCCCTTTCTGGCGCAGACTGGCTCTCGTGCTTCGTCACGGGCTGACGGGCCGTTGAAGACTGCTGTCTCAACGGAGACCACATCGGCGCGAGGCGCAAGCGACAACCAGTCATGAAGCTCGATCGGCAAGCGGTATCGCCCCTGCTGAGGTCGACAAATCGGAGAAAGTCAATGCAGTATCAAAGCCCGTTTGAGAATTGGTACACCTACAGTACCGTGCACAAGCCGTTGCCGGATTTTACATGCGAAACCGGTCTCGTGCTTTTCCCACCCGAACTCGTGCCGGGTGTCGGCCATCCACTGGTCGACAAGTTGGGAAATCACGCAACGCGCCGTCTGATGATGCGCAAACTGGAGAGCTACAACGCCTTTACCGAGAAACTCGAATACAAAGCCGTAATGGCGGCTTCCATCAAGATCGCTCAGGATCCGCAAGCTTTTGGCTTGAGCGAACAGGCGGGGCGCGAGGCGCGGCTTATTGTGACTGACGAAAGTCACCACGCTTACGTCGCCATCGAACTGATCAAGCGGATCCCTGGATTTTCAGAGCTGCCACCGCTCGCCCCGTCGCAGCCGCCGTTCTTGAGAGGGTTGGAGGAGTTGGAGAAAAGTCTTCCGACCGAGTTCGCCGATGACCTTCTGATCGCGTTCGTCGCGATCTCAGAGACGCTCATTACCTCAATCTTGCGCGGGATCCCGCGTGACCCACGTGTCGTGAGTGGCGTCCGCAATACGGTCCGCGACCATTGCATCGACGAGGCCCGACATCATTCCTATTTCGTCTATGTTGTTCACCAGCACTGGG
>Ga0210406_10000883_pt1 | contig 38981 bp, 26 predicted proteins | sample IncBWC30MmetaG_FD_155454 | JGI IMG/M metagenome (GOLD analysis project Ga0210406, IMG submission 155454) | Forest soil microbial communities from Barre Woods Harvard Forest LTER site, Petersham, Massachusetts, United States - Inc-BW-C-30-M | ecosystem: Environmental > Terrestrial > Soil >... | reverse complement strand
ATCCGTGCCTGGAGGTTTGCTGGGTTCTGGCGCCGGCGAAGTCCGGCGAACGGTGTTTGCGCCAGACGGATTCGTGCCGCTTGCCTGTCCCGCGGCGGCAGGAGAGGCCCCCGTCCCCCTCGGAGTCTTTACCGCGGGCTTTGTCGGCGCCGTGCTCCCCGCCGGCTTCGCGACGGCCCCTGGTGGCTGTTTGTTTTCGGGCTTGAGTTCGGTTGCCAACGCGCTGGCAGCACTGGTTGCCGGTGGCGCTGCTAGAGCAGCGGCATTGCCCGCGGGCTTGTCCGGCACCGAGGGCAATCGTTGCGCCAGGATATCCGCAGCGCGCATGCGAACCGAATCTTCCGCAGTTGCCTGCCTCTCCTGTTTTTCAACCAGCACCAGCACTTCTTCCAGTTTGCTGAGGTCGGCGGCCGGCTTGATTTTGATATTCAGAAACAGATCCTTGCCCCCTCCCACTCTCATGACCGTGCCAACAGGCAATCCCTTGGGAAAAATCTGGTCTCCACCACTGGTCAGCACAGTTTCCCCGACAGGAACCTGTTCATCACTCATCACACGTTCGAGCACGACCTCACCGTTGGAGGTTCCTCGCAGCACTCCTTGCAATCGCGTCTTCTCGAGCAGAGCCCCCACGCCGCTGCTTTCATCGCTGATCAACAACACTTGCGACACAGACGGGTAGACCAGCAGCACCTTGCCCACGATTCCATCACTTGTCATGACAGCCATGTCGCGGCGGATGCCTGCCCGCTCGCCTTTATCGATATAGATGATGCGGGAGTGGTCACTGCCGCTGGAGCCGATAACCTGGGCCGCCACCGTCCGGGAAATGAACTGCTCCTTGAAGGCCAGAAGGGTTTGCAGCCGTCGCGCCTGCGCGGCATCTTCGGCGAGACGCACTTGCTCCAGCCGCAAGTGTTCGATCTGATCCCTGAGCTGGCGGTTTTCGGCGCGGACTCCGCGCAGGTAGAAGTAGTTGTGCCAGAGGTTACCGCTGCTGTTCCCAACCCAGACGACCGTCCGCTCGAAGGGAGTGATTGCGTCCACCGCCCAAATGCGGATCAGGCGGGTCTTTTCCTCATCATTGCCGCTTTTTTTGACCTGCATCGCCAACCCAAGCACTTGTAGAAACAACACTCCTACAAGAATGATCAGGTTTCGGTAACGGCCAAGAACAGATTCCATAACGTCGGTTTCAAGTCTCGAGTTGAGGTTTCCGAGGAAGCAGATCAGGAAGTTTAATGTCCAAGTTCACAGCGCTGCTGCCCATCTGTCCACGCGAAACTTGAAACGTGAACCCCGAAACAGCTACTCGATCGAGATTTTTCTCAGCAGCTTGAAGTCGCTGAGCATTTTGCCCGTGCCCAGCACTACGCTGCACAACGGGTCGTCGGCGATGGAAACCGGCAGCCCGGTTTCTTCGCGGATGCGCTTGTCGAGATTCTTGAGAAGCGCACCGCCCCCGGTGAGGACGATGCCGCGGTCGCTGATGTCGGCCGAGAGTTCCGGAGGCGTCCGCTCGAGCGCCACCCGGATCGCGTTCATGATGGTCGAAACGCACTCGCTGAGAGCCTCTCGGATTTCGCCGTCATCGACGGTAATCGTTTTGGGCACGCCTTCGATCAGGTTGCGGCCTTTGATTTCCATGGTCATCGGCTTGTCGAGCTGGTGGGCGGACCCGATTTCCATTTTGATCTGTTCAGCGGTTCGCTCGCCAATCAGTAAGTTGTATTTCCGCTTCAGATAATTCATGACGGCTTCGTCCATCTGATTTCCGGCCATGCGCACCGAACGCGAATAAACGATGCCACTCAACGAAATCACCGCGATGTCGGTGGTTCCACCACCGATGTCGACGACCATATTGCCGCTCGGCTCGGTGATGGGCAACCCCGCGCCAATGGCCGCTACCATGGCCTGCTCGACGAGGTGCACTTCACTCGCCTTGGCGCGATACGCGGAGTCCATGACCGCGCGCTTTTCGACCTGTGTGATTTCCGACGGCACACCAATCACGATGCGTGGATGCACCAGCATCTTGCGGTTGTGAGCCTTCTGAATGAAGTAATTCAGCATCTTTTCGGTGACCTTGAAATCGGCGATCACGCCGTCTTTCATGGGCTTGATGGCGACGATGTTGCCGGGCGTGCGGCCCAGCATCTCTTTCGCCTCTTTGCCGACCGCCTCCACCTCGCCCGTATTCTTGTTGATGGCAACGATGGAGGGCTCGTTCACGACGATGCCTTTACCGCGCGCATATACAAGCGTGTTGGCGGTGCCAAGGTCGATGGCCAGATCGCTGGAGAAAATGCTGAACAGCGACCGGAGGTTGTGACCGCGTGTCGGTCCTGAATGGAATCCGTTCTTTGACATAGACGAAATACTCTCGCGTCTTTCGACGTGTTGCTTTCCCGGAAATCTTCCCGGAGATCTTTTTCTGTTGGGTGCTGGCTATCTTCATTCTACGGGATCACCGGCACCGCCGTTCCAACCGAAAGTTCCCTAACCCTAAGGGTGGGCCAAACGCAGGCCGCACGTCCCTACTGAATAATGATCTTCTGCTGCTGCGTGTTCACGCCGCCCTGCGCGGTTTGTGCCGTCACTGTAATCACGGCCTCACCGGTGGGCAGAGGCGGCATAAAGTAATGGAAACCGCCGTCCGGGTTGATCATCGGAACTTCACTTCCATTCACCATGACCCGAGCTCCGATTTGCGTCTTGCCCGTTACCTCAATGACATGGCCGTGCTGAATGAACGGGTCCAGTTCCAGTTCGATCGCCTCGGTCTGCTTGCCTTTGGAAATAATTGTGAAGCGATTCTTCTCGCTCTCGACCGATTCTTTACCGGCTGTGCCATAGGACTGCACCATCCAGTAATAGGCGCCCTCTCCCAGACTGGTGACCGTTACCGCCGCCGTATTAACTTTCTTGTCAACGAGTGTAGAAGAAAAGTAAGGGTTGCGGGAGATCCGCAGGCGGTAACCAACTGCATTCGCCATCGGCGTCCAGGAGAACGACACGTCCTTGGTGGGTTCTCCTGCGGAAAACAGCGGCGCCATGTTGGCTGGCGCGATCGGCGTAGGCGGACCAATTTCTTTCGCCTTTTCGAGGTGCGATTGGGTGCCCTGGAAGCTCACTTTTTCCCAGTTGCTGAGTTTCACGGTTTCGCCGTTGCGCGACACCTCGCCGTTGCCTTTTTTCATCAGGATTTCGTGCTGGTCGCTTTTGGGATCGTTATGCACTTGCGCCGCAGAGTCTGGAGACAGTGACGCCGTTGCGCCCGCCACAATCACCTGCGACTTCGAACCTTGGCTGTAGGTTGCGGTCGACAGGTCCACCGTTCCCGTGCTGACCGCGACCGCAACGTTTGTCTGTTGCTGATCGTTGGCCGAGTTCTCTTCGATGACAATAAGGGAGTCCTGCTTCACGGTGTAACTGGTGCCGTCGTTGAAGACGACCTTCGCCATCCCCTCCGAACCGGTCTGGACAACGTCGCCCTTTTCCAACGGGATGTTATAGTCGGCGGTCACCCAACTATTGCCACTCCCCTTCTTTACCCGCACGGTGCCGTCGAGCGCAGTGAAGTGGGCCTGTTGCGCTGTCGAAGTCCCCGATCCGGCCGCCGGAGCCATGCCTGCCACACGCTCCAGCAGTTTGCTGCCTACATTTTCACCCGCCTTCAGGCTGTTCTCGGTGAATTGCGGAAACGTAAATCGCAGGACAATAAAGAACACCGCGATGCCTGCCAGTATTAGCAGTATCACGCTGCGGTATGTCACGGTCGTCCACGCTACGTGGACTCCCGATTTGCGATTTGCGGAAGACACTTGGCCCAAGAAACCTCAGTGAATATGCGGTAAAGAGCAACGTTAGCACAAGCAAAACAGAGGATAGAACAGGTAATCAGTTTGGGACGTTACCTTGGTTTCACAGCACTCCCCGATCGTCACCGGGTTCCTGGGCAGCGCCGAGCGTTTGCCGAGCAAACATGGAAGGGCAGGCTCGAGTCAGAGGCTCGCTTGCCGCACCTTCGTGGCGAGTTGTAGCATCAGTTCTTAGGGACTTATAAGGAGAGAACATGGCAACCGACACTTTGACCAGCCCTCCCACGCTCAGCTACGGCCCAACCAAAGTTTTCAAGAATTTCATCGACGGCGAATGGGTGGAGTCTTCGACCGGTCAGACATTCGAGAATCGCAATCCTGCCGATACGCGTGACCTGGTCGGCATCTTCCAGCAGTCCGCCAAGGCCGACGTGGACGTTGCCGTCGCTGCCGCCAAGCGCGCCTTCAGCAAATGGCGACTGGTTCCCGCACCTCGCCGCGCTGAGATCGTTTTCCGCGCCGCTGAGATTCTGATTGAGCGCAAGGAAGAATATGGCCGTGAGATGACCCGAGAGATGGGCAAAATTCTCGCGGAGACGCGCGGCGACGTCCAGGAAGCCATTGACGCGGCCTACTACAACGCCGGCGAAGGCCGCCGCCTATTCGGTCCGACAGTACCTTCGGAAATGCCCAACAAGTTCGCGATGGCCCTACGGCAGCCGGTTGGCGTGTGCGGCATGATCACGCCGTGGAATTTTCCCATGGCGATTTCTTCCTGGAAGCTTTTGCCGGCGGTCGTCTGCGGCAACACTTGCGTCATCAAGCCCGCTCAGGACACCCCGCTTTCCACCTTTAATCTGGTTCGCGCACTCACGGATGCGGGCCTGCCCCAAGGCGTAATTAACGTCGTGACCGGATTTGGAGTGGAGGTCGGCACACCGCTCGCAGAGCACAGCCACGTTCGCGCGATTTCTCTGACGGGATCGACGGCTGTGGGTCGCATCATCGGTGGGATCGCGGCAAAGAGTTTCAAGCACTGTTCGCTTGAACTCGGCGGGAAGAATCCCATGATTGTCCTCGATGATGCCAACCTCGATCTCGCCATCGAAGGCGGGCTCTGGGGTGGCTTCGGCACGACCGGCCAGCGCTGCACCGCAACCAGCCGCATCGTCGTGCAAAAGGGGGTTTACCGGGAATTCATCGAGCTCTACGTAAATCGCGCCAAGAAGCTGAAGGTTGGCAATGGCCTGGATGAAACCGTGCAGATGGGACCTGTCATTAACCAGAAACAGCTTGAAACCGACCTGAGTTATGTCGAGATCGGTCAGAACGAAGGTGCGAAATTGGTCTGCGGCGGCCATCGCCTCGACCAGGGCGAATACCAGCATGGCTGGTTCATGGAACCGACCGTCTTTGTCGATGTCGATCCCAAGATGCGCATCGCGCAGGAAGAAATCTTCGGGCCCGTGGTCTCAATCATCCCCTGCGATGATCTCGAAGACGCCATTGAGATCGCGAACGGGGTCGAGTACGGCTTGTCGTCCTCGCTTTATACCAAGGACGTAAACAGGGCTTTCGCCGCGATACGCGATCTGTATGCCGGCATTACTTATATCAACGCGCCAACCATCGGAGCCGAAGTGCATCTGCCCTTCGGCGGTACGAAAGCCACAGGCAACGGCCACCGCGAGGGGGGAATCGGCGCTATCGATTTCTACACGGAGTGGAAGTCGGTCTATGTGGATTACTCTGACAAGCTGCAGAAGGCGCAGATCGACCGCCAAGATTGATTTCTGCCCACCGAGTACGCAGAGGAACACGGAGGGTGGCTGGCTTCTGGGTTGCTCTGTGCTCCCTGTGTTTTAAGCCATTGCCGTGATTTCTGTGCGCCCTCCGTGTCCTTTGCGGTTAGAATTTCATCATGCCGGTTATTCAAGCTCGCGAAATTTCCGCCGCCTCCCGCCTCGAAAATGTCCGCTACGCCATCCGCGACCTGGCATGCGTGGCCGACGAGGTCGTCAAGCAAGGCCACAAAGTTCTCGCGCTCAACGTCGGCGATCCGCTGAACTTCGATTTTCAAACTCCGCCGCACATTATCGAGGCTGTGTACAAGGCGATGCGCGACGGCAAGAATGGATACGCGGCGTCTCCTGGAATCCCCGAGGCCTTGGAAGCGATTCGTAGCGAGGCAGAGCGTAAGGGCATAACGACGGTGCAGGATGTTTTCGTCACCGCCGGCGTAAGCGAGACCGTGGACCTCTGCCTCTCCGCGCTCGTCAATGCCGGCGAAGACGTTCTCACTCCAAGCCCTGACTATCCGCTGTACTCGGCGGTTCTCTGCAAGCTTGGCATCAAACTCAATGCCTACGATCTGAACGAAGAAGACGCCTGGCAGCCCGAGCTCGCTGACATCGAACGCAAGTTCACGCCGCGCACTCGCGGCATTGTGTTGATTAATCCGAATAATCCGACCGGATCGTTGTGCACGCGGCAGATGCTGGAGCAGGTCGCCGAACTGGCGCGCCGCCACAACCTGATCGTCTTCTCGGATGAAATCTACGACAAGCTGATTCTCGACGGAACACCGCATATCGCTTTTGCCTCGGTGGCACCGGACGTGCCTTCGGTGACCTTCGGCGGCATGTCGAAGAACTACCTCGTTCCCGGATGGCGCATCGGTTGGGGCATCATCTCCGGCGACGCTGGCGCGGTGAAGACCTACACAGCGGGCGTCCATCGTCTGTTGCGGGCGCGCCTCTGCGCCAACCATCCCCAACAGTACGCGATCAAGCCCGCGCTGGAAGGCCCGCAGGATCATCTCGCCGAGCTACAGCGCAAACTACGTTCCCGCCGCAACCTCACTCAGAAATGGTGTGAGTCAACGCCCGGAGTGAGTTGCGTCGCTCCGCGCGGCGCGTTCTACGCCTTCCCCCGCATCGACATCCCGGAGAGCGACGAGATCTTCGTGAAGGAACTCATCCGCCAGAAACACGTCATGGTGGTTCATGGTTCGGGCTTCGGCCAGAAACCGGGCACACAGCACTTCCGCATTGTGTTCCTACCCGATGAGAAGACGCTTACCAAGGCCTACGGGTCGATCGGAGATTTCATTCAGGAAAGATACAAGAAGCTTTGATCGCGAAGTGCTCGAAGAAAATCCGCAAAGAATCGCAGAAAAATCAGGGAATTAGTTTCCTTTGCGCCTTGGCTCTTACGATTGTCTTTTTCTGCGCAGGATTAGCCTCCAACGTTCGGTAACCGCAAGTCCCTGAACGTTCGCACCTTTCTCTTTGCCCCCGAATCTGGTTAAATCGTGAAGAAAGGGCAGTCGTTATCAGCGAGCTCGGGTTTCTACAATTGTGGTCGACATTCACTCTCACATCCTGCCGGAAGTAGACGACGGACCTAAAACCTGGGACGTCTCGGTCGCCATGTGCCGGGCAGCGGCGGCCGACGGCATCACCCACATGGTGGCCACGCCCCATGCCAACGACCGTTATCACTACGATCGCGAATATCTGCAGGGGGTGCTCGCTCATCTGCAGCAGCTGGTCGGAGATACGCCGAAACTAAGCCTGGGATGCGACTTTCATCTTTCTTACGAAAACCTGCAAGACGCTTACGCCCATCCCACTCGTTACGTGATCGAAGGGACGCGATACATGCTGGTCGAGTTCAGCAACTACAGTGTGCCTCAGCAGACCTCGGATTCGTTTCAAAAACTGGGCGATTGCGGAATCACGCCGATCATCACCCATCCGGAGCGCAACCCGATTCTGCGAGAAAGCCTTCAGCGTGTCGTGGAGTGGGCCGAGCAGGGCTGCATCATTCAAATTACCAGCTCCGCGCTGACCGGATCGTGGGGCGAACGGGCGTGGAGCGCCGCGCGATGGCTGCTTCAACACCAGGCCGTACACGTGCTTGCCACCGACGCGCATGAAACGGAAAAGCGTGTCCCGATTCTTTCCCAGGGGCGCGACGCCGCCGCCGAAATCTGCGGCGAAGAAATTGCTCAGGCCATGGTCGAAGGAAATCCGAGCGCGATCATCAACAACCAACCCTTGCCGTACTTCCCACGTCCGGTGGCGACCAGCTACCGCAAGAGCAGCAATTAGCCATCAGCATTTGGTCGTACCAGTTTCGAGGAAGTTCCCATCATGAGCGCGGAGCATCCAGCCGAGGGCACGGGCGCAGCGCAGCTAAATGCCCCGTCCTGATTGCTGGGTTTCCTACTGCGGGCGGGAAATATCGCTCTGGTTGGACGTCGGAGTGGTGGTGGTTTCTGCCGTCGGCGGCGCGCTGTGCGATGTTGTGGACACTGGCTCCGCGCGCGGCGCATCCGGCGTCGTGGTCATCGCACTCTCAGGATTTAGAAGATGGTCCTTGCTTGGCCCGAGACCCAGCTTGATCAAAGCGCGCGAATCGGGAACCGTCTTGCTCTGCCAGCCGTGGTCGGCCTGGTAGCGGCGCATGGCTTCTTCGCTAGCCGGGTTCCAGGTGCCGGTAGCTTCCCCGTTCAGATAGTGTTCGCGAATGAGGGCTTCTTGAATGGCTTGGGCTCTTGCGGAGTCTATTTTTTGCTGGCCGCGAACCCGCGCGGATTTCTTCCGCGAGCGTTTACCTGTCGAGCGAGTCTTGCTCGCACTGGCCGAAGCGGTGGCCGTGTGGTGCTTGGTGGTCGAAGTTTTTTTCGCGGTTGCATCGGTCGTCGAATCGGCGGCCGAAGGCAGGCAGGCGCACACAGTTAACAGCGCGCACACCCCAATGAAAACTGCCCTCCGAATTTCAGCCCAAACGCGCACTACTGAACTCCTCAAACAGACCTTCAGTCGGAAGACTCCCGCAAAGTAAAAGCCCAACTGGATGCTGACACTGTAATCATCCTTGATTGGAGGCTACAGTGCCAGTTCCCATTGAGCCTTTTAAGTTACGGAAGTGTACCGGCCAGGAAGATCGTCCCATCCTGTCGCGACGAGCCCCGCGACCGAACCAGGAACACAACATCCTGTCCGCTCTTCAGGTTGGCCTCGACTTTGGCAAACTCCTCTTCGTTGTTCACCGGCTGCTTATTGACTTCCAGGATGATGTCGCCGCGTCCCAGGTTTACATCTTCCGCGAACGAGCCCGGCTTCACATCCTGTACGATGACGCCTTTCCCTGACGCCATATCAAGCCGGTCCGCCATCTCGGGCGTGACTTTGCGCACGGTCACCCCGAACTTGCTCTGCTTGGGGGCGCTTTCGTCACCGTTCTCCTGCTCATCGCCGAGACGCGCGGCAAACAGTTTGGCCCGATCGGCGATGGTCACGCTTGTTTCCTGCGATTTGCCGTTGCGCAGGAAAGTGAGATTCACCTTGGCCCCTGGCTTGCGCGAGGCGATGTCGGCCACCAGCTCCGATCCCTTGCTTACTTTCTTGCCATCCACGGTCGTAATGGTGTCGCCGACTTTCAGACCGGCCTGGTCGGCAGGGCTGCCGGCTACCACGCTGGAAACCGTGACGCCGGTTCCCGAGCCATACACGCGGGCAATCGCCGGATTCTCCACGGCGTCAAACATAATGCCGATCGAGCCGCGCGAAACCTTGTGTTCCGGCCCCGTCAACTGGTTGTAAACATCGACCACGGTTTTCGAGGGCAGCGCAAAACCGACACCCGCGTAGGCGTTGGTTTCGCTCAGAATCGCCGTGTTGATGCCGATCACTTCACCGTTCATATTCACGAGCGGGCCGCCTGAATTGCCGGGATTGATCGCTGCATCGGTTTGAATGAAAGTCTGGAACTGACGACCGGGAACGATGTCACGGCCCTTGGCAGAAACAATTCCTGCCGTTACCGTTTCTGACAGCCCAAACGGGCTGCCCACGGCCAGAACCCAATCCCCGACCTGCATGCTGTCGGAATTTCCCATTTTCGCAGACGGCAAGGCGCGATCCATATCGACCTTGATCACGGCAAGATCTGTCTCCTGGTCGGTGCCGATCACCTTGGCGTCGTGCTGCACGCCCGGAGGATCATCTTCGAACCGCACGCGAATACGGTCCGCTTTCTCGACGACGTGCCGGTTGGTAACGATGTATCCCTTGGGGTCAACGATGACGCCCGAACCCAAGGACCGCTCACGGATCGGACCGTCGTTCGGCGTTCCGGGAACAGCCTGGCCGCCGGGACCACCGAAGAAGTGGTTGAAGAAATCATCCATCCCGCCGCCGCTGTCATCGTCGTCGGGATTCTGTCCACGACGTCGGTGCACATTCTTGATGGTCGATTCCGTGTTGATATTGACCACGCTCGGCTCTAACTGTTTCGCGATTTGCGAAAAAGTGTTTGACATCTGCTGCGGCGAGGGCAGAGAAAGCGGTGTCGCATCGCTCTTTTGCCCCTCTTTCCCTTTAACGCCGTAGGAAATGACCGTTCCGATTAATATGCCGACGGAAAGCGTTGCCAAAATGCTGAGCGTATAGGCCCAGCGATGAGCCTTTATGCGCATCCACATTGCGCCCGAATCCATATGTCTACTTGCCTCCGAAACTTGTCTAAACCCTTATAGTATACCCATTTGAAGAATGCGGTCGGGCTCTGAACTCGCACCGTGCGTTTCCACAATTGCAGGAACTTCCCACTATTAGACGCATAAAGCGGCGAAACCGTTTCGCGCTGTATGGATTTGGTCGAGGTTTACGCCCGAGGCAGTTTAGCCACAAATTGCGGACGTCTCAGTTCGACTCATATACGGTCTTGCCGCCGACCACCGTGCGCAGCACCTTGGTTTCCAGTAATTTTTCAGGAGGGGAAGAGGTGGGGTCGCGGTCGAGGACGACAAAGTCGGCCAGCATTGCCGGCGCCAACTTGCCTTTTTCTTTCTCGTCGAACTCCGCAAACGCCGAACCCGTGGTATAGGCCGCGAGTGCTTGGTCCATCGTCAACCGCTGTGCCGGAAAGTATTCCTGCTTCCCATCCTCGCTGTGCCGAGTGACCGCCGCGTAGAGGCCGCGGAACGGCGTGACCGGTTCCACTGGATTGTCCGTGCCGAAGGCCAGCGTCACCCCCTTATTCAGGAAGGCAAGCCATGCATACGAAGTTGCAGCCCGCTTCGGACCTAGCCGGTCTTGCGCCCAGCGCATGTCGGTGAGCAAATGACTCGGTTGCATCGAAGCAATGACTTTCAGCGCTTTGAACTGGGCAATTTGCGCCGGCGTCGTCACTTGCGCATGTTCGATGCGCAGGCGAAAATCTTCGCCTCCGTTGGGCGCTTTCACGTGAGCCTCGCGTGCCGCCTTCTCGGCGCCGGCAAAGGCATCGAGCGCCATCTGCACTCCTTTATCGCCAATCGCGTGAAAGCCAATCTGGAAGCCCGCCAGCACGCGCTCTTTCGTCATTTCGTTCAACTTCTCAGCCTCGTAGCGGGGCAGGCCGGAGTTCTTCGGATCATCCGCATAAGGCTCGAGCAGTGCAGCCGTGTGCGATCCGAGCGAGCCGTCCATGAATCCCTTCAGCATCCCGGTGTGCAGCATGAAATCTGTCTGCGGATGCGATTCGCGCTTGCGGCTCAACTCTTCCACCGACTCGTCAAACGGCAGCCATTCGGTGATGCGCGCCGTCAGCTTGCCTTCCTTTTCCAGTTCTTCGAAGACCTGAAAACTCTCCCAGTTTGGCGAGTAATCCTGCACGGAGGTCACGCCATGCTCTGCCAGATCCGCCAGAGCAAGCTCAAGCCCGTCCCGGCGACGTCGGTGAGTTGGCTTTGGAATCACGCCCAGAATCGCTGCCTGAGCCGTTTCCCGCAAAATTCCTGTGGGCTCGCCATTCTCGTTGCGATCGATCCGCCCACCCTGCGGATTGCGGCTGGCCAGCGTGATGCTTCCCAACTGCAAAGCGCGCGTGTTCGCAACCGCAATGTGACCGTCGATTCTCACCAGGAATACAGGATGTCCGTTCGAAACTTCGTCGAGATCAAAGCGCGTGGGCGTGGCCTTCACCGGCCAAAGCGTTTCGTCCCAGCCCGCCCCCTGAATCCAATCGCCTGCCTTTGACTCTTCCACCTTCTTCGCAACTCTCTGTCGCAGTTCGTCCAGCGACTTTACGCCCGTCAAATCGACGCTCAACTTCGTCATGCCGGCATCGTCAAGGTGCAGGTGAGCATCGTTGAATCCCGGCATCACGAAATGTCCACCCAGATCTACCACCTGGGTCTGCGGACCTTTCAGCTTCTCAAGGTCCACCGTCTTGCCGACCGCTTGTATACGGTCGCCGCGAACCGCAATGCCCTCTTCCCGCGTAATCGAACTGAACTGCGAGTTGGCGGGCACGCCCGTATACACATTCGCGTGCTCGAAAATGATGTCTGCTTTGGGCTTGGCATCCGGCGTTCCACCGCCAGAGGAATTCTGCGCCAGGCATGGAAGGCCGAACGCCAGAAGGGCGGACAGAAACAGAGACCATGGCAAGAAAACCTTCCTGCCAGCCAGGATCCGGCTCAGAAAAGGAAAAAGACAACTGCGGGAGGGCACGCGTTCAGCCGCACCCTCGAATTGCGAGAAGAGCACGGCTTCCGGCGTTCCGTTGAGCCCCATAAAAACACAGGGCTTTAACCCCTGAGATACTCGGCCATGCCGATGCCCCAACATCATGAAGCCTCCCCTGACATCAAACTCGCTCCCCCACCCCGGCAAGCGCGAGCATGGTCAGCAAAATTCGCTTCAACCCCAGGTCGCGTCCGTTCGAGTCGAACCATTCCTGCAGAGTATGTGCCCCTCCACCGGACCCGCCTCCGCCGATGGCGATCGCTTCTTGTCCGAGCGAGAGTGGAATGTTTGCATCCGTCGAAGCCCGCTGAACCTGCGCGGCATTCGACAGTTGCGCGTCCACCGCGCGCACGACCTGTAATATCCGTGCTCCCGCCCGCAACTCGCCCGCCGGACGGTTCCCGATGACTACCACCTCGCAACTTACTCCGGTCGGGCGCCTCTGAACAGAAGACCGCATCTCGGCGGCTACAGTTTCATCTTCAACCGCGCGGTTCAGCGCGAGGCGCAGCGATTGTTCCAACCGCTCCATCTCCGTCATCGAGGTCGAGCGAATGTCTACCTTCATGCTCGCCGACTCCGGAATCGAATTTACCGAGGTCCCCCCACGAATGACTCCAATGTTGAACGTCGTTTTGGGAGTGGTGGGCACCGGCATCGCCGTGAAAGTTTCGATCGCCTTGGCCAGAATCACGATCGGATTCGGCGCCCCAAAGTCGCTCCACGAATGTCCGCCGGGCCCGCGCACGATCACTTCAAACCGGCGACTGCCGAGCGCTTCGGCCACAACCGTATCTGCGCCGGCTCCGTCGAGCACCAGACTGTACGCAATCGAATCCTTCCAGCGTGGCGTTGAAAAAATGTGCCGCATGCCGCGCAGATCGCCTTCGCCCTCTTCGCCTACATTCCCGATAAAAACAAAGGGCAGCGCATGCCGGATTCGCACCGTCCGCATCAGGGCCGCAACTCCCAGCATCGCAGCTACTCCTGCGCCGTTGTCGGAAACTCCCGGGCCGTAAATCCGGCTTCCTTGCTGGCGAATATTCAGCGGCGTGTTCGCCGGAAACACGGTATCGATGTGCGCGCTCAGTGCTACGTAGCGCCGGCCAAAGCCAGGATGCGTGCCGAACACGTTTCCCACGTCGTCGATGCGAACATCATCCAATCCAACTTCGCGAAAGCGCTCGGCCAGCCACGCTGCGCGCGCCGACTCTCCAAAGGGCGGCGCCGGAATTCGCGCCATCTCCATTTGCCAGTGCGCCAGTTGTGGTTCTTGGGTGCGAAACCAATTAAAGGCCGAACGCACCTCAGGCGAGGCCGCCAGACGCGCTACCTCCTGATGCACAGTAGGCGCAAGATCCGGCAAATCCGGGTGCGGGGGAGTCGGGCTCATGAGATAGGTATTGCATAAGTTTACAACGCATCGGCAGGGAATGAGAATTGGCTAACAGGTTACGGAAGATGATTCCGGACCAGCTGCGCAAGGGGCCTGGGGATTGTCCTACGGCTGGTCCCGGCAGTCCCCTTGGTTTTACGGCGCCCATGCCGATTGGACACTCAAGCCATGCGGCCTTAGGCAAGGAGTTTCTCAACCTCGGAAATGGCTGCGGAGTGTCTTTGGTCACCGCGACCTGAGATTGGAACCCATCGGAGACCGCACTCCGTCAGTACGTCTTCGAAACGCTTTGTCATCCACTGCCGGATCGTCTCACCATCTCGCAATCCATCTTGCACGAAAGGCAGGTCGCAACTCGTAAGAAGGTAAAGATCGTGGCGGTGCGACGCGGCAATCGCTTCCACATCGGATGATCGACAGCCCATATAACGCTCATGCCATATCCCCGTAGCTAGAACGTCGGTGTCGCATATAAGAATACGGTTCGCTTCGCGAGCCAGAACATTTTCCTGCTGCTTGTGGGCAATCTGCGTAAACTCCTCGCTGCGCCACTGGTAAGTCCATTGGCGATCCCCACGGGCCAGTTCCACACACTCTCCCGGACCGCCAGCCAAACCGACGCTGCGCCAGTAACAAAACCCAGGATTTCCGTCCACGTCATTTCGGAATGCTATAGGAGGGAAGGCGAAGATCCTGCACCGCGCTCGACGGCGGCCGCTAACTTGTTTACGGTCGGCACTCCGATCCCGTGTCGCGCCGCGCCCCGCAGGATCGCTCCTGCGATTGCGTCCAGTTCCGGGGTCTTGCCCTGGGCCACGTCTTTCTGCATGGAACTGCGCATATTCGCCGGCATCTTCATCATGGACGCGATGATGGACTCCGCGTCAACCTTCGCGCCCTCTGCCAGGGCAACGGCGCATGCTTCCCGCACGCAAGCTTTTAGTTGCTGATTCCACTCAGGGTCAGCGATCACCGCGCCTGTGGTGCGATCCGCAGCCGTCGTTGTCAAGGCGAACGGGGCCAGAAATACGATCTTGCTCCACATCAATGTCGGCTCGTCATCGACGAACCGGCACTCGAATCCCATTTTTTGAAGCTCGTCGATCGTCGTGCCCAGCAGACTTCGCCCGGCAGAAGATACATTGAGACGGGCAAACGGAGTCCGATGCACGATGTGGCCCGGTGCAATTCGTTCCGACTCGACGGCAATGGTGGCAGCGATGATTTTGTCGGCGCCGTATTTCGCGCGCAGCAATGCCAGATGATCGATGCCATTCAAGAGCGGGACAATCGCTCTAACCGAGTCGGGTTCGGTGAACGCAGCCAGGGCTGTATCCAGTTGCGTCGCCTTCACGGTGATCCATAGGACGTCGGCGGCTGGAACTTTCGCTGCGTGCCCAACAGGAACGCTGAAGTTTCCGAAAGCGCTTTCGATCTGAAGTTCTTTGGGATATTGATCGAGTGATTCCGGCCTCACCACCATCGTCACCGGAGCGCCCGATCGCGCCAGGCAGGCGCCCATCAGTCCGCCTACTCCGCCGGCGCCTAGAATCGCATGTCTCGGGGGAGGCATGGCGCGTTACTTCTTCTCCGCCGCAGACGGGACGCACTCCAGAATCTCGGCCTCGCTCAGTGTGTGATCACTCTGTTTGGCTCGCTGATAGATGCGCTCCACGACTCCATCGCTCACCGGGATGCCGTGCCGCTCCAGCCACCACAGCACATTCGATTTTCCGCTCATTGGGCCGATGTCAATGATCTGCTCAAGCCCGAACACATGAGAAGGCACACCCGAATACACCGTATTGGCCAAAACCACATCATCTTTGTGATACGCCTTGATGATCGCCGACGCGTGCACGCCTGTAGCCGTGCGGAACGCATCGTCGCCCACTACGGGGTAGTTCGCCGGAATCGGCACTCCCGTCGCCCGCGATACCGCCTGGCAATACTGTTTCAGCTTGGTCAGGTCCTGCCGATCCCAAGGCGCAATACCCATGAGCTTCAGATTCACCAGCATCTGATCCACCTGCGTATTTCCGACCCGCTCTCCGAGACCAATGGCGCATCCGTGCACGCAATTCGCGCCGGCGATGAGGGCCGCCATCGAATTCGCGATCGCCAGACCGCGGTCGCTGTGCCCATGCCAGTCCACGCGAATGTTCTCGCCGGAAGGCTTCACGCATTCCTCGATCACAAATCGCACCAGTGCCAACGCACCCATTGGAGTCGCGTGCCCTGCCGTGTCGCAAATGCAGATCGCTCGAGCACCGCAATTGATCGCGGTCGTATACAGCAGCTTCACCGTCTCCGGGTCGCACCGGCTTGTATCTTCGGTGACATACATGACGTCAAGCCCCAGCGAAACCGCATATTTGACGGCCTTCTCCGTCGTATGCAGAAGAAAATCATCGCTCCATCCTTCGGTGAATCGCCGAATCGGGCTGGATCCGATGAAGGTTGCAGCTTCAATGCCGAGCCCGGTCTGCTCGACGATCTCGGCAATTGGGCGAATGTCGCTTTCGTGGGTCCGCGCGGCGCAGTTGGCGCGAATCTTCATCTTGTTGCTGGCGATCTCGCGCGCCAACGCCGTAACCGCTTCAACCGAGCGCAGCCCCGCGCCAGGTAAACCGAGATCGAGCGAGTCGATCCCTAACGCCTCCATCAAATGAAGAATTTCGATCTTTTCGGCAATCGACGGATCGCGCACCGAAGGCGACTGCAGGCCATCGCGCAGGGTTTCGTCGTTGATCAGCACTGGCCCATCCGGCTTGAGGCCCGGAGGGTGGTTCTGGTTCCAGTCGTAAATCAGGTCGGGAGTGTGCATGCAAAGTAACTCTTAAGCTGTTAGCCTCTAGATCTCAGCCTGTAACAACCACAGCGGAAGTTCTAGCGCAATTGGCACCAATTTCGCTCGAGGTTCAGAGGATGCCAAACTCCTGATCTGGACCTCAGGCCAACAAAACACGATTAGCCGGATTCTAGCTGAGAGCTAAAATCAAGAGCCAACCGCTTGTTTACTTCTCCTTCGGCGGCAGCGTCAATCCGAACACAGAAATCATCCCTTGCCCCGCAACGTTTACCTTCGCCTCCCCTGGATTCGGCAGATACAGGGTCTTGCAGTGCTCGCAACGATAGACCTCGGCGTCGCGACCCCAAGCCTTTTCCGCGTCGCCGCACGCCTGCTCCAGCACATCCGTCGTATAGAACCACCGCTTCAAATGCCCGCCACAGAATTTGCCCTTTTCGTTTTTCTCGTTGCAGGCGCGCTGCCCAGCCTTCTTGACCTTGACTTTGTGGTTGGGAAGTTGTGGAACATTCTGCGGGCCAGAAGCGGTCACTTCGCTAGTCGCCAAGGACGTATCCCCTCGTTCGAGCGGCCCAAAGGCCGCCAGATTCGGCCTAACCCGGTCATTGTAACTGAAACCTTGCCGGCGAAACACGGGCGGCGACAACGCCGGGAATATTTCGCCAACTACGCTGGTCAAAACTCGCGCTTGGGCTTTGCCTGCTCGGCACCTACGCACCCGGCCTCGATTTCGGCCACATAGAAATTTTCTCCCTTCACCGGCGCGTGCGCCAACCGTCGGAGCATAGCAATCTGTCCTACGTGCGTGAGCGCATCGGCAATCGGGCCCTGAAATAGTTTTTCGAAGGGAACCTGCACCGGATCGCTCGACGCCAGGAAGTCGTCAAACTTCTTCAGCGCGGTGAAAAACCGCTCCACCTCCTGGTCCCAGGGCGAGGGTTTCGAATCTTTCCACTTCTGTTGGCCCGACGCAATCGAAAGTGCCCACTCCAACAGATCGCCCAAATGCGCCAGAATCTGGCCTGGCGTGCGCACTCCCTCGCCTGCCCGAAATTCAGAGAAATCGTGCGGCACGTTCCGCACGGCCTTCCCGCCTCGATAAGCCAGGGTGGCCAGGGTGTGTCGGAACATTTCTCTTTTGGGGTCATCACTCCGGCTGGTATCGGTAGGATTCTTCATGGCGACAAGATTACACTGGAGCTTAGGGGAACGAAAACCATGGCGAGGGAACGCAATTTGGACTTGCCCGAAGCAGCCGCAACTCAGGCTCGCCCACCTCAGGCAAATGCAGCACACTCTGGTTCAGGCACGCGGGTTTCGGTAAGCCGGGAAAACGCCGAGCACTATCGCTGGGGAGTGGACTGCGACGGTTGGCATCTCGTGAAAGATAAGCAACTGAGCGTGATCGAAGAAGTCATGCCGCCGGGCACAGCCGAGGTTCGCCATCACCACGAGCACTCTCAGCAGTTCTTCTACATTCTGACGGGTGAAGTTTTGATGGAAATTAACGGCGAGAACACGCTGATTCCTGCGGGAAGTGGAGTCCGAATCCTGCCAGGCACACGACACCAAATTCGCAATCCGTCCTCCAGCCCAGTGAGATTCCTGGTTGTCTCGCACCCTCCCAGCCACGGTGACCGCATTGATGACTGACGACACTCACGCGGTGATCGACCGGCCGGCTTTCCAGCCACCGAGGCCGGCCGCGTGGTCACAACTGCTGCCGTCTCACCACCCCCGCTGCTCGCAGGGCCCCGCGCACGCGAGTCGCCCAATTGGCCGCGAATTGCATGTCCAGAAAACCTTCCATTTGCCGCCGGAAGGTCTCGCCGTAGCCGTGCCACCAGACTTTTTTCATCCCCGGCATGCGGTCCATATCCAGATATTTCACTCTCACCATTTCGTCAAGCCCGAAACGCCCGTGGGTGCGGCCGACGCCGCTCGCCTTCACACCGCCATGCGGAGCCTCGCTGATTCCGAAACACGAGATCACGTCATTCACCATCACGGTGCCTGCAAGGATACGCCGCGCCAACTTCTCGCCGCGTTTACAGTCAGGCGTCCACACACTCGCGGCCAAACCATATTCGGAGTCGTTCGCCAGCCTCACCGCTTCGTCGTCGTCCTCGAACGCCATTACGGGTAGCACCGGGCCGAAAGTTTCTTCCCGCATGATCCGCATCTCTTGCGTCACGTCGGCCAGCACCGTGGGAGCATAGAAGTTGACACCCAGCTCTGGCAGCCGCGTTCCGCCCGCAAGAACCCGTGCGCCGCGCGCCTTCGCATCTTCCACGTGCGATTCGACAATCCGCACCTGCGGCTCCTGGATCAGCGGACCGACGTCGGTGTGCGCATCCATACCATTGCCGATGCGCAGCTGCTTCGTCTTCTCCGCGCAGGCCTTGGCGAAAGATTCGTACAAACTGCGATGCACGTAACAGCGCTCGACCGACAAGCACGCCTGCCCCGCGTTCACGAATGCTCCCCACACGGCTGCGCTCGAAGCCACGTCCACATCGGCGTCGTCGAGGACGAGCATGGGATCTTTTCCCCCGAGCTCCAGTACCACCGGAAGCAAGCGCTCCGCCGCGGAGGCCGCGATTCGCTTCCCTGTGGCAACGCTACCCGTAAACACCAGCTTGTCGATCGGCGAACGCAACAACGCCGCCCCCGCCGGTCCCTCGCCCACGACCACCTGAAAAACATGTTCGGGCACGCCGGCCGCGTGCAGCAATGAGGCCAACTCCAGCGCGACTAAAGGCGTCAACTCCGATGGCTTTAGCACAACCGCGTTGCCCGCGACCAGCGCAGCTAGCGTCTCGGTAGCCGGAATCGAGAACGGATAATTCCAGGGCGAGATGATCCCGATCACTCCGTGCGGTTCACGCACCAGCCATCCACTCTTCAACTTCGTCACCAAGTTGCCGTGAGGCACTGGCTCATCGCGCAGAAGACCCCATGCGTTGTCGATGAGGAATCGAGCCGCGTCCAGCACCACCAGCACTTCTGTGACGAGCGCCTCCACCAGTGGTTTGCCGACTTCGCGCGTAATGGCAGCCGCAATCTCAGACTTCTTCGCGTACAGCTTTCCTTGGAACTCGCGAATCAGCTCGATCCGCCGCCGCAACCCGAGATCCGCCCAAGCCACCTGAGCCACACGAGCACGCGTCACGGCGGCCTCGACCTCCCCTGCGCCCGCACAATCAAGTTCGCGCAGAACTTCACCCGTCGCCGGATTCACCGATGCAAGCCTCCGCGCCGCGATTTGTAGATCCGAAGCCATAAATAACTCCTCGTCCGTAGAGACGCAGCTTGCTAGGTCTCAGTTCCCGATTCGAGAAACCTGCCGACCGAAGACTCGCCAAACCCAGGCGTCGGTTCGCCCCTGGCACTCGGGACCACAGAAGCTGCCCTCAACTACGCGTCCCAAGCCTCCCATGCGATGCCTTTTGGACCGCATCATCAACGGGAAGTTGCGCTCGCCCAGACTGCCACCTTGCAACTTCCCGTTGATGATGCGGTCCGCATCCCCGAATTCTATCGACTCGAATCTCAAATTCAGGACAAAATCTGCCCCAACTGGAGTGACTAGGCACCCCTTGTCAATGGAATCGTTCTTCAACTGATTGACCGTTCGCAGCCTGAAATCGCCGGACTGAGTACAGCCTGGTATTGAACCTTCGGGTTCTCTAATAGTCCACACCGACGAGGTACAATCCACACGCCGGCGCGGTCGCTCCGGCCGCTGATCGGTTCCGCGCCCCAAGAATGCGCGTCACATCGTCAACCTGCAGCGTGCCCTTGCCCGCGAGGATAAACGTGCCCACCAGATTCCTCACCATGTGGTGCAGAAAGCCCGAACCCCGGACGGTGTAGACCAGTTCTTCGCCCGAGCGCTCCCAGGCGGACGAAAATATTGTTCGAACATTTGATACTCCCGCGTCCTCGCGCCCGCGCTCCGGATCCACGGCAGCGAAGGAAGTGAAGTCATGCTCCCCCACCACTAGCGGCGCAGACCGTTCCATCCGATCCTCCGCCAGCGGATACGGATAGTGCCAAACATACCGCGCCAGAAAGGGCGGACAAATCGCTTCTCGAAAAATTCGGTAACGATATGTCTTGGCTTTCGCGGAATGCCGCGCATGAAATCCCGCTGGAGTTTCCTCTACTTTCAACACGCGAACTGATGCGGGCAAAATATCATTCAGCGCCCTCAGAAAATTTCCGTTGGGAATCGCAGACTCCGTGACAAATGTCATCACCTGCGCGAGGGCATGCACACCTCTGTCGGTACGTCCCGACCCTTGCGGCAATACCTTTTCTCCAGTGATCCGTCCAATAGCCGAGGCTAGTGTGCCCTGCACGGTGGTGGCATCGGGCTGCACTTGCCATCCGAAGAACTCCGCGCCGTCATAGGAGAGAATCACTTTGAGGTTGCGCATGCGCAATCTTTCGAACCCGGGGTCGCGGGCGAAACATCTAAGAGATTTCGTGTCTCGCCAGCAATTTACCAGTTCCATGAATATCGTGGAGCAACTCCAATGGCTTTCCAGTCGGATATACTGAATCGTTTCCCGCAGAACTCCGGTCTTCAGGATGGGTCTCTCTCCATTGCTTCGTCCCCGAAACCACCGCGAGCAGGAAACCAAGCACCAGTACGAATACGAAACAGAAGCGGCCGCGAGGAATATGGTTTTTCTCCCAGCTTTCCGGAACCTTCCTGCGACCCTTTGCGTACCTTGAGTAGAACTTTACTTCGGGCGGTTTGGTTCGTCAGGAACCTGGAGTAGTTTCGCGCCAACGGTCTTAATCAGTACCAATTGGTTCTTAAACAAACGGAGATGAGTAGATGCCATTTGCACGTTTAGCCCCGACCCTGCGGCTCGCCGCTGCCACAAGCCTTTTCGCAACGCTGAGCCTCGCGTGCTGGGGCCAGGAACCGCCCCCGGCGCCGACCCCTGTGAGCGCACCCGAAGCGCGGACTTTGCCGGTGATGAACTTCTCGAAGCCCGTTTCGCATTTTCCCAATCCGGTTGGCCCGTACCTGCCGCGGCATGTAGGAGAACCAAATCTTTCGAACACGGCGCGAATCGATCAACTCATGCGCAACGGCAAGCTCTACCTGTCGCTCGATGACTCGATTGCACTCGCGCTAGAGAACAATCTAGATATCGCTATCGCACGCTACAACCTCAACATCGCCGACACCGACGTATTGCGTGCCCAAGCTGGCGCTTCTATCCTCGGCGCACCCCTGGGCGTTGTGCAGAATACGCCCGGCGGTGGCGTGGGCGGAATCGGAGCCCAAGTGGGTTCCGGTACAGGCGGTACCTCGCTCGCCGCGGGCGGAGCAGGAGCCGGTGCCGGTGGCATTGTAGGCTCAACCGCAGGTGGTCTTTTCGGGCCGCTCATCACCAGCTTCGACCCAATACTCACCGGGACGTTCCAGAGCGATCGCGCCGGTTTTATTCCGACAAGCCCATTCGCTGGAACCTTCCAGGGAACGACCACTGCAAACTTTTCTTATACTCAGGGGTTCCAATGGGGAACTAACCTCTCCGTCGGCTTCACTAACACCCGGACCACGAGCAACAGTGCCTTCCAGACAGTAAGCCCGGCTCTGAACTCCGGCTTCCAGTTCAAGCTGACCCAGCACCTGCTGCAAGGCTTCGGCTTTGCCGCGAACAATCGCTTCATCCGCATCGCCAAAAATAATCGTGAATTGTCAGACGTGGCTTTCCGGTTGCAAATCGTCACCACCGTGGATCAGATCGAGAATATGTATTGGGATCTTGTCTACGCCTACGAAAATCAACGAGTGAAAGAAGAATCGCTGACATTCTCCCAGAAGACACTCTCCGACACGAAGAAACAGGTCGAAATCGGCAGTCTGGCGCCGATTGAAGCGGTGCGCGCGGAAAGCACCGTGGCTGCGGACCAGCAGGCTCTGACGGTGGCCAAGACCAACCTTCAGTTGCAGCAGCTGGTCATGAAGAACGCGCTCAGCCGGACCCTTCATGATCCCGCTCTCGCCGGAGCCGACGTGATTCCGACGTCCACCATGGAAGTTCCGGAAAATGAGCAGATTCAGCCTACCGAGGACCTCGTCAACGATGCTCTCCGCCATCGGCCAGAACTGGTCGAGTCTCGCATCCAGTTGCGCAGCCAGGAATTCAGCAACAAGGCTCTGCGCAGCGCCGTGCTGCCTACCCTCGATGCCTTCGCCTATTATGGCGGCTCGGGACTGGGCGGCTCCCAGAATCCGGCGAATGTCTGTCAGAACCCCGCCCAAGGGTTTTGCGCCACCGCCACGCCCGATCCCACCTTGGGACAAGCGCCGCTCGTGCCTGGCACAAGCTACAGTTCGACCCTCAATCAACTCGTCAACTCCACGGCTCCCGATAAGGGCATGGGCTTGCAGCTCAACATCCCGCTGCGCAACCGCGCCGCTCAGGCGCTCCAGATCCGCGGTGAACTGGAATACCGGCAGAGCCAGATGGCTCTGCAGCAAACCGAAAATCGGGTGAGCATCGAAGTCCGCCAGGCCCAGTTTGCCGTAGAGCAGAATCAAGCCAGCGTGGCTTCCGCCAAGGCAGCGATGCAATATGCGCAACAGTCGCTCGATGCCGAGCAGAAGAAGTATCAATTCGGTACGTCCACGACCACGGCGGTTCTACAAACCCGGAGCGCATTGGCCACTGCCGAATCCACGCTGATGTCGGCGATGGCTGCCTACGAAAAATCGCGCGTTGAACTCGATCGCGCCGTCGGCACTCTGCTGGACCACAACGGCATCAGCATCGACGATGCCGCGCGCGGCCAAGTCACACGCATGCCCAACGTTCCCTACGTTGCCCCGCGTAAGGACTTGCCCGCAATCGCGCCGTCGACGCAGGCGACGCCACCACCACCTGTTCAGCCTCAACCGTAGTTAACATCGCACACCGTGGCGCCGCTATTCTCGTCCGAAAGCGGCGCCACTTTTCTCTTGTCTCGTGTTCTGTTTTTCTCACAATTCTTTACAATCCTCCGCGGTTTTCCTGAAACTTCTCCCGATAAGATGAAGTGACATATTTTTTGTGCCCTGCATCCAAGACTGGCATCATCAGAGTTATGTGGGAAATCCGCGCCCGTTATGCCAGGAAGCTCTTATTCGCCGACTTAAATGCGGCACCACCCAGATGCAAAGGGCCGTTATCCCAGGAGAAGTTGTGCAAGGAGAAGACCGATGCTTTTACCGCGTTTGATTTTTGTCGTCCGGCTGTTGCCACTGTACCTGGCTTCCGCTCTATGGATTGCTACCAGTTCGCCTTCGCTTTCAGCACAGGAAGCCGCGCCGGCGCCTCCGCCGCAGTCGACGCCACCGGCGACGCCTCAGCCCGCGCAGCCCCAGGCGGTTCATCTGAAAGACTATTCGGTCCCCCGTTCGGCATTTCCGCGCGTGCTCCAACCATACGAAACGCAGCAAGTCCCACAGCCAAACCTGGGCAATTCGCCGCGCATCGACTCCCTCATGAAGGATGGCAAAATCTATCTGTCTATCGATGATGCGATCGCGCTTGCGCTCGAGAACAATCTCGATCTTGATATTGCCCGCTATAACCTGAACATCGCCGAAGCCGATCTGCTGCGCGCGAGATCAGGCGCCAGCATTCTGGGGGTTAACACCGGCATCGTACAGAACACACCGGGCGGAGGCGTGGGCGGGCTCGGCGGCACGGTAGGCTCAGGCACCGGCGGCACGACCGTAGCAGCCGGGGGCGCAGGCACCGGAACCAACGGCCTAGTCAGTTCAACTTTGGGCATCGGAGCGCCCATCACCAGCTTCGATCCTGCGCTGACCGCTACGGTCCAACTCGACAAGAACGATACTGAGTCTGTCAGCGTGTTCAGTCCGGTCCCCGTGGTGGCCCAGAACACTTACACTTCGAACTTCGGATATACGCAGGGATTCGAGTGGGGCGGCGCGCTGACCGGCGCCTTCAACAACTCGCACCTTACCACGAATAATCCCACCAGCCTGCTCACTCCGCAATTGGGCTCGAGCTTCCAGTTTCGCTTCACTCAAAACCTGCTGCAGGGTTTTGGCTTCCTGCCTAACACGCGCTTCATCCGGATTGCCAAGAACAACCGCGAGATTTCCGATGTGGCTTTCCGACTACAAATCATTACCACCGTCGACCAGATCGAAAACATGTACTGGGATTTGGTATTCGCCTATGAGAACGTTCGCGTACAGGAGGAATCGCTAACTTACGCCCAGAAGGCGCTGGCGGACTCCAAGGGCCAGGCCCAAGTCGGCACGGTGCCTCCCATTCAGGTTGTCAGTTCGCAAAGCACCGTCGCCACCGACCAGCAAAACCTGATCGTCGCGCAGAACAACCTGCAACTGCAGCAATTGCTCATGAAGAATGCCCTCAGCCGCAGCATTGAGGATCCGATGCTTGCCGAGGCCGACGTAATACCGACATCCGCCATGGTGATACCGCAACAAGAAACTGTCATTCCCATACAGGACTTAATCAGCGACGCTCTGCGTCATCGCGCCGAACTGGTCGAGTCGCGGATCGATTTGCAGTCGCGCGATATCAACAACAAGTCTGTGCGCAATGCCATGCTGCCCACGTTGCAAGCTTTTGCCTATTACGGCGGCTCCGGCGTAGGTGGGGATGTGAATGCCCTCGTGCCCAATTGTTCTGCCACCTCCGGCAGTTTTTGCTTTAATCCGGCGAAAGCTCCTCCTCCGTTTCAGAAAACAAACAGCGTGGGGTATGGAGGCACTCTGAGCCAGCTTGTGAATTCGACCTCGCCCGACAAAGGCGTGGGCCTTAGCCTCAACATTCCCCTGCGCAATCGATTAGCACAGTCGAACCAGGTCCGTGCTGAACTCGAATACCGCCAGGCCCAGGTGCGCGAACTGCAGCTTGAAAATCAGGTGCGGATCGAGGTTCGTAACGCGCAATTTGACGTGAAGCAGAACCGGGCGTCGGTGCAAGCAGCACAGTCCGCTGTCGATCTGGCACGGCAGACGTTGGACGCCGATCAGCAGAAGCTGAAAGTGGGCCTCACCACGGAGACCGCGATCTTGCAAGACGCCGCCACCTTGACCACCGGCGAATCAAATCTGGTTTCGGCCAAAGCGGCGTATGAGAAGTCGCGCATCGAACTCGACCGCGCCACGGGCTTGCTGCTCGATCACGCGGGCATCGACATCGCCGATGCCACCCGCGGCCAAGTAACCCACTTGCCCAGTGTTCCCTACGTCGCCCCTCGTCAAGATGCTATGCCTTCATCAACGCCGCCATCTGCGCCTGCTCAGACGCCTCCCGGGGGAAACATGTAGCACGCGTAGCCCCGAGTGCCGCGTCACTCCGCCCAGGTGAAAGATAGCGCCGCCGTTCCGGCGATTGTCGTGGCGGCCCCGCGCCGCCACCTTGAGACGCCAGCGATCAGTGTTTGGCCCGCTTATCGTTGGCGCACCCGCACGCCCTGCACCCTCGCCTGTTAAACTACGCCCGATGGCGACATCCCCGCGGCCGGCGCTGCCCCGGTTCTTCCTCTGGCTCTTACCTCTGTCGTTGGTGCTGCAAGTGGCGGCGATCGGAGCTTTTCATCAGTACCGAACCCGCCCTGGGGACGACAACTTTGAGTTCGGCTGGGAGATGGGGCGGGTGGGCCGATCCATCGCGCTAGGCCAAGGCTTCAGCAGCCCCTACGACGGCAACACCGGTCCCACCGCTTGGGAACCGCCGCTCTACCCCTATTTGATGGGCGGTGTCTTTAAAATTTTCGGCATTTATAGTCGCGCTTCCGCCTGGGTCTTGCTCAGCATTAACAGCCTCTTCGCCACGCTTACTTGTGTTCCGATTTTTCTGATCGCGCGGCGAACCTTTGGGGAACGCATTGCCGAATGGTCTGCGGGAACCTGGGCGTTATGCCCCTATGTCTGGTATTGGTCCGTTCACTGGATCTGGGACACCACCTTCACGCCGTTCGTCCTGGCCTGCCTGTTTCTGGTCGCGTTGAAGCTGCAGGAATGGCCGGGATGGCGAGGCTGGGTTCTATTTGGCACGCTATACGGGGTTGGAGCGCTGGCGAATCCTACGATGCTTGCCTTCCTTCCCTTCTGCGGGCTATGGATCTGGCGGCAGCGCTCCCGGCGTGCGTTGTCGTCGTTCGGCGGCGTTGCCCTTGCTTCTTTCGTGTTCTTTCTAGTTCTGAGTCCGTGGCTAGTGCGCAACTACGAAGTCTTCGGACGATTCGTGTTCCTGCGCGATGATTTTGGATTGCAAATCCGTCTGGGCAATGGCCCTAACGCCGACGGGATGATTATGGCTTACCTGCAGCCCAACCTGAATCACCTCGAACTTGAAAAGTTTCAGCAAATGGGCGAACTCGCATACGCAGACACCTGTAAACGAACGACGTTCGACTGGATCCATGCGCATCCTGCACGGTTTGCGGTCATCAGCCTGAAGCGCTTCTTCTATTACTGGAATGGCGTTCCCAGAGCGACCAGCAGCCTTGCTCCAGTGGACTTCCGCACCTCGGCGTTTCTGGCCACCTCAGCGCTGGCTCTCTGGGGCCTCGGGCGGGCGCTGCGGCAGAAACTGCCTGGGGCATGGCTTTTCGCCGGCCTGGTGCTGACTTATCCCACGGTGTATTACTTCGTATTTCCGCACGCACGTTATCGCCATCCCATTGAACCGGAGTTGTTCATCCTGATCGTATTCTTGCTGTCGCAAGCCACACGGCGCACGGCTTCTTCACCTGCTACAGATCCCGCACCTGAGCCACAGAATCCGGTGTGAGACAATTTCGGGTCCGCCCACAGTTTAACGAACTGGAATAGACCGGCGTTGCAGCTATGAATCTTTCCGTCGTCATCATTACCGTTAACGAAGAAGCGAACATAAGCCGCACGCTCGCAAGCGTAAAGCCGCTGGTCGCCGACGGCAAAGGAGAGATCATCGTGGTTGATTCGGGCTCGACCGACCGGACCGTGGAAATCGCGAAATCTTTCGGAGCGAAAGTTTTCGTCGAAGAATGGAAGGGCTACGCCGCCCAAAAAAACTCGGCCATCGACAAAGCGAAGGGAGATTGGATTCTGAGCCTGGATGCGGACGAGGAGCTTAGTTCCAATCTCGCCGCTGAAATCACCGCAGCTCTTAACGACCAGAGCCTTCGCGAAAACAATCAGGGGGTACCTGATTGCGCGACCGACCGTTTGCAAGCGATTTTGCAGGTACAGCGCGACGCCGGGATCCCATTGAGCCGGTTCACGTTTGGGTATTGGCTGCGTCGCAACAATTTTTTTCTCGGGCGATCGATCAAGCATGGCGGCTTCTGGCCCGACCCCAAGATGCGCCTGTTCCGGCGCGGGGCAGGCCGATTTGAAGATCGCTCGGTTCACGAGGACGTCCGCTTGGAGGGCCCGGAAGGGACACTTGACAACGCCCTCATCCACCATTCCTACCCGACGCTCTCGGATTACATCGACCACATGAACCGCTACTCTTCGCTGGGCGCTGAAATGGTCGCGGCCAAAGGCAGGGTACGCTTCAGTTTCGTCAACATCGTCCTGCGCCCAATGTTCAGCTTCACCTACAACTACTTCTTTCGCCTCGGGTTTCTCGACGGCCGCGAAGGATTGCTGCTGCACCTCTACCACGGCGTGTACGTCTCGTGGAAATATGCCAAGGCGTCAGAGCTATCTCGAAAGCAACCATGATGGCCCCGAGGCGTTGCTCTCCTAAGTCTGGACGCAACCGGGGCATCCCCATCGAACCGACGCGGACCGACCGGTCGTTTGACCCCGTCGCACTCGCCTTGCTCCTGCGCCGTCACTTCCCTATCATCAAAACAGAACACTGGGGTCCGCATGGTTAAGAAGCCTAAGCCGCAAGTGGCCGAGAGTCCGATCGCTGACGTTTTTGAGAACCGACATCCTTCCGACGCCGAAAAGAGTTGGGCTGAGAAAACACTGTCGCCAACGGTTGAAAAATCTCCAGAGCGGCCGATCGGGGCGCCCACTGGCACAAATCTGGACGAGCACGGCCACGCGCGCTTCACCACCATTTCCGGGGTACCGATTCGCCGCCTCTACACGCCAGCTGACTTGCCCGAGGACTGGAGCGAAGAGCGCTACCTTGGCTATCCCGGCCAATCGCCCTACACACGCGGCATTCACGCGACCGGATATCGCGGCAAGCTTTACACCATGCGGCAGTTCTCTGGCTTCGCCTCGCCCGAAGAGACCAACCAGCGCTACAAATATCTGCTCGAACATGGCGGTAGTGGGCTGTCGGTTGCTTTCGATCTGCCCACGCTGATGGGCTACGACTCCGACCATCCGGCCAGCGAAGGGGAAGTCGGCAAGTGCGGTGTCGCCATCGATTCGCTCGAAGACATGGAAATCCTCTTCGGAGGCATCGATCTCGAGAAGACCACGGTTTCGATGACGATCAACTCGCCCGCGTCGGTGCTGTGGGCGATGTATCTGGTCGTCGCGGAAAAGCAAGGTGCCGACTGGAAAAAGATTTCCGGCACGATTCAGAACGATATTCTCAAGGAATACATCGCCCAGAAGGAGTACATCTATCCACCAGGGCCGTCGATGCGACTGGTTATTGACACCTTTGAGTTTGGTTCGCTGTTCACGCCGCGGTTCAATACGATTTCCATCAGCGGATACCACATTCGCGAGGCGGGCTCAACTGCGCTGCAGGAACTGGCGTTCACACTTTACGACGGCGTCGAATATGTCGAATGGGCACACCGCCGCGGCCTGGATGTGGACGAGTTTGGACCGCGCCTGAGCTTCTTCTTCAACGCGCACAACGACTTCTTCGAGGAGATCGCCAAGTACCGCGCCGCCCGCAAGATCTGGTATCGCGTGATGAAAGATCGCTTTAGCGCGAAGAACCAGCGCACATGGCTGATGCGTTTCCACACGCAAACGGCGGGTGTGTCTCTGCCCGCGCAGCAGCCGATGAATAATATCGCCCGCGTGGCCGTGCAGGCGCTGGCGGCGGTGCTGGGCGGAACCCAGTCGCTACATACCGATTCCTATGACGAGGCTCTGGCTCTGCCTACCGAAGAAGCTGCGCGCATTGCCCTCCGGACGCAGCAGATCATCGCTTATGAGTCCGGTGTGACCCAGACTGTCGATCCTTTAGGAGGATCGTATTTTCTGGAAAACCTGACCTTGCAAATGGAAAGCGGCACCTTCGATTATTTCGGCAAACTCGATGCCATGGGCGGCATGGTGAAGGCGATTGAGCGCGGCTATCCGCAGAAAGAAATCGCCGAGGCGTCTTACCAGTACCAGCGAGCGGTCGAGGCCCGCGAGAAAGTGATCGTCGGCGCCAACGAGTTCGTCATCGAAGAGCAGTCCCCGCACATCCTCTACATCGATGAGTCCGTCGCTCGCCAGCAGTCGGCGAAGCTGAGAATCCTTCGTGCACGCCGCTCGAATGACGAAGTGCACCGAACTCTGGAGGCCCTAAAGAAGGCCGCAGCGCAGGAGCCAAATGCCGGAAACAACGGGAACATCTCCTCCGCCAACACCATGCCCTACATCGTGGACGCCGTCCGCGCCTACGCAACCGTGGGCGAGATCTGCGAGGCCTTGCGGCAAGTCTACGGGACCTATACCGAAGTCAGCATCACTTAAATTGGCGACCGACCACGCGGAAAAAAGCGCAGGAACTGCGGAGAAAGACGCGACGGGGATGGAAGGCCTCTCAAATTGCTTTAGCTTGTCCCTCCTAAGTACCTGAAAATACTGCCGTCCGGCGATGAGTGAGATGGCATCAAGCGTGCGATCTAGAAAGTCTGTAAGGGCTAGCGTCGAAGCGAGAGCAACCGAACTTTATGGGGAATGAAGCGGAGCTCGGGGCACCCCGAGGCTGGAAGACCACGCAAGCGTATGCCATGGCAGCCACATGCCTGGTCATCGGCATCGCCTTGGGATATCTGTTTCGCGGCTCGGCGGCTCGTCCTGCGCTGCCCTCACAAACTGCTCAGATGCAGTCGCCGTCTGGAGCTTCCGCAGGTACGCAACACCAGATGGACAGCCTCGAAGACATGAAGCGCATGGCTGACAAAAAGGCCGAACCTCTTCTCGTCAAGCTAAAGGCGAACCCCAACAACTCGGAGCTGCTCAATCAGATCGGAACACTCTACAAAGTGACGCATCAGTTCAAAGAAGCGGCTGGATATTTCCAGAAGGCTCTCGCTGCCGATCCCAAGAACGTAGCAGCGCGCACCGATCTGGCCTCGTGCCTGTTCTACCAAGGCGATGCGGACGGCGCCATCCAGCAGCTCCAGCAGTCCCTTAGCTACGATCCGAAAGACGCCAATTCCCTCTTTAATCTGGGAATGATCCGCCTGCAAGGCAAGAACGATCCCACGGGTGCAGTCACCGCCTGGAAACAGTTACTAAACTTGAATCCTACGCTAGCCGACGACAAGAAGGCCGCAGTTCAGAAGTTGATCGCTCAAGCTCGCCAACCGAAGGCGAGCGAATAGCCTGGCTTTATAAGGTCCCCTACCTAGGCGCACGAATCCGGTCACGCCGCTACAAACAGTGCAGTTCCGATAGTGATTAAAGAGGAAAGCGCTCGACCCCAGGACGACGCGTCGCGCCTTATCGAATTGGCAAGGTAGGGTTTCGCCCGATACCATTGTTACAGTCCCGAATCGTACGTTAGCAACAGGTGAATCCCAATGTTCCGAACGTTACTGCTGTCTTCTCGCTCCACCACGAGCGATGGCCAAGGCTCGCCAGGTCATCTTATTTTCATCTCCGTGTCGGCAGCAGTCCTTTTCCTACTAGCAGGAACCTTCGCTCTTGCGCAGAAACCAAACTCGCAGCCGCACCCCCAGAACACCAGCGCAGGATCTGTCGATCGCGGAAAATATATTGTGGATAGCGTCGCCGTGTGCGGCCAGTGCCACACGCCTCGCGATGCCAATGGAGGACCTGACCGGGCTCAGTCGCTGAAGGGTGCGCCCGTCCGTTGGCAACCCGTGAAACCCGATCCGAACTGGCCGCTCACCGCGCCGCGGATTGGTGGCACTCCACTCCCGGCAAGCGATGAGGACATGATCAAACTGCTGACCACGGGCATTTGGACTACTGGTGCGCACCTTCGAGCCCCGATGCCCCAGTTCCGCATGGATCGCAGTGACGCCGAAGCCGTCGTTGCCTATTTAAAGTCGTTAAATTCGCAACAGGAACCTTGAGTCATTCCACCGGCATTCCCTCGGGCGCGACAACCGGGAATTCCTCCCAGGGCCCGACAGGCTCAACTGCTGCAACCGCCGTGCGGTTGAGTTCGAACAGAAACGAACCATAGTTGTGGTACAAGAGCCAGTCCGCGGGATTCTTTCGGATCGCCCCCTCATATTGGTCTGACGTGTCATCCGGGGCTCTCGACGGGGCCCTGCGACTTGAGCGTTAACCGCAAGACTTGGTCTGAATGATCGACCTGATTCGTAAAGGGCGGCTTCTGCAATCGTTCCTTTGAAAGACGACCTTCTTCAAATCAGCTCGCTTCTCGTGGAGGAGGAATCGCCGAATGCCCTCCTCGGCGGAGAGGGTCATGATCTTCTGCTGATGGTTGCCGCGATAGTCCCGCCACTGGAATTAACGCCGTGACGATTTGCGGCCAATATCGTCTGCCAGGACTCGGACGCTCGTTTTGCAGGCGTTGTTTCGATCGCCGTAGGTATGCTGCCTGTTCTCTGTATTCGCGAAACACGTTCGCGAGATAGGTTCGCCAGATACGCGATACAGGGCTGGACCCGATCTGATTCCGTGGGCCTAACCGCGGCATCAGTTCTTCAATCATCCAGCCCTGCCGGTCCCCGAGCATGCCGTTATCCCCCTTGGAAGCGGAAAAACCTTATGCCGCGGAAAAACGAAGTACGGGCGCAGATACGCGTCCGAATGGGCTTACTTGTGCATCCCTTTGGTCTTCATGAAAGCCGAAGTAACCGTGCCATCCGCATTGTGAGCGGCGGAATGGCACGTGAGCGTACACGTATTCTTGCTACGGTTATAAGCCATAGGAGCGACGCCGTTCGGTCCGACAACATTGGCGTCGAAATTCACTAACCGCTCCCCGGTGACGGTCGGAGAGGTGGCCCCAATGCCGTGCGCAGCGTGGCAAACCGAACAGCTGAACCCATACTGAACAGAATGCAGATTATGCTGCGAGAAGCTGGTGTTGGCAAAGATCTGGGACAGATCGTGGCACTTCGCACACATCGAGAAGGGCCCTGCGGCACTTGTATCGGGATTAGGAAACAGATTCGTGACCGGTCCGCCCGGAACCGCCGCCTGGTTGAATTGATAGTTGCGCTCGAGAATGTGCGAGTGGATCGAGCCATGCGGACCATTCGGTCCGGCGCCGCCGAACTCACGATTGTCGTCGCTGTTATGGCAATCGGTGCAGAAGATTTGAGTGCCAACCAGCCGCGCCGAAGCCAGTCCCTTCTCATCCAGCATATTCACCAGCAGGCTCGGTTGCGGCAGCCCGCTCGATCGAGGATGGGTTACTGGATGGCTCGACGTGGCCGTGGACGCGAGTTCCGGAATCAGGTTCAGCGAGTCCGGAGCCGAAACCACACGTATGGGTGCGTACCCGTAAATAACGAGCCTCTGCTTGCCCGTGCTGGTTCCATGACATCGCAGGCAGGTTTCGTATTGGTTGACTGCCGGGATGATCGGCGTTATGCCATCGAGAGCGCTGACGCCAATCGCACCAGCCTGTGGTGGGCGGATACCGGGAGCCGCGGAGAATTGCAATTCCGGGTTCGACCCGTGCGCGCTGTGGCAATCCACGCAACTCGCGTGCCGATTATTGTTCAGCAGCGGCACTTCGGCAGCATCGTGGAAGTTGTTGCCCGAAGGCAAGGGATGGCTGCCCTTCGCCACCTCCGCCATGATGTTCGAGATCGCCGGCGACAAATAGGTCCCGCCGCCGTGGCAAGTCATGCAGTTTTGGGTCACCGGATCATACGCGGGAGCCGCCGGCGACGCCGGCCGCAGCAACCGTGCCGGAGCCACGGAATCATGCGACATATGGCACGACGTGCAGGCGTTCACGCCAACAGTCGCATAAGTACCCGCATGCGCGTCGGGCGAAACCTGGTTGGTAGCTGTCTGATGGACGCTGTTCGTGAATCCGGCCAGCGGATTTATCTGTCCCTGCACTACCCGGTTCGGATCATGACACGCCAGGCACATCTGCGCGTTCGAACTGTCGCGCACCAGAAAGTTCTGAGCGATTTTGTCGATGTTCTGAACGTGCGGATCGTGGCAACTCGTGCATTCGATGTTGCCTTTAACCAGCTTGACGGCTCCCGTGGGGTCGGCAGTCTTGCTCTGCGTCGCCAACGAAGCAACCAGGTTCGATGCGTCTTTCAACGGCAACACCAGGCTGAATGGGTGCGATCCAGTCAGTGTCGTGCCGAAGGAATCCGCGCTGTTCATGGAACCAATCGTCGGCAGTTGACCGTATGCCGCAGACTGACCAACTGCCACCGTCCCGTCGTGACAACTCAAACATAGACTGCTGGTTGCTCCCAGCGTGGGCTGCGTGTTCCCTAAGTTAGGATCGGTCGAACTGCTGTAAGGAACATAGGACTTCGGCGACAGCTTCTGGTTCCACAGCGGCGTGTTGCCGCCCAAGCCGCTGTGCGGGGCGTGACAGAAAGTACATCCCAGGCTCCCCTGGGAATAGACGGACGCGCCGCTCGGCAATGACAAGTTGTGCATGCCCAAAGCATCCGCATTCGGCTGCACCTGCCCAAAACTCTGGGTTCCGATCAACAGACCGACGAGGAACAGAGCGAGGACGAACGCACCGGCCGGTGACAAGAGTGGCTTCACGGTTGTTGCCTCCCGTCTGCCGCTTGCGCGAGTCCGTAATAATGAAACACTTGAACCCGACGGTTGAACGAATCCACTACGTAGATGCGATCGTGCTCATCGATCTGCAGCCCGGTGGGCAACTGGAACTGTTCTGCCCCGGTTCCCTTCCCGCCAAAGGAATACAGCAGTTGTCCTTGCTCGTTGAAGACCTGCACCACCCCCCATTGTCCGTCGACGACGTAAAGGTGCGACTCGGAATCGAACCCGATTCCTTTCGGCCGGAACATCCATCCCGTGCCATCCCCGGGTTGTCCGATGGCGTAACGGAACGTGCCCGATCGGTCGAACACCTGAACGCGGAAATTCATGGCATCGACTACAGCCAGGTCGTCTCCGTGCAATCGCAACTCGGTCGGAAGGTTGAATTCGCCATCGCCGGTACCCGTTTTTCCAATCGTCTGCAACACGCTGCCCTGCATGTCCATCACGAAGATCTTGTTGCGCAGCGTGTCTGTGACGTAAATGCGCTGAGCCGCAGAATCCACTGCAATGCCCGTCGGACGCTTGAAAAATCCCTCGCCGCCCTTCAGGCTTCCGATCACCCGCCGGTATTTTCCATTCGCGTCGAACACAAACACCTTGCCCGATTGCGAGTCGGTCACATAAATATTGTCCTGAGCGTCGACGGCCACGCATTGCGGCGTAAGCATGGCATCTTTGCGCGTGTCGCGCCTGGACAGGAACTTGTATTTCTGTTGTTCGAAATCGAAAATGTGCACCCCGGCCGCCGCCACGTCGCTCACCATAATTCGTCCACGCGAATCGGTGACCACGCTGTAGGGACTCACGAGGTAATGAAGGTCCGGCTGGCCCGCAACCAGATCGACCACCCGGGTCCAGAAGCCGCGCTTGGGTTTGACTTCGCGCTCCAGGCTGAAGCTGCGCTCGAATGTGAGCTTGCGCCCCCCGTCCATCAGCAAATCGGGTGCAGATAACTTGATCGTTTCCTTCGGCCGTTTCGCCGCTCCGGCTGCAATCGGCAGGAAAAGAACGAGCAGGAGCGACAGCGCGGCCAGAGTCGGCCCGCATCGAAAACTTGCTGTGCCACGCTCCTCTAGAAGAAATCGAACCATCTGGAGATCCCCACAAAATACGAGGCGGTGTTGGCCGGCGCTCCGACCGCGCTGATGCCTTGCGTGAAACGTGTGTATCCGGCTTGCAGTCCGATCCTTCGCAAATGGTACTGCATCTGCGCGTTGAAGATTTCCGTATTATTGTGCGAGATCGTCTGCCCCACCGTATTGCTAATCGCGCGACTGAAGCTCCCGGCGATGACCAGACGGCGCAGCGGCGTCACGGACACGCCTCCACCGTAACTAGAGCCCCCGAAGGTAATGAAATCGTTGATTCCCGGCGTCGCGGAAACTGGGACCAGCCCGCCCGCCCCCAGCAGCGAAATCCCGGTCGACTGCGTGTAATTGCCGGTCAGAGTGAACTTTCGCGATCCGAACGTCGTCGAATAGCCTTCGCTGCTGCTGTCCGTTCCCTGATAATTGGTCAAACCGCTACGCGTCCCGTTGAAGGCCGCGGTCCATTGCAACCCAACGGGCAGGCGGCGATGCACGTTGGCACTGTAGCTGTAATAAGAAGTCGTATACGTAACCAGCAGCGATTGCACGTTTTGCGCGTAGCTGAAAAAGCCGGATGTTTGCCAGCCCTTGATTTTGTGAAAGAAATTGACGTTGCCGACGAATCCCAGCGCGTTCGTGCCCTGGCCGTTGCTGCTATCAATTACCGAACCGGAGAAGGTAAACATATCGAGCAACCGCTTCCCATAGTTCAGCGTGCCGCTCACATACGTGCCGGTATAGGATTTCCCAAAGTAGGTCTGGTCGTAGTAGGTGGCTTGCGATGAGGCTGAGAGGAAGTTAGTGAACTGGTAGGTGGCTCCGCCGCCCACGGTTGAGGAGTGCGCGCCCGATCCAAGACTGAGTCCCTCTACTGGCGCTCCGCTGGTGCCGAGATTCTGCGACAAGTATCCGTTCAGATTGCTAGTGTAATTCTCCGTGACATTCAGCGAGAGCTTCTGCGTCGGATGAAAGTTGGCGCCCGCGTTTACGATGTCATCGATGTAACTCGATGTATTCGAACTCTGCCCCGCATCGGAAAAGTAGTTCGCGTCGGCCGACGACCGGTTGTAGTTCGCATAGAACTGTCCGTGGAGAGGCAGGCTGTGCTGCGCGCCGAATCCCACGTCATTCCCTGTGGAAGCCTGCACCGATGCCTGCTGCCCGGCCAGGAATTCCGGAAACTTGGAGTGCAAACTGTTGCGGTCGAAGAACGCATTCAGACGGAAGCCTTCGATCTGGTAGTTTGAGTGCAGGTTGAAAAGCCTAGTCGTAGAACTCGTTTCTTCGTTCGTGCCATAGAGCGTGCCGCTGCCATCGCCTTGCGAATATCCCACCGAGAGCGTGGGCATGTTCGGGAACAGCGCGCTCCAGTTGATGCCGAACCCCTGGCCCTTGCCGATGGTGGTGAAGTTCGGCTGCCCGGCCAGCCCCAAGGTCCCGCTCGTGTTGCGGTCATAACGGTAGCTTATCGAGCCCGGAGTGTGGCTGCCCGTAAAGAAGTTTGCAGTTCCGTCCACGCCGGTTGCCCCGGTTAGCGACTGATAACTCGAATCGTTCCGCGACTGGTTGTAGTAAGGCGTTGCTGAGAAGGAAATAAAATTAGGATTGTAATAATAGCCGTTGACCTTGCCGTCAAATCCTCCGGTCAGACCGTGATCCCCTGAAATTGCGTCGCCGTAGTCTCCGCTATATCCGAAGGTAGTCAGGCCGCCAGCGCTGAGGCGTGTGTTTTCGCCGATCTTCAGTTCAGGGGTTTGATTCTGCCCGGGGTTTTGGGCATAGACGAATTGAGCCATCGCGAGTAGTGCCAGTCCGATGATGCGATTCGCGATCTTCATTCCGCAAACCTGCCCTTCTGAACCAGAGGCTCAAAATCACGTTTCTTTACCCTTCTGGAAGGCACAACAATTGCCAAAGAGGAGCGCGCTGCTTTAAATTCCATTTCATTGAAAAGACAAGGGTTGTTGACCGTGGTCGACCAGCCGTCAAGCGCATTTTCCGCGCGACTGCGGCATATCACCCGATTCCCGAGTTGAAATCCGCAAGCGCGGACGATGGACAACGGGTTTAAAAAAACAGAAGGTAGGGCGGCCACAGAACCGAGCGATGCGTATCCGGGCATCGCTTCAGCGATGCCGTTGAATAGCGTAGGCGAGGACGTCTATGGCCGCTGGGCCCAAGCGGCCACAGTGGCTAAAGCCGATGTAAGCCGCTGGCTCATAGGCGTGCCTGAAAGCTGCCCTTATTCGAACCTCAAGACAACTTTTTCAGCCGACTTAGAGAATAGAAAGCCCGCCGTTCTCAGCCGGCGGGCTGGTGTTTCACAAAAACCAGGATTGCACGTTAAACCATTTCAATCTTTGCCTGCGCACGCAACTGCTTGGCCAGGTTCGAGCGCAGCTTCTCGTACTTGCTCTTCTGCAGTTCCGTCTTCAGATCGTTGCTGACTTCCGACAGCGGTTTCTTCCGCGGCGGCGTATGCACATTCAGCCGGATGATGGTGAACGCGGTTTCGATCTGGATCAATCCGGTAAGTTGTCCCGACTGCATGGTCTGCAGTGTCTTGACGACCTGCGGCGGAAGCTTATCGGTTCCCACCACTTTGTGGTCGCCCAGGTTCACTCGGAAATCGTCCTCGGAGAGTTTCTCAGCCAGCAGCCCGAACTCCTGGTAACTCTTCGTCGCCTTGGCTTGACGCAGTGCTTCCTCAGCCTTTTTCTTGGCCTCTTTCTCCTGGTCTGGTGTCGCCTTGAGCGGGGGTACGATCGAAATGCTCTGGATGCTGAAGGACTCCGGCTGCGAATATTTCGCAGCGTTCTTTGTATAGTAGACTTGCATCTCAGCCGGCGTAACCGCCGACCTGAGTTCCACATCCGTCTTCAGCAGTTGCTCGATCAGCAAAGAGCGCCGCATCTGCTGTCGCAGCTGCTTCTCGGAACCGTGCATCTCCGTCTGCAAGTATTGCTGATACTGATCGGGACTGTTGAACTGTTTGCGAAACTCTGATTCAGCGCGATTGAGTTTTTCCGCCGGGATGGCGAGCTTGCGCCGCTCGGCTTCCTGATATACCAGTTCCTCGAAAATAATCATCTCCAGCGCGCCCTGCCGGATCGTCGCCTCCTGCGCCTTAGGGAATCCATTGTGCTGTTGGGCGTAGGGGAAGATCGTATACATTTCACGCAACACGTCACGCTCAGTCAGCACTGCGCCGTTCACCCGGGCGACCGGCTTGTCACCCACTTGAAGCGGTGAGGTCTGGGCGGACGCCGCGTTCGTGATCGCCGTTGGCGCGTGCGAAGCAACTTGAGCCGACGCCGCCGAGAGAGTCATGGCGAGCAGTGCGCTGATGGGGAGCTGGTATTTCATAATTCCTCGCTTACTAACTTTCGGAAATCAAGGTCGAATCGGCATAGGGG
>Ga0210406_10000881_pt1 | contig 39038 bp, 35 predicted proteins | sample IncBWC30MmetaG_FD_155454 | JGI IMG/M metagenome (GOLD analysis project Ga0210406, IMG submission 155454) | Forest soil microbial communities from Barre Woods Harvard Forest LTER site, Petersham, Massachusetts, United States - Inc-BW-C-30-M | ecosystem: Environmental > Terrestrial > Soil >... | reverse complement strand
TCAAATTGCGCGCGGAAGTCGAGGGCCAGTGGGGCGGTCATCCGCCGGCAGTGGACAAGTATTACGATCCGTCTTACTACACCGCAGCGCTCGCAAAAGCAACACACACACCATGAGGAGAACTTCTTTGCATCACGCAAAAGTCGTCTATCTGCTCGCGGCAGCTTTTCTGTTCATGTTCTCGCCCAAGTTGCGCGCGCAGCAGCAAACCGAGCGCACTTTGCAGGAAATTAAAGCGGAGGCCATCAAACGCGCGGAAAACGGCATGTATCCATTAATCGGCCTCGATCCCGCCGACGTTCGCGAAGCCTTCGCGGAAATCAACACCACCGACAATGACGAATGGGCGGCCGCGTTCAGCACCGTCGCGGACCGTTACCTGACTGAAGGCAACTCTCTGAAATCCAGCAATCCCGCGAAGGCCGACGCCGATTTCGTGCGTGCTTGGCGCTTGTATTCCTTTGGACGCTGGCCCGTCCCCGCTTCGCCGGGCAAGAAGCGCGCCTATGCCAAGGCACTGGAAGCGTTTCTGGCTCATGCGCAATTCATGGATCCGCCATTGGAAGTAGTGCATATTCCCTTCGAGAACTCGGAAATCGTAGGCTATCTGCGTCTCCCCAAAAACGCCAAGGGTCCTGTGCCACTTGTGATTGCCATCAGCGGCCTCGACAGCCGCAAAGAAGATCTGAGCGAAAATTTCGGGGTGGTCCTCAACTACGGCATCGGGTTCATCGGCATCGACTCACCGGGCACGGGCCAAGCTCCCATCAAAGCCAGCGAAACCGCCGAACGCATGTTCTCCAAGGTCATCGACTATTTGCAGACTCGCCCGGAAGTCGACAAAACACGCATCGGCGTGGATGGTCAGAGTTTTGGCGCTCATTGGGCCACGAAATTGGCCATCATCGAACACGCCCGCCTGAAGGCTGTAGTCGCGCAGTCGCCGCCGGTCGATGCCACTTTCCAGAAAGACTTCGTGATGCAAAAAACCCTGGGAAACAGGGAATATCTTTTCGGACTGGGGCCGGCGCTGATGTCAATCTTTGAAGGGGCGAACACGGTCAGCGATCTGGGCGTGATCCTGCCGAAATTATCGTTGGTGAACCAACATCTTCTGGGGCAGCCGACCACCTCAATGCTGATCATCGCCGGCGCGTTGGACACCCAGGTGCCCGTTTCCGATGCCTACCTTCTGTTGAGCAACGGAGATGGGCCCAAAGAAGCGTGGATTAATCCTCAGGGCGGACACTTGGGACGTCAGGTGAAAGTCTGGCCGGACCCAGTAATCTTCCGCAGAGTGCTGGTTCCGTGGCTAGTGCGCAATCTGGAAGTTGCGCCGCCGGCGGAAAGTCACCCATAAACGTTAGAACTACGCCGCGTCGGACTCGGAGATTTCCGGCGGCTTTTCCATCACACGGCGCATTTTCTCCACATCCAATTCGCCCTGCCACCTGCTGACCACCAGCGTGGCGACGCCATTCCCCACTACGTTGGTGAGCGCGCGGCACTCGCTCATGAATTTTTCGATTCCCACCAGCAGCGCCAGCGATTGCACAGGAATCGATGGCACCGCCGCCAGAATTGCTGCCAGTGTGACGAACCCGGTTCCCGTCACGCCCGAGCCGCCCTTCGAAGCCACCAGAGCAAACAGCAGGATGCCCGTGATTTGTCCCCATGAGAGATGCGTGTTGGTCGCCTGCGCCAGAAACAACGCCGCCAGTGTCAGATAGATGTTTGTTCCGTCGGTGTTGAACACGTAGCCCGTGGGAAAAACCAGGCCGACCACGGATCGTGAGGCTCCCAGACCTTCCAGTTTCCGCATCATGTCTGGCAACACGGTTTCCGAAGAGCTTGTGCCCAGTACGATCAGCAATTCATCCTTGATGTACGCTAGAAACCGGAAAATCGAAAAACCCGCCATGTATGCAATTGCCCCAAGAACGAACAGCACGAACACGACGCTCGACAGATAGAAGGTCCCCATCAGTTTCAGCAAGTTCGTTAGCGAGGCCACTCCATAGCTGCCCACCGTGAAGGCCATGCCACCCAGAGCGCCGAGCGGCGCAGCACGGACAACGATTCGTACGATTCCGAAAACAACTTTGTTTGCGATTTCGATTGCGTCCAGCGCGCGCTTTCCCCACTCTCCCATCCGCGCGATCGCCAAGCCTGTCAGAATCGAAATCAGCAAAACTTGGGGCACCTCGCCCTCCGCCAGCGCCCCCACAAACGTTCGAGGAATGAATCCCAGCAGGAACGGAATGAAGCCGGTTTCTTTCGCCCGGCCCACATACACCGCAGCGGCCTTGGGATCCAAAGTAGCGGGGTCAATATTCAGCCCGGCTCCCGGATGAATCAGCAATGCCACCACGATTCCAATCATCAGCGCCAACGTCGAAACCACTTCGAAATAGATCAGCGTCTTCACGCCGACCTTGCCGACCTTCTTCAAGTCGCTCATGGATGCAATCCCCTGCACAATTACGCAGAAGATCACCGGCGCGATCATCATCCGAATCAGCGAAACAAATGCATCGCCGAGCGGCTTCAGGGCCATGCCCGTCTTGGGAAAGAACCTGCCGATCAAGCTGCCGATCACCACGGCAATCAGCACTTGGAGGTAGAGAATGGTGTACCAGGGCCGGCTTTTTCTTACCGTTTGTGCTTTGCCCAATTGAGTTTCTCCGTGTCGCACAAAGCCCACATACTGTCCGGCAGAACGTATTTCAACTCAAGCCACAACATCCCGTGGCGCCTCGCTCCCAGTGAAAAACCGCGCAATGTTTTGCCAAGCGGACCGGCAAAGAAATGTGGCGGATTGCCGCGTCACTCCGGCGATATGCGGCGTGAACAAAATGCGCTGCGCCGCTTCGCCTTGCAGCGAGAACAGCGGATGATTGGGCGCCGGCGGCTCGGTGGAATACACATCCACGGCCGCTCCGCTCAACCGTCCCTCTTGCAACGCGTCGGCGAGCGCCGCTTCATCCACAACACCTCCGCGTGAAGCCTGGATCAGCACCGCGCCAGGCTTCATCATTGCTAACTCATCAGACCCGATGAGCCCGGTCGTTTGTGGAAGTAGCGGCACATGCAGAGTGACCACGTCCGCTGCCCGCAAAAGTTCTTCGAACGAAGTTGCCTTTGCTGCCAGGCCTTCTTCGCCACGCACATCGCGTGGTGCAGGATCGTAGTAGAGGATCGCGCAAGCGCGTCTGTGAAAGGCGGTAGCCACAGCAACTCCGATGATTCCAAATCCCACGATCCCAACGGTCAGGCCATCGAGCCCCAACAGGCTGTCCGCGATCGTCCGTGCGCGAAAATCGCGGTAGTTCCCGCGGCGAATTTCCGTATCCGCCCAGAAAAATCGCCGCAAGAGCACACTCGCCGCCGTGACCGCGTACTCAGCGACCGCGTCGTTGCTGCCTCCCGGAACATTGGCCACGGCAATGCCGCGCTGCCTCAGAAACGGCAAGTCCAGCCGGTCCAGCCCAGCCCCAGTCACCTGGATAAATTGAATGCTCGTTCCTGCGAAGAATTCTGCGGGCAATTTGGGTCCAACCGCGGGAATCACCAACGCGCGCGCCTGCTTCATCAACTGCGGAACATCGGCGTCGTTCGGGTCACGGTAAGCGACTTGTAGCGAAGCAGGCGGCAACGCACCCACGCGCTGAAAGTCCGCTTCGGGGCGCAGGCCTAGCACATCGAGGCTCATGACTTTTCGGAAGTCCCGGGAGTAACCCCTGGTTCTTGCGTAGCCGCGGTGATATCCGCAACAGGAAAGAAGCACAGCAGCACCAGCGGCTCGCTGCCCGTATTTCGCGTCACATGCTTTTCTCCCGCGGGAATCAGCAGTGTGTCTCCGGGCTTCAGATGGAATTCGCCGCCGTCGGCAAAGGTCGTGCCTTGCCCCGAAAGCGTGTACATGCATTCCTCAAAATTCGAATGACGGTGAGGCGTGCGCAGCGTATCGCCGGGCTGAAGCACAGGAATCTCCACCAGCCGCAGCGTCAGTCCCTGCGCGCCTCGTTCGCCAGAAACAATCTCCAGTGCCTTGCGTCCGGGCAGCCCAAGTTGCCTAGCCTCACTTTGCTTAAACAGCCGGGCCATTAGCGCACCTTGCTCACTTGGCGGATTTCTGCGATGCCTCCCTGAATACGGTCCAGTTGTTTGAAAATTTCCGCGGATTGCGTGGCGATGGAGTCCGCGACGCTGTTCACCATTTTCCGTGCTTTTTCCGCCGTTGCGTGTTGCGGACTACCATACCAACCCGTGGGCGCAATCGAACGCACGTCCGTCAGCACTGGCTGGTAGCTGCGCGTGCGCCGCAAGGCGTCGACCTTGCGTCCGTGGGCGTGGTCTGAGGAATAGTCGATACGGTCCAGGTGCACCAGGTCCGGCCGGTACGCCAACACCGCTAGTGCTTCGATCTCGCCTCCGTGCGTCAGTCCGCCACACTCCTTGCCAAATATATCTTCGGCCACGAAGCACGCCTGCACCGTCAGAACTGTCATGCCGTGCTCGCGATGCAGCAGGTCCGCGGCAACTCCCAAGGGTGGGATATTCAGTTCGTGCCAGTTCAGGATCAGCAGATATTTCGCGCCGTGCTGGGCCGTCGACGCGCACGTCTCCATCACCACGCGCATGTACGTTTCCGGCGAAAGCGTGATAGTGCCTTCAAACGGCATGTGCAATGGCGTTACGCCCAGTGGCCCGCCGGGCAGCACCAATCCATCCATGCGCTCCGCCACTGCATGCGCAATCACATTCGAAGCGAAGATATCCGTGCCGGTCGGCAGATGCGGGCCGTGCTGCTCCACGCTTCCCTGCGGCAAAATCACCAGCGGATTTTTCTTCAGCTGCGCCGCAATTTCCGGCTGCGTCAGATCCACGAAATACCGGCTCGCTAACATCGGGCCTCCTGTCAGACCGCTACGCGGCTCTGGGCGTCCTTCAAAACATCGGAAATCGCTATGCGCTGGCCGTTTTGTTGGATGGATTTCAGCGCCGCGTACACCATCGCCACCGCCACATTGCCATTGTGCGCGCTCAACTCATTCGATTTTCCCGTGCGGCAGCTTTCCGCAAGCATTTCCAGCTCCGCGCGGAACATATCGCTTTCCGGCACCTTCAGCTCTTCGCGCTTGGCGTAGCCGTCGGCGCCGCGTTGAATATAGAGTGTCGATTTCTTGTGCAACTGGTCCGGCGTGTCCCAGGTGTCGAAATCGATTTCGTAATGCATCAGGCCCTTCGACCCGAAGACGCGCACCGAAAAGATGCCCGGGGAAGTCCAGCACGATCCCACATATCCAACTTTTCCGTCGGCAAATTTCACCAGCGTCATGGATTGATCGTCGACTTCCGCACCGACCGGAGAAAGTTTCGACGCAATCCCGCTCGCTTCCACCACTTCGCCGCCGAGATAGTGCAGCACGTCGAACTGATGAATCGCCAGCTGCGACAGCGGGCCGCCGGGAGCTTTGTCTTTGTACCACCGCCAGGTTTTTGGCGTGAGTTCCAGCGCGCGATGGTTCGAGAAATTGGCCTCGATGAACGCGACTCTGCCCAGTTCGCCTGAATCAATTGCTTCGCGAATCTTGCGTATGCCCCCCATCAAGCGAGCGCTGTGACCCACCGTAACCGTGATCCCATATTTCTTTTCCAGCTCCGCGATCTGCAACCCCTCGACCAGCGTGCTGGCGATCGGCTTCTCCGTGTAGACATGCTTTCTCGCTTTCGCCACGGCCGCAGCCATGGGAAGGTGCTGCTCGTTCGGCACCGTCAGAATCACGCCTTCGATCGACGCATCTGCAAGTATCGCGTCCATCGTGGGAGCGGCGGGCACTCCAAGGTCGGCCTGAAATGCTTCGCGCTTTTCGGTCGAGCGGCTAAAGCCAGCCACGATTTTCAGTTTTTCGGATTTGGCCGAGGCGCGGGTCAAAACCCGGGCCCAGCGGCCGAGTCCCACAATGGCAAGCTTGACGGGAGGCGAAGTCACGTAATCCTCGCAAAGAAAAGTGTTTGCACAAAAGATGGTATGGTAGTACCGTATTACGAGAATATGACGAAGTCAAGCCCTTTGCCTCCTTCTTTCTCGCATCTCTCGGCCATCCACAAATCGGCTGCGCCTCTGCGCCGCCAAGTCCTTGATGAACTGCGCCAGTCCATCATTTCCGGTCGACTGAATCCCGGGGACCGGCTTCTCGAACGCGAACTGATCGCCATGATGGGAGTCTCACGCACCGTCATTCGCGAAGCTCTGCGCCAGCTGGAATCCGAGGGCCTCGTTGCCATCATCCCCAATAAAGGACCAGTCGTTCGCGCCCTGACGGTGGAAGAAGCGCGCGATCTTTACACCATTCGCGCTGTCCTGGAGGGATTGGCGGCTCGCCTCTTTGTGGAACAGGCCAACGACGCGCAGATCGCGCGGCTGGAGCAAGCGCTCCAGGTCGTGGAAAAGGCTTACGATTCCGGCAACGCCACGAAAATGCTCGAGGCAAAAAACAGTTTCTACGAAGCCCTTTTCGAAGGCGCCAAAAGCTCCACTCTTTCGTCTATGCTCGGCTTGTTGCACGGGAGAATCTGGCGCTGGCGCGCGCTGGGACTGAAGCATCCGAAACGCTCGCTGGAACGCGATCGCGAAAGCATGAAGAATCTTCGCGCGGTGCTCAAGGCGATCCGGGCACGCGATGCCGATCTGGCCGAAAAAACACTTCGCGAGGAAGTGAGCAAGGCGGCCGTGGAAGTGAGTCGTCTGCTTAAGGATGAGGCCGCTCCGTTACCCGGAAAAAGCTTGCGAGCCAGTTGATTTCTGATTTCTGCAATCGTTGAGGTCAAGGAAAATGCCAACGCACTTTATTGTTCACGACAAAGCCGACACCGTCGGGGTGATGGTGGTCGAAAATTCTCAAGCCGGCCAGGAACTGACGGGCTGGATCATGGAAACCGACGAGACCATTTCGCTGCAGGCGCTCGACGCCGTTCCCCTGGGTCACAAGATCGCTCTGAACCCGATCAATCCCGGCGATACGGTGCTGAAGTACGGCCACGATGTCGGTCGCGCGGTTTCGGCAATCGGCAAAGGCCATCACGTGCACGTTCATAACCTGAAGACGAAGAGGTGGTAATGATGGAGCGCCAGCAATTTTTTGGTTATCGGCGGGAAAACGGAAGAGTCGGCATCCGCAACCACGTAGTGATTCTTCCTCTCGATGATTTGTCCAACGCCGCCTCCGAGGCCGTCGCCAACAATATCAAGGGCACGCTGGCGCTGCCTCACGCCTATGGCCGCCTGCAGTTTGGAGAAGATCTCGAACTCTTCTTCCGCACGCTCATCGGGACGGGCTCGAATCCTAACGTTGCCGCCTGCGTGGTTATCGGCATTGAACCCGGCTGGACTGGGCGCATCGTGGATGGCATCGCGAAAACGGGGAAACCTGTGGCCGGATTTGCCATCGAAGGCAACGGTGACACCACCACTATCGCCAACGCGTCTCGCAAGACTCGCGAGTTTGTGCAATGGGCCAGCGAAAAGCAGCGCGAGGTCTGCTCAATACAGGATCTTTTCGTCTCCACGAAGTGCGGCGAAAGCGACACCACATCTGGCCTGGGGTCGTGCCCAACTGTCGGCAACCTGATCGATAAACTGGATCCTCTTCGGGCCACCACCTGCTTCGGTGAAACTTCCGAGTTGACTGGCGCCGAACTCGTCTGCGCCAGCCGCGCTGTCACCAAAGAGGTTGGCGAGCGTTTCCTGCAAGTGTTCAATGCCTATCAGGAAGTCATCGAACGGCACAAGACCAGCGATCTTTCCGAGTCGCAGCCTACCAAGGGCAATATCATCGGTGGACTGACCACCATTGAGGAAAAGGCTTTCGGTAATTTGCAGAAGATCGGCAAGAAGGCAAAGTTCATCGACGTCCTAAAGCCGGCGGAAGCCCCTGCCAAAGGCCCGGGCCTCTACTACATGGACACTTCTTCCGCGGCCGCCGAGTGCGTCACGCTGCAAGCAGCGGCTGGTTTCGTGGTCCATCTTTTTCCCACCGGCCAGGGCAACGTCATCGGTAATCCGATTGAGCCGGTCATCAAACTTACCGCGAATCCGAAGACCGCGCGAACCATGAGCGAGCATATCGATCTGGACGTCTCTGGAATTCTGCGGCGAGAACTGACTCTGGATCAGGCCGGCGATCAATTGATCGACATCATGCTGCGCACTTGCAATGGGCGCTTGACGTGCGCGGAAGCTCTGGGACACCGCGAGTTTGTCATGACCAAGCTGTACCAGAGCGCGTAGTCACTCAATACGGGTGTTGAAACTGAACAGCATCTGCCAGCGTGCGTCGCGCTTCACCCACATGCGCGTGTTGAAATAGGATTTCGCTCCGGGGCGCTGCTCTCTGGCGACCATCATCACCGTGCCGTCGAAATCGAACATTTCCGCGGAAAGCAGCCCCGGCGGCGGGGAGCGCGTGCCGCTCAATTTCTGTTTAGCGATTTGCGAGAGGCGATCGCTCTTGTTGTATGGCCGGTCGTGATACGTATCCGTGGCGCTGAATTCATCCGCAATCAGCGGTGAGTAAGCGTCGGCATCGTTGTCCGCCATGGCCTTCATCACACCTTGCCACGAGGCGATCACTTCTTTCTCCGCCTGTGTTTGTGGTTGATAAGGAATCGTTTTGCACGGGTTCACGCACTCAACGGAAGTCTTGCCGCCGGCTGGCTCCGATTTTTCCACCTGCAGTACTTCTTGACACAGCATGGCGCGCCAGCCGGTTGCACGTTTCAGCCAAATCCGCAGGACATTCATTCGGCCGCGGTTTGCGCGAACCACCACGGCGTCGCCGTACGCGCCAATCTGCGTCGCAACGTCGGAGTTGGCGATCGGCGGAATATCTTTTAATAATTCCGCGCGACTTAGCCGTCGCCCGTTGGAATCGATCCAGACAAACTTCGCGTCCAGAATGTCCTTCAGCGCGGCTGCGTCCTTTTTTTCAAAGGCTTGGACGAAGGCGCGATCCGCTTGCGCAACGGGATCGGAATTGTCCCCGGAAGTGCTCCGCGCAAGAAGCCGGAAGTTTGTCACGGCGCAAAATAGCAACGCACCGACGTTCACGGCACGCACCAGTCTCTTCATACCTGCCTGCTTGATCACTGCGCTTGCGTCGCTGCCTTGCGCCGATTCTCGAAAAACGAATCAGTCAACCTTCGCGGCGCCAGCCTGAATCGTGGTCTGGTAGCTGATCACCATTACCCACTGGCCGTCGCGCTTGATCCACAACCGGCTGACCTGCACAGGTTTTCCGGTGTATGGCTGGTGGACACACGTCATCACCACGGAATCGCCGAAATCGAACATCTGTGCGGAAACCAGCGGTGCCGGTGCCGAGGCCGCTCCACTCTGTTTTTGCCGGTTAAGAATTGCGATGCGGTCGGCCTTGGCGAAGGGATGGTCGTTGTTGGAATTGAGCATCACGAATTCCTCGGCGATGTGCGGCGACCACGCCGCGGCATCGTGATTCGTCACCCCGGTTTCCAATGCTTGCCACGAAGCAATGATCGCGTGCTCCGCTTCGTTCTTCGGCCGATACGGCACCGTTTTGCATGGATTTTCGCAGTCCTTTACACCGCTGCCGCCGGCCGCCGGGGGATGATCGCTTAATGTCACTTCGTGATAGACCAGCAAGCGCCAGCCAGCCGGCCGTTTCACCCACATACGCAGCGCGTGGACTTTACCCCGGCCTGCCATCACCGCTCCAACGTCGCCAAACGTCAACTGCTTCAAGTCCGTTCCGGATTCATCGCCAAGCGAATCTTTGGGCAGGGCGCGCAGCACCTCGGCGACGCTCAGCGCTTTCCCGGTGGAGTCGCACCAGGTGAAATTTTCGTCGAGCAGACTCGTCAATTGTGCCTTGTCGCCCTTGGCGACGGCCTGCACAAATGCGCGGTCAGCCTGCAAGACGGCCGCGTCCGTTTCGGCAGCTAGCGAACAGTGTGGAAGCGAGACAAGGAGTAAGCAGCTGCATAATGCAACGACGGTGAAGGCACAAGAGCGAAGAGACTTCATTGGCGCGCAAACCTCCCGGCAGTTGTTTTGAAATCATCGAAATGAAAAGGGCCGGAAGGTAACCGGCCCTTTTTCTGAGCTCCAGACCGGAGGGCGAGTTAGAAGATAAACTTCAGGCCCAGTTGCATCGCTCGGTTGCTCCCGGAACCGAGCAACGGATTGAACGACGCTGCGTCCGGCGTTGCACATCCACAGCCAAAAGCGCCGGGAGCTGACGGGTCGGCGGTAGCTCCAATGCCGTAGCCGTTTGTGCCGCCGTAGGGATTCGCAAAGTTGGGGTGGTTGAACAGGTTGAAGAATTCGGCGCGGAACTGCGCGGAGACGCGTTCGCCAAATTTAAAGTTCTTGGTGACGGAGAAGTCCACATTGCGGTAACCAGTATCGCGGAACACATTGCGGCCCAGGTTCCCGTAAGCGCCCATCGCATTGGGGATGAGCATCGATTTACCCTTGATGTAGCAGTAGCCGGCCGTATTCAATGACGCGACTGCGTTAGGACCGATAGCCGCGGCTCCGGCATTGCACACTGCGGGTATTCCATTGGGAGTGTTCGGGTCCGCGTTACCGCAAGCCAGCCCGAAGCAGGGAATCGGGTTCGCTCCGCCAGATTTGAAATCGTTCGGATTGCCATACCTGGTCACGTCGGCGGTGCTCAGGAAATTCCAGCGATCGGCAAATTCGTTCGTTCCGCTAAAACCATTGGCGGAATCGAACGACTGCCAAGGCTGCGACGTCTGCAGCGCGATAATCGTGTTCAACTGCCATCCTTCCAGAAGCTGTCCCTTCATCTTCTTTTCCGGAAGCGTGTAGGTAACCGACAGCGTGAAGCGATGCCGGATATCGAAATCGCTGCTGGCGTGCTCTGCCGCCAGGTTGTAGGTATTCTCCGGCAGGAACTGATTCCAGTTGAACGACATGTTGTCCAAGCCGTGCGAATAGGTGTAGCCCAGGATGAAATCGAGCCCATGGACGTTGCGACCGGTGAACGTGGTCTGTAGGCCGTTGTAAGTGGAACCGTACGCATTGGTGAAATAGTTGATGAATCCCAGATACGGATATTGCGTCGCAAACGGAACCACACCGGTGTCCAGGTTGAGCTGGTTGATGTCGTACAAACCCGGAAGGACGGTGCCGTGGTTGCCTACATAGTTCACCTCCAGGGACATTTTGCTGGTGAAGGCGTGCTGAACACCCAGCGTCCAGTTGGTGACATAAGGGGTGCGGTAATTGCGATTCATCGCAAAAATATCGCAGGGACCAGGATGGTCTCCCACACCATCGCCGCACTGCACGTTTTGCGAGACGTTGGCAGGATAGACCTGCGTTGTTCCATTCACCCAGGTGAGCTGTGAACCCGGAATAGTTACGCCCGTCGCGAAAATGTTCCCGACTCCGGGGCAACCCGTGGGGCAGTTGGCATCAAAAATTGTAGCGCCCGTCGGAATGGTTCCGAAACCAAGCGTGACGGTGTTGTTGGTGTTTTGTTGCGACAGGAACGTGTTCATGGAAAGCAGGTCATAAATGATGCTGCCGCCCGCGCGTATTATGGTTGTCCCCTTCCCGGTCACATCCCAAGCTACGCCGAGACGGGGTGAAAAATTGTTGTGATCCCCGTGATAGACCGAGCTGATGTTCTTGCCGACTTGTTCCAGGCCGACCGAGGGTTCCCAGTTCCCGAGCAGGTTGTTTGCTTCGGAGGGAACGCCCTGGTATTCGTAACGCAACCCCAGATTTAGAGTGATGTTCTTGGTGATGCGCCAGTCGTCTTGCACGTAAAGCGCGTAGAGATTTTGCTTCAAATTGCGCGTGGGATCTCCTGCTAAAAGTGAGACGCTGTCCGGATTGCCGAGCAAGAAATCCTGGAACGAATTGAATTTGATGCGGCCGCGACCGGCGCGAAACGTTCCTTGATGGACTTGATCCATTCGGAATTCGCCACCGAATTTTACCGCGTGTTTGCCGTGAAGATAGGAAACCTGGTCGATGATGTCATTCACGGAATCCGGTCCCACGATTTTTGGGAAATTGTGGAAACCGCCCAATTCGGTGAAGCCGGTGACGCGGATATTCGGCAGGCCGCCCAACACCGGATTCGTGATCCCGGTATTGATATCGTATTGGGTGTCGACGTTGCTGGGAATAATGTTCAGCGTGTAGTGCGTAAATCCGTAAGTCAGTTCATTGGCCCAAGTCGAATTGGGTATAAAGGCCCAGTGGGCGGCGAGCGCTTGCGCGCGGGAATGAATGCCGGTACGGAATTCCGCGATCGTTTCCGGAGCGTCCATGGCGATCAGGTTGTCGTTGCCAAAGAAATAGGAACCGCTCAGAGTATTCCTGTCGTTGATGTGGTAATCGACCTTACCGATGGCATTGTTCGAGGTATTCACGTTCGGGAACGTGCGCGTAATGACGTTGGCCCCATCTCCCGTTTGGGAATTGGGCCCATAGAATTGCAGCAGATAGTTGCTCAGCGCGTTCACATTCCCTGGGCCTCCGATCGCCGCAATGGCATCCGGGAGGCTGTTGCCAGGGTTACCGTTCGGCACCGTCGTTGGCACGCTCACTGGAATCGCGTTGCCCACGGTATAGCGCTGTCCCTCGTATCCGCCGAAAAAGAAAAGTTTATCCGGGATAATGCGGCCGCCAACGGTTCCACCAAACTGCTCCAGCTCCACCGGAGTCTTTGGTGTGCCTACGGGATTGAAATAGTTGCGCGCATCGAATGAATCCGTACGACCAAAGCCGTAAGCGGTGCCGTGCAAGGTGTTCGTGCCGGATTTGATGCCCACGCTGGTGATGGCGCCAGGCTTCCATCCAAATTCTGCCTTCGGGTTTACCTGCGTATTGAATTCCTGAATGGCGTCAATCGGCAGGAGCGTGGCTGCGTCACCCGCCACCGCTGCTGCGTTGGTCACGCTCAAACCCATGAACGCTTCATCGTTGGTCAGACCGTCGACGATGTAGCTGGTGTCCTCTGGCCGAATCCCGTTGGTGCTCTGCGTCCATGGCCCGCCACCTGGATAGACCATCGTTCCTGGGCGCAGCGAGAGCAGGTTCTGGTAATTGCGGCCGTTCAACGGAAGATCATTAATGGTCTCATTGCTCAGCGTGCCGCCAAGCGTCGTGCTGGTCGCATCGATCAACGGAATTTCTACCGTGACGGTAATAACCTCGCTTGCCGAACCGGTCTGCAGAGTGATGTCGACCTGCAGATCTTTGCCGGTCTCGAGCAACAGATTCTGCCGCTCAAAGATTTTGAATCCCTTGGCCTCCACGCGCACCTTATACGTGCCGGGAAGGAGGTTAATACCAACATACTCGCCGCTCGAATCCGTCGTGAGCACACTTGACGTTCCTCTCGCCACGTCCATGATGGTCACGGTTGCGTCGGCGATTGCGCCGCCGGACTGATCGGTCACGGTCCCCAGAATTCGGCCCGTGTTCCCCTGCGGTAATGCGGGAGAACAAAACACGACCGCAATGGCAATCGTTGCCAAAACCGGAGTGAGTTTAAGGAACCTGGATAAATTGCGCATGGAACTCCCTATCGAATTGAGCGGCATTCGAGACCTCCCCCCACGAACAGGTATAGGGGCTATACCATCATACGAAGTACGATGTCAACCATATCCCTCATTCTATGTAACAAAAAAAAGGATAAGCCGCTCCCCAGGATGTACCGGTACATTGGATGGACCACTGGTTTTGCCCACCCCAATACGGCGAAAATATAGCAAATCAAGCGCAAGGCTGCCTGTTCGGCTGGCTTATAACCCTACTGATCCGCAGCCCAAATAAGGCTCGCACCCTTGCTTGGCGATGGATAAAAAACTTTTCAATCCTGAACCGTGTAGATCCAGATTTCCGCTCCATGATCGGCGCGCGCGGGCACGCCCAGAAAGAAACGGTCAAAGCCTTTCCGGCCCTTGCCAAAATAGCCGGCGCTACGAGCCCCCAGGGTGGAGGAGACTTTGGCCAGCAGCTGGTAGTGATCGGGATCGGTCTGTTGAAACACGCTGATGTAGCCCTCGCCCCCGGGAATATAGATTCGTTTTCGCCCCGCGTCGTAGTACACCTCGTCGGCATCTTGCACGCACGGAAGTTCCGCGATGCTCCGTCCCGAATTTGTGTCCAGCACCGCCAGGCGTGCCGGTTCATGTGTGGCCACAAAGAGCCGGTGATCCGCTTCATCCAGCGCCATAGGAAAGTTGTGTTCGAGCGTCATCGGCCAGCGCGTAACGCCGCCCGTTTTTCGATTGATGACTGCGATTTGCTTCAAATCCGGGAGATTCACATAAATATTGGGCCCCGTGGATTCCAGTTGAAACGACTCCGGGTGCGCTCCCAGCTTGTATTCCTGCGGCAAGCGCTCGTCGGTTGCTGCGTCGACAATCCCAATGGCGCCCGTCTCATCTTCACCGAATCCTACATACACTCGATGCGTGGCCGCGTCGTAGCGCAGATTATCCACATCCCCGTGAAAATCAATTTCCTTAATGAGCTCAAGGTTGCTCCCGTCGAATATCCGCAGTTTACCTTTGCTGCTCGCCACGAAAAGTTTTTTCGCATCCGGGGCGTATACCACTCCCTGCGGATTGGGAATTCCGGAAATCGAGTGAGCCCGTAGCCGCGCGCTGATGTCGATCACTTCAACGGAATTGTTGCCCAGTGCTGCCACGAACAGTTGGTTCTTTCCATCGAAGCCAAAATGGTCGAAACGTCCCTGGACACCGGGCGTCGGTATCGCTTCGGTCAGGACTAATGGTCGAGGCGGCTCGGAAGTGGTGGGATTTTGCGCGTTGATTCGGGACAAAAAGCCGAAGAGCAACGGGATTGAGAAGCGGAAAGCGCGAGCGATCCTCATGAGGCCTCCAGAGAGAGCCGCCGGATTAGGACAGAAACAGGGCGCCAGGCAGGGAGGATATACCAAAAGGGTTGACGTGGCAAAAGGTCTGGTGGTAGAACCATGATCCGCGGACTGAGTTCTTCCCGTCGGCAACGAGGACTGGATCGACTCGAGGTGAATGATGAGCGTTAGGTTTAACGGGCTGTTGTTCGTGTTCGGCGCTTGCCTCGCGACCCCGCTGCTTTTGCCGCCTTCTGCGGTGGATGCGTGCGCGCAGCTCAGCACCGGAAGGGCTGCGGCGGAGGCCATCCCGCCGCATGGCTATGTCGTAGCCAGCAAGGAGGTCAAAGGTTCGCACATCCCAGGGGACTACACCTTTGTCCTGACGAGAGACGAGGTCTATGTGCCAATCCTGGTTCGCAAACCGAAGGGCAATGGTCCCTTCCCAGCGATCACCATGGGTTGGGGCGAGGGACGCGAGGGCATGATAAAGGTGCAGGAACTCTCGGAACGTCTGACCCAGATGCAGGATCGTATGATCGCGAGAGGATACGTGGTGGTGACGGTGAATTATCGCAACGAAATACCGTACGCCTACGAACAGTCCAAGCCGCCACTCAATCTTCCAGACAGCATCAGCGGCGATCGCCGGATGTTGAAGTCCGGGCCGACGCTGGATCACGAGGATTTGATCGCAATCATTCGTTATCTTCAGACGCTTCCTTTTATTGATAAGAATGCGGTCGGGGCAATGGGCGTGAGCCACAGCGGCGAGATGATTATGAAGGCTTCGAGCGAATATGCGTTTGCAGCTGGAGTGTGCATCGAACCGGCGGATCATGAATTCTTGACCGTCAACACCGGGCCAGATGCGCCAAGAAAGGACAACGAGATTCAGTACAATGACATCGAAGTGGCGCGGAAAAATGCGAACAAGGTGGAAGCAATGCAGCGCATCGAACGCATCAATACGCCCATCCTGATTTTTGGACGCGACACCGATCACCAGCAGGGAATTTTCAAGCTGACGTACGAATGGATGAAAGCAGCGGGCAAAGACGTGCAATGGGCCAGCTTCAATCATCCGGTGCATGGCTATGTATTCATCTTTAACCAGCCGGACGGTTCGTACAAGCCGGATGAGATCCAGCAAAAAGCATTTGAAATCTTTATGGATTATTTCGATAAGCACCTGAAACACTAGGCCTGTCGGAGCGCGATGCAGCGCTGTCCGCATGAAGTGTAAACTGGAGGTGTAGTGTGAATGTCGGATTCATCGGCCTGGGTGATATGGGCCAGGCCATTGTGCCGCGACTACTTGAAGCTGGCCACCGGGTCACGGGTTGGAATCGCACCAAAGAAAAAGCGGAGCCACTGCTCAAGCGCGGCATGCTCTGGGCGGATTCCCCGCGACAGCTTGCGTCAGGTTCGGACGTTGTGTTTTCGATCGTGACGGATTCGGCGGCGGTAAAGGCTCTGGCACTCGGAGAAAACGGAATCATCTCGGGATTGCGCAAGGATGGCGTTTATCTGGACATGAGTACGATCGATCCGGAAGCCAGCCGGGCCGTTGGGGCGGAGTTTTCCAAGGCCGGCTTGACCATGATGGATGCGCCCATTTCCGGAACCACCCTGACCATCGGACAAGGCAAAGCTTCCGTCATGGTGGGTGGAGACAGGGCGACGTTTGACCGCGTGCAGCCGGTGTTGCTGGCCATTGGGCCAAAGGTGACTTACGTCGGAGCGCAGGGACTCGCGGTGCAACTGAAAGTCGCCTTGAACATGACGTTGGTAATCGAGGTGATTGGATTCTGCGAAGGCGTTGCGCTTGCAGAAAAGGGAGGCGTGCCGCGTGAAGTGGCGGTAGATGCCATGCTCAAGAGCGTGGTCGCTTCGCCGGTTATCAGCTATCGGGCGCCGCTGATTCTGGAGGGGCACATATCGGACGCAACGTACGGCGACGTCAACCTGCAGCAAAAAGATATGCTGCTGGCGCTCACACTGGGGAGGAGGATGGGAGTGCCGGTTCCTTTGGGCGCGGCCGCGAACGAAATGCTGAACGCCTGCCGCGGCCTGGGCCTGGACCACCACGATTTTGTGACCGTGTACGAGGTATATCGCCGCCTGGGAGGCATGTCGAAATGAAACCGTACCGCACGAACCTCCGCGATGTCCCCCAGGTTGGCGGCCTGACGCAAGATGAAGGCTGGATCAACATGCAAGTGCAGTTTCTGATCGATCAGAAAACTGCAGGCTCCGACAAGCTTCTGATTGGGTGGACCGTCCTTCCGCCGGGCGCGCGTCACGACAAGCATCGGCATCCCAACTGCGACGAGTTCTTCATCGTGATTCAAGGCAGCGGATTCATCTATACCGGCACCGGCCGAGAACCTTCGGCAAAGGGCGACGTCATTTTCACGCCTCGTGGACACTGGCATGGATTCGACAACACCGGAACAGAAGATGTTGTTCTCGTTTGGGGATGGAGCGGCGCGGGCTCGCTCGAAGCCGCGGGCTACGAAATTCCACCGCAAGGTTATTGAACGAGGCCTGGATTTCTCCGATGCCAGCTGCTTGGGATGACCCGCGAATCGCACAGGGCATGAAGCAACAACTCAGCCACAGGCGCGAGTTGTTAGGCTCGGGCAAGAAGCCGCTGGGCTGGAAGTTGGCGTTTGGCGGACCCGCCGCGTTGCAGCGCTTGCACATTAACGAACCCCTGGTTGGATTTCTGATGGCGGACGCGGTGCTGCCATCTGGATCGAGTGTTCCTCTAGCTGGTTGGAAAAAACCGGCGTCGGAACCGGAGATCGCCGTGTACATGGCGAAAGATCTGCAGGCGAGCGCCGACCGGAAAACGACCATCGCAGCAATCGCAGGTTTGGGAGCAGCGATTGAACTCGCCGACGTGGATCATCCATCAGAAGACGTGGAAGGCACGCTGGTCCGCAACATTTATCAGCGCCACCTGGTTCTAGGCGGCTGCAACTCCGCGCATGCAGGTGGCTCGCTGGCGGGCTTGCGCGCGCGGGTCTTTCGGAATGGTCAACAATTGGCAGACACTTCCGATTTTGAAGCTTTGACCGGTGAATTGATTCACATCGTTGGTCACGTTGCCACGTTGCTTTCCCACTTTGGCGAGACTCTCCACGCCGGCCAGATCATCATCGCGGGCTCCATCACGCCGCCAATCTGGGTAGCACCCGGAGAAACGATGGCGTTTCATCTCCAACCGCTAGAGCCGATTTCCCTGCTTTTTACCTAGGCGCTGTTCCCCCCAAAAACAGCAAATGACCGAGGGTGGTACCGAAATCACCCTGCGCCTCCCCGGCATTTCTCGAATCCATGGCTGTGCTCTGCGACCTGCTTTCTTCCGTCTGAAAAAATCGCAACGTGCAGATTTTCCACAATTCTGGGCGCCAGCCTTTTGTTATCGACTATTCACAAACCAATAACTGCCGATATTTCAAATGGGGGGATGCAGAAGCATCAGGATCGTCAACACTCCTGCAATCCCGCGTTGCGGAGACGTAGGCCAACAGCCCTGCGCCGTGGCAGGAACGGTACAGCCTCCCTACCCGGCGTTAACGACTACCAGGATCGCTACCAACGGGATTGGCGGTTACAGTTCTCCCTGCGCCAACAACACCGGCTGCACTGTGGGAAGTTGCACCGCCTGCAACAGGGGTACCTGGAGCCGGCGGCACCTGCGCGCGCGACACTGGGAAAGGGCAGCCGTCAGTCGGCTGCCCTTGTCTATCCCCTGTGCATATTTCAAGCAACCCCTTCTTTGCTAAAGGTTTAGCGTCCCTTCGCCATTGTTTCGAATTTTTAACAAACTCTCCTCTGCTTGTAACACTCCCGTAATGGCCACACCCCACACTGAAGGGTAATTGAACGCCCCACTCTGTTCAGGAGATGAATCTCATGAAACGTCTTACAGGTTTGCTTGTCGCGGCACTCACACTTGCCGCTAGCGTTTGGGCTGATAACGACCTTTTGATCAACGGTGCAGGCGCTACTTTCCCTTATCCGATCTATTCCAAATGGTTTGACGAGTACCACAAGAAAGACGCCAAAATCCAATTCAACTATCAGTCCGTCGGTTCCGGTGCCGGCATCAAGCAAGTGACTGACGGCACCGTCGATTTCGGCGCCACCGATGGTCCCATGAACGACGACCAGTTGAAGGCCTACCAGGATAAGCACGGTTTCCCGATTCTGCACTTCCCCACTGTCCTCGGTGCTGTCGTTCCCACTTACAACGTTCCCAGTGTCAGTAGCGCGCTGAACTTCACTCCCGAGGCCCTGGCAGGAATCTACCTTGGAAAAATTACCAAATGGAATGATCCGGCCATCGCCGCTGCCAACAAGGGCGTCAATCTTCCTGCCACTGACATCATCGTGGTCCACCGTTCAGACGGCAGCGGCACTACCTATTGCTGGACTGACTATCTTTCCAAGATCAGCGAGGAGTGGAACGGCAAAGTGAAGAAGGGCACATCCGTCAATTGGCCCGTCGGCCTCGGCGGCAAGGGCAACGAAGGTGTCACTGGATTGGTCAAGCAGACGCCCAACTCCATCGGCTACGTCGAACTCATCTACGCCGCGCAAAATAACATTCCCTACGGCGCGGTAAAGAACGCTGCGGGGACTTTTGTCAAGGCCGACCTGAAAAGTGTAAGCGAGGCTGCTGCCGGCGCCGCCAAGAGCATGCCAGACGACTTCCGCGTTTCCATCACCAATGCGCCGGGTAAGGGTGCCTATCCCATCTCGACGTTCACGTGGCTGTTGATCCCGGAAAAAATTTCCGACGCAGGAAAGCGCGACTCTATCAAGGGTTTCCTCAAATGGATGCTCGCCGACGGCCAGAGTTATACCGAGCAACTTTCTTACGCGAAGTTGCCCAAGGAAGTTGTAGAAAAAGAAAAGAAGGCCATCAGCGGCGTTCAGTAACACGCCAGGGGAACTGTGGTTACAACAAGTACAACCTACGGGAGCACCGGGCCCGCTGCGCGTTCGCGCTCATTTCTCTCTAAACTCCGCGATGGTGACGAGATCGCTCGGCTCGTCACCTTCCTTTTTGCTATGAGTGTTGTCCTCATCACCGTCCTTCTCGTCTACCAGCTTTGGGTCAATTCCGCCCTCCCTCGCCACAAGTTCGGCTTGCACTTCTTCGCCACCGAAGTTTGGGATCCCATTGCCGATGAGTACGGCGCCCTCCCCTTCATCTACGGAACCCTCGTGACTTCCGCCGTTGCGCTCCTCCTCGCCGTTCCCTTGGGCATCGGCGCCGCGATCTTTCTTGCCGAACTCGCTCCCCCGCGCATCTCCGATGCCTTGCAATTCTTCATCGACCTTCTCGCTGCTGTTCCCAGCGTCATTTACGGCTTGCTTGGCGCTTTTATTGTCGTGCCTCTCATGCGTACCGTTATCTATCCCGCTCTGAACAAACCCCTCGGTTTCATGCCAATTTTCAAAGGTCCCTCCTACGGAGTGGGATTCTTCACCGCGGGCATCGTCCTCGCCATCATGGTGATTCCTTACATCATTTCGGTTTCCCGCGAGGTGTTGCTTTCTGTTCCGCGCGATCAACGCGAAGCCGCTCTGGCTCTCGGCGCCACCCGCTGGGAATCCACTTGGAAGGTGGTCGTTCCTTTTGCCAAAACCGGCATCATGGGTTCCATCTTCCTCGCTCTCGCCCGCGCTCTGGGTGAAACCATGGCGGTTACAATGGTCATCGGCAATACCCCCAAAATCGCCGCATCGCTCTTCGCCCCCGGCTACTCCATTGCCGCTGTCATCGCCAACGAATTCACCGAAGCTACGGGAGACCTTTACCTGCAATCTCTCATCGCCCTTGGTCTCGTGCTCTTCATTCTCACCTTCGTCATCAACGGACTAGCTCGTCTACTCATTGTTGTCACGACTCAAAAGGGAAGCGGGGTCACCCGATGAGTGGCGCCCGCGTTCGCTGGAGAAAATTTGTCAGCAACTTCATGATGACTATGACTGGTCTCTGTGCGCTCATCTCCGTTAGCGTGCTTTTTTTCATTCTTGGCTATCTCGTTTACAACGGCGGCACTTCCATCAACTGGGCTTTCTTTACGCAACTTCCCAAACCCGTTGGCGAAATCGGCGGCGGTATGGCCAACGCCATCGTGGGCAGCGGCAAACTTTTGTTCGCAGCTTCACTCTTTGGCGTGCCTATCGGCTTCCTCGGCGGCGTCTACCTCGCTGAATTCAGCGGCAGTTTTGTTGCCTCCGTCGTTCGCTATGCTGCCGACCTACTCAATGGCGTCCCTTCCATCGTCATCGGCATTTTCGCCTACGCCATGGTGGTCTTGCCCTTCAAGCACTTCTCTACCTTCGCTGGTGCGTTCGCTCTGGGCCTGATGATGATCCCCATCACACTGCGCAGTACCGAGGAATTCCTCAAGAACGTCCCAAACAATTTGCGCGAAGGCGCCATGGCCCTCGGTGCTAGCAAATCCAAAACCATTCGCACGGTCATTATTCCCGCGGCCTATCGCGGTATTCTCACCGCCATCCTCCTCGCCCTTGCTCGCGTCGCTGGTGAAACTGCTCCGCTGCTCTTTACCGCCTTTGGCAACCGCTTCTGGAACAACAGCTGGTCGCAACCCACGGCTTCGCTGCCCGTCATGATATATACCTATGCGGTCTCACCCTATGAGGATTGGCATCGCCAGGCTTGGGCCGCAGGTCTCGTCCTGTTAGGACTCATCCTAATCATCAACATCGTTGCCCGCACCATCCTCGCGCGCGGCATCGCGGTTCCGAGGTCTTAGCCATGGAAGCGTCCACAAAACCGAGTGTCTCCTTGAACATCGCCACCAATCCGGGCGCTCCTGGGGCTCGCGAAGGATTTGCCAGCCTGCCCATGCGCATGACCGTCTCCAAACTCAATTTCTTCTATGGCGCCAAGCAGATTCTCTTCGACATCAACATGGGCATCGCGGACAAAAAAGTCACGGCTCTCATCGGCCCTTCCGGCTGCGGGAAATCCACTCTCCTGCGCATCCTCAACCGCATGCACGAAACCGTCAGCACTTCCCGCTTGGAAGGTGACATCCTTCTCGACGGCCAAAATATTCTCGCGCAAGACGTCACGGCTCTCCGCCGCAGCGTCGGCATGGTCTTCCAGCGCCCCAATCCTTTCCCCAAATCCATTTTTGACAACGTCGCCTACGGCCCGCGCATCAACGGCGCCAAAGGCTCCATCGCCGACGTTGTCGAGAAAAGTCTCCGTCACGCTGCCTTGTGGGAGGAAGTGAAGGATCAACTCCACAAATCCGCGTACGACCTTTCTGGCGGACAGCAGCAGCGTCTGTGCATCGCGCGCGCCTTGGCCGTTGAACCGGAAGTCTTACTCCTCGATGAGCCGTGTTCCGCGCTGGATCCCATCAGCACAGCGAAAGTCGAAGAACTTCTTGTCGACCTCAAGAATCTCACCACCATCGTCATCGTCACTCACAATATGCAGCAGGCCGCACGCATCAGCGATTTCACTGCCTTCATCCTCACCGGCCAAGTGATTGAGTTCAGTTCCACCCCGCACCTTTTCACCACTCCCGGCGATCCGCGCACGGAAGCGTATATTACTGGCAGGTTTGGATGAGATTCGTTATTGCTTTGGTTTCGCGTCGCCGCCACTACTTCGACGCATAGGGAAAGGCTGTTATGGAACGCCACTTCGAAAAGGATTTGAACGAGCTCAAGGAACGCCTCCTCTGGATGGGCAGCCTCGCCGAGCGCGCCGTTCATCAGGCGGTTCACGCCGTCCTCGATTCCGATGAACAACTCGCCAAGCGTGTCCTTGATGAAGAAGACGCTATCAACGAACTTCAGCTCGAAGTCGACGACCGGGTCGTTCAGCTCCTCGCTCTCCACCAACTCATGGCCGCCGACCTGCGCTTCGTCCTCGCCGTTTCCCGCATCAACAATGACCTTGAACGCATCGGCGATCAGGGCGTCAACATCGCCCAAGGTGCGCTCCGCATCCTTCGTCATCCCCGCGTCAAGCCCTACGTCGATCTGCCCCGCATGACCGAAGTAGTCGAGGAGCAAGTCCGGAATTCTCTGAATGCGGTGGTTCGTCGTGACGTCGAGCTCGCTCAAAAAGTCATGGCTAGCGACGACCAGGTCGATCAATACCGCGATCAGATTTTCCGCGAACTCCTGACTTACATGATGGGCGATTCCAGTGTGGTTTTCCCTGCATTTGAACTCATCCTCGTCGCCAAAAATCTCGAACGTATCGGCGACCACGCTACCAACATCGCCGAGGACGTAATCTACATCGTCCAGGGCCAGGACATCCGTCACCCCTCCGTCGACCGCCGCTGATCTTGTGGAGTGCGGCGACTCGCCGCATTTACAACGGCAACCGCACCCCAACTGGAACTTGGAAGGGGGGCATACCTATGCCTTTGTAGGGACCAGCTTCTGAGGCGGTCGGCCAACCTAACTTAAAGCATGCTGTCATCCCGACGACGTTTGTGGGTTGAGATCTTGCCACGATCCCTCCGCTTCGTGCCGCATAGCGACGCAGGTGTGCCCTTGCGCGCAGGCTCTGGGGTCTCCTAATTTCCATTTTCCATTTTCCATTTTCCGCTCTTGCCCCACACCATTAACCCAACCACCACCATCCCCGCAATCACGCTCACCCATATCCCCACCGTTCGATCCACCGTCCGCGCAAACCACACCCGAATCACCGAGCTCCCTCGCTCCACCGGAATCACCATCACGTTGAAATCATCCATTCTTTCCGGCGCGATGGCCCTTCCATTCACTTCCACTCTCCACGCTGGATAATTCAGCAGCCGTAATGCCACCCGTGCCTCTTCTTTCGCATCCACACGAATTTCCTTCTTCTCCGTCTTCCACTCCAGCACGTGCGCCTGCGCCTCCGTCACACCGTCCTTTCTCTCAGGCAGTATCTTCACTAGTGGCGCGCGCACCGGCAAATCCGAATGATCATCTCCCAGCGGATCGTATTCGTCCGTCCCATCGAATCCCGTACCGCGCTCGATCGCGGCGTACTGCGTCGGCATTTCGTCCGTGTCCCACCAGCTATTGCTCACCAGAAGATGCCCCAAAGACACGCTCACCACCGCCATCACGGCAAACAGCAGCCAACCCCTTTGTCTCTCGCACACAGCGGCCGTAAAGCACGCAAAGATCAGCGCCACTATAGACATCCATCTCCACGGAAACTGCACGAACCGCAGCTTCGGCAGATGATCCCAGAGCGGGAGCGTGAACCGCATCATCAACACGGTTGCAGCTGTGCCCACTACCAGCAGTGCCATCCACTCGCTTCGCCAGCCGCCGCTCGCCTCTCCACGCTGCCCCAAGCGCGCGGACAATAGCGCCGAAACTCCAAGCAACAGCACCAGCATCAGCGCGCACGTCGACGCGATCCAATTGAACCACGTGTGCTCCACATCTTCAATCGCCGTAAAAAGGAAGTTCTGCCAGGGCAGCAGCCCGCTTGAGAGTGCCTGACCGATGTTCACCCAACGCTGCTCGTACGCCGCAGGTATCAGGTACACGCCCGTCAGGCTCAATCCTAGCGCCAACCCGCACGCGCTGCGCACCGCAATCTTCAACGACCGTTGGGTAATCGCGGCCCAGGCCATTAGCAAGGCGATCGAATAACTCCCAATCACTCCCGCTGGAGCATTCGAAAGCCACACCCCGGCGAAGGGAACCGCAAAATAAACGATGCTCGAAGGCCCCGATTCCGAATCCTCCAAGTAATTGCAAACCCTAAGCGCCCCTAGCAGAACTAGCGGGAACATCGCACAGGCCAGTTGCTCCGCAAAATCGCTGCGGATATAAGTCATCAGCAGCGCGTTCGGATTCATCACGTAACACGCTGCTCCTAAAACGGCCGCCCGTTCACTCGCCAACCGTTTCAGCAGCAGGAACGCCGAAAGCCCGGCGAACGTTTGCGTCAGCACGATGAACACCACCGGCACCCACGCCGGCGCCACCACGCGCGTCAGCACTGCACCCACCATCCACGAAAGCGGCGGATAGAAAATGAACCGTGGTTCCCCGTAGCCATAATTGGTCCACGCCGTCCACCGCGGGTACAGCACCCCTTCTTTCCACTGCAGTGCCGCGTCGAACCACGAATCAGCGTGGAATACGAAATCGTGCCCCGACGCGCTGCCATACCAGAAAAACGGCAGCACAATCACCACGGATATCAGCAGCGATAGACCCAGCGCCAACAACCATCCAGGGATTCTGTCTCTACCTGCCGCCTTTTGCGTTACGCTCGGCTGTGTCATCGGTGCTTCATGAAATTGTAACTGGACACGCGATCTTCTTCCCCATGCTCTCTTGCTCGTAGGCGGGCGCACCTGACTTGAGCGATAATACACGCGCCCATGAGCACCGTCATCACAGCAACTGAGCCCATTATCGAAGCGCGGGCACTCGAGAAATTTTACCCGCAACCCGATGGCAGCCGCATTCAGGTCATCGCTCCCACCGACATCGCCGTTTACCCTGGCCAGATTATTTGCTTGCTCGGTCCTTCCGGCTGCGGCAAATCCACCATGCTCCGCATGCTCACCGGCCTCTCGCCGACTTCCGGCGGCACCGTCTATTGGCATGGTCAGCCCGTCGCGGGTGAAACCCCCAACGTTTCCATCGTCTTTCAGAGCTTCGCTCTGTTTCCTTGGCTCACAGTCATCGAAAATGTTGCGGCGCCTCTCGAAGCCCGCGGCGTTCCCGAAGTCGAGCGCCACAAACGGGCTTTGCGCATCATTGACGCGGTGGGTCTCGACGGCTTCGAGTCTGCCTATCCCAAGGAACTCTCCGGCGGCATGAAGCAGCGCGTTGGCGTGGCTCGCGCCCTTGTCGTTGAACCCGAAGTGCTCTTTATGGACGAACCTTTCTCCGCGCTCGATGTCCTGACTGCCGAAACGCTGCGCGGCGAACTACTGGAACTTTGGCTCGGCAAGCAGATTCCCACGCGCGCCATTTTTGTCGTTACGCACAATATCGAAGAAGCCGTACTTCTCGCCGATCGCATCATTGTCCTTGGCCGCAATCCCGCCCACATTCATGCGCAATTCTCCGTCGATTTGCCCTACCCGCGCGACCGGAAAGCTCCTCGCTTCGTCGAGCTCGTCGATCTTATTTATCGCGCCCTCACTCGCCAGGATCATCCCGAACGGACTCCGGAACACGTTCCGGATCATGAGCTGAACACCCAAAAGCGTTACCTCATGCTTCCCCACACGCGCCCGGGCGGCATGGCTGGTCTGCTCGAAATTCTGGTCGATCAAGGTGGTCGTGCCGATTTGCACGTGCTGGCCGATGAACTCAGCCTCGAAGTCGACGCTCTCCTTCCCACCGTCGACACCGCCGCGCTCCTTGGCTTGCTCAAAGTCGAAGAAGGCGACACCATCATCACGCCCGAAGGCCTGGCCTTTGCCAAAGCCGACATTCAGGAACGCAAGGCTATCTTTCGCAAGGCTGCTCTTGCCAACGTCCCGCTCCTTCGTCAAATGGAGCAGGCACTCAAAGCCAAAAATAATCGCACCCTCCCAGCCGAATTTTTTCAGGATTTGCTCGATGAACATTTCAGTGAAGACGAAGCCCGCCGCCAGCTCGAAACCGCCATCCAGTGGGGCCGCTACTCCGAACTGTTCGATTACGACGCCGCCAGCGGCAAATTGACTCTTACGGAGAGCTGATCCTCCCGTGCCCACTCCCGCCGCTGTCTCCACAAAACCCGCACCGATTCCCCCGCCGCTGCTCCGTCCGGCCGGCTCTCGTTGGGCCTGGGCCTTCTTAATCGACATCGCCGTGTTCGTGGCTGTCTTTGCCGCCATCTTCGGCCTCTATTCCATTGGCCGCTCCTGGTTCGGCCCGGTTAAGGTCGAAGCCGAAATCTCCCAGAACCCGCGCAGCCTGCCTCTCTATGCTCTCTATTCTCTCGTCCGCATTCTGGTTGCTTATGGTCTGAGCCTCGTTTTTGCCCTGGTCTATGGCTACGCCGCCGCAAAATCCAAACGCGCGGAGATGATTCTCATTCCCCTCCTCGACATTCTGCAGTCCATTCCTGTTTTGAGTTTTCTTCCCGCTGTCATGCTAGCCATGGTTTCCATTTTTCCCAGCCGTCAGCTTGGCGTCGAACTCGGCTCCATCATTCTCATTTTCACCGGCCAGGTCTGGAACATCGCGTTCAGTTTTTATTCTTCCTTGAAAACCATTCCGCGTGACTTGCGCGAAGCCGCCATCATCTACCGCTTCAGCCCGTGGCAACGTTTCCTTGAACTCGATCTTCCGTTCTCCACCATCGGCCTCGTCTGGAATTCCATGATGTCCGTCGCGGGCGGCTGGTTCTTCCTCATGGCCTGCGAAATGTTTGTCCTCGGCGATAAGGACTTCCGCCTGCCCGGTCTCGGCTCGTTCCTTCAGACCGCCGCCAGCGGCGGCAATACCCGCGCCATGCTTTGGGGTCTTGCCACCATGGCCGCCGTCATTGTCTTGATGGATGTACTCATCTGGCGCCCGGTGATCGCCTGGGCCGACAAATTCAAATTCGAGCAGGTCGAAAACAGTTCCACCGCGCAGAACTCGCTGCTCAGCTTCATTCGCAGGGAATCGTTCCTCATTCGTGGTTATCGCCGCATTCTTCATCCCATCGTGGACTGGCTTACCCTGACCTTCGCCCGTGGTGCCTCACGCGCCGCACAAACTTTTTCCGCCGCCAACTCACACCGCTCGCGCCGCTGGCTTGGCTCGCTTTTCGCCGTAATCGCCGTCCTGTTTGTCTTCTACGGTGCCTACCGCACCGTCGGCGAGCTCTCGCATCTCCACCGCGGGGACTATTCGCTGCTCTTGCGCAGCGCTGGGCTTACCTTCCTCCGCGTCAATCTAGCCTTACTGATCGGCGCTTTCTGGACCATCCCCGTGGGCGTCGCCATCGGCTTCAACCCTCGTTTCGCTCGTATCGCTCAGCCGCTGGTGCAACTTGCCGCTTCCATTCCCGCAACCGCGTTGTTCCCGGTCATTCTTCTTTTCCTGATTCACTTGCGTGGCGGCGTGGAAATTGCCGCTATGGCTCTCATGCTCCTCGGCACCCAGTGGTACATTCTTTTTAACGTCATCGCCGGCGCCATGGCCATTCCCACGGATCTCAAAGAAGTCTCCCTCGTCTTTCGATTCGGCAGTTTCGATCGCTGGCGCTACCTCATCCTCCCCGGAATTTTTCCCTACCTCGTCACCGGAATGGTTACGGCCTCCGGCGGCGCGTGGAACGCCAGCATCGTCGCGGAATATTTTCATTTTCAGGGGAAAATCGTTCAGGCTCCCGGACTGGGCAGCACCATCAGCCGCGCCAGCGACGCCGGCCGCTTCGACCTGCTTCTAGCCTCCACGCTGATCATGGCCACCGTCGTGGTCCTGATCAATCGCTTCGTCTGGCGCCGCCTCTACCGCCTGGCCTCCACCCGCTTCAAGCTCGAATCCTGAAGCGCTGGCCGTTTTGGGTTGTGAAGCGGCGGCCCGAGGCGAACATTCTTCGGTTTGTAGCCTAGGCTTCAGCCTGGGCTCTTGGGTTCTCCGCTTGCGGCTGACCCCGAAGGGACCACTTTCTGAGGCGGTCCGCCAACCCCTACTTCTTCCTCAACTCCCGACCCAAATAACTAATCTGTCCCACGTGACTATAAAAATGTACCGCGCACCGCAAAAATATCGTGAATCGATCCTTCGCTTCCGGTTCTCGTTCCCCGGTATACGGCAACGTCCAATCCTTTTCATTCTGTTCTTCAATCGTCGCCGCCACCATTGCAATCGTTTCATCCAACTTCCGCAGTGCTTCTGCCTTCGATGGCCGCCGCGTTTCCGTAAACTCCAAATCCCTGTGCCGCACATAACCCGTACCGGCAATCTGTGCGCCAATGTAATAACTCAGGTTTCCCGTCAAGTGCAGCACCAGATGCCCTACGCTGTTCCCGTATTCATACGGATTCATCCAAAACTGTTCTTCATCGAGTGGGTCCGCCCATTTATGCAATTCCGCGGCCCGCTCGCGGTACTCGCTCGCCAGCGCGTTCTTCACCACCCTCGATAGCTCGCTCATGGTCGCCTCCTTCCCGGCAAAACCGATTCACTGGAGTTTGTCGTCAGGGCTTGGCTTCACAGCTTGCCGAAGCTTTGATTTGTCATTCCGAACGGAGTCTGCGAAGTGGGAAATCTCTCTTCCGACTTCAACAAAGAGAATCCCCCAGTTTCTGTCCTACTTCGCTTTTTCGTTCTTGAAGATCACGCCTTCCTTCATCACAAAAAACACTTGCTCCGTCACACGTATGTTTTGCAGGGGATCTCCCGGCACCGCCACCACGTCCGCGAATTTCCCCGTTTCCAGCGCCCCAATTTTGTCCGCCATCCCCAGCAGTTCCGCATCGGAAGATGTCCCCGCCTTCAGCGCATCAACCGGCTTCATCCCTAAATCCACCATCTGGTGAAACTCCTCCGGATTTCTTCCGTGTGGATATACTCCCGCATCCGTCCCCAATCCGATCTTCACGCCTTTCGCCAGCGCCCGCTGAAATGTGGAATGTATCGCATTGGTGGCCGCGTGCGCCTTCGCCGCAATCGCTGGTGGAACGTACGTCCCGCGGTTGAACCGCTCCTGCAGCCCTTGAATCGCCATCAGTGTCGGCACCAGGTACGTCCCGTGCTGTTTCATCATGTCCAGGGCTTCGTCGTCCAGAAAGCTGCCGTGCTCAATCGAATCGATCCCCGCGCGAATCGCCCGTTTCGCCGCCTCCGCCCCATGCGCGTGTGCCGCAGTCTTCCTGCGCAGCGCGTGGGCCTCATCCACAATCGCATCCAACTCCGCCTGCGTCAGTTGCGGCGTGTCCACGTCGTCCGTCGGAGACAGCACGCCGCCCGATGCGCACACCTTGATCATGTCGGCGCCGTACTTATGATCCAGCCGCACCGCGTATCGCGCCTGATCCGCTCCATTAATCACGCCGTCCAGCGGATTCGATTCGTGCCCGAACAACCCTTCCCGGTATCCATCTTCGTGATCGCAGTGGCCGCCCGTCGCGCCCAGCGCGTGCACGGTCACTAGCATTCGCGGTCCCGGCACAACTCCGTCGGCAATCGCGTTGCGCAATCCCACATCCATGTAATTAGACGAACCCACATCCCGCACTGTGGTGAATCCTGCCATCAGCGTCACGCGCGCATTCGCGGTGGCGTCCAAGGTCATTTCCGCCACGGTTTTTTGCAACGTGTCCAGCCGCGCTTGCTTGAAGTCCTCCACATACATGAACGTCAAGTGCGTGTGCGCATCAATGAATCCCGGCAGCAGCGTGGCATCTCCAAGGTCGATCGTTTCAGCCCCCGCAGGAATCGCCGCGCTCGTCCCCACTCCTACAATCTTGCCCCCTGTCACCACAACGACGCCCGGCGTAGTCAGCGTGTTGCTCTTGCCATCGAACATACGCGCAGCCTTCAGCACGTATGTCTTGCTGGCTGGCTTTTGCTCTTGTCCATATCCCGGCGCCCAAAAAATTAGGATGGTCAAAAAAATCAGCGCGATTCGGCGTGGCATGCGACTCTCCCTTTTCTGTTTGGCTTTCTTGGTGGAAGGCAGACTCTATCCTGCCAGTACAGAATGTCAAGGAGCATCGTCCGCCCCTAGCGACCGCCTACTGTTGTTTGTACACTAAACTCCCGGTCATCCCGCGCGAAGCGAGGGATCTACTTTTCCTCGAGGACAAATCCCCTTGGCAACCTTCCCGTCGTCTGCATCGTAACGGCAACCGGCAAGCATCCTCGGTTGCCAGCCTCCCCTTGCGCATCATGCGCATCGCTCATGCCCAGCCCTAACAGTTGCCAGGTGCCCTGTGAATCTCCCCAGCGACCCATTCGCATCCGTCCCTGCATCTATGTCTGTGGCGACCACTGCGACATCGCTTCCAGTAATGGCGTTCTCGCCAGCGGAACGCGCGCGGCCGAAGCGGTGTATTCCGATCCCTCTCGGTAACGCGTCGCACCAGAGGAGCCTCTATGTGGAACCGAGCCTGCCCCATCTGCTTCGCCAGAATCACTCGCTTCTTGGTTCTAACTTATTCATATGACATTACTTGCCCCACATGCCATTTCCCCCTCGAGCTCTCCCGCCACAGCCGCCTCCTGGACTCTCTCGTCGGCTTCCTTGTAGCCCTCCAGGTCTTTCAGCTCCCTCTTCCACCTTCCGGCGCGAACTGGGTTCTCCGCCTTGTCGCCACGGTTCTGGCTTTCTGTTTTGGCTCCGCGCTGTTACTTTTCTTCGCCGCCGATATTGTGGTTCGTCCCAGTCCGCTTTCCACTCCTTTTCCACATCCACATTCGTAACAGCCCGTTGGTACTATTGACCCGCTAGTTAGCCCCCTACAAACTCGCTTGAATGGCGTCTTATTCGCAGTTTCTCGGCCGCAAGGTCACCGTGCAATATCGTGTGGGCGATATCCTGTTGCCCGCTTCTGGCCTGTTTGCCGCCGATTCCGGACGCTCCATTTTCCTCGAGCAGCACATTGAACAGCGCGGCAAGCGCAGTTATTTCCGCTGGGAAATTCCTTACCAATACATCCATCGCATCGAGGAAATAACAGACTCCGAGTCTGAGGAGAACCCTGCGCCTGCGGCTGAACCTCCCTCGCACCCTTCTGACTCGCCCCAATCGCCGAATCCTCCGACATCCCGCGCTGCCCATGCCGCCTCCGGCTCGTCGTATCTCTCTTCTTCCCGCCGCCCCGGTACTGTCTGACCTCTCCCGCGACGTCTCTCCCAGAATCGGCTACAATTTCTCTGCGCCACCGCGTCTTCTACTTCACCCTTTCCTCACAGGAGGCATTTCGTGAGCTCTCCCCGCAAAATCGGATTCATCGGTCTTGGCCTCATGGGTCGCCCCATGGCCATGAATCTTCTGAAAGCTGGCCACTCTCTTACCGTCTGGAATCGCACCGCATCCCGCGCGCAAGAACTTGTCGCCGCCGGAGCCACTCTCGCTAAAAGCCCGCGCGAAGCCGCCGCAGCTTCCGACATTTTGTTCACCATCGTCAGCGATCCACCCGCCCTCGAAGAGGTTCTCTGGGGACACCAAGGGAACAACGATGGCGCGATGGCCGGACTTCGCCCCGGCAGCATTTACATCGACTCCAGCACCGTTGCTCCTGCTCTCACTCGCCGCGTTGCTGCTGCCTGCGCCGAGCATGGTGTGCGTTATCTCGACGCGCCCGTCACCGGCGGCGATTGGGGTGCTCGCGAAGGCAATCTCGTTTTCATGATTGGGGGTGAAGCCGACACGCTTCGTGAAGTCGAACTCGTTCTCGGTGTCCTGGGCAAAAAGTGGTTTCACCTCGGCCCGAACGGCGCCGGTCAAACCGTCAAGCTCGCCATGAACGCCATTCTCGCTCTGCAAGTCGCCGCTATGGCGGAGGCCCTCGCCCTGGTCAACAAAGCCGGTCTTAAAGGCGAACAGCTTATCGAAGTCATGCAATCCAGCATGGCCCGCTCCGGCGTCCTCGACATCAAAGCTCCCCTCATGGTCAAAAATGATTTCAAGCCCAGCTTTCCCCTTCGCCTCATGCACAAGGATCTTGGCCTTGCTCTTGATCTCGCCAACCAGCTCGGCGTTGCCCTCCCTGCCACCGCCGCTGCCCGCGAGGTTTACAACTACGTTATGGGCGCGTCCCCAGACGACCTCGACTATTCCGGCGTAATGCGCTTCTGGCAAAAGTAATCCACTAGTTTTAACTGCCACTCGGCCGTTCTTGGAAGTTATCTCTCCATAAGAAAATCCTCGGTGGGACTGCTGACTCCCCATAAACAAAAAAACGGGGCGGCTTCTCGCCCACCCCGTCTCAATCCTCTTGTTTCTTGATAACTGATCCCTGCTCCCTGATAACTGCTTCCTATCTCACATTCCTCGGCGGAAAAAATCCAATCGCCAAATCCCTCGACGTCCGCAATCCCGACGGTGACTCTAATATCGACGGTATCGAATTCACCGCTACTGACGCCGTGGCAATGTCCCCGTGCGATCCACCCGGTATCACCAGGCTGATATTCGGATGTCCTTGCAACTCGATCGTGTCCGAGGGATCTAACGCCCCCACATACATCTGCAGTTCCATGTAAATTAATTCCTTGCCCTCGGAACGTCCCCGCGCAATCTGGTGTACCCCGGCGGCCTGTCCCGCTTCCACCGTCAGGAATTCCGTCTGCACTTTTTCCGTTGCCACCTTCGGCTCAATCGTTTCCGTAATCTCATCCACTTGCAGCCCCAGGCTGTCCGCCACCATGGCCACGGATTCCGGCAGGCCTACGTGCTTGATAACGCCTTCCTTCACCTTGGTGCGAAACTCCTCCACGCTCATTCCTGCGCCAATCTTCTTCTGCAGCGGCAACCGGCGCTTCGCCGCATCCACGATTCGCAGCGCCTTTACGTGTTCGACCCTCTGCGACACCGCCGCCAGCGTCACCACCAGCTTGTCCATCACGAATCCCGGGTTCACTCCCGTTCCCACCAGCGCTACTCCCGAATCCTTCGCCGCTTTGTCCAACTTTGCCGCCAGTTCCGGGTGCGTCCGCCACGGGTAGGAAAGCTCTTCGCACGTCGACACCACGCACGCTTCCACGTCCAGGCACGCCAGCAACTGGTCCATCACCTTGGGCAGCGATGACGACGTCGTATGCATCACCACATCCGCCGATTGCGACAGCACGCCCTTCGCGTCTCCCGATACTTTGATCCCCCACGGCGCGTCGCTCGCCCCCAGTACTTCTCCCAGGTCCTTACCCACTTTCCCTGGATCTGTGTCGATGGCGCCCACGATTTCCACCGCTTCTTTTTCCCGTAGCAGCTTTACGATCGACGCCCCAATCGGTCCAATCCCGTACTGTATCGCCCGAATTTTCTTTTTCACAATGATCTCCGTTCCGACTTGTTCTTGCGCCGCAGCTACAGCGCAAAATTTCTGCTCCACCGAACCTCTTAGCCTACTGGAATTCTCCACCTCATTCAATCATCCGCCCCATCATATAGCTCAGGGCTTATTTCTCTCTGTCCATCGACGGTCATCTCACACAAAATTACACCCTCCTCCGTAGATGACTTGCCAAAAGAAGCAAGATATCTTTGAAGGCTCGGGGCCGTTGACCTTCCCCATCGCCCTCGCTGCCCGGTCAACGCCGTCAGCCGCATCACTCATGACACTTCCGCTAACGCAAAGGAGTCGACCCTTGGCGCTGCAAAGGGACAATCTCTGGTACAAAGACGCCGTTATCTACCAGCTTCACGTCCGCACCTTCTATGACGGCAATGCCGACGGCGTGGGCGATTTCCCCGGCCTCACCCAAAAGCTCGACTACCTGCAGCAACTTGGCATTACCGCCATTTGGCTTCTTCCTTTCTACCCCTCCCCTTTGCGCGATGATGGCTACGATATCGCCGACTATACTTCCGTGAATCCAACCTACGGATCGTTGGAGGAATTCAAGACATTCCTCAACACCGCCCATACCCGCGGCATCCGCGTCATCATCGAACTCGTTCTCAATCACACCTCCGACCAGCACCTCTGGTTTCAGTTGGCGCAAGGCTCCCGCGACAATCCCCGGCGCGATTGGTACGTATGGGGCGACACCGACACTCGTTACAAGGGTGTCCCCATCGTTTTTGTCGATACCGAGGTCTCTGACTGGGCCCGGGATCCCATCTCGAAGTCTTATTACTGGCACCGATTCTTCAGTCATCAACCCGACCTCAACTACGACAATCCCGCCGTCTTCGAAGCCTTCTGGGACGTAGTGAGGTTCTGGCTGGATCTCGGTGTCGATGGTTTCCGTCTGGACACGGTCGCCTTTCTTGTCGAGCGCGAAGGAACCTCGTGTGAAAACCTGCCCGAAACCCACGCCATCATTCGCGAATTCCGCAAGCGCCTGGGCATTTCCGATCCCGGCACTATGCTCCTTGCTGAGGCCAATCAGTGGCCCGCGGATGTCCGTGCCTATTTTGGCAACGGCGACGAATTCCACGCCGCGTTTCATTTTCCTCTCATGCCCAGAATGTTCATGGCCGTAAAGCTCGAGGATCGCAAGCCCATGGTCGAAATCCTCGGGCAGACCCCCGAAATTCCCGAAAGCTGCCAGTGGTTTATTTTTCTTCGCAATCATGATGAGCTCACTCTGGAAATGGTCACCGACGTCGAACGCGACTACATGTACGACGAGTACCCCACCGAGAAAACCATGCGCATCAATCGTGGCATCCGCCGCCGTCTCGCTCCCATGATGAACAACGACCGCCGGCGCATTGAGCTGCTAAATGGCTTACTCATGTCCATGCCCGGATCTCCCATCATCTACTACGGCGACGAAATCGGCATGGGCGATAATATTTACCTCGGTGACCGCAATGGCGTGCGCACTCCTATGCAGTGGAGCCCCAGGTTGAACGCCGGCTTCTCCCATGCTGCCCCGGAGCGTTTGTACGCACCCGTAATTTCCAATGCCGTCTGTGGCTACCAGGCCGTCAACGTCGACGCCCAGGAACGTTCCGAGCACTCCCTCCTCAACTGGATGAAATCCTTAATACCGGTTCGCAATGCCTTTCGCGCATTCAGTCGTGGCTCCCTCCAGTTCCTGGATCCTGCGAATCCCCGCGTCCTCGCGTACACTCGTCAATTCGGTGACGAGATTGTCCTGGTGGTGAATAACCTTTCGAACTCCGCTCAAGCTGTTGAACTCAACGTGCAACGCTACAAGGGCTACGTCCCCGTCGAGATGTTTGGTAGAAATCTGTTTCCCCGGTTTGGATATTTGCCCTACTTGTTGACTCTGGGGCCATATCAGTTCTATTGATTTCAGCTTCGCCGGCTTTGATCCTGCAGCGTGATGCGCCTTCACTGCGGATCTTTGCGGATAATTCGGCTGGAAAGTGAGGCTTGCGCATCTTGGCTGAGGATACTTTTTTAGCGGACGATTTGCTTCGCCAGCTCATGAGCGTCGGCGAAGTGGACCTCCTCGTGGGTGTCTCCTCCCACAATGCGGCCGACAAACTGGGCGAAGCCGTGCAAGCAATTGAACGCTGCTTTCAGCAGTTCTTTGTCAGGCAACGCGTGGTGATCGTCAATATCGACGGTGGCGATAAGGAGCCGCCACAGGATGACCCTGCAGCCTCCCCTGTTGCGAACCCCGCGCAAACCGCCGAAACGATTGTCCCTCGCCAGGGCATCACTTCGCTCCGCACCATCAACCGCGTCACGGCGAATTATTCCGCCCCGCCTTCTCCAGGCACCGCTTTGCGCACCCTTCTCGCCGCCGCCGATTTGTTGCGTGCGCGAGCCTGTGCCGTCGTTGCCCCCGCTACGTGCAGCCTCACTCCCGACTCCATTGCCAAGCTCCTGCGCCCGGCTTATCAGGACAAGTTCGATTTCGTTGCGCCGCTCTACTCTCGCCACAAGTTTCAAGGGTTGCTGGCGCGCAATCTCGTCTACCCCATGTGCCGCGCTGTCTTTGGCGCTGCCATCCGCGAACTCTATACCGACGAGTGGGGTTTTTCGGGTCGCCTCGCCGCCTCCTGCCTCAATCAGAACGTCTGGCACGAGGAAGCCATTCAGACGCGTCCCGAAGCATGGATGGCCCTTTCCGCGATTTCTTCCAACTTTCGCTGCTGCCAGACTTTCCTCGGCGAAAAACCTCCCGCAGCGCGCGGTCCCGCAACGGACATCGTCGAAGTCCTGCGCCAAACGGTCGGCACTCTATTCTGGTGCCTTGAAACTCGCCCATCGCTTTGGCTGGATGCCGAACCATCGCCGTCGGTGACCACGTTCGGCCCGGATCACGAACTCACCACTGAGCGGTCCGACTTGGATCCTCACAGAATTTTCGCAATGTTCCGCACCGGCGTCACGGAATTGGAGCCCATCTTGAGTTCAATTTTGCATCCCGACACTCATGTAGAAATCAAAAATCTCGTTGCCATTGAGGAAGGCAAATTCAGGTTCAAGCCCGATCTCTGGGTTCGCACCCTTTATGATTTTGCCGCTTCCTACCATCATTCCGTCATTAACCGCAGTCACTTGGTACAGGCCCTCGCGCCCCTCTATCGCGGCATGACCCACTCCTTTCTTCTGGAACATTCCGATTCCTCCCCCGCGGAAATGGAGGCGTCCAGCGAAATGCTCTGCTCCGAGTTCGAACTGCAAAAACCGTACCTAAGGGAGAGATGGAAGACTAAAGTTGAGGTGACATCATGAGACAGATCATCCTGCAAGGCCTCGAACAGGTCTACAGCAAGCTATTCCACATGATTGCTGAATTCCTCCCGCGCTTCCTGGTCATGCTCATCATTGTCTTGATCGGCCTGCTCGTCGCTCTCGTGCTCCGCTACATTCTCGGCGGGGTTCTGGGCCTCACCAAACTCGATCGCGTCGCCGAGCAGTCTGGCGCCTCGCGCGTTCTTCGCATGGCCCATCTTCCTTCCATGAGCGCGCTGCTCAGCCGCTCCATTTTTTGGGTCACCTGGCTTGCCTTTCTCTTGGTTGGCATCAGCGTCCTCGGCATTCCCGGTTTTCAGGAACAAATTTCTCGCCTGTTCCGCTTTCTTCCTGAGGTGTTCGTCGCCATCTTGATCATGTTCCTGGGCGTGGCCATCGCCAATTTCCTATCCCGCACCGCGCTTCTTGCGGCGGTCAATGCCGGCCATCCTTCCGCAAGAATTCTTGGCTGGTCGATTCGCTTTGTAATCTGGATTCTCGCCATCACCATGACCCTGGAAGAACTCGGCTTGGCCCGGCACACCGTCATTTCCGCCTTTTCAATTCTTTTCGGTGCCACCATGCTGGGCTTGGCCATCGCTTTCGGCTTGGGCGGTCAGGATCTCGCCCGCAAAGCGCTGGAGCGATACTTCGGCGACGCCAAAAAGGATAGGGAAAAGGACAAAGAACCCCAGCCGTTGTGAAATTAACCGACGTCCCCATCCGCTGGCCCTCACTCAGCCTCACTCAGCCTCTAATTGAGCGCCAGCCTGGGCCCATGTTATCGTCAACTCCATATGGCTTCCCTCCGGCCACTTGGCGACCTGTTGCGCGAATGGCGTTGCCGCCGTGGTTTGAGTCAGCTCGATCTCGCTACCGAAACAGAAATTTCCACCCGGCACCTCAGCTTCCTCGAAACAGGCCGCTCCTCGCCCAGCCGCGACATGCTTCTGCGTCTCGCCGAACATCTGCAAATCCCCCTGCGCGAACGCAACGTTTTACTGGCCGCTGCGGGTTTTGCCGCCGTCTTTCCGGAACGCGAGCTCGCCGACCCCGCCCTTGACGTCATTCGCAAAGCCATTGACGTCATACTCACCGTTCATCGTCCCTTCCCCGCGTTCGTCGTCGATCGCCACTGGACCCTCGTCGCCTCCAACGACGCCTTAACTCCGTTCCTCGGCGGCATCGATCCATCTCTCTACGAGCCGCCGGTCAATGTCCTCCGCCTCACTCTTCATCCAGGAGGGCTGGCGCCTCGCCTTGCCAACTACCATGAATGGCGCTCCCATGTTCTTGACAAATTGCATCACCAGATCACGCGCACTGGAGATCCCGTCCTCGCCGAATTGCGTCAAGAGTTGCGCAGCTATCCCGCGCCATCCGGAAGCGGTCTCGCCACCGCTCCATCGTCCCTCGATCAGCAATGCCACCGGATTGTCGTCCCTTTTCAGCTGCGCACTGATGGCGGCACTCTTTCCTTCTTCAGCACCACGACCATTTTTGGGACTCCCATCGATATCACGCTGTCGGAGCTCTCGCTCGAATCCTTCTACCCAGCCGATTCCGCGACGGCAACCGCCTTGCAAAAAGCCGCCGACGCTCGCCAGCAGAGCAGCCCCAACTCCGCAGCCCCCCACGCCGTTTCTCCTGTAGCTCACTCCTTTTAGGGGTGCGGGCGTTGCCTTGCTTTGTAAGCGCAGCCTCCCGACGCGGTCCGTTCACCACAAAAGCTTGGCCTCTCGCAGCGCTGGTTCGATCCGCCTCGAGCTACATCACTTTACCTCCCACGTAATTGACCCTCGCCCTCCTTGCCGTTATC
>Ga0210406_10000880_pt1 | contig 39148 bp, 36 predicted proteins | sample IncBWC30MmetaG_FD_155454 | JGI IMG/M metagenome (GOLD analysis project Ga0210406, IMG submission 155454) | Forest soil microbial communities from Barre Woods Harvard Forest LTER site, Petersham, Massachusetts, United States - Inc-BW-C-30-M | ecosystem: Environmental > Terrestrial > Soil >... | reverse complement strand
GATGCCGGTGGAGGCGTCGTCGAGTTTGTAGCGCTCGCGAAGGCCGCGGAGATTTTCTTTTTCCTTGCGCTCTTCTTCGGAGTAGAAGCGCGCCTTCTCGAATTCGTGGGCGGCGATGGCGCTTTCCATACGATGGGTGATGAACTTGACGCGCTTTTGCACTTCGCCGACTTCTTCGGGAACGCTGGCCTGGCGGAGCTTCACGCGGGCGCCGGCTTCGTCGATCAAATCGATGGCTTTGTCGGGGAGGAAGCGGTCGGGAATGTAGCGATTCGAAAGATAGACGGAGTAGCGCAGGGCTTCGTCGGTGTAACTGACGGCGTGGAATTTTTCGTAGCGTTCGCGGACACCGGTGATGACCTGGACGGCCTCTTCTTCGTTGGGCGCGGGAACTTTTACGGATTGGAAGCGGCGCTCGAGGGAGCGGTCTTTCTCGACGGACTTGCGGTATTCGCCGGGGGTGGTGGCGCCGATGCATTGAATTTCGCCGCGGGAGAGCGCGGGCTTGAGAATGTTAGCCGCGTCGAGGGAGCCTTCCGCGGAGCCTGCGCCGACCAGGGTGTGCAACTCGTCGATGAAGACGATGGCGTTCTGGCTCTCCATCAATTCTTTCATGATGGTCTTGAGGCGCTCTTCGAACTGGCCGCGATACTTTGTGCCGGCTACGATGAGCGAGAGGTCGAGAGAAAGGATGCGTTTGTCGGCGAGGAAGGGCGGGACGTCGCCGTCGGAGATGCGCTGCGCGAGGCCCTCCACGATAGCGGTCTTGCCCACGCCGGGTTCGCCGATGAGCACGGGATTATTCTTCGTGCGGCGGCAGAGAATCTGGATGACGCGCTCGACTTCGCCCTCGCGGCCGACCAGCGGGTCGAGCGAGCCTTCGGAAGCGGCTTGAGTCAAGTCGCGGCTGAACTCGGCAAGTAGCGAAGTTTCTTTCGGACGGGCTGCCGTGGTTTTTTCGCCGGAGGTGCGCGCAAGTTCTTCACGCAAGGTGGAGAGGCGCAGGCCACGCTCCATCAAAATTTCCGCGCCGAAGCACTTTTCTTCGCGCAGGATGCCCAACAACAGGTGTTCGGTTCCGACGTGCTTGACACCGAGCCGCTCGGCTTCTTCGCCGGCCATGTTCAAAATTCGTTTGCATTCCGCGCTGAGAGGAACTTCAACGGACGTTGAAATGCGCTCGCGGATGGTAATGCGCGCTTCGATTTCCTTGCGGATCGATTCAATGGAGCCCTGCTGGCGCAGGAAGCGATTAGCCAGGGCCTTGTCCTCGCGCATCAAGCCGAGCAGCAAGTGCTCCGTCTCGATATACGGGCTGCCGTACTGGCTGGCCTCATACCTTGCGAAGAAAATTACGCGTCGCGCTTTCTCTGTGTACCGTTCAAACACGATTAGCTCGCTTCTCCCCCGGGGTCCCCATTGCGGCAGCCACGCGAGTACGTAGAACGCCGTGCTCCAGAGTCAAGACGCGGTCGCAATGCGCGGCGAGCGCCAAGTTGTGAGTCGCGATCAACGACGTCAACTGGTATTCGCCATGCAGCCGCTGTAATAACTCGAACACGGCCCAAGCATTCTGCTCGTCCAAATCTCCGGTCGGTTCATCCGCCAGCAGCACGGCCGGCCTGGTAACGAGCGCCCTGGCAATAGCGACGCGCTGCTGTTCCCCGCCCGAAAGTTCCCCTGCGCGGTGTTCGGCCCGGTCTTGCAGGCCCACTTCCGCGAGCCATTTGCGCGCTGTCGTCATCGCGGGAGAGAAAGTCTCGCCTCGCAACAGCAACGGCATGGCTACATTCTCTGTGGCGGTAAAATCCGGCAACAATTGATGCCGCTGCCACAAAAATCCCACGGCGCGATTTCTAAATTCGGCCACCGTGGTGTCTTGATTCGTTTCAATGGGCTTGGAATCGAAGTATACTGTACCGCTCGTTGGCGTGTCTAGCGCGGCCAGGAGATGTAGAAGAGTGCTTTTCCCCGCTCCGGAAGGAGCGACAATCGCAACCATTTCTCCGCGCCGCAAAGTTAGATTCGCATCGGTCAAAACCGTCAAAGATCGCGCACCGACACCGTAGGTCTTCTTAACGCTGCGCGCTTCAAGCACCACCTGCGTGTCGGGGAAGCCGCTGGACGTCCCCAGCACCCCTGCGTCGGACCCCATACTCGTTTCAGAATTCATCCCAGGCCCACATTCCCCGTAGGCGTACGGCTGCCAGCCGAGCGCCTTCCTTTCGTTAGATGCAGGAAAGGCAATTGCCGTGCCACATCCTCAAATTCGCCCACCGCGACCCATTCACTTCCCATTTTTGCCGGTGGCTTGCCTGTGCAGAAAGCAAGCCCAAAATGGGCATTTCGTTAAGCGCTTAATTGCTTTTATTTCAAATGCTTATGGCGGGCAGTTTATTCCCATCAAGGTAGGAGGACACTCCTCGATTAGGCCGAACGCCCGCGCATGCTGATAGGAGCAAACCGCGCTCCAAAGCCGCACGCGACCCGAAAAAACGTCGTGCTGGGATGTGTCCCAGTGGCGGCTATAGGATTTTGCCTTACTCATAACGCAGGATGTCTACCGGCATGAGGCGAGCCGCTGCGCGCGCGGGCAAGAGCGTTGCTCCGACCGAAATGCCCATGGCCACGATTGCGATCCACACGCCATCCAAAAGACTGGGATGAAACGGCACGTAGGGCACCGCGTACACCTGCGGATCGAGAGGAATCAGATGCCAAGTCCCGGCGATCCAAGCGCAAGCGTACCCGACGCACAAGCCGGCAAAGGTGCCCGTCGCGCCAATGGCAATCCCTTGCCACAAAAAAATGCGCCGAATCTGCTCTCGCCGCGATCCCATAGACATGAGCACGGCGACATCTCGCGCTTTGTCGGTCACCGTCATGGACAGCACCACCAGGACGTTCAAGCCCGCCACAAACGTAATCAATCCGATGAAGATCGCGGTCACCAACTTTTCCAAACGCAACGCACGAAACAGGGCGCGATTTTCTTCCATCCAGGTGGTAGCCGCAAAACCGGGGCCTGCGGCCTGCTCCAATTTCCGTGCAAGGTCGCCGGCCCGCTCCGGCTTGTCCAGTCGAAATTCGAGCACGCTGACGGCGTCAACGACGCCTGAGAGCGCTTGCGCGGCCGGCAAGCTCAAGAAGCACCAGTTCTCGTCGTAATCGTAGAAGCCGGAATCAAAGACTCCCGCCACGCGGAATCGCCGGCTTCGCGGCAGCAAACCGTACGGGGTCAAGCGACCTTGCGGGCTGGTCAGCGTCACATAATCGCCGGGCGACAGCTTCCACTCCTGCGCGAGCTGCTTGCCGATCAGCACCGCGTCGATGCCGTCGGCATCCGGCGAAAAATCCAACTTGCCGGCGATGATGTGCTGCAACGCCTCGTCGGAGCGCCGCTCGCGTTCGAGATCAATTCCCTTAGTAACTACGCCGCGCGCCTCGCCTGCAAACGTCATCAGAACGGTCTGATAGACTGCCGGCGTTACGTAGCGCACACCTGGTGTCGCCGCAAGTCTGGAGGCGACAGCTTTATAGTCGCGAATGCCGCCCGCGCCAGGCTTGGTAAGCGACACGTGTGCCGTCACGCCCAGCAAGCGGTCCTGCAGTACCTCGCGAAATCCAGTGTTCATGGCCAGAGCGATCACTAGCGTTGCGACTCCGGCGGCAAGCCCGATCACCGAGAACGCCGTCACCAGGCGCAGCACGGCGGGGCGGTATGGCGACCGCAAGTACCGCTTGGCGACGAACCATTCAAATTTCATGCTGAACTCGTTACGGCTTGCCGCCTTGCTCCGGATTGGATGGCGCTTCCGGACGCAATTGCGGGAACAAAATGACGTCGCGAATCGAAGGCGAGTCCGTGAGGAGCATCGTCAAACGATCGATGCCGATGCCTTCGCCCGCGGTAGGCGGCATGCCGTGGCACAGTGCGCGTATGTAGTCCCAGTCGACTTGCTTGGGAACCGCGTCTCCACCTTGCGCGACCTGCGCGCGAAAGCGACGTTCCTGCTCTATCGGATCATTTAACTCCGAAAAGCCATTCGCGATTTCCATTCCTGCAACGTAAATCTCAAAACGCTCCGTCACGCTCGGATCGTCCGGCTTCTGCTTGGATAGCGGCGAAATGTCGGTGGGGAATTCGTACAGAATTGTGGGTTGCACGAGCTTATCTTCGGCCATGGTCTCAAACAAGACGCCTGTCCACTCACCATCGCTCAAGGTCCCCTTGGAAGCTGCATAGGGCGCGCCAGTGTTCTTGGCCCAGACGTTGTAGCGTTCCACGGCTGCACGCGGACCTCTCGGCGCCGCAAGCTCGGCAATCCGCGGAGCATCTCCTGCGCCTTCCGGCCAGTAGTTCACAATAGCCTCACGCATCGAAAGCCGCTTAAATTTGGCAAAATCAAGGTCCACGTCCGCGTAGCGCACCAGCGTTGAACCGGTGATCTTTCTCGCTAATTCCGCGAAGAGCTGCTCGTTCATGTCCATCAAATCACGGTAGTTGCTGTAGGCCTCATAAAATTCCAGCATGGTGAATTCCGGATTGTGCTGCGTGGAGATTCCCTCATTGCGAAAATTGCGATTGATCTCGTAGACACGATCCAAACCGCCGACGGTCAGCCGCTTCAAATAAAGCTCCGGAGCGATGCGCAGGTAAAGGTCGATATCCAATGTATTGTGATGGGTCACAAAAGGCCGCGCGGCAGCGCCCCCGGGCAGCGGGTGCATCATGGGGGTCTCCACCTCTATATAGCCACGGGCATCGAAGAAGCGCCGCAGTTCCTGGATGATCCGCGCCCGGGTCACAAAAACGTCGCGCGATTTTTCATTCGCAATCAGGTCCAGATAGCGTTGGCGGTAGCGCAGTTCCACGTCGGTCAGGCCGTGCCATTTCTCCGGCAAGGGCAGCAGCGCCTTCGACAGGAAATATATCTCCTCCACCCAAATGGAAAGCTCATTCGTCTTGGTGCGGAATAGATGCCCGCGCACACCAATCAAGTCGCCGAGGTCCAGCAACTGAAAAAGCTCGAACCCGCGCTCTCCCACAATGTCCTTCTTTACATAGACCTGGATGCGCCTCCCCGCACCCTGCAGGTGTGCAAACCCGGCCTTGCCCATCAAGCGCAACGAAACGATGCGCCCGGCAACGCGGATTTCTCGGCGGTTGGCCTCCAAGTCGACGCCAGGGGTCGCGCCAAATTGGGTTGCCAACTCCGCAACCGTGTCGCTCCATCGAAATTCGTGTGGGTACGCTGTCAGGCCCAGCGCCTGGATTTGTTGCAACTTTTTCTGGCGCTGCTCAAACTGCTCGCGTGGCTCAAATAGCAACGGGAAAATCCTTTCCGCATATCGCAGGCGAGTATAGCGGCCAGCGCTATGGCAGGGCAAGAATGCGACGCCGCGACCCGTGCGCCAGCGTGCCAGGGAACCAACTGCTAGGTTGCAAGCGCACGATGCGAATGTGGAATTTCTGTGACAGCTCCGTTAGCAAGGACATTAAGCGTACCGTACCAGTAATCTTCCTCGTGACTGTAAGTACCAATATCGTCGAGACTTGCGTCTTTTCTGTTGCGGCCCAGGAAAGTTGCGGCCTCGCCTGGCACCGAGAATTAGCTCTTGTTAATAAATTCTTACCGAGCTCGGAACCTATTTTGATATACTTGCTCCGCATTAGGAGAGAAACCCCGTGCGGGTTCGCCCCCACTCCCTTTCTTCGCGGAATTCTTCTGTCCAAAAGTACTGGAGCCACTGGCTTCCGCCAGCCAAAGCCGAGGCCTTCGATTCTTGTGCGCGTCAACTCGAGAACTTCTACAGGATGTTCAGCATTGCTCTAAATGAGGCTCTTGAACTCCGCCGGACGGGAAATTCAGGGCAGTCGTGCCGGGCGGTCTTCCTGATGCCGGCTTTGTGCGCCCGGTTGGCGCGGCCGGTGGAGGGCGTTCTCCGCACATTAGGAGATCACGCCAAGCACTTCGGCATCATCCCCAACACCGCTCCTCTCGAAGCCGCCAACTTCCGCGGTGCCCGGGAGCAACGCACCGCTCGCATCAACGACCTTTTAAGTCACTTGCTCCTCACCCAACGTTCTCAGTTCCTTCACAAGATCGATTCGCTCGAAGAGATGGTGTTAAGCATCCACAAGGATTTTTCCGAAATAGCTTGCGATCTCGGCAGCGGCGCCTCTGCAGAGCCCTCCGCGGATTGGCGCGCCCTGGACGACGCTCACTTTGATTTGAACACCTGCTTACGCGAGGCTATCGTCCTTTTGAAGTCCTTTATGGTAGTACTCCCCGATGACCAGGTCGGGGTGTTCCAGAAATCCGTAAACGAGCACATACACGCCCCTTACGAAGCCGTACCAACCCGGCGTAGACGAATGGCCCTAATCGAGAGAGAATAATCAAGCCTGCTAGACTCGGTTCTCCCGGGCACGAACTCAGCGAGTAATAAAGCCTCGCGGTGTGTTCTTAGGGTATGCGGGCCGTTGCAAAGACAACTCCAGGAGGTATCCGGTGCATCCGAAAGGGTGGATGCGCGGTTATTGGACCGTTGGCCCGAAACAGACCAAGCGATCCCATCGCATCAAACGCCCCGCAGCCGCCTAAGGCGCTGACGGAAGGGGAGGCCATTCGCCTGGCGCAAGCCGGAAACGCTGCGGCTTTTGAGTTTCTCTACGAGCTGCACAGCCGCCGCGTTTACGCCTTATGCCTGCGCATGGTGAGCAACCCTTCCGACGCGGAAGACCTGATGCAGGAAGCATTTCTGCAACTGTTCCGCAAGATTGCGACGTTCCGGGGCGAATCCGCGTTTTCGACCTGGCTGCACCGCATGACGGTGAACGTGGTGCTGATGAGGTTACGCAAGAAAGTCCTTCCGGTGGCTTCCCTCGAGGAAACCACCGAGTCCGACGAAGAGGGCGGCGGACTGAGGAAGGACGTCGGGGCCCCGGATTTGCGATTGAGCGGAGCCGTGGACCGCGTCAATTTGGAGCGTTCGGTCGATAAGCTGCCGCCGGGTTACCGCACGGTGTTTGTTTTGCACGACGTGCAAGGCTACGAGCACAACGAGATCGCCGGGATCATGGGTTGTTCGGTCGGAAATTCGAAATCGCAGTTGCACAAGGCGCGAACCAGGTTGCGCGACCTGCTGCAGGAAGAAATACGCCAGCAGGCGCGGCAAGAACGCCACGCGGCGAAAACACAGACGGGAAGCTAGCGATTGAGCTACAATACAAAAAATTCCGGGGTGCACGCAGCAAGCGCAGACACGTCGCAAAGCTGTGTTCGGAGCCGAGCCGAAGTAACTTCCGAGGCAGCGTGTCGCGGAGCGTACGGCCATGCAGTGTAAAGAAGTGGAAGGGGTCCTCGAACAAGAGGGTTTTGTGCCCGTGCCTGCAGAAGCGCGCGCACACCTCGCCGGCTGCAGTTCCTGCCAGAATCTCATCGCGGACTTGACCGCCATCGTCGCTACCGCTCATTTGCTTCCCGCGGAAGTCGAACCACCGCGCCGCGTGTGGACCTCGCTGCGCTTGCAACTGGAAGCGGAAGGCATTATCCGGTCCGGCGCGCGGAACGCCTGGTGGGCCAGTTTTTCCGAGTTTTTCCGGCCGCGCGTCCTGGCTACCGCCGCTGTCGTTCTGCTGATTGTCGCCGCTACCGCTTTGCAACTTCAGCGCCCGGCCGCGCAGTCCACGGAAGCTCGCACGTACGGTACCCTCTACCAGGACACCAGCGTAACGCTGAACAACGACGAAGCCCATTTGCCGGCCATGCAGCTTGCCGGCAGTTCCGATGTGGACGTATCGCTGCGCGAGAATCTGGATATCGTGGACAAGTTTATCGTCGATTGCGAGCAGCGCATGAAAGAACAGCCGCAGGATGATCTGACGCGTGAATATTTGAGCGGCGCTTACCAACAAAAGGCGGAATTGATATCCGTGATGATGGAACGCGGGGGGAGCGGATACTAACATGAGCCTGAAAACTGTGGGACGTGGAATGCTGCCCGCGCTGGGCGCGGGAGTGCTCCTTTTGCCTTGTGCTTTTGTGCAAGCGGCGCCGCAGCACTTCGAGAGGCATTTCGCCGTGAAAGGCCGCCCGGTCATCGTGCTGCAGAACGTGGCCAACGGACGCATCGAAGTAAAGTCCTCCAAAAACTCCGAAGTGATCGTCTCGGCGACGCAAGCCTCCAATAAGATCGGAATCGACACCGAACAGGCGGACGAGCGCATCGATATCACCGCCACGGTGCTGGACAATTCCGCGCCGCCCAATGAGTTGGAGGCCAATTTTCAGTTGACTGTGCCAGAGGAAGCCGAACTGCAGTTGCGCACCCAGACCGGGCTCGTCTACGTCGAGCAGGTCATGGGCGACATGACCCTGCAAAGCGTCGCCGGTGATATTCATCTTAAAGAGGTATCCGGTTACATCGTGGTGCGCACCACCGGCGGATCGCTGGTTTGCACGCAGTGCGCCGGCAAGCTGGACTTCAACTCGGTAAGCGGCAATGCGCAGGTGTTGCAGCCCGGGCTAACCAACGTCACGCTGTTCACCATGTCCGGCAATATTCTCTTTGACGGCGACTTCATTCGCACGGGAATCTATACGATGAAGAGCGGCAAGGGCACCGTCGAGGTGCACTTCTCCGGAGACGATTCTTTCGACCTCAAGGCGCAGACCGCCACGGGTACCGTCGACAACCAGGCGGAAGCGTATTTGAAGCCGGATTCGCACGGCGTGCGCCACATCGCGTCCAAATTCACCAAGGGCTTGTTCGGCACGGTCGGCAGCGGCCTCGCTAAAGTCGAACTCTCCTCGTACAGTGGTACAATCCGCATCCTGAAGCGCGACTAACGCGTGCAAGCCGAGCGTTCCGGCCGGCTGGCTTCAAGTCAAGTGCATCGATGACGCAACTTCCTCCGCGACCGCCACAATCGCGCCCGCAGGTGTTTTGCCTGGCGGGCTTCATGGGCTCGGGTAAGACTACGATTGGCACGCTGTTGGCGCGGCAGCTGGCCTGGCGCTTCGTGGATCTGGACGATCGCATCGAAGCGGCCGCCGGACTGCGCATTCCGGAGATTTTCGAGCGTTTGGGCGAGGCGGCGTTTCGGCAGATCGAAGCGGATCAACTGCGCGCCGCGCTCGGCCGCGCTTTGGAAAACAAGGAATCCGTGGTTCTCGCGCTCGGGGGTGGCACCTACGCACAGGCCGGCGCACCGGAGTTTCTTCGCTCTGCTGGCGTTCCCGTCATTTGGCTGGACGCTCCCCCGGATGTTTTGTTGGCCCGCTGCATGACCATGAGCGGCCGCCCGCTGTTTCGAGACGAGCCCAGCTTTCGCGCCCTGTACGCGCAGCGCTTGCCTTCCTATCAGCAAGCCGACCACCACGTAGACAGCTCCGGCGAACCAGCCCGTGTGGTTGCGGAAATTTTGCGCCGTGGAATTGCTGCCGCCGGAGCCGGGGATGCTCATCTCGTGGTGGAAGAGCCGAAATCCTGAAGCCTCGGCGTGCCTGTCCAGCATTCCAGCCTTGGACTCGCGGGTAACGCAATGAGCGCAGCCGCGCCGGATATCCGTGAGGCGCATCGCTGCTGTGGCAAGCTTTATTTGCAGCGGCACGAAGGAGTGGTCTTGATAATGCGCAAATCTTTGAAGTCTAAAATCATATTCGGCGTTCTGACTGTGTGTGTCCTGGCGTGGAGTTCCCTGGCTTCGCAAGCGCAAAAAAGGACGCCCGTGTTTGCCGCGGACAAAGGGAAATTCACCATCCAGCTCGACGGCCAAACCGTTGGCCACGAAGAGTTTGAGATTTCGCCCGCTTCGGCGGGATGGTCCGCGCACGGCACCACGGAACTGAAGGCTCCCGATTATCCCGCCGCGCGCGTGACCGGCGTCCTCACCCTGCAGCCCGATGGCGCCCCCATCAGCTACGAGTGGACATCGCAAGCGGAAAAGACCAACGGCGCGCGCATCGTTTTCGCCAATGGCGTCGCCAAAATTACCCTGCAAATGCAGGGCGCGCGGCCCTTCGAACAGGACATGACCTTCGGCACGCCGCTGATCGCCGTGCTGGACAACAATCTCTACTACCAATACGGCGTGCTGGCCCGCTTATATGACTGGTCCAAACGCGGCGCGCAAAATCTTCCGGTGCTTATTCCGCAGGAGCTGACGCCCGGCTCGGTCAGCGTCGAATCCACCGGCCCGGTTACCTCCAAAGGCAAATCCTACGACGGGCTGCGCGTGACTACCTCCGACCTCGAGGTGCTGCTGTTCCTGGACTCGAATCACCGCTTGATGCGCCTGGAAGTTCCCTCCGCGAAAGTCTCTGTCGAGCGCGATTAAGGCGCCCGCCTTCAGCAAAAAATAAAAACGCGGCGTGACTTTCATCACGCCGCGCCAAAAGCTATATCAGGAATATTTCTAGCGCGCGATCGAGCGCAGAAACGTTGGCTTCCCGGGAGTAGCGAACGGCGTCGGACGCCGCAGCGGGTAGCCCTGCGGAAGACCATGCGCGTTCGTCAGCGCATGCCCATTCGAATGGCCGGCATTCGCGTGACCGTTGCCGTTGCCATTCCCCGACGCGGGCTGCGGCAGCCGCGCCGGATTACCGATAGGGCGGAGATTCGTCGGCAGCGCTCCTACGTGGTCGCTGATCGCCTGCAGCCTCTTCAATATGGACTGCCACTGTTCCCAATCCAATTGCCGTAGGAAGGGCCGCAATCCCTGGATGAACGGATCCTCCAGCAGCGCTTCGCCGTCGGATTCTGGAATGAAGAAGCGATTCAGCCCCACGTTCAGCGCTTCGGAGATCTTCTCCAGAGTGCCGAGGCTGGGCGTCATCTGGCCGCTTTCGATGCGCGACAGGTACGAGCGCGACACCTTGGAGCGCGACTGCAGCTGGCTTTGCGTCATGCTGCGCGATTCGCGCAACTGGCGGATGCGCTGGCCGATGTTCTCGACCGTCTCGCGGTTGGCGAATTTCTCTTGGGCGGGTTCAGCGCCGGTTTCCTCCGGTGGTTCTGGGGGAGGAATCAGGAACTCCAGACGCTGAGGCAGGGCGCGCACGCAACGTCGGCAATTCCCGGTGCGCGTCCGGTACTGGACTAGACCGCATGTCTTGCAGCGAATGACTTCCCTATCCAATTCTAACGAACTGATCGCTTCTTTCTCTAATTGTACGGACACCGGCACTCCTCGCTGACTTTTTCCGGCGCGCGGATAGGAGAGGAACGTCGGAACATACTTCGGGGGGAAGGCAGTAACTGGCGCGAGGGGAGTCTCTCGCGAACGACCTTTTTCTGTCAAGAGTATTTTTAGACTTTTTTTACCTGTGCGCATAGGAAACACAAACGCTACGCCAAGCATTCGCCTGTCCGCTAGTACAGTTCATCGCAATTTCCGGCTGGGCTTCGCTCTATTGAACCCGCGAGCGAAGAATTTGTTGCCGCCCTTATTACCGCAAACGCGGCGCCAACGCCACACCAATTTTCAAATTCTCCTCGTTTGAACCGATTTGCTTGGTGCGCTGACATTCCTGGTCGCCTCTGGGTCCCTTCCATTCTTCTCTGTGAACTCTGTGCCCTCTGTAGTGAATCCTCTGGCAACGTAAGGTAAGCTATCCCGTCTCTGAAGGAGAGACCATGCCCACACGCGAAGACGCCTGGAAGCTCTTGTGCGAATACACGCAATCCGAGAGCCTCCGCAAGCACATGCTGGCCGTGGAAGCCTGCGTCCGCGCCTATGCCCGCAAGCACGGCGCCGATGAAGGGCTCTGGGGCGTCGCCGCCCTGCTCCACGACTTCGACTACGAGCGCTGGCCCAACGCAGCCCACGCTCCGGACAAGGAACACCCCGCCGAAGGCGCCAAAATCCTTCGCAATCAGGGTTACTCCGAGGAAATCGTCCGCGCCATTCTCTCGCACGCAGACTACTGCAACGTGCCGCGCCAGTCCTTGCTCGAGCACACCCTCTTCGCCTGCGACGAATTGGCCGGCTTTCTCACCGCCTGCGCCTACGTTCGCCCCTCGAAAAGCATCCTCGATCTGGAAGTGGATTCCGTGAAACGCCGCATGAAAGACAAGGCCTTCGCCAAAGGCGTCAGCCGCGAGGACGTCCGCAAAGGCGCCGAAGAGCTAGGCGCCCCGCTCGAAGAGCACATCGCCTTCTGCATCGCCGCCCTCCGCGAACACGCCGACGCCCTCGGCCTCCGCGGCACCATAGCTGTAGCGGCTAGCGAGCGATAAGCTAGCGCTTCTCGGGATTAGGTTCGCACTTCTTTGGATGGACTTTTCTTCAAATCCTAAAATGCCCGGTGGGAAAACAACGTAATCGCGGCACCGAGCAACATCGCCGCAACCACCAGCGCGATCACCCCCGCGGTGAACCACACTTTCGCGCTATGGGCCGCAAACAATTTCGATCCCGCCGTCTCGCCCCGCAGAGAAGGATTTTCTTCCCCTCGCTCGGCCTCGTCCCGCGCCATCCCCGCCGTCTCCGGCTGCTCCACGAATTCCACCTTGCTAACGAAGCTATATCCCCTGCGCGGGATCGTCTGCACATACGCCGATTCCTCGTTCGAATCCCCCAGAATCTGGCGCAGCTTGTTGACCGTGGTATTCACGTTCGCGTCGAAATTCACGTGCGTGTCCGAAGGCCACAAGCGCGCCCGCAGTTCTTCCCGCGTCACGATTTCGCCGGGCCGCTCCAGCAGCGTGATCAGCACCTGGTAAACCTTTCCCGGCAAGCGCAGCCGCGCGCCATTCTTCAAGAGATCCTGCCGCTTCACGTCCAGTTCGAACGCCCCGAAGCGCACATAGCGAGTGGGAAATCGCTCCGCCTTGCCAGTCTCTGCCTTGCCCTCCGCCAACTGAAATTCCATCTTCATCGTCTTCACCCCGGGTCGGAATGAGATTCCGAATGGCGATCTCGCTCGACCACCGCTACAGTCCTGTGTTTCTGGCCAACCGGGGTGTGATTGACAAACGATTGTCCACCAGTTATATCTTAGGTGTATATACAAGTCAAGATTGGAGCCTCTTGCATGCCTTCTCGCCTCTCCGAACTCAACCTCCACGGCACCGGCTCCTGTGCTTCCTTCAACTTCCGCAGGGCCGCGCGCGCCGTCACCAGCCTCTATGACCGCGCCTTCGAGCCCTTCGGCATCCGTTCCACACAGTTCAGCATTCTCGTCGGCATCGCCAAGACCCAGCCGACCTCCATCTCCGCCCTCTCCGGCCTCCTGGTCATCGACCGCACCACCCTCACCCGCAGCCTCCGTCTCCTCAAGAAGCAAGGTCTCCTGTCTGTTTCCGATCGCTCCACCAAGCGCCAGCGGTTCCTCACGCTCACTCCCAAAGGTGAGCGCACCCTCGCTGCCAGCCTGCCCGCTTGGCGCAAGGCCCAGCACCACTTCGTGCAGTCTCTAGGTGCTGATTACTGGACCAATTTCCGTAACGAGTTAGAGAAACTCGCTCACATCGCGCTGTCTTTGGAAAATTCGCCAGCCGAGTCCGAGCCTGCGACAATCGCCGCGCACTGACCTTGCCTATGACGAATGGACCGGCGTTCTGACTGCCTGCGCCTACGTTCGTCCCTCGAAGAGCATCCTCGAAAGCGGGAAGGGTGGAGATGACGGGTGGGGCGGGTGGCAACTTCTTCTTCTTTCTCGGAACTCACGCTAGAATTGGACAGCAATGCTTACGCAAATCGCCGGTTCTGACGCCGCCGCCACTCTGCATCCGCGGCGCAAAACATACGCTGTGAACGTCGGCCACGTCCGCGTAGGCGGGGGCGCGCCCATTGTTGTGCAGTCCATGACCAACACGGACACGGCGGATGCCGTCGGCACCGCGCAGCAATGCCTCGAGCTTGCCGAAGCCGGCTCCGAGATTGTGCGCGTCACCGTGAATGTTCCGGAGGCCGCCGCCGCCGTCCCCGAAATCAAGAAGCGCCTGCTCGCGGCCGGCTGCAAAGTGCCCGTCATTGGCGATTTTCATTACAACGGTCACGTCTTGCTCACCAAATATCCGGACTGCGCCGTGGCCCTCGATAAATATCGCATCAATCCCGGCAACGTCGGCGCCGGTCAGCGCCGCGACGAGCAATTCTCCACCATCTGCAGAATCGCCCGAGATAATGCCAAGCCCGTGCGCATCGGCGTCAATGGCGGCTCGCTCAATCAAGAACTGGTCATGCGCAAAATGCAGGAGAACACCGACAAGAATCTCGGCAAGGATTCCGAAGAAATCATCAATGACTGCATGGTGCTTTCCGCGCTGCAATCCACGGAGCTCGCCCTCGAATCCGGTTTGCGCCACGACCAAATCATTATTTCCTGCAAGACTTCGCGGCCCCGCGACCTCATCACCGTGTATCGCGATCTCTCCGCAAAGACCGAGCAACCCCTGCATCTCGGCCTCACCGAAGCGGGCATGGGCATGAAGGGCCAGATCTGGTCCGCGGCCTCGCTTGGCGTACTTCTCTACGAGGGCATCGGCGACACCATCCGCATTTCGCTTACCCCGCGGCCCGGCGGCGACCGCCGCGAAGAGGTCTACGCCGCGTGCGAATTGCTGCAAGCGCTGGGCCTGCGCTCATTTTCGCCCAGCGTAACCGCGTGCCCCGGCTGCGGGCGCACCACCAGCTCCACATTCCAGGAATTGGCCGAACGCATTCAGAGTTACATTCGCGACATGATGCCCATCTGGAAGACACAATACGATGGCGTGGAAACCATGACCCTGGCGGTCATGGGCTGCATCGTCAACGGACCCGGCGAATCGAAAGCCGCCAACATCGGCATCAGCCTGCCCGGCACCGGGGAAGCTCCGCGCTGCCCGGTGTACATCGACGGCAAAAAAGACGTAACCCTGGAAGGCAACTACGACGAGCTGGCCGCCGCCTTCCAATCCCTGGTCGACACCTACATCGCCAGGAAATATCCCCGCAAAACCGCGGATGTCACCGGTTAGCTTAGCCAGTTCGGGAGTGCGGCGAATGAATTTGGCGAAGAATCTGTTCTTAAGAGCAGCGCACTGGCAGATCTTCACGCTCTTGGCAGTGCTATATCTCATGGATACAGTTGTCGCGATCAGCCTGATTGGCGCTGAGTCTACTTCAGTAAAGAACATCCCGCTGCCGACACTGCTGTTCTTACAAACGACGGCGATGGTTACTTTCGCTGCATTCTTTTTTTGGCTCTGGACGATGGGGGCGTTCTTGAATTCTCTGGTGAAGCCAGCTTTGCGACTGAGTTTAGGCTTATTTCGATTTGCGCTGATATTTCCCTTAGTGTACGGCCTCGCATTCCCGTTTTTCGCGTGGTTACCCCGCGCACTCAGCATATACGTAATCGCGCCGATCCATCTTTTTGCCATGGCCTGCGTTATTTACTCTCTGCGTTTCGTTGCGAAAAGTCTCGCGTTGCAGGAAGAACGCCGTTTCCTTACGTTCCGTGATTACTATCCATCGTTTTTCCTTTTGTGGTTCTTTCCCATTGGAGTTTGGTGGATCCAGCCGAAGGTCAATAAGCTATATGTTGCGAGGGCCAATCAGGAAGCTTAATTCGCTATGCTAAAATCCGTGGCATGAAAATTTCTCGCGAAGACGTGCTGCGTGTGGCGGATCTCGCCTATCTCGACCTCAGCGAATCCGAACTTGAAACGTATCGCGCGCAGATTGACGAAATCCTCGAATACATCGGCAAGCTGAACGAGATCGACACCGCAAACGTCGAGCCGATGGCCCAGGTCCTCGCCGACGACCAGACCGCCGACGCGACCCTGCGAGAGGACGTGGTTGTCCCTTGTGATGTTGCACCCGAAATCCTGAAGCAAGCGCCCGACCCCGAACCTCCCTACTTCCGCGTACCGAAAGTAATCGAGCGCTGACCATGCCCGCTGCTACTTGGACAATTGGCACGGTGCAGGAAGCGCTCGCGGCGAAGAAGATATCGGCGCGGGAGCTCGCCGCGGATTATTACAAGCGGATCGACGCCCGTAACGCTGATCTCAACGCCTACCTCACGCTGTCGCAAGACCGCGCTTTCGCCCAAGCCGACCGCGTGGATGCGCTGGTCGCCGCAGGAAAGGCGCTGCCTCCGCTTGCGGGCGTACCCATTGCCGTCAAAGACGTCATCAGCACTCGCGGCGTGCGCACGACTTGCGGCTCGAAAATTCTGGAGAACTACATTCCGCCGTATGACGCCACGGCGGTCCAGCGTTTGGAATCAGCTGGCGCAGTGATCCTCGGCAAGACCAATTGCGACGAGTTCGCCATGGGCAGCTCCAATGAGAACTCCGCCTATGGGCCAGTACGCAATCCCGAGGTGCCGGACCGCGTGCCCGGCGGCTCAAGCGGAGGCTCTGCGGCGGCAGTAGCTGCCGGATTGGCGGTGGCATCTCTCGGCACCGATACGGGTGGGTCGATTCGCCAGCCAGGGTCGTTCTGTGGAATCCCCGCCATGATGCCGAGCTACGGCCGCGTCTCGCGCTATGGCCTGATTGCGTTTGCGTCCTCGCTCGACCGGATTGGCCCATTTGCGACAAATGTGCACGACATCGCCACAGTTTTGCAAATTATTGCCGGGCGCGACGCAAACGATTCCACGTCCACCACCGCAGCCGTCCCGGATTACCGTGCCGAGGCCGAAAAGCCCGTGAAGGGACTGCGCATCGGCATCCCCAAGGAATATTTCGGCGCGGGCATGGACCCAGAGGTCCGCAAAAAGGTTGAGGTTGGCATAGAGCTTTACCGGAAGCTCGGCTGTGAAATCCGCGAGATCCGCATGCCGCACACAGACTATGCCATCGCGGTCTATTACATCATTGCCACCGCGGAGGCTAGCTCCAACCTGGCGCGCTATGACGGCGTGCGCTATGGGTTGCGCGTGGACGGCGATTCCTTGCTCTCCATGTACCGGAAGACTCGCGGCGCGGGCTTTGGCGCGGAAGTGAAACGCCGCATCGTCCTCGGAACCTACGTTCTCTCCGCCGGGTATTACGATGCCTACTACCTGAAGGGCCAGAAAGTGCGCTCGCTGATCGCTCAGGATTTCCGCGATGCCTTTACCAAGGTAGATGCGATTGTGACGCCCACCTCGCCGGTGCCCGCTTTTAAGCTCGGCGAACGGACCAACGATCCGCTGCAGATGTATCTTGCTGATATTTATACAGTTACAGGTTCTTTGGCGGGGGTCCCTGGGATTTCCGTGCCTTGCGGCAAAATCTGTGGAAAGCTCCCTGTCGGTTTGCAGATTTTCGGTCCGCCTTTCGGGGAAGGCCGCGTCCTGCAACTAGCGCAGGCCTTCGAGCAAGCCGGCGGCGCAACGCTCTAAAGGTCGGTTTCCAGATCGGCGAGTGTCAATTTCTCGACAAAATCGTGCCCCAGCTCCAACCCATCCTCGAGAAACTGGACCGCGCGCAGCGCAACCTGTTGCGGGCGGCGGATGCCGTCCCGGCCGACCTCTGGAAAACATGCCCCCGCGAAGGAGCCTGGTCGGCCGCGGAACTCATCGCTCACGTCATGATGGTGGAGCGAACGGTGGTAGGCGCAGCCGACAGGATTCTGAAGAAGCAGCCCAAGCACATTCCGGCCTGGAAACGATTTCGCCTGCCCTTTGCGCTTGCGGAAATCCGCTTGATTCGCATGAAGTCCCCAATTCCCATGGATTTAGGGCTCCTGCGTGAAAAAGAGGCAATGCTCGCGGAGTTGCGAGAGGTTCGGGAACGGACGCTGGGCTTGATCGAAGAGACCAGGAATCGCGATCTGAGTGTCTACCGGTGGCGCCACCCATTCCTAGGATCTTTAAATGCGTACCAATGGTTCTCGTTCTTAGGGTCGCACCAGATCCGGCACGAAAAACAGATGCGGGAAATCGCAGCGACTCTACCGAAACCCATATCCGGTTAGCCAAAAAATGGGACAAATTTTACCGTCGTGTGAATTTTATGCGCACAGGTACTAGTTCCCCCGCAGGCGTCCGATGTGCAAAAAATGGCGGTTTTCCTGTGGTTTTAGGCACAAAGTACTAGCCAAATCGTTTCTCGCGTAACTAACGGAACGACTATTGCTCTTACATAATGCAGCCCGTAGGATGGCTCCAGCATCAAACGGGTAGGGCCAGGTAAGGCGGAGAAGAAAAGAGGGCCAAGGGCCGTGGTTACCGTTAAAGCGAGCCAGAAAATATTCACCGATTCCGAGGTGGCTACCCTCACGGGGATTTGTGTGGACCACCTGCGCAACTTCGCGAAGAGCCGGCATTTGGGGTTCATCGCGCGGGCCGCGGAAGCGGCCGGAATCCAGGCGGATCAGTGGCTTTTCACCTTGTCGGACTTGATGGTTCTGGTGACACTGTTCCCGCGCTGCACGCACTAGCCTCGCCAACCTGCCGCTGAGGCGGCTGGGACCAGAGGTTCGTGCTTGAAAGTCGACGTTTTCTTTTGTGCTCTCCGGAGGAACCGGAGAGCTTTTTCATTTGGATTCAAGGAAATTTTCAGCCGCAGGATAAGAACGGCCGCTTCGGTCATTTGCAGGCGCGCGTAAGTCCCTGATTTTGAGAGCGGTTGCCGAGCGTCATCCGCGGCGCTATGCTCGTGCCTGGAGGCAAACCGAGGCGCCACGTGGCGCATCCACTCTGTGGGAACCCCTTATGAGCCGTTCTTTCTTGCCACTCTGCATTGCTTGCGCTGGCGCCTTCGCGTGCGTGGCAGCGAATGGCGTGTCAGCCGACCGCCAGCAGGCCGCCGACACCAAACAAAGTTCGGCCGACGATGCGGCCGCGGCGGCCCGCCTGACGCGGGGCAAAAAGCTGGTTCTGAAGGACGGAAACTTCCAACTGGTGCGGGAGTACCAACGGAAGGGCGATAGGGTCAGGTATTTCAGCCTGGAACGGGGTGATTGGGAGGAGATTCCGGCTGCCCTGGTGGATTGGGATGGCACGGCGAAGGCGCAGGCGGAGTCCGACAAAGCCTCGGCGGCGCTTCTAGGAAAAATCCACTCCCAGGAAGAGGCCGCAAAGATTGAGACCGTGCTGGACGTTGACGCGAGCTTGCAGGTGGCGCCCGGAGTATTCCTGCCGCCGGGCGAAGGAATGTTTGCCATTGAGGGGAAGTCGGTAACCCCGATAGGTCAGGTGGGTTCGCAGGTGAAAACGGACAAGAAAACATTCTTGAAGCAGGTGCTTTCGCCAATTCCGATTGTGCCGGGAAAACGCAACGTGGAAATCCCGGGTGCGAAGGCGAAAACTCGCATCAATTCGAGCGGGCCAGAGTTTTATTTGCGGGAGGCGCCTCCGGATCCGGATCGCGATTCGAGCTTGTATCGAAGCGGCCGAGCCGGGGAATCGGGACCGGAGGTGGAGTTGGTGCGCGCCACGGTCAAGGGGAACAAGAGGCAGTTGGAATCCATCCGCAGCATGTTTGGGCAAGACGTGGGCACGGAACGGAAATCCATTGCCATCCAGAGATGGGAAGTAGCCGCGACGGTGTACCGGTTTACCCTCGGTGAGCCCCTGCCGCCCGGAGAATACGCGCTGGCGGAGATTTTGCCGGACGGAATGAATTTATTTGTTTGGGATTTTGGAGTGGACGGGCCGCCGGCATCGCCAACCGCTAAGAAATAACCTTTCGCGCTTTGAACCAAGGTCCGCGACGTTGCGTGTACCAGGATAGCCAAAAATGGCTGTCCCACTAGAATCATTCTTCCAACCTCCGCGCAGCTATTGTTTTGTGCCGGCCGGCAGAGGCGGCGGGCGGCGCTCTATTTCCGTGGGCACGGCGATGGACCGGGCGCCGTTCTTGCCAACAGCACGGACGGCGAAGAAATGGTTGTCGGTCGAGACGCCGCGCAACACGGTTTCGCCTGGTGAAGCAGCAAAGTCGTAGACTTGCCAGCGCGGCTCCGTGGTTTCCCGCCACAGAATCTCGAAACCGGCGCGCTCGGGATCCCCCTCGGCAGACCAGGAAACTTTGGCATCCGGGGTGACCGCGCCAGTGAGCCTTGCATTGGTCGGCGGCGCGGGGGCCATCGCCAACTGCCGCAGGGCTTCGGCATTGTCGCGGGCGACGTCGCCGAGAAAGCTGGCGTTCAGGTATTTCGCGAAGTCACCGTACTCGATGCCGTTTTCCGTGCGCGGCGTCTGATGCTGGTGAGAGTAATCCTCGAGCGGTTCGGTAAAGCGTACGGCGGGAAGGCCGGCTTTGTAGAACGGATAGTGATCGCCGCCCCGGCCGTAGCGATCGACGCGAAAAATCATGCGGATATTGTCGCGGCCGTCGATTTCTTCGATGGCGCGGGCCAGTTCGCGACCGGGTGAGTCGCAATCGTCGATTTCGCCGTTGCCGGAGAACAGGCGCACGCGATGGGGTGCTCCGGGCGACGGATCGTCGCCTACGATGTCGTCATCGAGCATGCCGCCAATGGTGTAGCCCTGCTGCTTGGCCCATTCGAGCAAGCGATAGCCGCCGAGCAGGCCTTGCTCTTCCCCTGGAATGGCGGCAAAAAGAAGCGTGGCGCGGTATCCGCCTTTGCCGCTCGCGGCGGCTTTGCTGAGCAGGCGCGCAGACTCCACGCTGACGGAAACACCGGACGCATCATCGTCCGCTCCGGGAGCGTCCGCTTCCGTGCTCATGACGTCGGAAGGGCGCGAGTCGTAATGGCCAGAGACAATGAAGAGCGTTTTCGCGAGCTTTGGATCGGAGCCGGGAAGAATGGCGTAAACGCTTTCGAGGGGAACCGGCTTGCCTGCAGTTCGCTCTGAAGTGGCCTCGAACTTGTCGACCACGATTTGGAGCTTGCCGCCGGACTCCTTGGCGATTTCATTCAGGCGAGCAACAATATGGTCGCGGCCGCAACCGATGCCGCGCTTCGGGTCAGTCCAAGAAGAAAGAGACAGCCGGGTCCCGCAGGAAACAAGTTGCTCGATGAGAGCGCGCATTGATTTTTCGTCGACACTTTGCCGCGCGATGGCTGCGGCCGGGCGAGGCAACAACTTTGGATGCGGCTGCTCTTGCTGCGGCTCCACCGGATCGCGGGGAGCGGATTGCTGAGCAAAGGCTGGAGAGATGGCGATCCAGAAACTAGCACTCGCGGCGATGCTAGTCGCCAGAAACGTGCGATGTGCGGAACTGCGATTAGTCATCGGCTGCGCTCCGAGAAAGAGTGTGTTCAGCAGTCAGGCATTCTAGCCTAAGTGCGGAGTCGACACGAAACAGTGCGAAACTAAGGCACAATGGTCACCGACCGACGCAGGCGCCTGCGACCTGGAGGGTGCGCTCGTGGATTTCTCATCCCAACGGCAATGGATCAACGCGCTTTGGATTCTCTTTGCTTTGTACTGGCTCGTTTCGGCATTCAAGCTGAAGAAGACGAAAAGGCGCGAATCCTGGGGCCAGCGGTTCGTCTACGTGCTGCCGCTGGTGGTCGCGTTTTACCTGCTTCGACGTGGGGCGCACTACGGGCTGTTGGCCGCACGTTTCCTTCCCGCGAGCGATGCCGCGGGGTGGGTCGGTGTTGCGCTCACCGCCGCTGGCGTGGCCATCGCGATTTGGGCGCGCTGGCATCTGGGCGCGAACTGGAGCGGAGTGGTCACCCTCAAAGAGGGACACGAACTCATTCGCACCGGTCCCTACCGGAACATCCGTCATCCGATCTACACGGGAATTTTGCTGGCGCTCCTGGGCACGGCGGTCGCCGTAGGTGAAGTACGCGGACTGTTGGGTGTGGCCATCGCCTGGTTCTCCTTTTACACGAAGGCGCGACGCGAAGAATCCTTCCTCGCCCAGGAATTCGGCGACCGCTTCGCCGAACACACCAAGCGCACAGGCATGTTCCTGCCCCACTTCTCTTAGCGTTGTCCTCGTAATAGGCACCTTACGCCGAGGGCGGTCAATTTCCTGTCAGTGGACTAGTCGTCAGATACGGCGCCATCCGCTCGGAAATTGGCGGAGCCACGCCCGCGCCAAGAGGATTTCACTTCTAGGCTACCAGCTGGAGTATTGAATTGGGGTGAGAAAGAGCGCCGGATTATAATCACGAAGGCTATGGCCCTAGCTCCAGGTACCAAACTTGGGTCTTATGAGATAGTCGCGTGGCTTGGCGCCGGCGGCATGGGCGAGGTGTATCGCGCCCGCGACGAGAGTCTGGGCCGCGAAGTTGCACTCAAAGTCTTGTACAAAGAGCTGGCATCAGACCACGATCGACTGCGACGTTTCGAGCAGGAAGCGCGCGCAGCGGCGGCGCTCAATCACCCGAACATCCTGGCGATTTATGGCTTCAATACAACCGACGAGCAGGCGCCTTATCTGATCACCGAACTCCTTCAAGGGCAGACTCTGCGTGAGCGGCTGGAACAGGGGGAGATTCCGGTGCGCAAGGCGGTCGAATTCGCGCTGCTGACGGCTCGGGGGCTGGCGGCAGCGCACGCCCGCGGCATTGTGCATAGGGATCTGAAACCAGAAAACCTCTTTCTTACGCGCGACGGCGTGGTCAAGATTCTTGATTTCGGGCTGGCCAAGGTGGTCGCGGTCGGCGCTGCGGAGCTAGAGAGTTCGTCGGCAACGGTCAGCGTGACGGAGCTGGGCGTGGTGCTGGGGACGGCGGGCTACATGTCACCGGAGCAGGTGCGCGGACAGGCCCTAGACCATCGCAGCGATATCTTCAGCCTTGGCGCGGTCCTGTACGAGATGCTCAGCCGAAAGCGAGCGTTTCAGGGGACGACGACCGCAGACACCATGAGTGCAATCCTCAAGGAGGAGCCTGCCGAGCTTTCGGACACGGGGCGCAATCTTCCTCCGGCGCTGCGACGCATTGTAAATCGCTGCCTGGAAAAGGACCCGGCGGAACGCTTTCAGTCCGCGTGCGATCTGGCGTTTAACCTGGAATTGCTGAGCCGTGAGGAAAGTGGAAGCGGCGCCGCTGTGGTTCTCGCGCCAGCGAAAAGTGGACGCCCGCTGATAGCAGGCTTGGTTGCGTTAGCGGTATTGGGTGCGGTGGGGCTTACATACCTAGCACGAGGACTGAGGCCGCCGGCGAAAAATTCGTCCCCAGTAAAGCTGATGCGACTTACCGACTTTGTGGGTATGGAAGAGTTTCCGGCGTTGTCGCCCGACGGCAAATCGGTGGCGTTCACGGCCGATGTCGGTGGACGAAGACAAGTTTGGGTGCGATTGCTGTCGGGAGGCACGCCGTTGCAAGTAACCCACGACGATGCCGACCATCAATATCCGCGTTGGTCGCCGGATTCATCATCGCTGATTTATTTCTCTCCTTCCCAGGAGCCTGACGGTGAAGGGAAAATCTGGCAAATTCCCGCTCTGGGAGGAACAGCTCAGCCGCTGGTCAGCAGCCTGGGCGCGGCGGACCTAAGCCATGACGGCAAACACATTACTTACTTTCACTCCAATCAAGGGAAACTCGAACTCACCGTAGCCGATCCGGACGGCTCGAATGCTCGCAAGGTCACGACCCTGCCGACCGAATACAACTATTCCGACCTTCGCTGGTCTCCCGACGACCAGAAATTAGGATTCCAGCGAGGCCGAACCTTTGATTACGACGTGTTTTACGTGCCAGCCGAAGGGGGCAATATACAAGCGATCACTCAGGACGGGAATCCGCTGGCGGGCTTTGCCTGGCTTCCCGACGGGTCCGGAGTGGTCTACAGCTCTTCGCGCGGGGACACCGTGCTGTACTTGCGAACCATGAATCTGTGGTCTGTTCAATCGGGAGGAAAGAATCTGCGTCAACTCACTTTTGGGGAGACTTCTTACGTCTCACCGGACTTGGATCGCCATGGCAATATCGTCGCGACCCGTCGGCAGATACAGTTCGATATTTGGCGCTTTCCGGTGGATGGCAGCCCGACAGAAAACGTTCGCCGCGGCGTCCAGATCACGCACCAGACCGGCAAGGTGCAAACACCGTCCGCGTCCAGGGGAGATCATGAGCTGGTGTTTCTGAGCGACAGCGGCAGACATGGGAATCTGTGGGTAGTGAATCTCGAAACGCAGCAGAGTCGCCAAGTTACCTTCGAACACGATCCGCAAGTCGCGATCGGAGTGCCAGTCTGGTCCCCGGACGGGAAGTACATCGCCTACGTGAAGCGCGGAGTCAACGGATGGAACGTCGATCTCTGGCTGATGAACCCCGATGGAAGCGACGCGCACAAAGTATCGGACGGCGGCGGTTGGGCTTGCTGGTCACCAGATAGCCGATGGTTGTATTTTTCGCCCCCCAGCCCGAATGGATTTCGCATAGAGAAAGCCTCTCCTGCAGGTGGGCCCAACCTGTTGGTGCGCGAGGAAGGACAGAAACCAGCGGTTGACGCGGGAGGAAGGCTTTTCTTCGTGCTGAGTTTGCCAGCGCTGAACGGCTTGTCGGACATGGAGATACTGGCAGCCAATCCAGAGAATGGCCGGCCGCAGGAGTTGGCTCGTATATCAGGATCGCGTCTGTCCAACCTGATGCAGCCGGTGCTTTCTCCAGATGGGAAGTGGCTTGCCGCGTTGCTGACCGATGGACCGACTACGAATATCTGGGCGCAGCCAACAGCGGGAGGGCCCATGCGTCGCATTACCGACTTTGGCCGCCAAGCCACGTTCATCGCCCGCAGAGTTTCCTGGTCGTCAGACGGACACTCTATCTACGCCGCGGTGGGGATGGGCCAAGCCGATATTATTCTGTTAAGTGACATAAGTCTGTAGTTTAATTATAGTTTATGTGATTGTGCTGCCGGCCGACAGGAAGCTCATCCGATCTACACGGGAATTTTGCTGGCGCTGCTGGGCACCACGGTCGCCGGCGGCGAAGTCCGCGGCTTGCTGGCCGTAGCCATCGCCTGGCTGTCCTTTTACACCAAGGCCCGCCGCGAAGAATGCTTCCTCACCCAGGAATTCGGCGACCGTTTTGCCGAACACACCAAGCGCAGGGGCATGTTCCTGCCCCGCTTCCCACAGCGAAGTATTACATAATCTTAAAATTCTCAAATAAATAAACTTAAGTACTATAGCTGGGACCGTCCTCTGCGCCCATAGTCGCTTCAGCTTCTGGCTGGGGCCAACACGGTGTCAGCATTACAAGCTTTGCGGCGGTTGTGGGTCGCGTTGTCAGATAAAAAATGAATAAGAGAGCGTGTAAATTGAAATTCTTAAGAAAAGTCACGTTTGCTATTGCTGTACTAACGGTGAGCTTGTTGTCCTTGCCTCAGTCGCGGGCGCAGACAACCAGCAACGCCGCCGCGGTCGCGATGACCTTCGCGGTTGCAGGTTCCATGACGGTAACGGCAACGCCGGGCAGCATCGTCTTTACTCCGACCGACTCGAAGAACGCTACGGCCTCCGCTTCGATCGCCATTGTAACCAGCTGGAACCTCGCGGTGGGTGGCGGAAATGTATTCACGGTGGCCTACTTCGCAAGCATTCCTGCTGCATTGACGAACGGCACTCTGAACATTCCCGCCAGCGATGTATTTGCATCCGTTAACGGCGGTGCGGCCGCTGCTTGCACGCTAGCCAACGTTAACGTGGCGGCAGGGAACCCAGGCGCCATTTGCCCCCAAATCTTCGGCGGAATCGGGGTCGCCGCTCAGGGCACCCACTCAGACAGCCTCCTGCTTTCACTGACCAGTCCTACGGCCTTCGCTGTGGCCAATTACGCGGGAACCATCACCATCAGCGCCCAGGCCACGTAGATTCGTAGCACTCTGCCGGGTGCGTGCTAGTTAAGACGCGCCCGCATTTGTTTTTGTCCTGAGGGATGCGCAACATGAACAAAGTCTTGTCCCTGCTATTCGTGCAGTTTTTTTTCATCGGACTGGCCGTTGGACAAACTGTCTCGCCCGTCATCGTCGAATGCGGCAAAAAGTGTCGCGGTGAGTTTTCCATCACCAACAATGGATTGACGCCGCTCGCCGTCAGCGTCGAAGCCCGCAGCTTCAGCTTGGATACTCTCGGGCACGCAACGAATCGCCCCCTCGACTCCGGCGTCGACCTCAAGCTGGAAGAAGGCAGCGCGCGCATCGCCCCGAAAGGCACGCACACCTTTGGCTACCAGCTGAAGTGCTCGGTGCGTCCCTGCTCCGTCGCGCTGGTCTCTTCCATGGTCGTGGGGCGCACCGCGGAGGGGATATTAGTCCGCGTGCAACTCGCGCACACCGTCTACGCTTGTGAAAAACAGAAAGATTGCCGCAAGCAAGTGCGGACAGCAGCCGGCGTCACGGTGAATTAAATGTTGCGTGTTTGCCTCTGTGTCTTGCTTCTTGGCGTTCCTGCCAGCGCTCAGGTTCTTCAGCTTTCCGCTGGACGCAGCACGTTACTCGGCGGAACCGGCGGTGAAGTTACGGCCTTCTTCCCAGAGAGTACTCTCAGTGCTTCCGCCGGATTCGCTAACGGCCATTTTGTTTTTGGAGCCTCCGATACTTTCAAGTTTCATGGACTGGATACCACTGCAGGTGACAGAAATTTCGGCTATTCCTTTGACGGCGCCGGTCTGGGCGTCAGCACTCGCGGCCTATTCGTCCAACGTAACACCCGGCACACGGCCTTCGCCGTTTTCGTGGGCTCCACGGGCATCGGATACGCCACGCCATTCATGGTCACCGCCAGGGCTCAACACGTCGGCACCGGCTTCTTTCTTCAACGCCATTTTGATAACGGACTGCTCCTTTCCTCTCTCGCCGTGATTGAGGGCGGTAAACGCACGGCGTTGCAGGGCCTCTCCTATCAGGGTCACCTTCTCCATCTGGCGGGCAGCGGGGGGCTGCTGCAAAATCAAAAATACTTCACGGGTGAAGCGGACTTCCAGCCGCTCCGCAGTCTCTCCTTCTCTGCAACCCATAACGATTATTTTCTCGCCGATCACCTGACCACCAGCAGCCTGAGCGCCTTCGCTGCGCTCGGCCGCGTCACCCTGCAAGCTTCCGTCCTCGATGGTCAGTACAATACGACAAAAACCACAGGCGCCTCCGCCGGGGCCAGCCTCCGCATCGGCTCCATTACTGTGCGATCCAACTTCTATGAATCCAATCACCGCATCTTACTCGTCCACGTCGTGCAGCAACGCTTCCGCCACTGGGACTTCTCCGAAATCGTAAACCAAATGCAGGGCCAAACTTCCTATGCCTTCGGTGGCGGGTATCACGGCAACAAAATCAATGTCAGCCTCGATCACTCCGTGCTTTTCTTTCCCATTGGCGGCAAGGGCTTTCAGCAGACTACCACCGTGCAGGTGTCCCTGCGCATTCATGATACCGCTCTCAACTTTCAGACCAACGTCGATCCCATGATGCATGTCACATACACCGCTTACGCTTCCAGTTACGTGCAGGGCCCGCTGGCGGGACTGGCCATGAATAATCACAGCCACAGCACTGGCGGCAAGTTCCTTATCGCTGGCGCGGTCGTCGATGAGCATAGCCAACCCGTGGAAGGTGCCGCCATCCAGTTGCAAGGTCGTGCTGTTGTCTATACGGACAGCCAGGGAAAATTCTTCTCGCGCGTGAAGCACAACAAACCTTCCGCACTACTCGTGCTTCTGAATGAATTTGCGGCGCCGGGCCGCTGGGCGGTATCCGCCTGTCCCCTGTACGCCGTGCCCGGCACAGAGGTACTCATCAAACTAAAAAGGGAAATTGCGCCACGAAGTGGGGACGAACGCAAGAAATATGCCGGACGCATATGGTGGTACTAGACTGAGTCCTCCAGGCCCGTTGGGACCACACATCCGCCCGCCCGGGCCACCTCTACGCGTGATTGAGCGGGGCCGTTACGCTTCTTCTTCGACCAGTTGTTCGCCGTGAGCAGCCTTGTGGGCGGCGATGACTTTATCGGCGAGTTCGTTGGGCACGTAGTCGTAGTGGGAAAATTCCATGGAATAGCTGGCGCGGCCCTGCGTTTTTGAAATCAGGTCGTTCGCGTAGGTCAGCATTTCGGCGAACGGCACTTGCGCTTTGATGATGACATTGTGGCCGCGCAAATCGCTGCCGGCGATGCGGCCGCGGCGGGAGCTGAGGTCGCCCATCAAGTCACCCGAATACTGATCGGGCGCGTAAACCTCGACGTGCATCACCGGCTCGAGCAATGTAGGCCGGGCTTGCTTCATGGCTTCCTTGAAGGCCAGCGAGCCGGCGATCTTGAAGGCCATGTCCGAGGAGTCGACATCGTGGTATTTGCCATCGTAGAGAATGGCGCGGAAATCGACGACGGGGAAGCCGGCGAGAAACCCGCGCGCGGCGGCCTCGCGAATTCCTCTTTCCACTGAAGGAATCCAGTTCTTGGGAATGGCGCCGCCGAAAACGTCGTCGACAAACTCGATGCCTTTGCCGCGCTCGACGGGCTCCATCTTGATGCGGCAGACGCCGAACTGGCCGTGCCCGCCGGACTGCTTCTTGTGTTTGCCTTCCACGTCGGCGCGGCCGCGGATGGTTTCGCGGTAGGGAACCTTGGGAGGCTTGAGGGTGAGGTCGACGTGATAGCGCTTGTGCAGCTTGGCGACGACGACTTCGATATGCTGCTGGCCTGAACCGGCCAACAAAAATTCCTTGGTCTGCGGATCGCGCGAAAAACGCAGCGCAGGGTCTTCTTCCATAATCTTGTGAATGCCGACACCGATTTTGTCTTCATCGGCGCGCGTCTTGGGCTCGATGGCGAACGTGATGGACGGCTCGGGAAGCTGCGCGGGCGGATAGTAGATCGGGGAGTTCTTGTCGCCCAGGGTTTCGCCGGTGATGGTTTCCTTGAGCTTGGCGATGGCGCCGATGTCGCCGGCGTGCAGCTCGTTGATTTCGGTGAGCTGCTTGCCTTGCACGACCTGGGTGTGCTGAAAGCGCTCCGGGAGGCTGCGGTTGTAGTTGAGCAGCGTGGCGTCATTCTTGAGCACGCCGCTCTTGACCTTGAAATAGTTGATGCGCCCAGAAAATGCATCGGCGAGGGTCTTGAAAACGAAAAGCGAAAGCGGCTGGGTGTCGTCGTACTTGCGCTCGATGCGGTCGCCTTGCGCTTTGGGTTCTTTATAGCCGACCTGCGAATGCTCGTCGGGATGCGGGAAGACGTCGGCGATGAAAGTTAGCAGGCTGGCGGTGCCGACGTTGCGCAGCGCGGAAACCATCAGGACGGGAAAGATTTTTTCGGCGACGATGGCTTTGCGCACGCCGGGGATCAAATCCTCGACGGGAATAGTGCCTTCGCGAAAAAATTCTTCCATCAAGTCGTCATCGCCCTCGGCGACCATTTCGACCAATTTTTCGTGGGCGGCTTTCGCGTCGTCGGCCAGCGCGGCGGGAATTTCTTCGATGGAAGGTTTTCCATCGCCGTCAGGCTTATAGATATGCGCTTTCATAGCGACTAAGTCGATAACGCCGCGAAAACCCCTTTCCGTGCCGATGGGGAGCTGCAGGGCCACGACGTTGCGGCCGAACACGGACTCCAGCGATTCCATGGAGCGCTCAAAGCTGGAAAGCTCGCGATCCATCCAGGTGAGCACAAACGCGCGCGGGATGTCGTACTCAGTGCAATAGTCCCAAACTTTTTCGGTGGTGACCTGCGCGCCGACGTGGGCGTCGACGGCGATCAGCGCGGCGTCGGCAGCGATCAGCGAAGCTTTTGTTTCGGTGATGAAGGTGGAATAGCCGGGGAGATCGAGGAAATTTATCTTTACGTTGTTGCCGGAGCAGAGCGTGCACGGCCATTCGGCGTAGGCGAGTCCCGTCTGGATCGAAATTTTTCGGGCGATTTCTTCTTCGTCCCAATCCGTGGTGGTGCTGCCCTCCGCAACTTTTCCCCACCGCGTGGTCATGCCCGCGGTGTACAGCAACGACGACACCAGTTGCGTCTTTCCGGTGCCGCCGTGGCCGACAATGCCAACGTTGCGAATGTCCTTGGTGGGATAGCTCTTCATACAGACCTCCATTGGGCGAGGTCCGCCGAACAGGATGGAGGCGCGGGCCTGCGCCGGGATTGTGGTACTGGGGTTTGAGAGCGCGGCCCTTTCCCTGGGTCCTGCGAAGAAGGACGAAGAGTCAGCAAAATCCCCTGGTCCGCTCTCGAGCGGTGCGAAACCCCGGACAGCTAGGGTCCGCACGAGGCGGATGCTAGCACAGGGGATGGGTGAGGGCAATCGGTGGGTTGTTTATCCGGCGGAACTGGATCTGGAAAGTATTTGAGCAAGACAGCCAACAAATCACTGGCGCTGATGGCAAAGCTGATGCCACTGACATTTTTCTTCTCGAGCTTGAGGGTATTGATTCCGATGACCTGACCGCGCGTATTTAGAAGCGGGCCGCCGCTGTTGCCCGGGTTTATGTTTGCGTCCGTCTGAATCCAGATTCCGGGTCCGGCGGCGGAAAATTTGCCCACCGCGCTGACGATGCCCTTGGTGACCGCGAACGGCATGGCGCCGCCCGGATTGCCGATGGCAATCACCGTTTCCCCTTGGCGCACGTTGCTGGCGGCCGCAAGGCTCAGGTAAGGAAAAGCATCGCCCTCGACCTTTACCAAAGCGATGTCACGTTCGGTATCGATGTGAATGATGTCGGCCGCAAGCTGCTCGCCTCCGGGCAGGATCGCCAGCAAGGAGCCTTCGCCACGGGCGAGATGCGCGTTCGTGGCGATTACGCCCTTTTCCGTGACGAAGAAGCCGCTGCCCGATTTGCTCAGCCCTTTCAAACGAACCACGGCCGGCTTGGCGCGTGCGATTACATCCTCCAGCGCCAGCTCCGGCTTGAGCTCGGCGTCGCGCGGCGATTCCGCGGTTTCCGGGATTTCCGCGGAGATCTTGCCGGTGAAGACTCTGGAGATTGGATCGAGGTCTACGTGGAAATGATTCGTTTTTACCAACCAATATTCCCCGTGATTGTGGCCTTTCAGCGAAACCCAGTTCATGGGCCCCTCGGTCATCTGGATTTCCTTGGTCGTGTAACCGGCGAGGCTGATGCGCGCCATCATGGGATGCTGCAGGCGGCGGCCCAAGGCCGTCTTGGTTTTGTGGAAGTAGCCGCCGGGTACTTCCTCTTCGTAGGGCGTGGTTCCGACGGTAAGACCATTGATTTCGACGCTAGCACCCGAGGGAGTGCTGGTGATTTTCAGGTTGTCGGCGCACACAAACGGCGGCCAAAGGAAAACGACAAGCGCAAACGAACGAAGGAGCACCGAGCGGGACGCCATGCGCCAACCTCGCCGGAAGAATGAAGCCGACGATGGAGATTACCATCCATGGAATTACTTTTCTAGGGAAACTAATCCGGTGCCAAGCTGCGCGGCGGCTGCGCTTTGCGCGAATAACCCGCGCACGACAGGACTGGCAAGCACGGATATTTTGGGAAGCTGGGATCGGTCGCAGAGAGTTGGCACATCACGAAGGTCGAGCCGCGGTCGGAATTTATTTTTCGGGCGTGGCCACAATCGCAGCACAGCCCGGCTCCCACATCTTTTGGCGGATCGTTCACGCAATAAGGATAACGCAGAGTCCGGCGTGAATCGCCGCGGCGAAGGTTCATTAGAATTTGGCCGGGAGCTTCCAATAGCCAGAGCGCGTGCGGCGTCGCATAATCGGGTAATGACGCCGCGGGAGCTGGCCAATGCGATTTGCGAAACTCTGCGCACTCATGGGCATGAGGCGCTGCTGGCGGGCGGCTGTGTGCGCGACATCTTGCTGGGTCGAGAGCCGGCGGATTACGACGTGGCCACGGATGCCACACCCGATGAGGTCATGGCGCTTTTCCCGGAGAGCTTGGCCGTCGGCGCGCAATTCGGCGTGATTGCCGTCCGGCGGGATGGCCTGAAAGTGGAGGTAGCCACGTTTCGCGCCGATGCCGGCTACTCCGACGGACGTCATCCGGACAACGTGGTGTACGCGCGTACTGCGCAGGAGGATGTGCAGCGGCGCGATTTCACTATTAACGGGCTGCTGATGAGGCACGATACCGGCGAGGTGCTGGATTACATCGGCGGGCAAGCCGATCTGCGGGCCAGCGTGATCCGAGCGATCGGCGAACCGGGCCGGCGCTTCCGCGAGGACAAGCTGCGGCTGCTGCGGGCGGTGCGCTTTGCCGCCCGTTTTGGGTTCACTATCGAGCCTGCAACTTTCGAGGCCGTACGACGCCACGCTCGCGAAATCACCCAAGTATCGGCGGAACGCGTGCGGGATGAACTCACGAAGTTGCTCACCGAGGGCGCCGCGCGGCGGGGATTTGAGCTACTCGAGGAAACGGGGTTGCTCGAGGTAGCTCTGCCGGAGGTCGCGGCACTGAAAGGAGTGGAACAGCCGCCGCAATTTCACCCCGAGGGCGATGTCTGGATCCATACACGGCTGATGATCGAGCAACTGCCAGCCGGAGCCTCGCCAACGCTGGCGTGGGGTATCCTTCTGCACGATGTGGGCAAGCCGGCGACCTTCAAGTCGGCGAAGGAGACCGGCGATCGCATCCGCTTCGATGGCCACGTGGACGTCGGGGTGCAAATGGCTCAGGAGATTACGCGGCGATTGCGCTTCTCTAACGACGATGCCGAGCAGATTGTGGCGCTGGTAGCCAACCACATGAGGTTTAAGGACGTCGAACAAATGCGGGCTTCGACGCTGAAACGCTTTGTCCGGCTGCCGCGGTTCGAGGAGCACCTGGAGTTGCACCGGCTCGACTGCCTCTCTAGCCACCGCCGTCCCGAGTCCTATGAATTTGTCCGGCGCACGCTGGAGGAGACGCCGGCAGAGCAGATTCGGCCCCCGCGTCTGCTGGGCGGCGACGATTTGCTCGAGATGGGCTACAAGCCCGGGCCACTTTTCAGCGAAATCCTTCGATCGGTGGAGGATGCTCAACTGGAGGGACAACTTAGGTCAGGAGAAGATGCCAAGGATTACGTTCAGCGCGAGTTTGGAGCGGCCAAGCGTGAAGTAACCGGGAAGCGGTTGAAATGACCACAGAATCCTCCGACGGCGTTATCTATTTGATTGTGCTGCCTTTATGCTGTGTTTGCCTTTGTGGTTCAGGTTGCTCTATAATCTTAGCTTGGTACACTAAGATTTTATAATGCTTGAGATTTCAACTCTGCGACCCTTTACTACCCCGGCGCATCTAACCTCCCAAGCGCGTTTCCTCTTCCGTTTCGCGCTTAGAATAAGGGGACATCATGGCTGAGAAAAAATTCTCGGTGCCGGACGTTCTGCCGGTCCTGCCTGTGCGGGATACGGTGCTGTTCCCGGGCGCGGTGCTTCCGCTCACGGTTGGCCGGGAAAGCTCTCTGGCGCTAGTCAATGCTTTAGAGGGTGACGAAAAACTCTTGGCGGTGGTCGCGCAACTCGACCCGCGCATTGAGGATCCCTCTGCCGCGGACCTGCACAAGGTCGGGACCGTGGCCAAAGTGCACAAGACCGTAAAAATGCCGAACGGCAACGTGGTCGTTTTTCTGGAGGGCTTGCAGCGCGTGCAAGTCACCGAACTGGTTACCTTGCGCCCCTACATGCGGGCTCGCGTTGAGCCGCAGCCGGACATCACCGGCGAAGTGGATGCCGAACTTGAGGCCTTGCAGCGCAACGCCCAGGAACTGTTCCGCGACGTGGTTGGCCACTCGCCGCAACTTTCCGATGATCTGCAGTCCGTAGCGTTGAACATCGACGATCCCGGCCGGCTGGCGGATTTCATCGCCGGAACGCTACCTGCACTTTCCACGCTGGTACGGCAGGAGCTCATCGAGACGCCCAACGTGCGCAAGCGCCTGGAAGCGTTGATTCGTGAGCTGTCCAAAGAGCTCGAAGTGCTCGAACTGCGCTCCAAGATCCACGACCAGGTGCAGGAGCAGGTCAGCCAGAACCAGCGCGAATACCTGCTTCGCGAGCAGATGAAGGCGATTCAGAAGGAATTGGGCGAGTCCGACGATTCCATGCAGGAGATCGACGAGCTTCGCAAAAAAGTCGAAGAAGCCAACATGCCCGCGGAGGCCAAGAAGGAAAGCGAGCGCGAGCTAAAGCGCCTGGCGAAGATGACTCCCGCTTCAGCGGAGTACATGGTCTCGCGAACCTATCTGGAATGGATGACCTCGCTGCCGTGGAGCAAATCCTCCGGGCATGAGGAAATCGACATCAGCAAAGCGCAGACAATCCTCAACGAGGATCACTACGACCTGGAAAAGGTGAAGGAGCGGATCCTGGATTACCTGGCGGTCAAGAAACTGCAGCCGGGCATGAAGGGGCCGATCCTATGCTTCATCGGGCCTCCAGGCGTGGGCAAAACTTCGCTGGGCAAGTCCATTGCGCGTTCGCTCGGACGCAAGTTCGTGCGCATCGCTTTGGGCGGCATGCACGATGAAGCGGAAATCCGCGGACACCGCCGGACCTACATCGGCGCGCTGCCCGGCCAAGTCATCCAAGGCATCAAGCGCGCGGAGATGAACGACCCGGTCATGATGCTGGACGAGGTCGACAAGCTGGGCCGTGACTTCCGCGGCGATCCATCTTCCGCGTTGATGGAAGTGCTCGATCCGGAGCAGAACAACTCGTTCCGCGATCACTACCTGGACGTGCCGTTCGACCTCTCGAAAGTGCTGTTCATCGCCACGGCCAACTGGATGGATCCTATCCCGGAACCGCTGCGGGACCGCATGGAGATCATCGAACTGCCCGGCTACACGGGTGAAGAGAAGCTGCACATCGCGCACAAATATCTGATCCCCAAGCAAACCGCGGAGCACGGATTGAAGGTGGGTGAGCAACTGGAGTTCACCGACGAAGGGCTCCAGGAGATCATCCACAGCTTCACGCGTGAGGCGGGCGTGCGCAACCTGGAACGCGAAATCGCCACCATCACGCGCAAGCAGGCGCGCCGCATTGCCGAAGGCAAGACGGAAAAGATGGTAGTGACACCGGAAGTCGTTCGCGAATTCCTTGGCGTGCCGAAGTTCCGCACGGAAAAGGAAGTTGCGGAGCGGGTCAAGAAACCTGGAGTTGCGGTGGGGCTGGTGTGGACGCCCGTGGGCGGCGACATCATCTTCATCGAGGCCACGCGCATGCGCGGCGGCAAGCAGTTCACCATGACCGGCCACCTCGGCGAAGTCATGCAGGAATCGATGACTGCGGCGCTGACCTGGACACGCGCTAACGGCGAACGCTATGGCATCGATCCCGACTTCTTCCGTAAGCAGGATATCCACATCCACGTGCCATCTGGCGCGGTGCCCAAGGACGGTCCTTCGGCGGGCGCGGCGATGGTAACCGCGCTGGTTAGCCTGCTCAGCGGCCGGCCGGTGCGCGAGGGCGTGGCCATGACAGGAGAGATGACCCTTTCCGGCGTGGTGCTCCCCATCGGCGGCGTGAAAGAAAAAGTCTTAGGCGCAAAGCGCGCCGGCATCAAGGAAGTGCTGCTGCCCGCGGACAACGAGCCCAACGCGGTGGCCGATCTTACGCCGGAAATTCTCGGCGACATGAAGATCGTCTACGTGCACACGCTCGATGAGGTGTTGGAACACGCGCTGCAGAAGGAACCCATTCCGCCGGCAGTTGTGCCGCCCGAACCGAAGGGCAAGCGCGTCGAAGTGCCCCGCGCAATCCACTAAACCCTAACGATCAACCAGGCAGCCTCCGCGGGTCTACTCCAGGAGGCTGCCGCCATTTTCGTACTGAAACACTGCGGCGGTCAGACTGCTCCGTGGGCGGCCGCGCAAAGCTTCCTGTTGTTTCCTTCCGCACGCCCGCTTGACGCCAAAGTTGCAGTCGCCGCTCTCGCGCTCCACAATTTCTATTATGAAGATTTTAGTCTCCCTGCTGGTCACTGCCAGCTTTCTATTTGGCGTCTATATTCTGTACTTGAAGAGAATCCCTGCCGTCGCCGAGGGCACGGTCGCCACGCAAGCAATCAGCCTCACGGGGGTGAAGATGGATCTGCTGCAAATCGCCAAGGCCGAGCGCAGCAGCATTGGCGTCGATGGACATTGCATGACCATGGATGAGCTCCTGGCTTCCGGCTCCATGAGCTTGTCGCGCCCCGAGCGCGATGGCTACGCGTACACTGTGGAGTGCTCGGGCAGCGACTTTACGGTTACCGCGCGCCACGCTCCTGCTCCCGCAGGCTCTGGATTCCGCTACCCAACTATGATGATCGACCAGTCCATGCAAGCCCGCGAAGTCGAATAGCTTGAGCTGATTTGACTCCGGCCGGCCGCCCTCAGGCCCCTCTAAAATTGGTCTCCGCTTAGATGCTTGGGCAGGCCAGGGAACTTTTTAAGAGCCTCACGCGTACCTTCAATTGACAGAGATTCCCGCAAGCCTCGGCGCCAGGGGCGCCTCAAAGATAACTAAGGAGCAGAAAATGGACGGCACGATTATCGGTTTAGTGGCTGTGATTATGAGCCTGGGCATTCCCCTCGGCGCAATGTATACCTTTTACCGCGTGCGCCGGTTGCGCTCTGAAGAGCGATTGGCGGCCATTGCCAAGGGAGTCAGCGTCCCCATGGAACCGGAGCTCTCGCAGGCCGCGCGTTCGCGTCGCGCGGGCATCTTGCTGACCTGCGGCGCAGTCGGCTTCATCGTCGCGCTCGGCTTCATCGCGCAAATCGAGCACGAGCACGATACCTGGACCGCCGCGGCGCTCGGCATTATTCCGCTGGCCATCGGCATCGGCTACTTCGTCGACTTCACGCTGATCCGCCGGGACCTGCACGCTTCCTAGCAACAGCATCCACTTTGCAAATGTTGTGTCGGAAATTGGGGCGCGCGTTCTGCCGCGTGCCCTTTGCTATTATGGCGTGCGTTTTTGGTCCGCCACCAACACGCCCGCTTCCGCGTAATTCGTCGCCGCCACGTCATGAAACGCCACGTGGATGTTCTCGCGCTTGGCCCGCCCGTCCTCGATCAGGACATTGGTGATACGCTCGGCAATCTTGCGCTTCTGTTCCGGCGTGCGTCCCTCCACCCAGGTAATCTGCACATGCGGCATCGCTCTCCTCCCATGAATCCGATCAGCCGCATTCTATCTCACTCGCTGTTCAGGGCTTGAAGGAGCGACTGGTTTACTTCAGGGCGGTCGCGGCGGTAATTAGCGGGGAGGCGGTGGCGTTTTGGGCTTGCGGGGCGATGGCGCTGGGCCAGATGACTTCGAGGGCGGTTTCGCGGCGCACCAGCATCTTGGGACGCTTGCTGACCCGAATGGTCAGAGTGTTTTCGGTGTCCGCGCGAAGCTCACCCAAGCCTTCCTTTTCGGTCTGCAGGCTCTTGTCGGCGCGATACAGCGCTACGCGAAGCTGGTGAGGCCCCGCCGGCAGAAGGCGTTCCAGACGCATCGGATCACCAGCAGCGTACTCGCGTAGACCTGTGGTTAGCAGCAGGTCGTGGTCGGCGAAGATTGCCAGGGTACCGTCTTTCACAGTTGCATTAATTTTGATTCGCAGGGCGGCTCGGTGTATCGCTACAGGCGCAGCGGCGGCTACAGACGCCGGTAACGTCAGCGTGGGCACGGGCACTTCGGAACGCGTATCGCGCGCCGACGGTGTCCCAGCCAGCCCACTGTGGCTATAGGCCCGATTTTGGCTGGGATGGGCAGCGCGAATTCTCTTCGGCGGCACCGGGCTCTTGGAATACGCAGGTTCCATGGAAATCGGGAGAGCAACTCCTTCGGCGGGATCGCTCTGCAAATCTTCCGGAGCCCTCGGCGCAGTGAAAGAGGCGATCAGCGCGGGCGCGGGCGGTACGTGGAAATGCGAGACAACGGAGCGCCCCACCGGGACACTGCTCCCAGCCAGCAAAATCACTGCAGCAAAGGCCCAAATGTCGCGCGTCTGAAGCGGCCGCGACCACCAGGACAAGCTGGAAGCCGGTGGCGCAACAGGGGCGCGGCGAGCCAGGGGATACAGGGAAGCAGCCAGCGCGTCTCCGGTGGGGTAGCGGTCTTCGGGTTTCTTTGCCAGGCAGCGCATGACGATGTGGTCGAGGCCCGGGGGCAGCGAGGGATTGCGCCTGGATGGCTCAACCGGATCGGACGTGAGGATTTGCGCGCAAACAGCGGCTACCGAACTGCCGTCAAACGGCGGCACTCCGGTCAACATCTGGTAGAGGACAATGCCCAGAGAAAACAGGTCGGAGCGGGTGCTGTGGGGCTCGCCCATAATTTGCTCGGGTGCGAGATAGGCGGGCGTACCCATAATGCGCCCGGAACCGGAAACTTGCGTGGCAAAGCGGGCGATGCCGAAGTCACTGAGCTTTACCTCGCCCTCCTCGGTGATCATGACGTTGGCTGGCTTGACGTCGCCATGAATGATGCCGGCATGGTGAGCGCGGCCGAGCGCCGTAGCCAGGTCCGCAGCCCACGAACAAGCGCGCGGCCAGGGAATGGGCGACTCCGAAAGTACCTGTAGCAAAGTCCTCCCGTTCACATACTCCATGACCAGGTAGGCGATGCCCGTTTCTTCCACGCCTACGTCGAATAGGTTGACGATCGCGGGGTGGGAAAGCTGGCCCACGATTTGTGCTTCACGCAAGAACTGTTTCTGCTGTGGCGCAGCCCCGAAGGAGTGCACGAGGGTCTTGATGGCCACCGTGCGCCCTATGATTTTGTCGCGCGCTTTGTCCACGCGGCTGGTGGCGCCGAAACCCAGTGGCCCAAGGACTTCGTAACGGTCTTTTTGCATGGCTGAGCGCAAACCCCCGTGGCGACTCTTAACACCCGGGTTAAGCCGAGATACTGAAGGAAAAACTGTGGAAAGAGAATGGGCCTGAAGTTCAGGTGCGAACCGTACTTCGTACCATGTCCAAAAGGACAGGTGTATTCGAGAGGACAGGAGTACTCGCTAAGGTGCTGATAAACAAGCTGTTATTTACAGACTAAAGCGGCGGGGCAGCCCCCGGTGGTGGTGGTTCAAAGGTTCAAAGGACTGCCGCGCTTTTCTGGGTCTTTGATCTGAAAAAATCAAGCCGAGCGCAAGAGCTGACCCACGCGACTGCGCAGAGAAGCTGGCTGCGCCTGTGCATCCGAAGGGGCGCTACGCCGGGCCAGCGGATGCAGGCGCTCTGCAAGTGTTTCCGCCGATCCGCAGCGGTGGGCCGGGTCCTTGGCAAGACAGGAGGCAATCAGTTCGTTAAAGGCTGCCGGAACAGAAGGGTTCGCGTGCGAGGGTGGCAGCGGCGTGGAGGAAAGAATCCGCGAGCAAATGCCCTGCAAGGAGTCGGCATCGAACGGGC
>Ga0210406_10000879_pt1 | contig 39166 bp, 38 predicted proteins | sample IncBWC30MmetaG_FD_155454 | JGI IMG/M metagenome (GOLD analysis project Ga0210406, IMG submission 155454) | Forest soil microbial communities from Barre Woods Harvard Forest LTER site, Petersham, Massachusetts, United States - Inc-BW-C-30-M | ecosystem: Environmental > Terrestrial > Soil >... | reverse complement strand
CCCGGAGTCGAGTTCGACCAAAACGTCCCCAGCCTTTACGTCCTGGTCGAGCACCAGATGGGTCGCCACAACCCGGCCGCTGACCGCGGATTCCACGGGATGGGCCGCAGTATCTACTTCCAACTCGGCCTTATTCGTGACCGCGTATACCGACACGCGCGCCATAAAGAACCAAACCATCCACCCTGCGAGCAATAAGGCCGCCAGAGCGAACCCCAGGTAAGAGCGCTGTGAATTGTCGGCTTCGAGCGAGCGCACCGAGCGAAAGAAGGTAGATGCCATCCGGTCAGCCTCATATTTGGAGAACGAGAGTTGATCTCAGAAATCTGACTGGTGCGAGACCTGACTCCGACTGGGTTTTACACAGCTAAGGAGTCTACATCAGCTAGCGGCGGTTTGGATCATTTCACAAGAAACTGCAGCCTGTTTCGAAGTTTGCGCAAAACAAAACGGCTGGCAGGTTGTCCTGCCAGCCGTGTCCGGCCAGATAACTTCGTGGGTTTAGCGGCGTCCGCCACCGCCATGAAAACCGCCGCCACCCCCGTGGAACCCGCCGCCGCCATGAAAGCCGCTGCCTGCATAGCCTCGGCCATAACCAAATCCACCGCCCCGGTTGTAGGCATAAGCGCGGGATCCGTAATAGCCGCGTCCGTAGCCATATCCTCCGCGACCGTAGAAACCATAGCCGCGTCCGTAGTAGCCGTAGCCCCGCCCGTAAAAGCCGTGATACCAGGGGCCAGCGCCGATGAAGACGCCGCCCGCAAACCATTGCGGACCATAGTAGCCGTACGGCGCACAAGCGTATGGATAGTAGGAGTAATAACCGTAAGCGCATGCCGGTGCCGGACCGACATAGCCATAGCCCGGGCCCACGCCGATACCGACGACAACTGCAGCTTGCGAGTGAACCGCCGGGAGCATGAAGATGCTTAACAAAGCGAGATATCTTAAGTACCGCATTTTTCCCCCTTCCACGAATCCGCGATTGCGGATCGGAGGGCCTTCAGCCACTTTAGCTTCGTCTGAAGAGCCTGCCTGTCTATGTAAACGCAAAAGCCAAGGAAAAGTTGCGGGCATTGTGGTGTCTAGAACTTACGGGAAACACCATGCAAACGCCCCAGATCGCACATCGGAACGGGCTGCACCGTTCGCGACGGGCTACTGAATTTGTTTTGTATACTGCCTCGGTGCCTCTTCCCGCTGGCACCAACGATGACTCGGTCTGTTCCATCCCGGCTTGCGTACATCGATTGGATGCGCGGCCTGGCCTGCGTGCTGATGTTTCAGACGCATTGTTACGACTCCTGGCTGGGCGGCGGTGCGCGGAAAAGCACTTTTTTCATGTGGTCGCAACTAGGCGGAACTCTGCCCGCCCCTCTGTTCCTCTTTCTCGCTGGAATTTCCTTCGCACTCGTGACCGACAAATTGCGGCAGAAAGGCGTGCCCGCCGGGCAGATTGCGCGGACCACCATTCGGCGCGGGGCAGAGATCTTCGGCCTTGGCCTTCTGTTCCGGCTGCAGGAGTTTGTGATTGCCTGGGGCTGGGCGCCTTGGAGCGATCTGTTGCGTGTAGACATCCTCAACACCATCGGCATCTCCATGATGTTGATGGGCGTGGTCTGTTGGGCTGTCTTATTGTTGGACACCGCATCGCAAACACGGTTCACGTTGGGCATGACGGCGGCCTGTGTGGGGATGAGCATTTCCCTGCTCACCCCGTTGCTGTGGACGAGTTGGCGTCCGCGCTGGCTCCCTTGGCCGATTGAGTCTTACATCGATGGCGTGCACAACCTCGGTGAGCCCCAGGCCTGGCTGTTCCCGATTTTTCCCTGGACTGGGTTTTCATTTATTGGTCTGGCGGTGGGATTTTTTCTGCTGAGCGACGGAGCGCGGAAGCGCGGCGGTGCCACATTCGCACTGGCCGGGGCGGGCGGAATCGGACTCATCTACTTGGCGCGTTGGCTGGACGCGCGCTGGCCCCAATCCTACGGGCCTTACGATTTTTGGCACACCAGCCCGAATTTCTTCGCAATTCGCGTTGGCTTGCTGCTGGCAATTTTAGCTGCGGCTTATCTGTGGTGCAGATGGGGAGCGGGACAGCGGGGTTTTAGCCCTCTCATCCAACTTGGCCAGACTTCGCTGTTGGTTTATTGGGTACACATCGAATTCGTCTACGGACGGCTTTCCATCGTGCCGAAGCGAGCCGTCGACATTCGCATGGCGTCTCTTGGACTGCTGGCAATTTTTCTTTCAATGGTGGCGCTGTCTGTGCTGCGCACCAAACTCAAGGGCCGAGGTGCGGAAGCACTGGCGTGGTTCTACAGGCCTGCCAAGGCCAGCTAGAGCAGTTGGATGCACTTGTCATCCTCGCTTTGCGAGGGATGACAACTCGTAATGGAACAGATCAACCCGAAAACACTGATCCTCGCCTTACCCAGACAACTGCCCTATCGCATTCTGCACCAATTTCAACCCCATGGCCCAATTTTGCCGTGCTCCAACTTCGTCGTCGCCGTATCCGAACAGATAAAACGTAATGTAGAAGCCATCGCGAATTTCTTCCTGCCCGCCGATCTCCTCTTGCCTGCAGTAGTAACAGCGGCGAATAAGAAAGTCGGCGGCCACCGCAATTTCGGGAGCCCGCTGCAAGAGCTGAGTGAGCCGTCTTGCCAAATGCTCATGCTGGGCGAACGTGAAGCGCTTTGGTTCATCAGAAAAAAGAAGATCGACGTAGGAGCCAAATTTGTGAGTGGCTTCAAAAACTTCCTCTTCAGGATTTATCTCCGTGCTCAACCAAGCGTCACACTTCGCCGTTTCAAGCGAACTTCGCGGCGAATTTACCCTGGAGAGAAACTCACCCAATTCCGGCGTCCGCACCGCTTCCTCAAGCTTGGGCAGATGCTCGGGATGGCGCTTCAAATCGTAATAGCAAGGGCCACCACCCTCGGCAGCCCATGGCATTTCGAGGGTTTCGTCATCGGCGCCGAGTTCGACGGCGAAGTCAGCTTGCACGCTACTTTGCGGGTGCAGGTTGCGGTGTAGCCTGCGGTGCTGTGTTGGGTGTGGAAAAATTCACTTTTGGAACCTGGCGCGATTCTTCCGAAGCGGCAAAATACGCTTCATTGGGTTTGAAACCAGCCCAGCCCGCAAAAATGTTGTTGGGGAATGTCTGCACATAGGTGTTGTAGTCCTGCAGCGCATCGTTGTACCGCTTGCGTTCGACGGCAATGCGGTTTTCGGTTCCCGCCAACTCATCTTGCAGGCGGAGAAAGTTCTCGTTTGATTTCAATTGTGGATAGTTCTCGACCACCGCGAGCAGGCGTCCAATCGCACCATCGAGTTGTTGATTGGCGGCGATTTTGTCCGCAGGACCGTTGGCCGAGAGCAGCCTGGAGCGGGCGGCGGCGATGTCGCCGAATACCTTTTGTTCCTGCCCCGCAATGCCCTTCACAGTTTCAACGAGGTTAGGAATCAGATCGGCACGGCGTTGCAACACAATATCGACCTGCGACCACGCGGCCCTAACCGCTTCATTCTTGGTCACCAGAGTGTTGCGGACGCTTACGTACTGTCCGAACGCGAACAGCGCAATCAGCACCAGGACAACAATCACAATCAAACCAGTCTTCATGGTTAGTCTCCTGTAAAAGAGCGGTCAAACTTACACGCTGCGTGGTCCCGGCGAGTCTAGCATTTTATCCACCGCTGCGGTTACCTGCTGCACCCCGGCCAGGTAGCGGGCAAAAACATCGGTTACTTCGAACTGCTTAGTCTCTGCTTTGCGCTCGCGAATGTCGAGTAGTTGCAAGAAGGCCGAAGCATCGAACGGTATACGCCCGGCCAGCATTTGAACTGCTTCCCGTTTTGCTTTGGGAGGCGTGTCGCCCAGCGCAATCAATGCGTGCCGGAACAAAGTTATAAAGGTCGATAACGAGCCCACCATCAACTCCCACAACTGTTTTTTGTTATTTGCCGTGAGTAACAGGCGTCCTCGCAACAGGATCAGTTTCTCGCGCAGTTCGTATTCCAGTTGGGCGCGATGTAGGTGCATGGGGATGTGCAAACCGCCGAGGAAATCAGCGCCGAACAGAACGCGATGGCGTTGCTGCATGTCGAGCAGTTCGATGGAGAACACATCCGTGGACCGTTCCAGTTCTTCGCGAGTGAGCACCAGCGGCGCATGGTGCTTCTGCCGGGACCACCATTCGACGGCCGGCGCCATCGCCGCGAGCGTCGCGAACGAGGTCTCGCGCAATATGCAGAGCAGGTTGACATTGGAGAACTCTGGATGAAATTCCCCGTCCGCAGCGGAGCCATAGAGAATCACGCTCTGCAGATTTTCTCCGCAGGCCGCACGTAATCGGCTGATGAATTCGTTGATTTGTTTTTCCGCAACCATATTGCCTCTTTTGTTCCGAGCTACCAGCTTCCACTGGCGCCGCCCCCGCCCGAACTTCCTCCGCCGAAACCTCCGAACCCGCCACCGCCGCCGCCAAATCCCCCCCCGCCACCGAAACCTCCGCCACGGCCGCCGCCTAACAGCAAAGTCCAAAGCAGCAACCGTCCCAGTGGCGTGAACAGCACAATCAAGCCAATAATAATGAGAGCGACAATTCCACCAATCGATAGCCCTTTTTTCGGTTCTTCCACCGGCGCGGGACCACTCGGCTGCGCCCCGCTCAACTGAATGCCCGCATCCTGAGCGATGACCTCTGCAGCACGGGAGGTCATCAGTAGGACCGCCCCGTTGAAGTCATTCTGCTTCAGCAACGGAACCGCTTCGCGTCCGATTCCACCCACTTTTCCATCGGGCAAAATCGGTTCCAGCCCGTAGCCGACTTCCATCCGATAATGGCGGTCTTGGGCCGCCAACAGAATTAACACACCGCGATCGGTAGCTTTACTGCCGATGCCCCATTTCTTGAACAGCTCCACGGCATAACTTTCGATATCGGATCCGTCGAGCGACTTGATGGTGACGACCGCAATCTGCGCGTGCGCCTTCTCATCGATTTGTCGACAAATATCATCGAGTTGAGCGATGGTGTTCTGGTTGAGAACGTGGGCGAAGTCGTTAACGTAATCAGTGGGAGTGAGTTGCGATATCGGCTCGGCGTGGAGAACAACCGCCAGCGAGAAGACCAGCACTATCGCTAACGCGATTTTCGCACTCAGTTTCATTCGAGAAGCTGATTGTATAGGAGTGAGTCGGAGCTTGCGCTCGACCGGACAGACGAGGACGGCTGCCCTCGCGGTCAGAACTCGCGCACAAAGTCCACTACTCGCCGCTCCGCCCACCGTCCGTCGTCACCATCAGGTTTGGCGATGAATGAGCAGTGACCGCCGTCCTCGGTCTCGACGAAAGCGATATTGGGGTTGGAAAGAATCTTCTTCCGCGTTTCCGGAAGAATGCGGATAAAAGGATCGTTGGCGGCATGCAAGATCAAAGTAGGCACTACGATGCGGTCGACGACGTTGGCAGCGGCCGAACGCTCATAGTAATCCGAGGCGCCCTCAAAGCCGCAATAGTAAGCCGTGATCTTGTCGTCGAAATCGCGCAGCGTAGTCACGCCCCGCAAGCGCGAAGTGTCGAACGCTTGGGGAAACAATCTCGCTTTCGCCCGTAGTCGCCGGCGAAGTTGCCACATAAAGTAGAATTCATAGACGCGATTGCCCGCGAGATGCAGAGCGTCAGCCGAGGCGGCGAGATTCATTGATGGGCACACCGCCACAACTGCGCGAAACTGCGGCGGCGCTTCCCTTCCCCATTCGCCCGCGAGCTTGAGCACGAGATTCCCGCCCATGGAGAATCCCGCAAGAGCGAACCGGGAGATCCCGTCCTGCTGAATCAGATTCTGCGCAACGGCGGCGATATCCTGGGACCGCCCAGAATGATAGAGCGTGGGTGACAACGCGTCCGTGCCGCCGCAGTTTCGCTGGTTCATGCGCACCACGTTCATGCCCGCTGCCATGCCCTTCGCCGCAATGCCGAGCATGTACTGGGACTCGCTCGAGCCTTCGAGGCCATGCACGATAATCACAGTCAGACAACGTTCCCGATCCGGCTGCCAGTGGCAGTGGCACATAACCTGTGCGCCCGGTTCGACTTCAATCAAACGCTTTTCGGCTGCAGGCAGCGCAATTCGCCGTGGCAGAAAGAAACTGGCCAAGGTTTGAAGATGTCCGCCACGCAAACCGCGGCGGGCCACAAATTCTCCGACGACAGTTTGCACGGTGCTCACACTTTGATTTTAAATGGGATAGGATCGTTATCGTCAGGAGTTGTTCATGCCCATCTTTGAATACGTCTGCAAGGAATGCGACCATCAATTTGAAGCGTTGGTATACGGCAGCAAAAAAGCCGAATGCCCTAAATGCCAGAGCAAGAAACTGGCGCAACAACTCTCGGTTTTTGCGATGTCAGCCAAGGGTTCGGCGAGTTCAGCGCCGTCGGTGGGGCCTTGCGGAAGTTGCGGCGATCCGCGCGGTCCGGGCTCCTGCTCGATGTAAGAACAAGCCACGGTGACGACTGTTGACTGGTAGACGAGCTTAGACTTTGCGCAGCAAGAGGGGTTTTAGACGTCTGACTCTTTTTCGGATTCTAACGGCGTTTTCGCCGTTTTTGAGCGATTCCGTTTGATCTCCTCCAATCGCTCACGGATTCGCTTCTCAACGCCTTCATTGGTGGGATGGTAGTAAGTGCGATCCCGCAGATTGTCGGGCAGACACTGCATGTCCGCGATCTTGCCTTCAACGTCGTGGGCGTACTGATAGCCCTGACCGTATCCGAGTCCCTTCATCAATCCCGTCGGCGCGTTGCGCAAGTGCAGCGGGACGGACTCGGCCGCAGTCGCCTCCACATCCTGCTGCACCTCGGCGTAGGCGGTATACAGCGCGTTCGACTTGGGTGCGAGCGCAAGATAGACGACGGCCTGGGCCAGCGCCAGATTGCCTTCCGGCATGCCGATGAAATCCACCGCATCACGGGCGGCCATGCAAAGCGAGAGCGCATTCGGATCGGCGAGCCCGATGTCTTCGACCGCCATACGTACCACGCGGCGAGCGATGTATAGCGGATCTTCGCCGGCTTCGAGCATGCGGCCCAGCCAGTACAGCGAGGCATCGGGATCGCTGTTGCGCACCGACTTGTGCAGAGCCGAAATCAGATTGTAATGCTCTTCGCCAGCTTTGTCGTAGAGCAGCACGCGTTTCTGCAGGGCGTCGTGGACGATGTCGTCCGTGATTTCGGCGCCAACGTCGGTAGTGGCGCGAGCCAGCGTGGCGGCAACTTCGAGCGCGTTGTAAGCGCTGCGCGCATCGCCGCTGGAGTAAGACGCGATCTTTGCCAACACCGCATCGGATGCCCGCAGCTTCATCGCTCCTAAACCGCGTTCTTCATCGGTCAACGCTCGCCTGAGCAGCAGGACGACTTGCTCCTCAGTCAGCGGCTTGAGCACATAAACGCGGCTGCGCGACAACAATGCAGAAATGATTTCGAAAGAAGGATTCTCCGTAGTCGCGCCGATCAGACGGATGTTGCCCTTCTCGACGTGAGGCAGGAACGCGTCCTGTTGCGCCTTGTTGAAGCGGTGAATCTCGTCGATAAAGACAATCGTCCGCGTTCCATACTGCCGCGCGCGTTCGGCATCGGCCATGACCTGCTTGATTTCCTTGATGCCAGTCAGCACGGCCGAGAACTCGATGAACTCCGCCTTGGTCATGCTCGCGATGATCTTCGCCAGCGTGGTCTTGCCTGTCCCCGGAGGCCCCCAGAAAATCAACGAGCCAATGTCGTCGCGTTCAAGCTGCGTGCGTAAAGGCTTGCCCGGCGCCACCAGATGTTCCTGGCCAACGAACTCATCCAGCGTCCGCGGACGCATGCGATCAGCCAGCGGCCGTGTCCGATCCCCGGAGTTACCGCCGCTCGGAACTGTTTGAAACAGGCTCACTAACCTATTTCACCACAGAGTCACAGAGACACAGAGAAAAATGGGGATTCTTGGAACTCGGTGGGAAGTGGTTCTACTTCCCCAGGTTCTAGGTTCTCTGTGACTCTGTGTCTCTGTGGTGAAATGGAGTTTACAGAACTCGTCGGATGATGCCTTGGGTCAACAGTGGCACATTGAAATTAATCAGCAGCCCTACCCTTTTGTGAGCCAGCTTCAAATACGTCAGAAGCTGGGCCTGGTGAATCGGCAGCAACTTCTCGACGGCTTTCAATTCCAAGATGACTTCATCTTGCACGATTAGATCGATCCTGTAACCGCAGTTCAGCTTCAGACCCTTGTATTCAACGGGCAAATCCAACGGAACCTCGTTTAAGACTACTTCTGAAAAGATCAACCGTTTGCGTCCTCTGTGACTCTGTGTCTCTGTGGTGGGCGTTGCCTGGCGGCTTCGTATAACACGATACTCGCCGCTACTCCCGCGTTCAGCGATTCGACATTGGGCGAGTGCGGAATGGCCACCATCTCGGTCATTTCGGCGAGCAGATCTCGGGGCAATCCCGCACCTTCGCTTCCAATAAAGACGGCCAATGGTCCGGTGAGATTGGCTTGGTCGAGCGGCGTGCCTTTGTGCGACGAGGTTGCGATCAGCCTCAGGCCACGCTCCCGCATCTGGTCCATGGTTCCCTGTAGCTTTGCCTGGACGACGGGAAGCCGGAATACGGACCCCGCCGAAGCGCGGATCACCTTCGAGTTGAATGGGCTGACCGTGCCTTCTCCCAGCAACACGCCTCCAGCCCCAAATGCCTCCGCCGAGCGCAAAATCGTGCCCAGATTCCCCGGGTCTTGGACTCCGGCAATCGCCAGCAAAGGCCCAGCCTGCGACTTTGCCAGCACATCTTCCAGCTTGAAGCGTTTGCAGCGGACTAATGCCGCCACACCCTGCGGGCTCTCGCTGGGAACAGCGCTGGCAAACAGTTTGTCGGGAAGCAGGAGCGTGTCGACGTGGGCGGCGAGTTGTGGCAACAGGCGCTCGGCTCGGTTTTCGGCGGAGGCGCGGAAGAACACGGCTTTAAACTTCAACCCGCTGCGGATGGCTTCTTCCAGAATGCGCATGCCTTCGATCGCGCAATAGCCGTCGAGCGTCAGTTCGGCGTGCGCGAAGGCTGCTCGCAGTTCTTTAACGAGGGCATTGTGGTGTCCCTCGATGCGTCGCAGGCGGCTATGGACAGCCAGATCGTGACTCGGGGTGGTCCTTTTCAAACGGCTCCCTGCGGAATCATACGCGTTTATCTCTCCTTGCAGTGCAGGCCCGTGTTATGTTAGCTTTCGCGGATTCAGAACATTGCCGGGAAGGAAACGTGTGCGCGCGGAAATCCTCAAGATAAACAGCGAGAAGCCGGAGGCGTCGCTCATCCGGTATGCAGCCGACCAGATTCGAGCCGGCATCGTGCTGGGCATGCCCACAGATACATTTTACGGCCTGGCCGCCGACCCCTTTAATCTGCGCGCCGTCGATCGCGTCTACGAAATCAAGTCGCGCTCGCGCCACAAGCCGCTGTCGCTCTTAATCGAAAGCGAAGAACAGGCTGAGGAGTTGGCCAAGCCGCTGCCCGATGAGTTCTACAAACTGGCGCGCCGTTTCTGGCCGGGGCCGCTGACCATTATCGTCAGAGCGGCATCGCGGCTTCCGTTGAAAGTGACGGCCAACACCGGCAACGTCGCCCTGCGCATCCCTAGCGCCAAAATTCCGCTGGCCGTGGTCCAGGCGGCCGGAATTCCAATCACCGCCACCTCGGCCAATCTGAGCGGGGAAACGGAGTGCACAACCGCAGAAGCTGTGCGCGATCAACTGGAGGAGCGTATTTCCATCATCGTAGACGGCGGCGCCTCGCCCCGCGAGATGGCTTCGACCATCGTCGACCTCACCGACGAGGAAGCCCGCTGGCGCATCATGCGCGAAGGTGCGATTCCGGCCCAGGATATCTCCGAATTCTTCGCACAAGGATGAACCAAGCAGCTGCGAAACGGCCTCTGCAACGCCCTTGGGCGCTGTGGCTTGTGGCACTGGTAGCCATAGTCGTCCTGACTTGGCTGGCTTCAATTTGCGTGGGGATCGTAGGCGAAGCCTCGCGGCAGGAAATTCATTCCGCCGACGCCGTCGTGGTCTTCGGCGCGGCAGAGTATTCCGGACGCCCTTCTCCGGTCTATCGCGCCCGTCTCGACCATGCCTATGAATTGTTTCATCGAGGCGTTGCGCCGGTGGTCATCACCACGGGCGGAGCAGCAGCTGACCCAAGCTTCAGTGAAGGCGGGGTGGGCCATGATTACCTGATGCATCGCGGTGTCCCCGACTCTGACCTGATTGCGGAAACTCAAGGTTCCGACACGGCGAAATCCGCCGAGCGGGTTGCCGGGATCATGCGCGCCAATCACATGCACAGTTGCGTCGCCGTGAGCGACGCCTATCACGTGTTCCGCATTCGCAAATTACTCGAGCACCAGGGACTCCAGGTATTTGTTTCGCCGCGCCCTGATTCCCGCCCGCACTCGCTCTGGCAGCGCGCGGAAGCCGTACTGCGCGAGGCCGTCAGCTACATGGTCTGGCGGCTGCGTATGCCGGTGTGAAAACTCGCGGATCGTCATGCCAAGGCGCGCGCCGAGCCCCGGGTTTGCTGCGTGAGATAGAATGAAGCTGATGAGGTGGTCATGGCACAGATGACGCCGGAAGTCTCGAAGTTGCTGGAAAAGGCCCTTTCGCTTTCGATTGAAGAACAGGAAGCACTGGCAGATTCTCTGATCTCCAACCTCGGTGGCAAAGTGGACGAGGGCCTGCAAGCAGCTTGGGAATCGGAGATCGAGAAGCGCGTCGCCGAATTGGATTCCGGTAAGGCGAAGACCATATCATGGTCGGAAGTCCGTAGTCGGAACTTGGCGAAAACGCCCCGAACCCAATAATGCGGGTCGAGCTTCATGAAGAAGCGGTTGCCGAATATGATGGACTGGTACCTTGAGCGCAGTTCCGACGCCGCTCTTAAGTTCGACGCTGAAGTTGATCGTGCACTCACACAGATCCGTAGAGCTCCTCACCGTTGGGCCGCCGGGCCGCACCAGACTCGCAAGTTCTTACTTCGACAATTCCCTTTTGTTCTGATTTACCGGGAGCGGGCGTCTGGGGACATTGACGTGGTCGCTGTCGCCCACACCAGCCGTAAGCCTGGATACTGGAAACGGCGCCTCTAGCCCCACGAATTCCTTCCGACGAACACGGTGGAAGCGCGGGCGGAGTTTGCATGGCTGACAAACATCGGTGCCAAACGCTGGACACAACGGCATTTAGTTCGCCTGCCAACCCATCCGTTTCCTCAACTCCGTGATGTGCGCCACGTGATGCTTGCCGTGCCACGCATAAAGCGCCAGATTCCTCTCCAGCGGCACGAGCCCCAACTCCGGATGGCGGAAGGTTCTCTTCCAGTCCCCTGGCTTCAGATTGCGTAACAGCCGAACCCACCGGTCGTGCAACGGCTCCAGCATCGCGAGCGAAACTTCCAGCGGTGTCGATCCCACATCCGGCGTGCCCGCCCAGCGGTCTTCCATGTAGGGTTTGACCGTGGGTTCGTCTTCGGTGAGCGCCAGCTTGAAACGAATGTACGCATTCATGTGACTCTCAGGCACGTGGTGCACAACTTGCCGCACCGTCCAGCCTCCGTCCCGATAGGGCGTTTCGATTTGTTCCGGGGAAAGATTCTTAATGGCGGCCCGCAATGCCGTCGGGGTCTGCTCGATGTCGTCGATGAACTGGTTTCGTTGGGCTTCGCTTGGCGCGCCTTCGAACTTGAATTTTCCAATGGGATATCGCGGATCAGTCATCTTGGCCTCGGGCGTGGACTTAGGCTACAGAGGTCAGATGAATGCATTGAGATGAAAGCTGCAAAGATTCCAGGATTGATTTGTGCCGTGTACCGGAGCGCGGAGGCCCGCCCTCAGCGCACCAGAGCTAGAATTCGCGCTGGGCCGCTGGAGCCGCTTTGCAGTTTGGTTGGCGCAACTACGACCATTCCGCCTGTCGCTGGGGCACGATCCAGGTTGGCCACGTTCTCCAGTTGATAGACGCTGTGCGCCAGGGTGTATTGGCGCACGGGGAAGTCTTTCGACGAACCGTGGTCAACGCTTAAGGTATCGATACCCAGGCCTAGCGCGTTGCGCCCTTCCACCAGAAACTTGGCCGCATCCGGAGAATATCCGGGAAAGTGCATCGTACCTTTCCGGTCGGCGTTGCGATAATCCTTGACCGAGTTCCATCGCGAATCCCATCCAGTACGCGCGATGACTACAGAGCCTAACGGAATCTGACTATGGGCCTGCTCCCATCTGGCAATATCTTCGACCGAGATCTGATAGTCAGCATGGTCCTCAATATTCGAGCTCACATCCAGCACAACGAGCGGCGCGAGCAATCGTTCTGTCGGGATCTGGTCCACCGACCACAGCCCCCGGGCAAAACGCGCAGGAGCATCGATGCGAGTTCCGAATTGTTCGGGCGATGATGCGAATCTTTCAGGGATTTCGTTCGCTAATGCGCCAGCATCGACCGCATGCGTCAAGTCTACGACGGCGTGAAATCCGGTCGGCGACGAGGTACTGGGATGGCGCTGTGCGAAAAGAAATAGCGCGAGTGCCAACACGTAACCTGCGATTAGCGTCCGAGTCTTCATCAACTTCTGACCTATTTGAACACTTGGATGCCGACTTCTGTTCCGAGGGTTCTCCTTAGATTCTCCATGGCATGAATGGAAGGTTCAAGGAACTACGGGACATGACCTAATGAAAGGCCGGAAAACGTCCAAAACGGAGACGTTGCAAGCAACGTCCTTACAGAAACTTAGGAGATCAAGGAAGCGGTGGCGGCTGCGATTAACGTGCCGAGGAAGTTTACTGCGTCGTTGTTCAGCAGTTTTCGCCGCTCCAGTAATGCTCCCAGAAGACTGTCCGCGATCATGCCTGCAACTGCGGCGATGATCGAGATGCCCAGCCAGTTCAGGTGTATCAATCCGGTTACGACACACGCCAAGCTGACTACCGCTGCAGCTGCAATCCCAGCCGAGGTTCCCGCCCCACTTACTCCCCCGTCCGTGCCCGCAGGCACTACTTCCCAAGTGGTAATCAGCCGGGCCTTTGTGCTTCGAGCCTGACCGAGTTCGCTCGAAACCGTGTCCGCTGCCGCCTCTGACAGCGCGGCTGAAACGGCGAGGAGGAAAACCGCTTTCCCCGTGACCGCCGATAACCCGGCACAACTCGCAGCCACCGCAAGATTGGCGAGAACCTGTAACGCGGTTCTGCCATCGAGTTTTTCAGCGGTTCCCAACTTCTCTTTCCGCCGATAACCGAAGCGTGTAGAAATCCAGGTCAATGAGAATACCGATACCAGGGCGACAAAAGCGCCGAATCCTGCCCCCCAGTACAGCAGAAAACACACGCCAGCTCCCGCCGCAGCCCCGCCGAAAGTCACCCCTCGCACCCAGCGGGCCAGGCCCGCGAATACAACGGTAACGACGAAGGCTGTCCCAAGCGAAGGCATCGTCGCAAGAATCTCCAAGGTTCGCGTCATGTCAGGCATCGGGAAGATTCTCGCTCAATTCGCGTGCCGGAATGCAGGTGCCGTGGTCGATAATACTATCTGTAGGGTTGCGCGCAGTCCGGCCCCAGTGTATCGTGCTTTCACTCTGGGTTACCGGGGCGACCTTGGTGCATCAAAGCTTCGGATGTAGTTTAAACTCACGAGCGCAGGCTTGTAGAATCTCGGTCAATGGCACGCACACGCCGACAAGGTGAACTATGGCTGCTTCCGTCTGGTCTGGTTATCTGACGTTCGGTCTGATTTCAATGCCGGTAAAGCTGTTCTCCGGCGCGCGCAGTTCTGGCATCTCCTTCAACATGCTGCACCGCGACGACCTCTCCCGCCTGAAGCAGCAATATGTTTGCCTCATCGACGGCAAGGTCGTGGAGCGCAGCGACATCGTCAAGGGCTACGAGTACCGCAAGGACGAGTACGTGGTCATTGAGCCCGACGAAATCAAGAAGATCGAGCCCAAAACCGCCAAAACCATGGAGATCCTCGAATTCGTCAAATCCAGCGAAGTCGATCCCGTGTACTTCGAGTCGTCCTATTACATGGTTCCCGACGAGGCCGGCCGCCGCCCCTACGCCCTGCTCACCAAAGCGATGGAGGAAAGCGAGTACGTTGCCATCGCGAAACTGACGATGCACAACCGCGAGTACACGGTTTTTCTGCGCCCGCACGCAGGCGGAATGATGTTGCATACCATGTACTACAAAGAAGAGGTGCGGGAGGTAGAAGGCTTCGGCGCTCCCGACGTTGAACTCAAAGACGCGGAAGTCAAAGTCGCGCACCAGTTGATCGAAGCCCTAGCCGCCGATTGGGAGCCTGAGAAATACCACGACGATTTTCAGGACAATCTCAAGAACCTGATCCAGACCAAACTCGAAGGCGGCAAGATCGCCGAAGTCGAGAAACCCAAGAAGCTCGCCCCAGTCGTCGACTTGATGTCAGCCCTCAAGCAAAGTCTGGCCGAAATGGAAGGAAAGAAAAAGCCAGCCGCCACAGCCCCGCGCGAGGCCGCAGCCTCAGGGAAGAAATCTCGCGGCCGGGGATGAAACAGAGCGCCCTCGCCCCGGTTTTGTATTCGCTGTTTCTAAAACCCCAATAGAACAAAGGCGGCCCCTGATCCAACCACGACACCGCGCCGACCTCAGGCGTCCATGGATCACCACAGGAGTAGGTTTCAGGCGTTTTGAGTGATATGGCCTGGTTACAGCAGCTACGACCTGAAGGGGCGTCTTCGCTTCAATGCAGCCGAAAGGTCACTTCCACGTTTATTTGAACGTCTACGGGGTGGCCGTCCAGGGTGCTCGGCTTGAATCTCCACTTTTTCACCGCATTAATCGCTTCTTCGTCGAGTCCATAGCCGACCGAGCGTGCGACCCGAATATCGCGGGGTATTCCGTCGGCCCCAACAATCAACCACAAAACGGTCGTGCCCTCGATATTCTTCTTACGCGCCTCCTTGGAATAGTCTGGGTCCCGGCCTTTGATGACATGTGGCGGCGTAGCGCAGGGTGGTGTTGGATTCTTTGCGCTGCACACCTTCAACGGAGCCGACGGCGACGCCCCAGCGCCCAGTGGAGTCGATGGAGAGGCATGACCCTCTCCGGACGGGACTTGTGATTGGGAGCCCTGGGGCTCAGAGGAACTAGCCGGAATGAGCTTGAGTTCGCCCGCGGCCTGCTTCGCGAACTTGCTGTGGTCATTGCTTAGAGGCAGATCAACGTTATTAACGATTCTGGAGAAATTCGTCAGCAGAGTGGTCTCGTTCTGCTTCGTGACGGCAAAAACCCACGTTTCGACCCAAGTTCCTTCGCTATCCTCTCCTGATTGGATGGCATAAATAATGGCATTCGTCAGCAGGCGCTCGATGTGAAATAAGCCAGGCTTAACTTCTTTCACATCCTTCGGCCGCACCATATACACGCGGACCGCTGAACCTTGGATCGTAATCCGGTATCTGGCCGTTACAGGTTCTTTCTGGGAAAGAGTCGCACCCTGTAGAAAGGTCAAATCACCCTCCCATGCGCCATTGATCGAACCCAAGACCCCATTCATCGCATTCGGGAGTGTGGGGTTAGAAACTGCCGGACCCTCTTGTTTATCCTCACTTGCCGGCGAACTAGTCGGTGCGAACAAAAACCCACCGCAAACCAGCCAGACCACAATTCCGAAGCTCAAGGGGTATTTCATAAACAAATGCCCGACACGAATCACAATCACCCAGCATTCTACCCCGAGCACGGACATCCAGAGACGCCAAGGGGCTTAAGAGTGTTGAAATATCCCCATTACACCAATCGTCGGGTCCCTTAGTCCTGCCCTGGCGCTCGATTCCCATCCAACCCCAAAATCTTGTCAAGCCCCCAAAACCACCCAATTCCTCCTAACCCACTCACCCCAAACCAAATATATTTTCCGCAAACATGTCACACTTACCCTATTCAATAAGCTATCATAGAACTAAGGGATAAAAACAAACCCTCGTAGCGCCGGCTTCTCGCTGGCTATGACGAGAGCATCCCAGGTATCCCTCAGCTAAGTCTTTTAAAAGAGATATTTTACAAGGGTATCTCTTTTTTCACCCCAATCAAATCATAGATTTAGGAGAAAAACGCGATTTTCGCGGTATATACCCATGCCCCTGCATCCGAACGTTCGCCGCTGCACGCACATCAAGGTCACCGGACACCGCTGCGGCTCCCCCGCCCTCAAACAGGAATACTTCTGCTACTTCCACACCCGTATGATCAAAGGAGTGCAAACCCGCGTCGACTCCGAAATCCACCCCGTCGCCCTCATCGAAAACCCCGAAGCCATCCAGGCCGCCATCATGCACATGATCGACGCCGTCCTCAAGGGCACCATCGACAACAAACGCGCCACCATCGTCCTCAAAGCCCTCTACATCGCCGTAAGAAATTCCCGCAACGTCTACTTCCACATCCGCCAGGACGACATGGTCCGCGAAGTCCCCAACTACGCCCACCAATACTTAACCGAACATCCCGAACAAGGCCCCCCATAAGCCAACGTGCCCCCAGCCCGCGTGGCGCGGACATTCCTGTCCGCGAGGCCGAGGCAAACGCCGCCGTCGAGCCCCAGGCCCCAACCGAGCCAGTCGCAACGCCGCAAAATGTATTGGCAGAACCAGCCGCGGAGCGGCGAAAGAATACAGCCCACGGCGCAAGCCGTGGGACAAGCGCAGAAAATGATCCAGCTCCGAAGGAACGAAAGAAACCCGAGCATGACACGCAGCAGGAAGAGAACGAACTCAAGCGGGTGCAAGCCGCCATCGCCGGCGCCGAGCGCGGCAACTGGCGCGACCTGCGCACCGTCCTTGAGTTCGCCGGCATTGCCGAGCGGAGCAAAGAAGCCTCGTCCTAAGCTTATGAAGCAACGTGAGCTCCCCGGAAATTAGGGGATGGGATCGTTTACTTTCTGTAGTTTTTGTTCTTTTGCCGCGAGAAGGTCATTCAGTTCGGTGACAAGCTCTTGGAATTTCCTGGCGTCGTGTTCCTCGCAAATGAGCTGGCACAACTCCATAATTCGACTGCGGTCGACCTCGGTCATCCTGACGGCCCTCATTCTGGGATTTGCTTGCCCAGAATGTTAAGAAAGCCGGGCCGGCTCGTCTGTTCTCTGCCGGACACTGGAGAACATTATGCTCGGAGATCAGCAACAACAACAGGAATGGAGGCGAAAGAATAATGCCTGAACGGGAACGGGCCCTTATCCCGCTTTCCCTTTCTCATCGCGCACTGGCTTCTGCCGGCCGTTTGAAATAGGTACAACCCTGTCGAGATCGACTGCCGAAAAGGGATACTCAGCAACCAGTTCTTGGAGGCGCCCGGCATGCTCGCGTAACGCTTCCCGTAGCTCGGACAGGATGGGCTGAAACTCCTCTGAGTCCCGTGCGGATACGGCCAGCGCACACAACTCGCGAATTCGTCTTTCCAAAGTTACATCGAAGGCCACGAACGCTAATCCTGGCCAGAGGAATCAGTCACGGTTCGGGTAATCAGCATCCGCATGCGGCGGGAGTGCTCACCAACAGCAACTCTGAATTTGCTGAGAATCTTCGTCCATTCCGGGGCGTCCGGCGCGAAGATCGCTTTGGCGCAAAGCTCTCTAGTCCGATCCCCCAATCGCTGACCGATACCCAAAGAGAATCCTAGAGTATGCAGATATTCTCATATGAGTGACGTGGCGTTCGATACAGTACATTCTGTAGGAGAAAGACCTAGATCCGAGTTCGCCGGGGGCTTCAGCTCCGGCTCAACGCGGCTTACATGATCAGAACGCATTCCCGTTACCTATAAAGTGCATCGGGTTGCACCTGCGGCATCCGGCATTGGTCCGGGAATCGGGGCTAAGTGACTGGTTTCTAAGCGCTTTGGGAAAGCTCGACGAGATGGCGTTCAAGCTGCATTTCCCATTGTGCGCGCGGTCTTCGGCGCAGATCGGGGTCCCAAATTGTTAAGCTGGACGAAAGACGCCGCGGCAACAGACTCACTAACATTCCAGGAACCAACCCCAAAGAGCAAACATTCGCTGCTCCCGGCTCTGGTCGTGCTGTTTCTGGTTTCCTATGGCTTGATGTCGCTCCTGGCGGTGGAACAGGACCGGACGATTGCCTCGCAGCGCTGGCTCATTACGTCCCTGCTTGGCGACAGCACAGAGTTGAGCAGCCTGAAAGGCAAGCTTATCCAGAAGCAATATGAGAAGACCCAGGCGGAGGCAGGAGTTGGCTCCCAGGCGCAGACTCCGTCGACGCACGAGCCGTCCGTACAGGATCCGTCGTTGCAGCCGCCGAAAGCGCAGGATGCGCCGGCCGGCAATTCGGGCAGCCGCACTGCAGGCAAAGTCCGAAAAGGGCTGCCACAAAGACCTCCATTAGGAATCGCAGATATTGTGGACGGACGCAGGATCGTAAAAACGATCTGAGTTGGCAGGACCCAGGCAAGGTAGGGATGAACATTCTGGCGGCATTATTCCTGGCATTGTCTCTGCCGGGATCGAAGTTCGCGGCGCCTCCTCGGGCGCCAGTCGATCATCCCGTGGTGCACCATGCGCGCGAAAGCGGTATGTGGTACATGGCAGAAACGGGTCATGCCGTGTTCTGCTATGGTCCGGTCATGCTGGTGAAACAGCCGAACGGCGGCTTCCAGCATGTGGCGACTTTCTGTCGCGGCAACCAGGCAATGGTCCCGCTGAAGGACTAGGCTCCGGCTACTTCTTCACTTGTATTCCCAAATCTTTTAGTTGTACCTCGCTCACTGGCGTGGGCGCATCGACCATCAAGTCCACCGCCCGCGCTGTCTTTGGGAACGGAATTACTTCGCGCAGGCTATCGGCGCCGGCAAGGATCATCACAATGCGATCCAGACCCAAAGCGATGCCGCCGTGGGGAGGCGTGCCATATTCCAGCGCTTCCAGGAAGAATCCGAAGCGGGAGCGGGCTTCGTCTTCGGTCATGCCGAGGGCGTGGAAGATTTTGCTCTGAATATCCTGTCGGTGAATACGGATGGAGCCTGATCCCAACTCGGTGCCGTTGAGCACCACGTCATAGGCCAGCGCGCGCACCGAAGCCGGATCCGACTCAAGCTTGTCCATATCATGCTCGTGGGGCGAGGTGAAAGGATGGTGCGCGGCAGCCCAGCGCTTGCCTTCTTCGTCCCACTCGAACATGGGAAAATCAGTGACCCAGAGAAAGCGGTAATCTTTCGCTGGAACGCCACTCTTTTTGAAAGCGCCATGTCGCTCGGCATATTTCTGCGCCAGCGCGAGACGCAGCAAGCCCGCCGCAGTATACACAGCATGATCGTGTTGCTTGACCTCGGGTTTCACTCCGCCTTCGGATTTGTGCTCCGCCAGTTTTCCGTCGCCCGCAACGACCACGATGAGGTCGTCAGCTTCAGCGGCGGTTTGTTGACGGATCTTGGCTGCGGCGTCTGGAAAGTTTTTCTCCAGCCGCTTGAAGTCCTCAAATAGCTTGGATCCGCCTTTCGCGATGAACAGCGGCTTGATCTCATCGCGCTCTTTGCGCGACAGCTCGCCGACCTTCGGAATGCGGATCGCCACGATGGGCAGACTGGGATTCACGGCGAGGATCGTGAGATTCTCCGCTGTGAACGCCCCGTGCACCTCGGTCATTACGGGAAGACGCATGTCCGGCTTGTCGGTGCCGTATAGACGGATGGCCTCGTCATAGCTCATGCGCGGGAATGGCGGTTTGATCTCTTGTCCCGCAGCCTTGAACGCTGCGGTCAGAAATCCCTCGACCACCTCCCAGACGCGCTCGGGCTGCGGATACGACATTTCCAAATCGATCTGAGTGAACTCGGGCTGCCGGTCGGCGCGCAAATCTTCGTCGCGGAAACAGCGCACGATCTGGAAGTAGCGGTCGAAGCCGGAGATCATCAGAATTTGCTTGAACAGTTGCGGCGACTGCGGCAGCGCGTAGAACGAGCCCGGCTGCACGCGGCTGGGGACAAGATAATCGCGCGCGCCTTCGGGCGTGGAGCGAGTCATGAACGGCGTTTCGATCTCGAAAAATCCCTGCGCGGAGAGATAGCTGCGAATCGCGATTGCGACCTTGTGGCGCAGCTCGATGTTTTGCTGCATGGCATCGCGTCGCAAATCGATGTAGCGATACTTGAGACGCATTTCCTCGTTGGGCAAAACTGTGTCGCCAGGAAGAAACGGCGGTTGCTTGGATTCGTTGAGGATACGAAGCTCCTCCGCGATCACCTCGATCTCGCCAGTGGGTATGTTCTTATTCAAGGTTTCGGCGGTGCGCTGCTTGACCTTGCCGATCACGGCGACGACGTACTCACTGCGCAGCTGGCTGGCCTTCTCATGGACCGCCGGATCGCGCTCTTTGTTGAACACCACCTGCGTCATCCCCGAGCGATCGCGGATATCGACAAAAATAAGATTGCCAAGATCGCGGCGGCGGTTCACCCATCCCATAAGCACGGCCCGCTGGCCGGAGTCGGAAGCGCGCAGAGCGCCGCAGCGGTGAGTGCGTTGCAGGTCGCCTAAGAAGTCGAGCAAGTTATGCCTTTCCGATAGAAATAAGGGAATCAGAAATTATAAATGGTGGCGTGACGATTCTGCTCTTGCCAGCTTATCCGCGAACTCTGCGGCAGTTCTCTGCGACCTCTGCGATTCAAGGCTTTGTGTCTATCCAAGGAATCTTAAAACGCGGAGACCGCAGAGAACGGCCGCAGAGTGCGCGGAGATAGCGAATGTTGAGGGAGCTTTCGTTTGGCTAGCTGCCCGATTGAATCTTCTGCGCCAGTTCGGCGCGGGGCACGGACACCTGCTCCCCGCTCTCCAGATTCTTGAGCGCGAAGGCGCCAGCTTTGACTTCATTCTCACCCACAATGAGGATGAACCGTGCACCAGCTTTGGTTGCGAGCTCAAACTGTTTCTTCAATTTGAAGCTCCTGTCGCCTAACTCAACAACCAGGTCGTGACGGCGAAGATCACGAGCGAGGGCGAGCGCTTCGCGGTTCATGTACTCACCCACGGGCGCAACGTAAACATCGGGGTTTTTCAATAACGAAGGCAACAGCTCCTGAAGCGCTAAAATTAAGCGATCTTCTCCCATCGCGAAGCCGATGCCGGGGGCCGCGGGACCGCCCAGGGATTCCGACAGGCCATCATAACGGCCGCCGCCCAAAATTGCGTTCTGGGCTCCCAGCGCGGCGTGCGTAAACTCGAAAGTTGTCCGCGTATAGTAGTCGAGACCGCGGACGAGGCGGTGGTTAATCTCAAAGGGTACTCCAGCCTTGTGTAGAAGAGCTTGCACATTGGCGAAGTGCTCCCTGCTCTTGTCATCAATGTAATCGCCTATTCGCGGGAGCTTCTCGATGATAGGTTGGTCCTCGGGGACCTTGCAGTCGAAAACGCGCAGAGGGTTGGTAACGGCCCGGCGCTGGCAGTCTGAGCACATCGTCCCGGCAACGGGCTCAAGCGCCTTACGTAACACCTCGTTGAACAGCACCCGATCTGCTGAGGTCCCAACCGAATTGAGCTGCAGGTTCCAGTCCTTCACACCTAGCCGGTCGAGGAGCGTCGCCAACATTTCGAGCACTTCCGCATCGCGCAAGGGACGTTCACTTCCAGAGGACGGCGGACCGATGATTTCAGCACCGATTTGATAGAACTGCCGATACCGTCCCTTCTGCGGCCGCTCCCGCCGGAACTGCGGGCCGATGTAGTAAAGCTTATTCAGGCCACGATCCCAGAGCTTGTGCTCGATGTATGCACGCACGACGCCGGCGGTGTTCTCCGGGCGCAGGGTTTGCCACTGTGGTCGAGCATCGACGGCAATGCTTTCCCAAATGACGGTCAGATCCTCAGCCCCAAAATTCACGCTCTTAGAGACAGATTGTGCTGTCACCAAACGTAGATTCTTGAACCGGAGAACACTGCCGTTGAGCGTCGTTGCCTTTTTTAGCTCATTCATTGCCTCTGGTGTAAGACGATACGAAAAGACAACGTAGTCTTGGCCCTCCTGATACCACGTGGGCAGAGGAGACACAGGCGTGGCAGTGCCGGGATCGATCTCTTTGAATGATTGGACCGCTGGAAATTTCTCGGTCAACCACTTCTTATAGACAGCGTAGTCGGCAGCTTTAAGCCCATCCTCCCATGTAAACATTTCCTTCGACACAACGTCGGTCTCTTCTCCGACGGCGCGGGCGAAGAGTTGTGTCTCCTCGAAGATGGGCGTGCGGATTTCGTGGAAGTTGTAGGCGCGAAAGACGTCGCGCACCGCGGCCTCGACGAAGTTCCACAGCGCTGTTTCCGGTGGGAGCAGATCGCGCGTTCCTCGGACGGCTTTGATCATCGGCTTCTAGCTGCTAGCTCTTAACGTAAACTCTGTCATCCTGAGCGGAGTTGGCGTTGCGAAGCAACGCCAACGTAGTCGAAGGACCCTTATCGGACAGTCCATCGTTGGTCCAGCAGGGAGTTCTCACATAGAACCCCAAACCTGGGAGAATGCCTTGAGGCATCCTCGGTGAATCCGCGTTGCAGGGGTCCTTCGACTCCGTAGCTAATTCGCTTCGCGAACCAACTACTCCGCTCAGGATGACAATTCTGCTTTCCTAAGCAGCAACTGCCTGCCGCGATCCCAAACCCCTTCGCACTTTGGCTCGCAAATGCTGACCGCTACTTTCTCTCCGCCAGGTACGAATCTTTGTATCCCAAATAATTATTGGCGTAGCGCATGATGCTCTGTTGATCTTTCTGCTCCAGCTTGCGCCGGAATTTTCCCGGAGAGCCCATCCACAGCGAGCCTGGCTCAACGATCGTCTTCTCGGGAATCAGCGTTCCCGCCGCGATGATCGAGCCTTGGCCGATGCGTGCGCCGTTCAAAATAATTGAGCCCATACCGATCAGGCAGCGGTCTTCGACTACGCAACCGTGCAGCGTCACCGAATGGCCAACCGTCACGTATTCGCCAACGACGACGTTGTATTGCTCTTTCATGCCGTGGAGCACGCTGCAGTCCTGCACGTTCGAGTGCGCGCCCACGCGGATGGAATGAACGTCCCCGCGGAGCACGGCGTTCATCCACACGCTAGCGTGTTCGCCGAGAACCACGTCGCCGATGATCTGCGCCGAATCGTCCACATAGCACGAGGCCGGAATCGCCGGCGTGATGCCTTTATAAGAACGGATCATCAGAAATTAAACATAACACGGTCGAGGGTTGCGACGCAGAAGCCGCCGATTCAAGAATCTCAATCTGTGTGCATCCGTCTAAATCCGCGGCCCGCCTTTGCTTTGTCCGCTGTCATCTGCGAAACTTGGCACTTACCTCCAACGATGGGTAGGATCCACGTTCTCTCCGAGTCTGTTGCCAACAAGATCGCCGCCGGCGAAGTGGTGGAGCGGCCCGCCTCCGTGGTCAAGGAACTGCTGGAAAATTCTCTCGATGCCGGTTCCACTCGCATCAAGATTCAGGTCGAGGCCGGAGGCAAGAAGCTCGTCCAGATAACCGATAATGGCTGTGGCATGGTTCGTGACGACGCTATGCTTGCGTTCGAGCGCCACGCCACCTCGAAGATCAACAATGCCGAAGACCTGCTCAGCGTGGCCACGTTAGGATTTCGGGGCGAAGCGTTGCCGTCGATTGCTTCGGTCTCGCGCCTGCACCTGGAGACCCGCGCCGCGGACGAAGACTCGGGAACCGTGATCGAAATCAATGGCGGCAAGATCTTTAAGGTGGAAGAAGCTGGGTTGCCGGCAGGAACTTCCATCACCATCCGCGATTTGTTTTTCAATACGCCGGCGCGGAAAAAATTTCTGAAGGCGGAGTCCACCGAGCTGTCGCACATCGCTTCGCTGGTCACGCATTATGCGCTGGCACATCCCGAGAAGCATTTCGAACTGCACTCGGCGACCAACGCGATCCTGGTTGCGCCGCCGGTCGCGGGATACAGCGAGCGCGTGTATCAGGTGTTTGGCAAAGATGTTCTCGATCAACTCATTCCAGTAGCCGCGATGCAGCGATTGGAGCACGTGGGTTTGCCGCAACCGCCGCCGTGGCGCCGGCAGGAAGAGGAGGAAAACCACGCTCCAGCCGAACCCGGCGAGATGCGGGCGCATGGCTTCGTTTCGAAGCCCGAGATTCAGAAACTCAACCGCAATTCGATTTACGTCTTTGTGAATGGACGGTTGATTCGCGACCGACTCATTCAACATGCGCTTACCGAGGCTTACCGGAACATTCTGCCGCCAACAGTCTATCCCGTGGTGCTGCTGTTTCTCGAGTTGCCCAGCGGCGAAGTGGATGTGAATGTGCATCCTTCGAAGACGGAGGTGCGCTTCCGCCAGCAGTCGGTCATGCATGACTTCGTGCGAGACTCGGTGCGCGCCGCGCTGATGAAGGCGCGGCCGGTGCCGCAATTCATGACGGAGATCAACGCGCATCCGACGGCGAGTCCTTCGCTGACTCCGGGGGCGCGGCCGGGCGTTGCGGATTCTGCCACGTGGGGCACCCTTTCTGCTCCCGTCGAAGCGCAAGCATTTGCCCTGCAAGCGCCGGCGCCGGTGCTTATCAATGAGCGCTTTCCCTTTGGCGTCGACGGGATCGCGATCGAGGGTAACGCTGCGCTGTCTCTGGTTCGCGCTCCGCAAGTTGTCTCTGAAGATAACGCTTGCGCTCCGCCGCTGCCCGACGAGCCTGAGGCTACGAGCGGCCTCGCACCATCCCTTGCGTCGCTGAAGCCCCTGGGGCAGATTCGCGATTCGTTCATCCTCGCGGTGAATCATGAAGGCTTGTGGATCGTGGACCAGCATGTGGCCCACGAGCGAGTGCTTTTCGAAAAAGTTCTGAAAGAGCGGGCGGCGAAAAAAGTTGAAAGTCAGCGCCTGCTCATGCCGCTGGTGCTCGAACTCACGCCTGCGCAACAAGCTGTGTTTGCCGAGATCTCCGAAGAGCTTAACCAGAACGGCTTCGAGGCCGAGCCGTTCGGAGCGCGAAGCGTCGCCATCAAGGTCGCTCCGGCGGGCGTGGAGGCCGCGCAGATCGAGCACATGCTGCACGAGTTGCTGGATCAGTTTTCGCGCGAAGAGCAGGCGCTGAATATGGAAAAAGTTCGCGCTCGGATTGCCGCGTCCATCGCCTGCCACGCCGCCATCAAAGTCAATATGCCGCTGCAGCAGAATAAAATGGAGTGGCTGCTGGCGGAGCTGGCCAAGACTGAGTGCCCCATGTCTTGCCCGCATGGACGGCCGGTGGTTCTGCGATACTCGATGAAGGACATTCAGAAAGCGTTTAAAAGAATCTAGATCTCGATAGAACCCGCAAGTTCAAGCGAAATCGAGTTAAAGTTGCGAAGATTTTGTTACCTCAGCGACTAAAAGGCTTCATTGATTCGAGAGCGTTTCTCACAGCGCGCCGGAAGTTACGCGTGAAGCTCATCTGCCGCCCCGCTGGGGCTCATCAGTTCTCCACTTTTACCCACGGCTTGCGCCGTGGGCTGGATTCTTGCGCCGCTTCGCGGCTACCGGAGTTGCAGTTTTGTTTCACTCTCGTGGCTCTTGAGAGCAGCTCGACAGCTGCAGTAACTTCCTTACAGGTCCCCAAAAAAAACTCTGTTCCTCGCATAATCTAGAAAATAAAGGGTCAGGATTTTTTTTGCCTTCCAGATCTATGGTTCTAAAGGTAGTTACGGGCAAAATCTTGGAAACATGGGAGTTACGGCGATTCCAGGCCGGCCGCGGTTCGGTTTTGGGAACGGCGGATGTATGTCAGATTGTCAAAGATCGGAGATTATCTTATAGATAACTTTTATATGGTTATGTTATCGCATTCGAAGCGACGAGGTCAAGGAGAAAGCGGGCGGGTTGCGGAGCCGGTTCCAAATTGGGAATCGTACGCCGGCCCTAAAATCATGGGGATGGCCTGAGGCAGCTAGCATGACGCAAGCTCAGGACCTGATTCTTCGCACTAAGGTCCGGGCACCCGACCGCTTGCCAGAGCGGGGAAACCGCGCTAGGTTATAGGCGTATGAGCGATTTACGAAACCAGATAAATAGCCTCTCGGCTGCGGAGAAGGCTGAACTACTCGATACCGTCTGGGAAAGCCTGGAGGCGGACTCGGCATCGCTGACGGATGCGCAACGGGCAGAGCTGGATTACCGCATCGCTCGGCATGAGCAAAACCCTGCCGATGTCATGCCCTGGGAACAAGTCAGGGCTGGGCTGTTTAAGAAACCGTGACGCTGCCGGTCGTCTGGATACCAGAGGCGAATGAGGATTTGCAGGAAGCGCGGGCCTGGTATGACAACATGCGCCCGGAGCTCGGGGAGCGTTTCGCGCAGGCGGTCGAGGTCACGGTTAAGGCAATGGCAGAGCATCCATTGCAGTTCCCTGTTGTGCACCTGGGCCGTCGCCGTGCGGGAGTGCGGCGGTTCCCCTACGGAATATTCTTCGAGGTTCAGGAGCATCTGATTGTGGTAATCGCCTGCTTCCACTGCAGGCGTAATCCGAGGCGCTGGCAGTCGCGGTAAAGAGGTCTGCTGTTGCTAAGGTCCGGGCCACCCGCCACGCCCGGTTTCATTTCCGGCCTCTGGAGATGCGTTCGTTCCAATTATCCCATCGCTCCTGTTCCTTCTCCATCAGTTGCGTGATGCGGTCCACAGTCAATCGAAAAGGCTTCTCCCGCGGATCAGAATCGAGGTCCGCGATCGGGTGCCATGCTTTGTTTCCTTCGCCGGAGAGAAACGCCAGATGCCGTCCGTCCTCGTCAAGCGCCACCACCTCGGTCACCAGCATTTTCTTATTTCGGGTATCCACGTTTAGGCGTCGGGTTTTATAGACAATGAGATGACATTCGCGCATAAACTCCGGGTTCGATCGAAGTGTTGCTGAATACCAACTGCAAAGAGCATCCTTGGATTTGTAAAAGGTATACAGCCGCACATCGTATTTTCCGGTTCGCCCAAACCCAAATTCAGCCGAAACCGTAAGACAAGGCTTGTCGATGTAATGCTCAACATTCGAGTCCGAGTAAACCGAGATAGGAATTTCCCACGATTCCATGCTGGGCGTTACGCAAGGCGTGTTCACCAGCAAAGGCCGTCCGTCGGCTGGATTCGGTTTCACAAGTTGCAAGCTGGGCAGGCTGTAGCCTTGTCCGAAAGCTGTGTAAGACAGCATAAGTAACACCACGAGACTCTTCATTCGGGCCACTCCTTCCCGGGTCAAGAGCTAGTGCGCCGTTGAAGCACTATCAATTCAGGGCTTGCCATGCTCTGTCGGGCACTCGCTAACAATCTCTGTTTCACGCTTTTCCGCGCAGACCAACTTCTTCTTGCACATTGGGCCTGTGCGCCCGCAAACTAATAAAACCACTACAGCACAACCCGTCAAAAGGACTAACAACCACGCGAATGAGCAAAGAGGGGTTCCGTTGTGGTAGTAGTATCGGTGCCACGTCCTCGCGGCCAGCAGGGCAAACAGCGCCACAACAAACAGACTCAGCAATTGGTTGAGCTTGGAGACTGAGAACCTGAACGGGCCATTCAACTTCCAGAAGTTGCAGAAGCTAGAGCCGGTTCTGCCCAAGACTGTCTTGTAAAGCGGCCCAACCTCCGCGTCTTCTAGTAAATCAACGTGACTTTCCCAGTTCTCCTGCCAGAATTTGCTTGCCCGATTCACGAAGTACCAAGCTATCGAAAAAATGACTCCGAGACACGAGGTCGTAAGAAGAGCTTCTCCTTTTTCGGCGCACTGGAGATTCGCAGCAAGCAGCGCGAAGTAACCGGCCAAGATAACGGCGAGAAACGCCCAGAAATATGTTGCGCGTTTCCAGTAGAGTTCGATCTCAAATTTCCGCACGTCAAGCGCCAGGGCCAGGGCGCGTTTGGACCTGTTCGGCCTCGGCGCTTTTGAAAGGTCGAATGCTTGGTCGTAATCATCCCTTGTCATAAACAGTGGCGCCTAGTTTACGCCCAATCTCTTCCCTTGGCGCAGTGAGAAATGTTTCATCCCCGCTCTGTGTGGTCTAATACTTTTATGACCGATCTCGATCAATTGCGGCGGGAGAAGTGGCATCTGGATGGACATACGGTGCGCACGTTCGAGGAGGCTCGCTCGTTTCTCGAGACCGTTGGGTTTTGCATGATGTATCCCATGCGGCAGCAGGTGCTGGTGCCGACATTCATTGGGGCTTGGGTTGGGTCGGATCAGCAGTTGCCGGACTGGCAGCACGCTTTTGCCGATCCTCGAGCCCACGAAGCGACTGAGTTGATGGTTCGCGTGTTGCGGGGGCGTGCAGGTTACGAGGCGAACCGGTTTGACGAGAATAATGCGTTTCTGATTGCGGCTTCCATCTTTCCTTATTTTTATGCGCTGGTGGGCGAGCGCAATCCGAAGTCGTCGCCGAGGCCGAAGCCGCACTCGGATTATTCGCAGCTGGCTTGCGATGCGTTTGAGTTGATCCGGCGCGACGGTCCGATCTCCAAGCAGAAGATGCGCGACGTGTTGGGCGGCAGCGTGTCTTTTGTGGCGCTCGATCATGCATTGGGGGAGTTGTGGTCGCGGCTACGCATTACGCGAGTGGATTACAATCCGTCCGAAGGCGCGTTCTGGGATGTGCTGTATCGCTGGTCGCCGGATGCGGTGCGGGCAGGAATCAATCTTTCGGTGGGAGAATCGCTGTCGGCGCTGATCTCGAAGTATCTGGATTGCGTGGTGGCGGCCGATCAGCAGGAACTGGAATCGTTTTTCGGCAACTTCGTTCCGCGCTCGCGGGTGAAGGAAGCGATTAATGCATTGCTGGCGGCGCGCGAGTTGAGCTTTATCCGAGTGGGGAACCGGTCGTTGATCCAGATCACGCCGGCGAAAGTGGAGGCGGAGCCGCGGGTTTCGGGGCCGCGGCAGGAACGCGGGCCGCGGAAGACGTCCACGCCGCGAGCGTGATACCCAACCTTACGCAGCGATTTCGCAATTCGCTGGTTTCGCCCTCAGCGGCTAACGCCGGAATCAAGATAAATGCACGTAGCGCAGCGCTTGGAAGCGCTGCGCCACCCAAAACCAATAAAAGGTCGATCTCAGAATCCGTACTTCAACGAGAACTGGATCAGCCGCGGTGTTCCCACGACCGAGGTGATCTGGGTGAAGGAGCTTGGACTCTCAACGTCGGTCGCGGATGGGTTGGCGAACGACGGATGATTAAACAGGTTAAAGAAATCGGTGCGGAAGCGCAGACTCTGGCGCTCGGTCAGCTTGAAAGTCTTCCCGATGGTAAAGTCCACGTTCTTCTGGGGAGGTCCGATGATGCAGTTTCGCGGAGCGTTGCCGTAGCCGGTGGCATCTCCGGGCGCGCCGGTGGAGAGTGGGATAATCGCGTCGGGCGTATAGGCTGCGGGGTTTGCCCAATGGCCTAAGCGTGACTCGACGCCGCCTGGAGTGGCGGCGTTGGCACAACTGAATCCCGGGGCGAAGGTCGGGGTGGCGAGGTTCGGGCTGCTGAGGGCGTACGCGCTGCCTCCGGCGGAATCGATCGGCGTGAAGGGCAGGCCCGATTGCAGGGTGACGACGCCGGTGAGTGCCCAACCTCCCAGAGCAGCGCCGGTCAGGCCGCTGGCATGCGCGTAGAAAGGCAACTGGTAGGTCGCGCTGGTGACGAAGCGGTGGCGGCGGTCGAAATCGGAGAGACCGCGGGAGTCGCGGGGATTGGTCTGATCGTTGAAGCGGGTATCGAAGGCCACGGTGGCCGTCGAGACATCGTCGATGGATTTGGAATACGTGTATGCGCTCTGCCAATACAGACCCTGGCTGAAGCGGTGCGACAGTGTCGCCTGCAGCGAATGATAGTGCGAGTCGGAATTAGGGGAGAATGACTCGTATGCGGCGGGCGCAAGTCCCAGGAAGGGAGCGCGTGCGTTGGCGTTCTCCGCTGTCGTATCCACGATCTGACACGAGTTCCCCGCCGCCCTTACTCCGGCGCAACTGACTCCGGGGATCGTGACCGGACTTTGGGGTGTGGCCAGCGTCGCCTGGTCGGGATCGAATGTCGAGCGCAGACGAGTCCCCTTGGTTCCGACATAACCGAGCTCGATGAACCAATCTCTGCCGATCTCATGTTGGATGGTGAAGTTCCATTGCTGGGTGGTGGCGGCGATCCAGTGGAACGGTACCTGAAGGCCGATGAAGCTGTTTACGTTGCCGGTAAAACCGGGGCCACATTGATCGGGATTGGTCGACGCATTTCCGTTTCCTAGCGTACAACTGGGGGCGAAGCCGGTAAAGAGCGCAGCCTGAGGCACAAACGTAGGACTAAGCACGCCGAGGGGCGGGATGCCGGTGAAGGCGCCCTTGGGCTGGAAGAGGTTGGTCAGGCTGCCTGCTCCGGGCAAGAAGTTGACCGCGATGGGGAAGAATGGCGCCGAAAAGGAAAGGTTATCGACCGCGCCCAAATCCTCGCGCACACTGTAGATGCCGTAGCCTGCCCGGATGGTAGTGGTGTGACGGCCAAACAAATCGTAAGCGAAGCCGATGCGAGGCTCCCAAACGGTGGCGTATTCATTTTTGAGTGCGGCCTGATTCAGGGTTCCACTGAGGCCTGGAAGATTGAACCGACTTACGCATGTCGGATATTGGAAGGGTTGTCCGGTGGTGTTTGCCAGCGCAGGATCTAAATTGCCGAGATGGCAAAGCTGGTCATAGGGGGCGCCAACAAACTCGTTGCGGAAACCGATGTTCAGGGTCAGAGTCTTGGTCGCACGATAATCGTCCTGCGCGAACCAGGAGTATGCGGGAATGCGGTAGTCATGGTTGCCTACGCCGCCTCCGGCTTCACCGAACAGAGGAGCGCCGGCCAGGAAGCTTTGGAAGTCGGTGGGGAATCCGGTGGGGCCGGCAAAAAATAATAGTCCATTGTCGGCGACCGGCAGGTTACGGCGGATGGTGGTGCGATCCCACTCGCCGCCGAAACGGAACTGGTGGGCGCCGTGGCTCCATCCCAGAGTATCCAGCAAAACGAAGCTGTCCGAGAGCGCGCTTTGCAGTTGCTGCGGGAACGGACCGAAGGCCCAGCTTCCGAAGGTAAAGCGGTAAATGTTCGGGTCGCCATTGGCGGTGGGGATGTTGATTCCCACTTGCGCGTTGGTGACCGGAGGCTGGTTGTTTAATTTGTCGCTGATAATGTTGATGCCAAATCTGAGCTCGTTCACGATCGTATTGGAAAACAGATGAGTCTCAGTGATGCTGCCAACGCGGTTATGCAGCGGGATGTCCAAAGGGAAATTCAGGTTGTTCGGCGTGGGCGCGCCGCCAGTCTGAATCTGGAAAGAATCGGCGCCGAAGGGCTGGAAGGTGTCGGAATCAGCCCAGAAGAAACGGAAGGCAAGACGGTCTTTGCCGCCGCGGAACTCGCGATCCCAGTTGGTGGTGAACTGATCGTCGGAAAACCTCCCGGTACGGCTCAAGATGAGGGGGCCGAAGTTGAGTTGGCCGTTCGTAAAACCGGGCGTCCCTGGCACCGTCGGCAGGAGATAACCACCACCTCCGCCCCCAAACTGGTTGCTCTTGAAATTCAGCAGCGCCAAGGCTACGGGATCGATGGTAGTGAGACCGCCAGCCGGGAAGAATGTGCTGAGTAGATTGGCGGCAGAGCGATCGGAGGGAATCACGGGGATGCTGGTATTGATGAAGGTGCCGGGCGAAGCACCGCTGCGCTGCCGCGTGCCCTGATAATTCACGTAAAAGTATCCGAGCTTTGCCTTTGGTCCGACCGGTCCGCCTAAATCACCGCCAAAGATATTCTGCTGGATCACGGGGCGTGGAAGGCCTGCCCGGTTGAGGAAGAAATCGTTGGCATCGAGCTTGGTGTTGCGGAAGTATTCCCAAAGATCGCCGTGGAACTGGGCTGTGCCAGTCTTCAGAGTGGCGTTGATGTTGCCTCCTCCATTGCGGCCCTGAGTGGCGTCATAGAGACTGGTGCTGACTTTGAATTCCTGAATGGAGTCGGGATTGGGCAGAGGCGTGTAAGTTAATTCTCCGAAGGAATAATCGGCGACGGAAATGCCTTCGATCAAATAGTTGTTGTTATCTTCTCTTCCGCCGTTCACATGGATATACACCTGCCCTCGGCCCAACTGCGATGCGTTGTTCAGGTCGGAAGATGCGCCGGCGGAGAGGGTCAGCAGTTGTTGAAAATTTCTGGTGGCCAACGGAAGTTCGGTGATGGTGTTGCCGCTGAGCGACTGACCCGTGGTAGCGTCGGTGGTATCCACTTGGGCGACCTGAGACTGAACTTGCACGACCTCGTTGACGGAAGTCACTTTCAGGGATGCGGTCAGGCGCGTGGTTTCTGTGATGTTCACAACCACGCCGGGAAACTTCGTGGTGGCGAATCCCGAGGCGCTAACCTCGACGGTGTAGTTGCCGACCGGCAAGAGATTGGCGGTAAAGGTTCCGGAAGAATCGGTCGTGAGATGGCGCTCGACCTGGCCCGTGGCCTCTCGCACAATATCAACCTTGGCGCCGGAAACAACCGCTCCTGACGCATCTTGAACCGTACCGGTAATCGCTCCCGTGGCGCCGCCCTGTGCAAACACCGAACCGCTCAAGCAGACCATGAACACGCAAACAGCCATCGACTTTCGGATGCTGACCATGTATTCACCTCGTCGAATTTTGTTGGGAGATCGCCAGTATATTCCCAACAAAGGACCGTCGGCGATTCATTTTTTGGTTCTGTAATATCGGCCAGCATGGTGTTCTAACAGCTACAGTTCACGGGTGTATCGTTTGACCGTGTAAAATCATTCGTTCACGATGAAGCCTGCTCAACCTCGCAAACTCATCATCGCCATTGACGGACCCGCGGGCGTGGGCAAGAGCACCATCGCGTCACGCCTGGCACGCAAGCTTGGCTATGCCAACCTGGAGAGCGGCGCCATGTACCGCGCCCTGGCGTTGAAAGCGCTGGAATGGGACATTTCCTTCGACGATGAGGATGCGCTGGCCAAGTTGGCCCACGACTCGCGCATTCAGCTGGAGCCAACTTCGAGCGGCACACGGGTTCTGCTCGATGGGCGCGACGTAACCCAGCGCGTGCGTGAAACCGATGTGACCGCCGGGGCTTCGCGAGCTTCCGTTCATCCCCAAGTGCGCGAGTGGATGGTCGCCCGCCAGCAGGAACTGGGCGTGGGCGGGGGCGTAGTGATGGAAGGCCGCGACATCGGAACCAAAGTTTTCCCAGGGGCCGATGTAAAGATCTTTCTCGATGCTGATCCGATCATTCGCGAGCAGCGGCGCTTGCAGCAACAGAATCTGCGGGGAACCGCTGCCCAGACCACCGCCGCCGAGTTGCGTGAACGCGATCGCCGCGACCGTACCCGGGCGGCATCGCCACTCGCGCCCGCTCGGGATGCGCTGATCATCGATTCCAGCGCCCTGTCCGAAGACGAAGTGTTGCGCCGGGTAGAAGAACTGGTGCAGCAGAAGCTAGCCCCCTGATGGGATCGGTAAATATCTCGCTTCCCCGAACCGGGCAAACGCGTCGGTTTGGAGGGGCGAAGCCCACTCGCAGAGCGAGGTGGTGGTTGTCGTGCCCCACCCTTTTTTGGTTATTGACGAAAAAGGGTGAGCTTTGGAGTGCTCCTCTGGGGCATAAATGCTTCGATTGGAAGGCCTTACGCTTCGCCCCCATCCCCCCAAATTTTCCGAAGCCATTTTTCTTCCTGATTTGAGTCGATCCGCGCAGATTTCGTGTTACGCTTACATGCTCGAATGCAGGCCTGTGGCCTGTTTTGATCCTCCCCCCACGATATCCCTCCGACGGTCCTTGGAGGCAAAGGTAGCTCAATTATGCGATTGCAGGATCTATTCCCTAGCCTCCAAGTGAGGGTAGTGGTGTCTCTGGTCATCGTGCTTCTAGGTGGTATAGCAAACGTGAGCGCGCAGATCGCACCCACGTTCTTCGGCATGCAGATGGGAAAAGGCTCGGTGACAGGCCAGCCCTGGCCAGTGGACAAGATCTGCAACAATCCTTTTCAGGGTTGCGACGGCTTCGGCGGAATGCGGCTGTGGGACTCCGGCACTGCATGGGCCCTGATCAACTATGCTCCCGGGCAATATGACTGGAGTAATCTGGATGCCTGGCTCGGCGCAGCGCAGAAGTATCAGGTTGACGTCCTGTACTGTTTCGGCCGGGTGCCGCAATGGGCCTCGTCCAAACCCAGTGACTTAAAGTGCGCCAACGGTGGGGGCCCCGGACAATGCGATGCTCCGAACGACCTGAATCGGGATGGAAGCGGGACCGATCAACATTGGAAAGATTTCGTCACGGCGATCGCCACCCGTTCTGCTGGCCGCATACATTACTGGGAGATGTGGAATGAGGGCGGAAACCCGGGGCGATGGTCGGGGACCATTCCGCAGTTGCTGCGAATGGCCGGCGACGCTCACGCCATCATTCGATCGATTGATCCCAGCGCTGTGATCCTAAGTCCCTCAGGAGGCATCCGTTCCAAGATTGAGCTCGAGTGGTGGAAGGCGTACTTGGCTGCAGGAGGAGGAAATTACGCGGACGAGATCGCGATCCACGCTTACCTGCAGCAGGCAGGCCACCACCCTGTCCCGGAAGACTTGCTTTTATACCTGCCGCAGTTTGTGAAGAACTATCTGAAGGCCTACGGCCAGGACAAAAAAACTATCGTTGATACCGAGGCCAGTTGGGGTTTCCCTTCGTGTTGTGCCTTCGGGGACCCCAATCTCCAGGCGGGGTATGTGGTGCGCTACTTTGTTATGCACTGGCTGGCGAATGTGCAGCGCTACTATTGGTACGAGTGGAATGGTCTGGCGGGCACTCTGTGGAAGCCAGATCGCGATTTCACCGGTCCCGGAACTCTGCTGAAACCCGGACAGGCGTACCAGCAGACCTACAACTGGCTGGTGGGAAATACGCTGGATCAGTCTTGCAAGCCGCAAGGCACTGTGTGGGCGTGCAATGTGGCCGGACCCAACGGGTACCTGGCACAGGTCGTGTGGGATACGTCCCAAACCTGCAGCCCGTGCACTCACAGTCAATACACGTTTAATCAAATCTACGTCCAATATGTCGATGTATTTGGCAAGGTCACGTCGACCAGCGGATTGCAGACCGTGCCGATTGGGTACCAGCCCATTTTGCTGCAGAATATGACGCCGTGAGGCCATAGGGTGGCCCCTGCTTCCGATCTTTAACGAGGATACTGGTACCGACGATGTAACCTGGGAACAAATTTTTCAGAGCTTCGAAACTGTATCTCCCAAGTAGTCGGTCACCCAAATGTTTGCCCCGTCAAACGCGATCCCGAGAGGGGCATTGCCGCCGTTGAAGAAGCCGAGGACCTGACCGTCGCTTGCTCGCACCTCCCCCACCGCCGTGTCCGAGGCTACCCAGATGTCTGCTCCGTCGAAGGCGAGAGCCGCAGCCACAACGGAGGTGTTGAAGCTTCCAAGGAATTTCCCGTCGCTCGCCCGCAACTTGTCTAACGCTCCGTGACTGGTCTGGCTCACGCCGACCCAGATGTTTGTCCCGTCAAACGCTACACTGAACGGTTGGCCGTCCAATGCGAAACTGCCCGCACTTGTCCCGTCAAGCTTCAGGCGACTCGCGGTATACGCACCACCTGTTCCACCGGGCACCCAGATATAGGTACCGTCAAAGGCGATGCTCTCAGCCCCGTTGACGGCGAATGTCCCGAGCGATTTGCCGTCGCTGGCACGAAGTTTAGTGATAGAGCCATCTCGGGCATTGACTACCCACATATTGGCACCATCAAAAGCCAATCCCACTGGGGCATTTCCCACGCTGAATGTTCCCAGACTCTTGCCGTCTCGAGCTCTCAACTTGCTTACTGTGTTTTCCGTGTAGCTGGTCACCCAGAGGTTTGCGCCGTCAAAAGCAATAGCCAGGGGCTGATTTGCCACCTTGAACGTCCCAAGATTCTTGCCATCGCTCGGATGGACCTTGGTCAAAGTGTCATTGCCGCGATTTGTTACCCAAAGATTCTCGCCGTCGAAGGCAATACCTATTGGCGCCTTGCCAACCTTAAAGATGGTCGGTGCCTGATTAGCCGCATACCACTTCAGCAACGCCACTTTCAGCGGATTGATTGCCGCAGGGTTCTGGCCTGTCGAGGGCGCCGATACTTCGTGCGCTCGTCCCGGAATCAGATTTACCATTGACAGAGCTACCAAACTCAACCCGATTGCGATTCCTAGACGTTTCATAATCCTGCACCTCTTTCCTTGGGGGGAGTTGCCAAACAAGCTAGAGTAAAAAGTGTTGGATACGAGGATCCCAACTGGCTTACCAGTCCAGGCTGCCAAAGACGACGCGACAGTGCCTTAAGCCGACGATAATCGGCATGAGTATGGTCTTGAAGTAGAATCCTGTCAAGCGCGGATTGGGGCGAAAGACCTGCCGACTCCGGTCCAGTCTGGCCGGAAAAGCGCCTACGGGATTTAGAATCGCCGTTCAATTCCCACCTCGGGACAATCTCAAAAGAAATACGAGCCCGGCACAGACGGCGCGGGCTGCGCAGTGGTATACCGAAACTGTCTCCCGTCGAGTCTGGACTCACCTTCATTCCTTATTTTGCAGGTGACGTCCTATGCTGCGCCTTTTGTCGCCGTGTGCCCGACTTCGTTTTTGCCTCAGTTTCCTACTCGCAATTTCTGCCTCGGGGCAGGATGCTTCAACCGGAGCAATTCGCGGTACGGTCAGTGATTCGTCGAGCCGGCGGATTGTCGACGCTTCGATCGCGCTGGTGGACGAGGCCCAGGGCTTTCGCTACTTTGTCACCAGCGATTCCGAGGGACAATTTGTGTTTGAGTTGCTCCCGCCCGGAGAGTACTCCGCGCGGGCGGTCGCGCCGGACATGTCACCGCAACTCACTCCCAAGCTGCATGTGGACGTGGGTGCGACGACCGAACTCGAGTTTAAGCTGCAGGTCGGCGGAGCCAAGGAGATGGTCACGGTTTCCACCGAGGCTCCACTGGTTGAAACTCAATCCAGCGCTGTGTCCTCGCTGGTCGATAAACGCGCAATCGAAGAATTGCCGCTCGACGGACGCCGCTTCACTGACCTCGCCCTTCTTACACCCGGCGTGACCCAGGACCCGCGGGGTTTGACCTCGGGGTCGAATGGCGATTTGGCGTTTGGCGGCATTCGTGGATATCAGTCCAGCTATCTGGTCGACGGGGCTGATAACAACAACGCGTTCTTCGCGCAGGCCCGCGGCCGTTATCGCGCTCCGTACCAGTTTTCGAATGAAGTTGTGGAGGAGTTCCGGGTCTCATCGAATACGTACGGAGCGGAATTAGGACGTGCGGGAGGCGCGGTGATTAATGTGGTTACAAAATCCGGGTCCAACCAGCTCCATGGAACCGACTTTTATTTCATTCGAGACAGCGCATTCGGCGCGACCCAGCCCTTCCTTGACTTCAAGCCACACGCGCAGCAGCAGCAATTCGGTTTCACGCTGGGCGGTCCCATTCACCATAACCGCGCGTTTTTCTTTGGCGGACTCGACCAACACATTTTTCACGTTCCCACGGTCGTGCGCTTTCTGGATGGCAGCTCAAAAGTCGTTCCTCAACTCGGTCAAGGCCCATTGCACGATGGCGACTACGAGGCGAGCGATCAAGCCGTAGTCTTCGCTGCCGCCGCCCGGCTATCCACGTTGGCTGGGGAGTTTCCGTCGAAGATGGTCGGGAACGCCGGTTTCTTCAAGCTGGATTTCACTCTGACGCCGCATGAGGCGCTCTCGGCGCGCATCAGCACCTCCCGCTACTCGGGGCTCAACAATGTTTTTCTCGACCCTTCCAGCCCGCTCACGACCAACAGTATCAGTGAAAACGGTGAGGAACGGGTGTCCACGGAAACCGGATCGGCCTCTTTGACCAGCACGTTTTCCTGGCGGCTGATTAGCCATCTGCGGGCGCAGTTCTCACGCGATCTCCAGCAATCGAGCACCAACACCACCGACCCGCTCACCAAGATCACCAGCACCATCGACGGCTTCGGGCGTTCGAACATCTTGCCTCGCCAAACTCGCGAACATCGCTTGCATCTGGCCGAGACCATCAGCCTCGAAGGCCAGCGGAATTCCTGGAAGTTTGGCAGCGATGCCCTGCTCACCTGGATCGATAATTACTTTCCGGCGCAATCCGGCGGAGAGTACATCTTCGATCCCATCAAGGTGAACCCTTTCACCTTCGAACCCATGGAGACCGGCTTGTTGCTGACGCCGCTTCGCGCGTATGCCCACGATGTGCCGAAATATTACATCCAGAATTTCGGATCGCAGTCGACTCATCCCGATACAAACGAGTATTCGGGTTTTTTGCAGGACACAATCCGCGCCTCCGACCATCTCGCCATCAGCCTCGGTGCGCGTTACGACTTGCAGACCTTCAGTAAGAAAGGGTTGCTAACCAATCCGCTATGGCCGGATTCCGGCAAGATTCCGTTCAACCCGAACAATTTTGCTCCGCGGGTAGGAGTGGCGTACTCGTTCGGAAATGAGCGGCCGCTAGTGGTGCGAGCGGGATATGGCTGGTTCTACACTCGTATTCCGCAGATTTACACTTCGACTATCGCGACCGACAACGGATTCTCGTCGGTCAATCTATTCTTGAATAATTCGAATTACTACGATCATCAGGTCTTCCCCAAATATCCCAACGCGCTGGTGAATTGCCCGCTCAGTGCGATTTCTTGCACTTTGCCGCCCAGCCTGGAGCAGTATTCGCAAGGCGGAGTCTCCGCGTTTTCTCCAAATTTCAAAACGCCAAAAGTGGAGCAGGCCTCGCTCGGACTCGAACAGGAAGTGGCTCACCGTCTCGCGGTGGGCGTTTCATATATGTATGTGCATGGGGTGGATCTCATCCGGGCACGTGATGTGAATTTGCCGCCGCCGGTGAACATCGAGTATCCGGTGTACGACAGCTCGGGCATCAACTTTCTAGGCACGTTCTATAACGTGCCTTCGTTTTCTTCCTGGCAGATGAGCAGGTCTTTCACCTGCCCATTCCCGCCCTGCATTAATCCTCTTGCTCGCCCAATCC